>ERZ772764.269-NODE-269-length-38503-cov-15.183963_pt1 | contig 38503 bp, 56 predicted proteins | sample MGYA00512163_ERZ772764 | MGnify/ENA primary metagenome ERZ772764 (study PRJEB29015, sample SAMEA2737903) | human oral metagenome | biome: human oral; feature: human-associated habitat; material: dental | place: China | collected 2094 ... | reverse complement strand
AAACAATGATTCCGGTGGAATCAGCGGTTAAAAAATAGGCAGTGTTAACACTGTTAACAGTGATTAAAAAATAAACAATGATTCCGGTGGAATCAGCGGTTAAAAAATAGGAGTAATTTATGACAACAGCCAAAATTAACTTTAGCGCTATTTTTTTTCAAAATTCGGATTTTAGTTTTTAATTCAATTACAAACAGTTAACTATAAAATATCATCCAAACATAAGAAGAGGAAAAGATTATGACTGACACTCAAAATCCACTTAATGAACTCGGTGCATTACGCAGTGATATTAATATGACACTACATACTCATTATGCTACAAGAGTCTGGGCGGGCCGACCTTGGAGTGCAACCGAAGATAAAACAGATGAAAAGAGTAATAAATTTTACTCGCAAATCATTAGCATGCCGCATTGCCTTTCCATCTTAAATCAGGTCAATACAGATGCGGCAAATGATGATCCTTATGCAGATCAGTTTTTAATTGCCTTGGAAGATAAAATTATCTCTGCTCGTAGAGATATGCAGGCTCTAAATGAACAAATCTATGCGCTTTATGCAAACCAAATTCCTGAAGGGATTGATATCCAGCGTTGTCAAAATATTGCTCCAGTTACTATGCCTATCTATATTAAATATCCATTAGGTTATATCTTAGTTTATTTATTAACAGATTATGATTCGGTTGCTCGAGCAGTACTTACCGCCTCACATATTGCAATTATGACTAAATCCGATGCAAAAGCCTGGATGCAAAAAGCCTCCCATTTGATGAGAAGTGTTTTTGGTATGGCACAACAATATCGTCATAGTGGTGTTACCCGTAAAGATTTCAGCGAAAAAAACGCAAGAGCACAAAGTGCGGTTGAACGTTTTGGTGAATTGCCTCAAGAAATTTTAGAAGGAACCAAACGTAGTGGATATGCTCCTGACATTAAAACTAATAATAGCCAGGAGCAAGTTGAAACAGAAATTGTTTTAGAACAAAACAGTCAAACTTTATAAGATCATTAAGGATAGTAAAATGTCTTTACTCTCTACCCAGTATGTTCAATTATCTGACGCAGATTTTCAGGCATTTCACCGAACAGCACCTGTAAATGCAAGTTTGAGAGGTGTTTTCCGGAAAATTAATAGTGCAGAAGATTATCAATTACTGTCTCAATATATTCAACAAACCCGTGATGCTTTAATGTTGATGCAGAAAAAAATTATTGACGCAGCCAACAGCTATCCTTTGACACACTTACCTATTTATTTGAAAAAAGATGTGTCATCTGGTGGGTGTTTTTTACGTTGGCGCAACTGCGGTAATAACCGTCAAGGACAGCCAGCTTGGGAAGAAATTATCCAAGACAAAAATATCCCGATTGAAATTCGTGAGGCAATGTTGGCTATCGAAAAAGATAGAATCTGTGCCAATATGCAAATGGCTGTTCTAAATTCAATTTTGCGCCAATCAAGAGAGTGTGAGGATAAACTGGTTATCGCCGAGAAATTATTTAAAAAAGCATTGGAATAATTGAGAGGAAAATCTTCTTAAGCTTGAGAGGAAAAGTCTATTTTTTATGTAGAGGAAAAACCTACCCTAAAAGGCCTTTTAAAGGTAAGGGGGCGCAGCCCCCTTAACCCCCCGAACGAAGTAAATATATTTTATTTAAACCAGATCTTTGAGATCTACCATATCACCATACTAAATAGGAGTTTTACATGTCAGTTAATAAAGTTACTATTATCGGAAACCTAGGTGCAGATCCTGAAATCCGAGTTATGCCAAACGGAGACCATACGGCAACATTAAGTGTTGCAACAAGTCGCTATTGGAAAGATCAAGCTACTGGAGAAAACAAGGAATTAGTTGAATGGCATCGAATCGTGTTATATCGTCGATTAGCTGAAGTCGCCAGAGATTACTTGAAGAAGGGATCTAAAATCTATATTGAAGGTTATCTACGAACACAAAAATGGACGGACAATAACGGAATAGATCGCTGGACAACAAGCATCGTTGGTGAAGATATACAATTATTAGATAGCAAACCTAAATCACAAGAACCACCAATGGATGATTTTAATGGTGAAATTCCCTTCTAGCTAACAACTCACTTTTATAAATAACAAATAACGAGGTTCAAGATGAAAAAAATTTTAATACCACTATATATAATACTACTGGCAGGATGTGCCGAATTAACCGCACTAAATAATAAAGTTGGTGAAATGGCAGGCTCAATTAACCAAACACTAGGAACTGGTTCAGTAGTTACTATTGATGATAGTGCTACATCTGCCCGTCAAATCGATACACTATATGTCCGGGTTAAACGTGAGTTCGGTTTCAATACCCGCGAAGAAGAAATCAAAGCACGTGGTGGTCAGGTTTTAGGCTCGGCAGATCGTGGATGGGCCGAACACGGTATGATCACCAGTGGATTTATTCACGAAGTAACACCAGGCGCATATTATCATTTAGCAGATGAATTCAAATATGGTTATCTTGATGTTGTATTAGAAAAAGAAGATAAACATGTATTAGTCTCTTGGTCGGTAAAAACAAAAGACCGTGCAAAAGTAGAAGATATCAAACAACGCATGTTAAAAATTATCAAATAATAAGTATAACATTCTCCTTGTGTTATTTATCCCGGATTATGCCCCATATAATCCGGGATTTTTTATTTCCATTTCTATTAAGAGTTTATACTTTTTTAATTATATAAGTTTCTTAAACTGCTCCTATATTTTAATCAATTCAGTTAATAGTTACATAGAAATTATATATAACGGTTGGAATAACCATGAGAATACTTCACCCGATATTTCTACTGAAGAATTGAGACAGTATGCGTTACAGAAAAAAGGAGTACATAATGACAGGCTTTAATGAGGAAAAATCCGTTCTCTATCGGGGTAAACAATATATGGTTCCCGAGTGGGTAAATTATATTGCGACACAACCGACAGGTGAGGTATATGGATTTAAGGAGAAACCCGGATTTACCTTACCTGGCAACACGATAAGTTCTATGAACGTCTATAACTATGGCTGGGATCTTAATATACAGTTTATCCGAATTAGTGTTTGTCGGGATTGGCTGAATTCTTTGGAATGTGTTTAAGCGAGGTAAAAAATGAAACTCTATCTTTGTGAAAAACCGTCACAGGGAAATGATATTGCCAAGGTATTAGGTGCCAACCAGCGTGGGGAGGGGTGTCTTTATACCTCTGATAAACAAGTTTGTGTCACCTGGGCGATCGGCCATCTTGTTGAGCAATTTGGACCGGCGGATTACGACCCTGCATTTCAACGATGGTCGTTTGAGACATTACCTATCATTCCGCCTCAATGGCAGGTTGCTCCGAAGAAAGAAACCAAAAAGCAATATAATGTCGTTATGAAATTGATTAAGGCTGCTAACGCCGTGGTGATTGCTACCGATATTGATAGAGAGGGGGAAACTATTGCCCGTGAACTATTGGATTTAGCCAAATTTAAAGGGCCAATTCAGCGTTTGTGGCTGTCAGCATTGGATGAAGCCAGTATTAGGAAAGCCCTAGGCACGTTGAAATCTAATCAGGAAACCTTACCGCTCTATTATGCAGGATTGGCACGTAGTCGAGCGGACTGGTTAATTGGGATGAATTTTTCACGGCTTTTTACTTTACTGATACAAGAAAAAGGTTACCAGGGTAAAGCATTATCAGTTGGACGGGTGCAAAGCCCTACATTGGCTCTTGTAGTCAATCGTGAGCGAGAGATAGCAAACTTTGTACCAAAATCACATTTTACCTTAGCCGTACAATTAAATGTAAGTGATGGGCAATTTATGGCGCAATATGTGATACCGGAACAATATTGTGATGAAGATGGCTTGTGTTTGGATAGTCGAGTTGTGCAAGCGGCCAGTCAAAAAATTAAACAATCTGGAACAGCTCAGGTCGTCAATGTCGAAACTAAGCGGGAAAAACAAAATCCACCGTTATTATTTGCACTGAGCGATTTGCAGTCAGAATGTAACCGTCTTTATGGAATGGGGGCACAACAAGTGTTGGATATTGCCCAATCATTATACGAAACCCATAAAGCGACAACGTATCCGCGTACCGATTGCGGGTATTTACCCGAATCACAACTCGCCGAAGTACCGGCTGTCATCAAAGCCCTGGTCGCTGCAGATAAAAATCTGCAAAAAATTCTACCGCACTTGAACTTATTACAGCAATCCCGTGCGTGGAATGACAAAAAAATTACCGCGCACCACGGAATTATACCAACACAAGGTCGCGTTGATATGAGTAAAATGTCGGAAGATGAATTCAAACTTTATGATTTAATCCGTCGGCGTTATTTAGCGCAGTTTCTGCCTCTATGTGAGGTAGATAAAACCGTGGTACAACTGGAAAGTGGCGGACAAACGTTGATTGCCAAAGGCAATGTGACGCTTGCTGCGGGCTGGAAGATGCTATTTGGCAAAGCGGCTGAAGAGGATGAAAGTAATGACGATAACGCCAAGCAGAAATTACCGGTATTGAAAGCTAATCAACAATGTAGGGTTATTGATACAGAAATTAAATCCTTACAAACTTCTCCTCCGGCGCGTTATACCGAAGGAACTTTGTTGACAGCAATGAAAAATGCGGCCCGTTTTGTAACCGACCCAAGATTAAAGCAACAGCTACGCGAAACCGAGGGGTTGGGTACGGAAGCTACGCGTGCAGGATTGATACAGGGTCTATTTGATAAAGGGGTTGTAAAAAAGAAAGGTAAGCAAATGATACCAACGGCAGAAGGAATGATGCTGATTGATAATTTGCCGGAGGTATTAAAAGACCCTGGTTTGACAGCCCTTTGGGAACAAGCGTTGAATCAAATTGCAGAAGGTGCAATGTCACTTGAAACTTTTATGCAAAAACAAGAAGTTTTTATCCGACATTTAATGAATCAATCGCGACAATCCGGTGTCCGCTTAGGCAGTATTGAAATTAAAAAATGTCCGAAGTGCGGTAGCCCTATGGCAAAACGTAACGGAAAAAATGGGATATTTTGGAGCTGTACTAAATATCCGGATTGTGATGGGATTGAAAATATCGGTGAAAAATCCTCTAAAACTTCGAAGAAAAAGACTGCAAGTGCTACACAAAAGCAACTTAGAAAAATTAAGGTAATGCGAGAAGATTTGAGGTTTATCTAAAATAGCAAATATTAGCCGCCTTGAAAAAAACGACAAATCAGGTTACGATACGAGCTTAAACACCGTTTGTCGTTTGTCGGCATCAAGCGACTCCCGAGTATCTGTGGAACCGACGAACTCCCGCAGAACTCACTCCCATATGGCCGTTATCAGGGGCTGATTGACTTGAACCTTCAGTACTCGACGCAATCTGAAATACGGACTCCTTTTAAGGTGATTGCCAACTATTCTACGGTATGTTTGTTTGCATATCATATTGTTCCCAGGCGACCGTCTAGTCTAGATAGCATGTTGTGTTATCCAGACTAGGCAGTCGCCATCCCTAACTCTACCTGTGCTCGTAGGTAAAACACTGAGCTCCGTTTGTGCTGGAATGTGCCACTGTTTGTTTCGGTTAAAGACCCTAATAAAACCGAGAGCGGGATGAATTACATAGCATACGGTAACGAAGCGTAGTCCTGTGTAAAACAGAACTCTTTGGGTCAAATTACTCTATCTATTCAAGAAATTTATTCAAAATATTTGATCTTGTTTATTTTTCAAAATGTTAAAAACCGTCAGAGGTCACCACTTCTGGCGGTTTTTAATTTTTATATAGATAACATTTTAATTTTATTGAAAATTAAAATGTATTTTTTGTTAATCTACAAAAAATAAAAAAAACTCGTTTTTTTTATTTTTATTCTTTCTAATATACCTAATTAGTCTGTTGTCGTTGACAACACTAAGCCCAGGAAGACCGCACTTTTAAGTCTTCGATTCATCCGTGAGATGAATTAGTGCATAGCCCGAATGTCAGTTGCATCTTGAAATCTGACGCTCTTTGAGTAGATGTTAACCTTACTTCTTTAACCTAGCAGGGAATCATTTTTCCTGTGGGTAAAGTGTTTCTCTGCATATTGGAGAAACACTATGGAATTCTAATTCACGTAAGTTATTTAACCCTCTTAACCCTCGCGGGGAACATTTGACCCGCATTGGGTAGGAATGTTTCTCCGCTTTTTTATTTCACATTAGACATTAGGAGAAACAAATCATGACTACTCAAACTCAACAAAATTCAACTCAATACTTCAATCTGCATACTCATGGTGTCGGATATTTAAATAATATTCGTGAGGTAAAGCCTAAAAAAGGAAATCCATTCTGGGCTTGTCGTATCGCAGCGTTAGTCGGCGATACCAATGAGCCGGAATATCGTTTTTTCGATTGCAATATCGTGGGTGCAGAAGCTGAAAAACTGATTAGACGTTGTTCAGATGCTGTAGAGACAGAAAAGAAAGTATTGATTTCTTTCGTTTTAAGTGACCTTTGGACTGATACTTATACCGTATCAAAAGATACGAAATATCACAAAAAAGGGGACACTGCGGTTACATTAAAATCCCGATTAATTCGCGTCAAAATGATTAAAATTGACGGCGAATTGAGATATCAGGAGCAACCGAATAAACCGACTGATAATGAATCTAAAGTAGCTTAACATACGATAAAGACCGACATTTTGTTGGTCTTTTTCTTTACCCATAAGGGGAAATCTCCCCTTTGGGTGATTTCTCCTTTTTTATTTTTGATTTAGGAGAAACCCTATGAACACATACGCAAAATTCGCGCCAACAGTATTTGTTGCTAAATGCCCGGAACAACATGCCAAAGGTGAGATTATTACGCTTACCAGTAAACATGGTAGTGAGACGGAAGTAGAAATCCATAATCTTGTTAAACAAGTAGATGGTTATTACTTTTACTCATTTATCCGCTGTGACGGTGTAAATAGCCAGGTGCGTGCGGAGCAGAAAGTAGAACGTTATCAAAGTTATGCCGATAATGCGATGAAACGCAGCACACAATATTGTGAGTCAGCCAATGAAGGGCGTGAGTTTCTTAGCCTGGGTGAACCGATTAAAATCGGTCATCATAGCGAAAAACGCCACCGTGCGCTGATCGAACGCAATCATCGTCGGATGGAAAAATCCATCGAGGAAATGCGCAAGGCAGAAAGTTATGACGGAAAAATTGCTTACTGGGAACGTATGGCTGGGAAAATTGATTTATCCATGCCGGAAAGCCTTGAGTACTTTGCATTTGAATTAGCAAAAGCGAAGAAAAAACATCAGGACTTAAAAGATCACCCGGAAAAGCGGACGCATAGTTTTTCATTAACCTATGCGAAAAAAGCGGTTAATGACTTAACCAAAAAGGTTCAAATAGCAGAGTTGCTTTGGGCCTAATTTTTAGCAATTTCAAATCTAAATAGATTTGATTTCCCGTCGGGAACGATTATTTCCCGGCTGGGAGTAACCGTTCCCTTGTTTTATTGTTTAACTTAAATGAAAGGAGCGGTTATGTTGTACGCACGTCATTTCTTGAAGGCTAAAATCCAGGGTGTTCGTTTGGATAAACTTCATGTCAATACGTTCAAACGTATTGGTGAAGACCTCCGAAAGGCAGGTACCCTCGCCGGTGCCGGGCTTGTCGGAATCGTGGTACCAAACGATACCATCGGTGTCAAAGAAGGAGTGATCCTCTTTATCTTTGGTGTTACACTGTGGGTATTCGGTCATGTAAGTGCTTACGTGGCAGATAAGGCGGAAAAGAAACAAAAAGAGGAGGGCTCATGAATTGGCCTCTAATTTTAACAACCGGGTTGTTTACGCTTGCTGTCGTGATTTTTTTCAGTCTCGTACTCTGGGTAAACTGGGACGAACTTACTGGGAAAAATAAGCGGACTAAAAGCGATTTCAAGTAGCCCTATTTCACTCGCGACCACAATACTCTGATTCAGAGTATTGTGGTTTTCTTTTATCCCATAGGGAAGGTATTCCCTATGTATGGTTATAGTCTATTTCACTCATCACTTCACCCGTCGGGGAAACTCCCGACAGCGGAAGTTTCCCCTTTACATTTACGTCACTTAAATTACAAGGAGAAACTTCTATGTGTCAGGGAAATCATTTTTTTGAAATCGGTCAGGTTTGTGTTTCACGCCAAATTAAACACAAACTCAGTGATTTTGCGATTGCAAACCTCATTGAATATCAGCAACAAGGCAGATGTTCACCAGAATTGCTGGATGATAATGTAATAGCACCGAATCCGAATGCCACCGATATTTATTCGTATTATGATACCCCTATGGGGGAGGTCACTGTGTTTACCGATCGCACTATCGACAGCAATCTCACCACGCTCTATTTTTCCAATGAAGCCAATAACGAACATCGGGGATATTTTTCCTGGTCGCTGGATAACTCAAGAAAGCCGCCGTTTACCTTGGGAAAAATCATGGTAACTCAAGCGATTTCGGAAATTCTAAGCCCGGTTCAAATTCACCATTTAATCGAACAACAGCTCTGTTACGATTGGGGTAATATCTGCCAATCCGACTGGATACTCAACGATAATGCGATAAATGAATATGGGCGTGTATTCAGCCTACACTCTGTTGATAATGAAGATGTCTTCGTCATTACAGAAGCAGATCGCAGTGCCACGACCATCATGTTCGCTTATGAATATTAAACATCAAGCATACTCACCTTGTGGGTATGCTTTTTTATCGCTAAAGTGCGGTCAAATTTTTTGTTGTTTTTGCAAAAACAATAAATCGTTCAAATCATTTTTGGTTTTCCGCATAGTAATCATGCTAATTTGAATAACTATGGAGAACCTTCAATGCCTTCAATGCAAAAAATGGTATACGCGGTGACTGCCCTTGCCCTGTGCCTAAGTGCTTGCGCCGGTAAAAACCCTATCCAGAAAGAGGGGCAAACCTCTGCTGTGCCGAATTTACCGGCGATTTCCCAAAATGCTCAAGGACAAGCCTCCGGGCAAAATCTAAAAGGACAATGGGCTGAAGTCCGGGAACCGCAGGATCGTGTCATTGCGCCGGATATTTATCAATACACGTCTGAAACACCAGAGGTCGTGCGCTATGACCGCTATTTATTGGTCGGCAGCTCACCCCAAGAGGGTCAAAAATACCTACTGGAACAGTTAATTGATGTAAAAGTCCCCTCCGGGAAAGGTAAAAAGCAAGTCTTTAATGCAACCGTCAGACAAGGTTTAGAAACTACGCTTGCTAATACCGGATTTACCCTATGTCGTATAAGCCAACCTGAAGTCTCAACGCTATTCTCTCTTCCTCTACCGAAAATTCATTACAGTTTTGGTGCAATGAAATTGCGCGAAGCCTTACAAATGATTGCAGGTCCGGCGTACGACTTAACCGTCAATGACATCACTCGCACAATTTGTTTTAAACCTCGTCCTGTTACCGAAAGAGTCGTTGTACCTACCGCAGAGGTCACCACAACGACAACGGAAGTCATTGAAACTTATGCAGAATAGATAAGGAACACAACATGTGTTATCAAAAAATATTCACATTCATTGTTGCCTTTATTGGAGCAACTTCTGTTTGGGCAGAAAATACTGAAAATAAAACTTCTTTGACAGAAGAGGCTAAAAATGCCATTTCTCAGTTTCTCAATAGCTCTGAACAACAAAGTAAACAGGCAGCTGGGGAATGGGGATTATCTGAAGAAGAATGGTCACGCTATCAGAAAATTATGAAAGAAGGCAGCCGGGGAATTTGGTCACCCAATTTGGATCCATTAACGACCTTAGGTATTGAAGCCGCAAGTGATGCGGAGCGCATGAAATATGCCCGTCTTTTGGCTCGTAAGGAGTATGAACGGGTAGAAAAAGAACTCCGTTTTCAAATAGCCTATGATGCCGCCTTCAAAGAACTTTATCCGAATGTTATGCCTGTTCGCACAGAATCTACGGCTACTACAAATAACCTAAATAATACATCCAGTCGTTTACTATTTTTTACCCGTATTGAAGATTGCTCAAAATGTGAAACGACTTTAAGAAAATTACTGACAGCTAATCGTGAGGTTGATATTTACCTCATTGATAGCGAAGGCAATAATAATAAAATCCAAGATTGGGCGGTCAAGCATCATATCGATGTGAATAAAGTTCGAAATCGTCAAATCACTTTAAACCATGACAATGGACTTTGGCTGAATTACGCCAACGGGAAAATGCCCGCCGTCTTTCAAGTTCAAGGAGATGGTCAATGGCAGGCACTCGCATACTAACCCATTTACTCCGAACCATTATGCTGTTGTGCGTTTTTTCACACAGCCAGGCATTTAGCGGATTTGGTACTGAAATTGACGGTTATATCAAAGATTCGGCAAGTCGGTATCAAGTCAACGAGGCGATGTTAAGAGGCCTCGTTAAAATTGAGGACGGCTGGTATGGCAAAATGTCTCATACCGGTGCAACCGGTATCGGTCAATTTACCGTAGGCACATGGAATTGGCTGGCCAACACCGTTGAAGGTGTCAAAATCGGGATGATCCCCATCACATCAAGTAATAGAAACACCTCATCCGACCCGCGTCGCGACAAAAAAGTAAACACCCTTGCAACCGCACTTTATGCCCGTTGGCATATAGAACAATTTGCGCAACTCGGCATCCAGCCGACAGATGAAAATCTTTATATGGCTCACAATATCGGGCTGGATGGGTTTTATCGAGCCACACTGGGTAAATCCACTGCTGAAGATATCAAAAACATGCGGCGTAACGGTATGAAAAAGTGGATGTCGGTCAGTGATTTTGTTGCATATCAAAAAAATCGTTATACCCAAAACAAACTGATTGCCAATTTCGCTGTTCCGGAATCATCCGATGATAAGAACCTTAAGTGGGTTGCCCCAAAAGATAACGAGGATTTTATTTGGGTAGAATCCGAACAACAGCAAATTGTTTGGATTGAACCAAAATCAAAATAACGTCTAGGAGTACATTATGAATAAACGTATTATCGGTTTTATCGGACTAATGGGCTTAGCCTGCTTACCGGCACATGCCGAATTGCAAGTGATTGCGGATTTAGGTGGCGAAAGTGCGGTACGTTTTTATGAGCCGATACAACCGATTATCGATGAAACCTCTCCTGCCCCCGGTATTCCGTCCGAACTCAACGAGGCGGATTTATTACCTATCGTATCGCATTTCATGACACCAGGAACCGTTGAACATCGGCAGTTTGAGTTACCTGGAATGTTACCCATTTTTCTGCTTGGCGAAGATACGTTATCTCAACAGTGGCTTGCAGCCAATCGGGATAAATTACTGCAAATGCAGGCAACCGGCATGGTTGTACATGTCAGCCACCTGGACGCACTTAATCGTCTGCGTGAAATTGGAGGTCCGTTACCCTTAATGCCGGTTTCTGCTGATGATTTAGCGGGGCGGCTACATTTGACACACTACCCTGTTCTGATTGACTCCCGAGGGCTTCATCAATGAGTGATAAATATGTTATCGAAACGCTATTAAGACCCGCTGTGGAGTTTAATAGCGCCCTTGTCTCTTTATGTGCCGCCTCAATTTGTGAATTCTCGCCCTGGGCTGTTGCATTAAATCCGACCATCGGTCATGGTGCTGCTGCTTGCTTTATGGTGTTTGGTTATCGTCGATTTAAACAAGGTTACCGGATTATTCGATTTCGCCGTAATATTTTGCGTCTGCCGGATTATGCGCTCACCAGTGCACAAATTCCGGTGAGTCAACGGAACCTGTTTCTCGGCAAGGGATTTGCCTGGGAGCAAAAACATACCCAACGGCTCCATAACTGCATGAGTCCGGAAGTCGCCGAATATGTCAAACCGTCATATTGGTATCAGCGTGCGCGGGCAATGGAAAAACGCTTTGAACATACGCTCCCCTGGCTTACCAAATTACTTTCCTCCCATTCCCGTTTCAATCCGGTTCGTCCGCTCCCGCCGGTCGGAGGGAGCTCGCTGATTCATGGTGTTGAATTAGACGAAGAAGATGTGACCATGCCATTAGCAGATCGCGTGGGCCACACTTTGGTGGTTGGCACTACACGCGTTGGTAAAACCCGACTGGCCGAAGTACTGATCACACAGGATATTTTGCGTTACTGTAATGGAAAGGGAAATCGAGATAACCGGGAAGTCGTCATTTGTTTTGACCCCAAAGGTGACTCCGACCTTTTAATTAGAATGTACCTGGAGGCGGTTCGTGCGGGACGAGAAAATGAGTTTTACGTTTTTCACCTTGGTCACCCGGAAATTTCCGCTCGCTATAATGCCGTCGGCCGCTTTGGACGAGTATCAGAAGTCGCCTCCCGTATTTCCGGCCAACTCAGCAGTGAAGGGAATTCGGCAGCATTTAAAGAATTCGCCTGGCGTTTTGTCAATATTATTGCCAGAGCGCAAGTTGAGCTGGGCAAACGTCCGGATTATCCTTCCATTGCCCGTTATGTGCAAAATATTGACGAGTTATTTATTGATTACGCCACACACTTTTTTAATCAACAAAACCCGGAAATCTGGCAGCTTATTTCCCAACAGGCAGCCAAAGTGAATGATAAAAACACCCCGCGTAATTTGGTTGGACGCGACCCTCGTGTCGTAGCAATTGATAAATACCTTACCCTAAATAATAAAATTTATGATCCGATTTTGGGCGGGCTGTACAGCGCGGTGAAATATGACAAAACCTATTTTGATAAAATCGTCGCTTCACTTTTGCCATTATTGGAAAAACTCACTACCGGGCAAATCGCAGAACTTCTGGCACCGAATTATAACGATTTGAACGATGACAGACCGATATTCAGCTGGGAAGAAGTGATCCGCAAACGTGGTATTGTTTATATCGGATTAGATGCCTTATCCGATACGGTTGTCGCCAGTGCAGTCGGGAATTCGATGTTTGCCGATCTTGTTTCTATGGCAGGTCACATCTATAAGCACGGCTTAAATTCTGGGTTACCGGGGGAAATCGCCGGTAAGTCCGATAAGGTCAAAATCAATCTGCATTGTGATGAATTTAACGAATTAATGGGTGATGAGTTCATCCCGCTCATTAATAAAGGCGGTGGTGCCGGTATTCAGGTCACCGCTTATACACAGACGGTTGCCGATATTGAAGCGCGAATCGGTAACCGCGCTAAAGCCCGTCAAGTTGTGGGGAACTTTAATACCCTAATCATGCTACGGGTCCGCGAAAAAGAAACTGCTGCATTGTTGACCGAACAGCTACCTAAAGTATCAGTGACGGAAAGCATGGTGTTATCCAGTGTCACCGACTCCAGTGACCCGACCAGCCATGAGGATTTTAAATCCAGTACGGGTGACCGGGTAACCAATAAAGATGCGCCGATGTTAGACACCTCTAATGTCATTCAACTGCCTAAAGGTCAGGCATTTGCCCTACTGGAAGGCGGAAAATTATGGAAAATCAGAATGCCGCTGCCGAAAACCGCAAAAAATGAAACCGTACCGAAATCTATCCAACAAATTGCCGATCACATGGCGCAAAATTACCATACCAGCGAATCCACTTGGTGGAACAACGACAGGGTCATCCTGAAACCGGATACGGTGAGTGCCTTTGAACAGCTACGTTGGCTTGAGATGGATGATATGGGCGGGGAATCCGCTTTACTTCGTGCGAAATCCAATGAAGATATTTCAAACGATACAAATGCATTGAGTTAAATGTTGAATATGGATGAGGATTAACACATGAAATGCGATAGACAAAAAAGTGCGGTCGATATTATAGAGGTTGTCGGCGTATCACTGCCTAAAGAATTAGGTTCCGAATTATTCAAGCAAGCTAAAACATTCATCGCTCGATATGTCGAAACCGGACAACCACTTTCTCATTTGATGAATACGTTACACGATCACCAGATTCATTTTGAACGCGCGCTGGAAACAGAAGATAACAGCGTGTTACCACAGGAATTACAGTTTAGAAATTATTGGTATCAATTTAGTGATCGAAAACAAGATGTTGCATTGTTGCAATGTGTGATTAGAACCCTTTCAACTTCGGAGCTTCACTAATGTCCGGCGAACCTGAAAACAAACAACCTCCTGCAAAAAAAAAGGGAATAATTAGTAAATGCTTTTCTCTCTTGGGAAAAATTATCAGTATTCTTTTTGCCTCGCTTATTCTCAGTATCATTTTCGAATGGATTGGGATCACCTGGTTTTGGTCGGAACAAGGCTATCGTCATAGCCAGGAAATGATGATGGCTGAAATGGGATGGTTTGAAAGCCACTTTACCGACAGTTTATTACACAGTTCACCGATACAATTAGCGCAATTTGCGCTTGCGGAAGTCAATAATTGGCTATTTGTCAAAACCGGTATTAGTACCTGGTTATCACAAACTGACGGCGGAATGATCGGTCACTATGGGCGCGCCTATATTGAATCCATTATGTATGTGACACTCACTTTTTGCATCAGGGTCATGATTATTGTCTTCACGCTGCCACTTTTTGTGTTATCCGCTTTGGTTGGCTTAACTGACGGTCTCGTTCGTCGTGATTTACGCCGATTCGGGCGTGGTTACGAATCCAGTTTTATTTATCATAATGCCAAACGCACGGTATTGCCGATAATGTTTGTTGCTTGGGCGATTTATTTATCTATCCCCTTTTCTATCCATCCTAACTGGATATTACTACCGGCAGCCGGGCTTTTTGGTCTTGCGATTTCCGTTGTCTCCGGTAGTTTCAAAAAATACCTCTAACGACTTATTTAAAAGTATTACCTATCAAAGCGACGTCATTGTCGCTTTATTTTTTTATTCAATTTACAAAAACAATAAATCATTCAATTGAATTGTGAGATTTGTCACTCTTTACCCCGAATCAAAACAAACCATGATAAGGAGAAAAGAGCATGATAAAAAAAAGCATTTTTTATTCGATTAATGCTTTGGTTATCACATTATGTGGTCTATCCACAGCAGTTGCGTCCGAGCAATCGGAACTTGCTCAGGCCGTGCGTCAGCTCAATGCGGCAGAACAGGCTCTCATGCGGGCCCAGAATCAAGCAAGAACGGAAGTGAAACACCGTTTCTACTTCGATTACCCGTCTGCTCGAGCCGATATCAATAAAGTGCGTAGCGGGATTAACAATTACATTAATTCTGAACGTGCTCAACCACGCAATCCAAAACAACTCAAAAATCTCTCCGGCGACTATGAACGTAATCAGGGGCATTAATGAGTGAACCAACAAAATCTTTTGAAATAGTATCCGGCTTCACTCCGGGGCAATTAGGCATGCTTATCGGCGGTATAACTGTCGCGCTGCTTTTGCTTGCCGGTGCATGGATGTTGATCAGCAATTACAAAGGATTGACTGAGGGAAAAATGGATGAATTGGATTTTGGCAAATATGTTACCCGCTTTATTGTCCTTGTTCTCGTTGTTTTGTTTTTGATTCGAGGTGCTAATTATAGTTAACAATAGAAGGAATTCCTTATGAAATTATTAGAAAAGACATCTGCGCTATATCAACGTGCTCAACAGGCCTTATTAGGTCTGGTGGTTTCACTTGTCGGTGCGCCTGCATTAGCTGACTTACCAAAACTAGAGGATCCAAGTCGCGGGAAAGGCAATGGTATGTTTGAAACTATTAAAAACTACTTTTATGACGGACTATTTTTGCTCGGTCTATTAGCCGGTGCAGTGGTTATATTTGTTGTTATCTTCGCAATCATCGGAGGCTATAAAGATGTAACCAATGGCAAAAAATCCTGGGGGGAATTTGGGCTCTATGCGGTTGGCGGGGTCGTACTAATTGTAATTGTAGTTTGGTTAGCAGCCAAGGCTATGGATATTCTTTAATTAATATCGGAGGTAAAAATGCGTGATGAGAGAGGGGATGATATTGATTTTCTTCCTAATCGTTTAAACCGCCAAGCAATTATCTATCGAGGCATGACTAATACTGAGTTGTTCACATTAGCGGCCATTGGGGGTGTTATTGGATTAGGTATAGGCATTCTGGCAGCAATATTATTTGGAGACTGGATTTTCATTCCGACATTTATGTTTCCGTTCCCTCTAATCACCATTTTCTTTGGTGGTAAAACGGTAACCAGACTTAAACGGGGAAAACCGGACACCTGGTTACCACGCTATTTGGCATGGACTAAAGCAAAATGGTTTTCTAGTCCTTACTTCATCAATCCTAAAGGCGTTACTGCTTGGTTTTGGTCGGTAAGACGACAAGCGAATAGGAGAACATCTTAGTGAGCAATTATAAAAATATGTTAATTGAGAAAGAAAACTCAATTAAACGCTTAACACGAATCCTCTACGGTGTGGGTGTATTGGCGCTTGCTGCAATCATCGGCTGGATGAACGCCCCAAGAAACTTAACGGTACATAACCCGCCCGATTTACGTGCCGGAAGCTCCCGTCCTTGGTGGGAAGTACCGCCAAGTACGGTTTATAGTTTTGGTTTTTATATATTCCAGCAACTAAACCGTTGGCCAACCAATGGGCGTGAAGATTACCGTCGGAATATCCCGGCACTATCACCTTACCTTACACCAAGTTGTCAAAACTATCTTGAACAAGATTACAAAGACCGAGATACACATGGCGAGCTGAATGGTCGTGTCAGAGGTGTCTATGAAATTCCAGGACGAGGATTTAATAGTAAACGGGTTGAGGTCTTAAGCCATGACAGTTGGATTGTGAACCTGGATTTGGCCGTTGATGAATACTACGGTGAAGGAGACCAGGTAAAACGTAGTTTAGTGCGCTTCCCACTCCATATCGTACGCTACGACATTGATGCCGAAAAAAATCCGTGGGGTCTGGCATTAGATTGTTATGCCGACATGCCAAAACGCCTAGAAGCAGCACCTGTTGAGGAAAAGAAATAAGATGAAACTCTCACACTATACTCTCTTATCTGTTGGACTTTTATCATTCACTAGTGCCTCCGCCGATGTGTTAATGAAATGGGAGCGCATACCGTTACAAGTTGGCTTGGAAGTCGAACAAGAGCGTCTAATTTTCGTTGATAAAAACGTCAAGGTCGGTTATCCGGCTTCTTTACAAGGGAAACTCAGATTACAAAATAGTGACGGTACCGTATATTTAAAAGCCACGGCACCATTTGAAACCACGCGAATTAAACTAAAAGATATAGCCACCGGCGAAAACATTCTACTGGACATCAAAACCACCGAGCAAAAAAGCCGTGAACCGATTCGTCTTGTTTACGATAAACCGGTTGAAAGCAATCAAGGCACCTCATCTCGCTATGATGAAAGCGTCGGCTCTGCCGAACTTCCAAACACGACACAACCGGCATTACCAATACCGGCGGCCTTAACCCGTTATGCCGCCCAATCGCTTTATGCGCCATTGCGCACTGTAGAGCCACTACAGGGTGTACAGTCGGTCTCTACCCGCCTGCCGAAAACCTTGCCGACATTACTGCCCGGTCTTCCGGTACACAGCTCGCCAATTGAAGCTTGGGCATTGGGCGGCTATGTAGTCACGGCCATCAAAATTACCAACCAAAGTGCTGACCGCTTAACGCTTGACCCGCGCGAACTACAGGGCCGTTTTTATGCGGCCACATTCCAACATGAGTGGATCGGCGGAAAAGGCGCATCAACCGACACCACAACCTTATACCTCATTACGGAAGGCTCAGCGGATAACGCGATTGTCCCTGTCAGTCGAGCTTATAAACCGAAATATAAGGTGGTGAAAAAAATTGTAAAAACCACCACACGTAATGTACCGGTAAATGCCGAAACCCAATCCGGAGGAATGCAATGAAATTAAAATCAAATGGCATGCTTAAAATTTTGGTGCCTTCTGTGATTGCGGTTGCCGTTTTTGTTGGTGTCAAAGGATTAAAATCCACTCCAGAGGAAATTGCAAAACCGGCGGATCCCAATGCCTATATCGTGAATAACGTTACCCCGGAAGAATTACGGGAACTGAATATTCAGGGGGATACGGCCGAAGATACGGTTAAAACGCTTCTTGGTGAAACTAAAGATACCAAACGAACAGTGAATGCAGCAAATCAACGTATTGAAGATGTATTACGTGAAAATAAAAAATTACGACTTCACAATGATTCAGTAGATGAACGGATTAATGAGGCACTGGCGAAGCAAAGTGACGAGATGATGAGCCAGTTTGAAAACGAGATTTCCAAGATAATCTCACGTTATGAAGAAAAATTAGATCAACTGACACAATCCGGAGCATCTACAACTACCGGAGCAACGAACGGAACACAGAGCTCCCAAAACGAAAATCCCATCAGTGCCGGCGAAAACTTACCTATTGGCGGTGGGCAAAATGCCTTATCGGAACAAACCATTTGGGTATTACCGGATGACATGCAGGCAGTAGATAAAGATGGCAAACCGGTTGCCGAGGGACAACAAGGCGAGGGATTTAGTTTTGCCAAGGTCTTCTCAAAATTGGATGAATCCTTTGTCGGTAAGGCACATAGTGATTTTATTAATAAACAGCCGACGACAGGTGTGACGGAAAAGAAAAATCCGGCAATTCCGGTGTACACCTTACCGGAAAACTCCACACTTATCGGTTCTGTTGCAATGACCGCACTTATCGGCCGTATTCCGTTAAACGGACAGGTAACCGACGCTTACCCCTTTAAAATCTTAATCGGGCGTGAAAATTTGACTGCAAACAGGATCAATTTGCCGGACGTTGAGGGTGCGGTTATTTCTGGGCTGGCTTCCGGTGACTGGACGCTATCCTGTGTCCGGGGCACAGTAAATAGTATGACATTCGTCTTCAGTGACGGACGTACCCGTACCGTATCCAACTCCAAAAACTCAGGAGGCGGTAATACTGGGGACTCATCTTCTAATAATTCGTCAAACTCAGACGGTATCGGCTGGATTTCCGATCCGCATGGTATCCCCTGCGTTCCCGGTGAGCGTAAAACCAATGCTGCGCAATTTCTTGCTGGACAATTCCTCCTTTCCGGCGGTGCAGCTGCCGCTCAAGGACTATCCCAAGGGCAAACGACGACTGTAGTTGACGGAGGCTCGGTTATCGGAGCGGTAACCGGCAATCAAGGTAAATTTATTCTCGGACAAGCCCTTGGCGGCGGGTTACGTGAAACCACCGAATGGTTTCGCCAACGTTACGGGCAGACCTTTGACGCGGTATATGTACCGCCGGGTCACCAAGTCGCCGTACATTTAACGAAATCCATTAATATTGATTACGATCCTACCGGTCGTAAGGTGAAATATTTTTCACCTGTCGGCCAGCGTGGCATGGATTAAACAGAAGGATAGCAAAAATGAAATTCAAATTAGTTACTCTCATATTAAGTTCATTTCTATTAACCGCTTGTGCTACATCACAAGAGGATTTATTGCCGTCGTCTGATCAAACTATGTTGGATTTGTGGAACAAAAATAGCGGTCAGGCAACCCTTTCTCAATCCCGTCATTCGGTCAATCGTAATATTGACCCGCCAAAAGGTGTTTCGTTTAAAGAGAATGCGAGCTACACCCGCACAGCAGAAAATGAAGCACAAAACCTCTTTCCCAGATTACCTAATCCGGACTTGGTGATGTATGTCTTTCCACACTTGTCAGATAGTGCGGAACAGGTGCCTATTCCTGGCTACTCTACCGTCATTCCGTTTTATGGTCGAACCCAATATGCACAACCGGGTGAACGCACCCGTCCTTATTAACCGGGAGATGCTATGTTCAACTTGAATTTAAATTTGTTTAAAAAGGCTGAATCTGCACCGGTGATGACTGATCATGCTAATGAAACAGCAACAGAAGAACCATCAGGTATTCATTTTGTTAAACGTACCGGCACCTATACGAAAGCCCAGCATGTAGCAACTTATGCAACCGGTCCGTCGTTTCCGGATAGACTTCCCTGGGTTGAATTTTTAGATGATGAAAACGTACTGTTGTTAGAAGATGGTAGAAGTGTCGGCGCCGTCTATGAAGTCATCCCATTGGGTACGGAAGGACGTAGCGCGGACTATTTGCGTAATCTGCGTAATGTGGCCAAAGATGCATTACAAGACAGTTTCGATGAATTGGACGTTTCCCCTTGGGTTGTACAGTTTTACTGTCAAGATGACCCAATGGCGAAAACCTACAGCGATGTACTGCGTAATTATGTGCATCCACGCGCTAAAGGCTCTCAGTTCACCGAAAACTGGCTTGAACTGATGGATAAACATTTACAGAATGTTTCCAAGTCAGGCGGATTATTTGTCGATGAAATGGTGACAAACACCCCATGGAAAGGTCAACAACGCCGGGTACGCATGGTTGTTTATCGCTACATACCGGAAAAGTCCAAAGACGATATCGAACCATTGGAAGCGCTCAATATTACCTGTGAGAAGCTCATCAATGCGCTTGCCGGAGTAGGACTGCAATGTTACCGCCAAAACGGCTGTGAAGTACATGATTGGTTGTTACGTTGGTTTAATCCGGCTCCTACAATGTTAGAGTCGGCAGAAAAATTTTATACCGCTTGTGCTTATCCGGAAAAACACGGTGAGTCGGAAGATGACTTGATGTTATGGCAGGATTTTGCCGAGACGCTTTTGGTGACACCGCCTAAAGTCGAAAAGGGATACTGGCATTTTGACGGGAAACCGCATGATGTCATTGTCGTTGATCACCTGAGAAAAGTCCCACCGACAGGATTACTAACCGGTGAATTACCACGTGGCGACGATAAAATGAATGCGTTATTTGATTTGTTGCCAGAACATACCATGATGGTGATAACCGTTGTCGCCACACCACAAGATTTACTTGAAAACCATCTCCTTCAGATTTCTAAAAAAGCGATTGGAAATAATATTGACTCTAAAAGCACCCGGTCGGACTGTGAAAAGGCACAGGTGTATATCTCCCAAAAGCACAAAATGTATCATTCAAGCCTCGCCTTTTATGTACGAGGAGATACTGTCCGCGATTTAGAACGCAAATCCCGCAGACTTCGTTCAACCCTGACGACATCAGGGCTTGTTCCGGTTGCCGAAGGAATGGAAGTTGCTCATTTAAACAGTTATCTGCGTTGGCTACCGATGAACTTTAACCCTCAGGATGACGCACGCCAACATTTGTACACGAAATTTAATTTCGTCCAGCACATTACCAATTTATTGCCGATTTTCGGGCGTAAGATTGGTACCCGCCATCCAGGACTGACATTTTTTAACCGTGGTGGTGCGCCGTTGGACTTTGATCCGTTCAGTAAAAAAGACCGGACTAAAAATGCTCATACCCTAATTTTAGGTCCAACCGGTGCTGGTAAATCGGCGACACTTAACGGTAATATTGCGCAAATCATGGCGTTATATAAACCACGTTTGTTTATTGTTGAAGCCGGGAATTCATTCGGTTTATTAACGGATTATGCCGAACGCTATGGACTGACGGTCAATAAAGTATCATTAAAACCGGGTAGCGGGATTTCTCTGCCGTTATTTTCGGATGCACAACGCCTTATTGATGAAAAAAATATTACCCGTCGATTAACGGAAGAAGCGGTTGCGGAAGAGGAAGAAATCGAAGATATTCAGGATGCTGAGGAAGGCGACGACCAGCGGGATATTCTGGGCGAGTTGGAAATTACTGCCCGTTTGATGATAACCGGGGGTGAAGTCAAAGAAGATGAAAAGCTAACCCGCCAAGATAAAGCAACTATTCGTGAAGCCATCCTTTTGGCGGCCAAAACTACTTACGCCGAAGAGCGCCAAACTTTAACTCAGGACGTGCGGGACGCATTCTATGCAATTAGCCGGGATGAAACGCTGCCGAAGAAAAAACGTGAACGGGCATACGAACTGGGAGACGCTCTGGGACTGTTTTGCGTACAGGGTTCTTTTGAAGATGAATTGTTTAACCGGGAAGGTACCCCTTGGCCGGATGCCGATATCACTTTGGTGGATTTAGCCACACTTGCAAAAGAAGGTTATGAAGCGCAACTTTCTATTGCCTATATTTCGTTGATTAACCACATTAATGCACTTGGTGAAAAATACCAACATTCTGGCCGACCTATTCTTAATATCACCGATGAAGCACACATTATTACCGTCAATGCGATGCTGGCCGCCTTCTTGACCAAAGGGTCTAAAATGTGGCGTAAACTGGGAATTTGGCTATGGTTAGCCACACAAAACATGAAAGACTTCCCGAAAGATGCGGCAAAACTTTTGGGGATGCTTGAATGGTGGATTTTGCTTACCGGGGTCGATGAAAATGAAATGGCTAACATTGAGAAATTTAAAAAGCTCAATGATGACCAAAAACGACTTATCCGTTCAGCCAAAAAAGAAGATCGTAAATACACCGAAGGTGTCGTGCTTTCCGAACGCCTGGAAGCGTTATTCCGCGTAGTGCCACCGAGCTTATATCTGGCACTGGCGATGACGGAACCTGAAGAAAAGGCAGAGCGTATGGTACTTATGCGTGAGAAAGGTATTTCAGAACTGGATGCGGCTATTTTAGTTGCACAACGTATTGACGAAGCACGGGGGATTGCAGCATGACAACAGATGCTTTATTTGATATTGGATTACTGGAAGCGATGGACAAGAATTTAGTTAAGAGCGCCCTGAAACTCAATCCACTGTATCAAAAATACTATCAAAAGCTCCTGGAGTATATTCGACGTTGTATCGGACGCCCCCTTGATTTTTTGGCACATCCTTATCGTATTGCCGGGGAATGCTACCTTGTCATTCAGGTAAAAGGGGAAAAAAGTCTGTTCAATCTGACCGTATCCATTGCCGGGTATCTGAATTGGCCGGATTTTAAAAAAGCGAAACAATCCTATCGTCTTTATATGGATGTATTCGATTCGGTAGATGCCTACTACTTACGTGAGTATTTACAACAGGATCTATTTTCTAAGCCCCAAAATGATGAGTTATACACAAAAAATGTGGATAACCCCGTTAATGAGGTTGAAAAACAATAATATTATCAAAGAAGTAAGTAAGATGGATGAAAATAAAACAACAGGTCATACGAAATCGAAGCTCAAAAGTGCGGTAGGATTTTTGCTGAAGATTGTGTTGGCGCTTGCATTAATTCTAGGTATTGCTGCGATCGGCATGCAATTTTTCCCGCAATTAACCGGCATGCAAGAGGCTATTCGCCACAATTGGTTTAATTTATTGCTCTGGCGGTTAATCCTTTACGCCGCATTTGCCGGAATTCTATTTAATTTGCAAAAACGACTGTCCAAAGCCGTTTTTCTCAAATTGGTTCGTCTTCTGGTTATGTTGGCCGTAGTCGTTGAGCTCGCCAATATTGCGCAACTATTACGAGGATAAAGTAAGATGGTTAATTTTAGGGTAGATTCTTATTTTGAGTACTTTATGACATTGCTGGGTTGGATTTTAAGTAATGCCATGTGGGAGCTCATTACACAAACCGGATTGGTTTTTCTGCCTTTTTTAGGGTACGTCATTAGCTTATTTTTAAAAGCCCGTGAACAAGGCACCAATGAAGGCAATAAAGGCGAATTATTCTTTACCTGGTTGGAACAAAAGGTCTATGTGGCAATTTTGGTCATTGTATTTACCTGCATTCCGGTATTTGGTATGAGCCTAAACACCCTACAATTTGACGTAGAGCGCGCCAAAGAATGCGGACATACAATCGTGAAACCGAGTGAAACGCCGTTAGCCACAATTAGCACCGAACTTGATGGGCGCACCGCTGAAATGCCATTGTGGTGGGGACTTATCCATACAGTATCTAAAGGGTTAGTTCATGGTGCGATCGCGTCAATTCCGTGCAAACCGGATTTACGCCAAATACGCTTTGATGTGCAACATACCCGCATTCACAATCCGGTATTACGTCAGGAGGTATTAGACTTTGTTGAGGAGTGCTACGCACCATCAAGAGCCAAAATCCGCCGTCAACAACTCCATTTAGACGAAGTGCAATCACGTGATTTAGATTGGATTGGCTCTAAATTAATGGTGAATACGCCGGGGCTTTATGACAGTTTTCGGGCTCAGTCACCACGTAAGCTGTGGGCATACGACCCCGCACGGGATGCCGGATTACCGAATAATGGCACCGGTGGTTATCCGAATTGTAAACAATGGTGGGCCGATACCGATGTCGGGCTTCGTCACCGACTATTACAGCAGGTTGATCCGCAGTTAATGACGCAAATTGCCGGGATATTCCAGTCTAATGCCGAGTATGAGGATGCCGTCATCCGTTCGGTTGTGCGCCCGGAAAATATCGAGGTTTCTTCCGGACGGGTTTATGGCGGTTATGGCGGTAGTGCGGATTTTTCATTAGCTAACGCAGCTACGCGTTTAACTGGAACAGCTGGAAATCTAGTGGCAGGAATAGGTCTATTCCCAGCTTTTGATTCTATGCGACAATCATTGCCTATGGTACAAGCTTTTGTCATTATGGCAATTATAATCTGTTTACCAATAGTTACCGTAATGAGTAGTTATGATCTAAAAGTGTTAATGCTATTAACATTTGTTCTACTAGGCGCTTATGCACTTTCATTTTGGTGGGAGCTTGCACGATGGATAGATAGTTACTTATTTGACGCACTATATAATTCTGATACACATTCACGATGGAATATAATGGGGTTACAGAATACGACTGATGACTTAATTATTGAAATTGTTTCTGCAACAATGTTCCTATTATTACCAACTATATGGATGGGTGCTATGGGATGGGCTGGGGTAAATGTTGGAATGGCTTTAGCTTCAATATCATCCAAAGGAAGTGCTGAAGCAAAATCTGCCGGACAAAAAGGTGGTGATATTGTAACCAGTGCGGCTACAAAGGGGACTAAGTGAAGAAATAGTTGGAATAAAAAAACCGAGAAAAATCTCGGTTTTTTTAATTCAATTTATGCTTGTTATATCTTAAAAAATTCTTCGCCCATTTTTATCATAATAGCCGTATCCTTCATCACCATATCTTGTGCCATCAGCGTTAGTTTGTTCAGCTTCATCAAAAGTAGCGTTAGAAACAAAGAACATCATGATTTTTAAACCTAAAATAAGAGCTACAACAATAAAAAATAAAGTAAAAGAGAAAAAAAGCAGAACAACAACCGGTGCATACATGAGAAAATACACAAACGGCAACGGAAGCTGATATTGTTCGGCTTTTTGTTGAATAAAACCATTACATTTTAAGTATAATTTACCTAATTTGTATCCGAATTGCTGTTTGTTCATAGCAACCCTCCTGTTTTTTTTGAATTCCCTTACTTTAAAAGGTGCTCACCACCTAATAATAGTATCACGCGTTTAAGTACCTCATCATAAATGTGCGATTCAGCTTGTTTAATAAATTTGATATGTCTTTCACGCCAATCCAACGTTTGAACTAATGTGGTTGCAACCACACTCGGATTATCTAATCCCTCAATAGGAACTTCAGTTATCGCACCACGAATACTTGTACTGATTGGACAGCAAATAATCAAGCCAGTTTTATTATAAATTTCATGGCTTAAGATGAGTGCCGGCCGATATTTGCCAATTTCTTTTCCTTTTGTCGGTTCAAAATCCAACCAAACAATGTCATTGCGCTTCGGTACATACATATTAATAGTCCAATTCTTGCGGTAAAGTCGCTACAACAAGTTCATCTGAATGAACGTTATAAGTGGTCATCTCTTTTAATAAATCGGCTTCAGTCAATCTTTTTTGACTTTTTGAAATGAACAACCCGTTTTCAGAGATCTCAATGTCCACAATATCACCTGCAGAAAATTGAGGAATGGTACGTAAATTCCCGGTTAATCTCAAACCGATACATTTTCCCCAAAGGCCTAACGTTGCTTGCTGTCTTAATTGCATAAAATTTTTCCTCTTTTTCTTGAATAAAAGGATATTACTATAGTATCACCTTTTCAATCTTTTTTTATCAAATTTCAAAAAACAATTTTCCCTCCTCATTTTCTTCAAACTCTCTTAATGTAAAGCTCCCACCGTTTAAATCATATGGAGAAAAATGTGATCAGATCCCTTATCACAATCTTATTGTTAATCTTGTCTTGTAGTATTTATGCCGTGCAATCGTTGCCACAAGATATGCAACTCCTCGTTTTCACTACACAACATTACCCAATAACTGGTATGCAATCGTACCCTGTTACGCTGTATCACATTGATGCCGTAGATAACCTGGAACAGTCCCCGGTATTCCAGCTCAGCAGTAACCCTCAGCAAGCCGAACAACAAGCGCATGCACTTATTCGTTCGCCTGAATTTAAGCAATATGAAAATCAGCTAAAACAAGCCTATACGGGATTAAGCCAAGCCTTTTATTTGGGAGTAAGAAAAGTGCCGGCCATCGTGTTTTACCGCACTTCTGGGATGAGTCAGGTGGTATATGGTGTAACCGATATAGAACAAGCCGTTGCTTTATTCTCACAAGGAAAAGATCAATGAAAAAATATAGAAAACTCTTCAGTTTTTCACTAAGTGCCCTGATTACAATGACGGCTTTACCTAGTCACGCAACGATTTCAACTGCACAAATTATGGCTTCCAGTGCTTCACCTCAATGTGCGGATTATAAAGTCGTCGGTATTTGTTATTGGCTATTTTGCACAAACTTTGGCTGTAAAATCCGCACCTCCACAAAAGTGCGCCACTTTTTACCTGAACAGGTTGTTTCCGGATATAACCACGAAGGTCAGAATCCCTGGTCTGAAGTCAGCGGTTTAGGCAATGGTATCAAAGGGGGTTCTTATCAAGACAAACCGGCAACCAAACAATATTCACAAATGGTATTCAAAAATGTAGATGTTATTGGACATCCACAGGGTGCTATATCCCAATTTTTGGGTAATACAGGCTATTACTGTCGTAGCCAAAGTTATGCATTTCAACCGCACTTTTTAAGCGGTATGGATGTGATGGGGTGGCGTTTTGGTGTACCGGAAATGTTTTACCCGGAAGCCATTACACCGGGTATGCGGGAAATGGGAAAAAATGGAGATACATGGGGAAATATCTACCCTCGAGCAGGAAGCATTACACAAATTCATCCATATAAAGCGGCAGCTGTCGCCGTACAACGCGCAGCAGACATCATTTCTCGTCAAGGGCAACCTCATATCTATATGCCAGCAGCATCTCAAGCACAACCGCAAAACGGTTGGTGGCCACCGCCGCCAGTAGAAGAAGGCAAAATCAAAACTCACAAGTGGCAAATGCTCTACCCTAAAACAGAAAAAATGTGTGCTATCTTTCCGGACGGCAGTGCTTTTGATGCCTATTCAGGTAAAAATTCAATACAGCAAGATTTTGCATGGGCGCTTTGGCGACCTTACTCTTGTTGTAAGCCTCGTGGCGTGTATTTATACAGTATTGATTGGATCCAGGAGTAATCATAATGAAAATAAATCAACTATCTCTAGCTATCGGGGTTGGAATCATGACAATTAGTGTCTCTTCCATCGCTGATAATTACGGCGGGGCTGCACAAGGAACCGCACTTTACGACAAGGTATTTTATCAAATCGGCGGAGGCTACGCCGTTATGCCGGCCCCCTCAAGAAAACGCCCCCATGAATTAACCTTAGGTATTGGTTGGAATGCCAATTTAATGTGCGGCAACTTTGACATTAAGGCAACAGTAAAGAATCAATTAAACGGGATTACCGAGGGCTTCAAGGACTTAATGGGAAATATTATTCAATCTGCTACCGGTGCGGTTGCCAGTATGCCAGCTATGATTATCCAACGAGCTAATCCACAGTTATACGACCTCCTTACCAATGGTGTATTACAAGGCCGCTTAGACTTTGATAATTTGAAAACTTCATGTGAGGAGTTATCAAATAAAGCAGCCGATTACCTTGCTGATTCAGGCTGGAATATGATGGCCAAAAGTCAAAATTACAGTAGTATCGGACAAAATCAAAAAGATGCTAATCTCGCCAAGAAACAAATGGAAGAAGAGGATGGGAAAAATGGTATTCCTTGGATCGGTGGCAAAAAACAAGGTGGCCAAAATCAAGAACCTATCAATGTACTAGGTGGTGTTTTGACCGCAGGCTTTAATATGTCTAACGGTAAACCCGTTACAAATAAATCCGCCATTCCTGACTGTGATGGCTCATTATGTAGCACCTGGCAGTCGCCTAAAGAAGTGGCTGATTGGGGAACTCGTGTATTGGGAGAGTCCATTAAAACTACCTGTACAGTATGTGGTAGCCCATCATCCAAACCGGGAGTAGGTCTTGCTCCACTCATCGAAGAAGAAAACATTGCCTTACTCAATGAATTTCAACGGGTATTGAACACCAAAAATCCGACAGCAGAAGATTTACGGGCAATTAGCTCAACGCAAATGCCGGTAACACGTGGGTTACTTGAGGCATTAAAAGAAGATCCAGATGTAAGATTACTGGCTCCTAGACTAGCCAGTGAAATTGCTATTTCTAGAACATTAGAAAAAGCCTTGTTACTCCGTCGTACGATGCTTACGGGAATGAAAGAGCCTAATGTAGCCAATAACAAGGAAGCCTTGGCAGAAATGGAGAAAAATTTAACTACACTTGACCGTGAAATAGAACAAACTGAAATGGAAATGCGGTTACAACGTCAAATCACAGGTAATACAGCATTAGCTACGCTTGAAAAACGTGCAATAGATCGTCAAAAATCCCTACAAAATAACAGCCCTGATGACAATGAGAATCGAGCCAAAAAACTTAGTGGCAGCGTCGATGAAGCACAATCTGATAACAGTAATGAAGGTAACTTCCAAATTGACGATCCACAAATAAACTTACCTATCCCGAATATGAGCGGACTTAATAAATTAAATGGTCTCTGGGGACCTGGCAGCCATGGCCAAGACCCAAGTAGCGGCTCAGGTGCCGGAGGCAGTAGTAGCGCCAACCTGAAAAAATACGAATCTAAGGACGCATACGCTGATGGTCGGGCTACCGTATATCGAACCCCGGATGGTAAGTTAGTTCGCCGGGAAGGAGGCTCACTTGCTTGGAGAAATAATAATCCAGGTAATATTCGAGCTGGTGCATTCGCTAAATCCCTCGGCGCTATCGGCGTCGGCCCGGGCGGATTTGCTATATTCCCAGATGCCGAAACCGGTGCACGCGCCGTAGGGGCACTCATGCGCACCCAAAACTATAAAAACTTGTCGATAGCCGATGCCATTGCCCGCTACGCTCCGCCAAGTGAAAACAATACCGCAGCCTACCAAGCTGCTATTCGTAAGCAAACCGGTCTTGACAGCACACGTAAGATGAGTACATTATCTGACGCAGAGCTTGGCCGCGTAGTCAATGCCATCAGACAACATGAAGGTTGGAAAGAAGGCAAAACATCCACTCAATAGGAGCATTTATGATGAAATGTAAAGTGCTATTAACCGCCGTATCATTATTAGTCAGTGCGGGTTATGTATCTGCTGCAAATCCTTCATCGGTTAACTATGATACACCGGTGACACTTGAGGGCACATTAAAGGTAGAAAAAGGCTATCCGATGTTGTATCTCCCGGCACCGATTACCGCAGTTGCCGGAGCTGGCTCTGACGGGCTCTATGATACTTTTAACGGTGCTAAAAAACTTCAAGTAGTCTGGGTCGGCGAAAAGCTACCAGCTGGTTGTATGTTGGCCACTGGGTCATTATTTGGTGCACACACAGCAGATCATAAAACAGATGTATTGATTCAACTCGAATCTTACAAACCTTGCAGTAAATAGGTACTGTTTATAGAAAAGAAAGCGGCCTGGATAGGTCGCTTTTTATTTAGCTCATTATCTATGATGTGGATATAAAATTTTTTTCAGTCGTTCTTGTGCACCTAACTGCTGCACAAGCAACGTACAAAAATAGCCATATAAGTCAAGTACACTAGAATTTTTAAACAGATCTATAATCGGAGCGGACTTCTTGTCTGTCCGATAAAAAGCCAACAGTTTTAAGGACGAATAATCTTTACGATCATTAAAATAACTATCTATTGGTGCAGTAATAAAAGGTATTTTAGAGTTCAATAACGTTTCAAATAATATGCGATACTGCTCTGTATTCTTACTTGAAATCAGGAATATTTCATATTTTGAGAATAAATCACGGAATTTCTGCTCATCAAGATAAGTAATTTCCAGCTTAACGGTGAGATCTATTTCCTCATCTAATTTATTCGCAATATATCTTGCCGCTGCAAAATGATGACTTCCGCCGGTATTATGCCAGGTAAATGTTTTTGACCATAATTCACAAGAAACGGTCTGCGTAGATTCATGGAAAATCTTGCTTTCATAATGGTTCATATTTTTAGCCAAATTTTCCAATGTAATCTCTGAGATGAGTTCCCGGCTATTTTGCGTAACGACATCATTTAGATCAGAAAAATCACTTAGACAAGATTTTGAGCTGCTGACATTCGTTATTGTCTGTATCTCACATTTCCAATCTGGGATAACTTCGGAAGAAAGCAAATTTTTGAGCATCGGCAAAAATTCTCGGTTAAATGATGAACCGACTCTTCCTTCATATTTTCGATAACGCCACTCAATACAATGCCCACTAAAAAACTCCCAGAAATAACGTCTCTCTCCGAGCATATTAGATGGAGTAAGTTTAGGCTTAAAGTGAGCCCAGTTCTGTTTAAGGAGGTTTTTAAGGTTATATCTTGTCACTATTGCGGGAGTTGCGCCCCCCAGGAACTGAGAACATGACTGGAAGAATGGGACGAGTTGAGCGGTTAAGTCACTCATTATTAAGACTCCTATATTCACTTTTTAAATTGGCAACTGTTGACCTTGATAAAGTATATTTCTTACATACTTGAGATAAAGAGGCTCCCTTTTCAAAATCTAACATGATTTTAGATTTAATCATAGCTGTCACTTTACGCGGTCTTCCTCCTTTGGCTTGTAGATTACCGGCGGCAATTTTAGCTCTTTTGCCCTCTTGCGTACGTTCCACGATGAAAGAACGCTCTAATTCAGCAAACAATCCGAGCAAATGAATCATCGCCATTGCCATGGGATCAGAACGTTTTGTTGTATCAATGCCCTGATCTAACGCTATAAACCCTACATTTTTTTGTCTCAATGCTTCAAATACTTTCATAAATTGGCTTAAACTTCTTCCGAGTCTATCCACTTTGGTCACGACAACAACATCCCCCTCTCGAATGTAACTAAGCATCTTATCCAGTTGGGCTTGATTCTGTTTAATTCTTGACAAAATAGTATCTAAATCTTCTTCATCAGGAGCTTTTCCGGAAAATTTACCTGAAAAGATTTTTTCACAACCAAACTTTTCCAGAACTGTTAATTGCTCACTCAAATCCTGTGTCTGTGTGCTGACTCTTGCATAGCCAATTTTAGCCATATCCTTTAATCTCCGTAAGCTAAAAAGATAAATATTTGTGTCAATTACAATCGGTTTTTATAAGAATAAAAAATTTTATCGAAGAAAAGATAAATTAGAGAAATTATAAAAAATATAACAAAACCTATTAATTCATAAGCAATTATTGTTTTAAGTAGCTCAATCAAATCTGAATTAGTTTTTAATCTGCCATAAAATTGATACACAGGGATAATAGCTGCTAAAACAATAATAGCTATTATTATTTTCATGACTATCTTATCAAGATTCTCAATCTCTTTTATAGATAAAGATTTCATTTTTCACTCCGCTTTTTAAATTAAAAAAAAGGATATATAAAAAATAATTACAATAAACCTTTTATTTTCATATAATCTGATTAAGGTAATTATTTCTGCTAGCATTTTTACTCTTTTACTCACCTATTGAATAGGTGGTAGATATTGATTAAATAGATATATAATTATTACTAAAAGACCAAACATCATTCCCCCAATACCAGTCTTTATAAATCTAACTGATATCTCTAAATCTTGTTCATGTTCGTTTGGATGAGCATTGGTCTCTCTAACAAAGAGCATTTTCCCTATCATCACAAAAATCCCTCCTGATACAAGCATAAATACACCAAAATATAAAAATATATGCATAAACACCCTCCTTTATGCGTTCAAAACTTAATACTTGTTATTATAAATAATGACAAAACCAACATACATAAACAGAGAATATAATAAAGTACTTTCTGAATAGTCCAAAATCCTATAGCTATTAAAGAAACACTCATTTTTCATCCTTTTATTTGTATGTTCAAAACTTAATGATTAATATCCTTGTTTTCTCAGTGCTTTGAATAGATCTAATGTATCTACTACTTCAAACGGTCCACAACAAAATGACTTCCGGAGATGATGTCCTAAAGAATTTCTAAATCCGAACTCATTTTCTTCTATTGGTCGAAAGTCAAAATACCGTTTGCCATATCGAAGTTTATATAATTCAGAATAGTAGTAGTTCCTACTTTGCATATGTGCTTTTAAATATTCATTGCTTTCGAGAAAATAGGAATCAAGATCAAGTAACGATATTATATACTTGTTTATATCCTCTCTATACTCGTCCCATTCTTTACATACACCTCTATTTGTATCTAATACTTTATTTAATTCTTCTTTAGTTATTCCACCTAACAAGCGTATAAAAAACTCTCTTATTTTCATTTTTATTTCCTTTGTGTATTCAAAACTTAACAATTATTGTTTTCTTGAGCTTTCCGATAAAGTTTTTTTAACACCTCAACCATAAATATATTTTTAGGGTATCTTAAACTAGGATTTGATAACAATAAAACAACGCAAGCAAATATAGATATTAAAGGAGTAAGGCTTCTAATTAGTAGTATTAGTTCATCTAAACTCATTACTTTTACAGGATCGTTTGTTATAAAAGAAAAAAACAATATTACAAAAATAATACTTAGCGCAACACTCACTGATTTATAGGCAAGTCTTGCAAAATACAAAATATAGTACCAAATTTGGTAAGCCCAATTACGCAAACTTTTCTTCTCATTTGCCAACATTTCCGCATATTCTTTTTCACTTATAAATACATCATAAGCATAGATTGGTTTAGCTTTAAACTCTCGTTCAGCTAAACTTATATTGATTTTTCTAATGCCTGTGATAGCTTCTTCTTGATCCATAAATCTTCTCCTATGTATGTGCAAAACTTAAAATTTATTTATCATCATTTACTTTAAAAGTCCCATAAAAACCAAAAGTGAATAGTCTCAATAAAAGAGGCAGGAATGCAAAAAATAGGATCAGCAATACTGGAATCATTACATATCCTAATTTCTCTGACGTTAAAGAATACGCCAAAGAGCAAGAAGTAATAATCGCTCCTAAATTTATGATTGCATTTTTTAGTTGTTCTATCATTTTCATTCTATCCTTGTAGTCAAAACTTAACGCTTAAGCTCTTTTAATTCATCTTCATAACACTTAACAAGTTCATTTAGATTTTCTTCGGTTAATCCATCTCCTATTTTTATTGTGCCAGATTTGATTTTTGCTAACTTGTCTTCCAAATAAACAATTCTTGTTTGACTCTGCACTTTATGAAATTCGTCTAACGTAGATTGTTTAAAGTCTTCAATAGATTGTTCCGTTTTTACTACCGCAGCATTGTGCCTTCTATCAAAAAAAATTTCATTAGCCATTTCATTCTCCTTTATATGTTCAAAACTTAACAATTATTGTTTTCTTGAGCCTTTCAATCGACTAACTAAGTAATTTCAATAATGCTCTGACCTTATCTTCAATGTCGAAAATGCCTTGATTGACTTGGATCAAATCCATAACAAATGAATGTTGTTTTTGTTCAAAATCACCTGTTTGAGACAGATAATTTGAAACAAGATTGTCTTTTTGTTCTTCGCTTAATTCAATGCGCCCAACTTTGAGAAAAGTGTCGATACTTGAGTCAATACGAACTAAAATGGTTCCATCTAAAACAATAAATACAGCAATTTTTTCAACAGGCGGAAGCGCAAAGATTAACTCACCAAATTTTGCCTGATAAAATTGTTTTTGAATGTCGTGATTAATTTCGATAATTTTCATTCTTGCACCTTGTGGAATTCATCTAATTTAAAAAATCATACTTATAATTACAAAAATAATAACAATGGGTAATGCTAATATCATAGAAATCATTAATGACTTAGGTAATTCATCTAAAAATTCTTTTATTGATTTTCTTTTAACGAGAATTATCATTAAAAGAAAAAAAATACAAGCAATATAAATATATGTTGCAATATCAATAGTCGCAGATTGAAGATTTTCCATTTTTAATCCTTTACTCACTTATCGAACAGATATATAGTTATATTTAATACTTAAAACGAATGATCTCTAAATTTCTTGTATAAAGCGTAACCACCTAAAATTAACGGTTGTGATAAAATTACTAAAAACATATAAAAATATGCACTTGCTGTTTTTTCATCACCGTTAGACTTTACTAATAACCATTTGTAAAGTGATTCCATTAATTCATTAAGAGCTTCATAAGCCCCTACCCAATCATTAGTTGCAATCATTATTACAGTAGAAATTAAAATACCTACAATCTTAATATATAATGTAGTTTGATTGTGAGCAGGAATTATAATAAAAATAAACACCGCCATTACACTAATTAGCCATACACTCATTTTTTCTCCCTTGTTCAAAACTTAAGGGTTTTAAGATTATTAATGTGATTTTTTAGGAAACCAATTCTATTCATTTTTATCTCCTATTCGTTTTATGCGCCCTATCATTTTTTCTTTTGTTTTTACTTCATTATTTTTCTTTGCTTTATCTATATTTAATAATAAACCTTTAATTTCTTTATTTAATGCAAATAAGAATCGCAAAGATAATTTCGTTCCCTTTTTATTTAATGCACGATAGAATTCTTTTGATAAAAAATCGTTCTTTTCAATAAAGTTTAGCTCGGTATCATTCAAATAAAATGGATTACCTATAGAATTCCATAATGCAGAAAATATTATAACGTATATAATAGCCACAAAAACATAGAATAAATTTGAAGCATCTCTGTCGGAAGTTGATACCACGTAAAATATAAACAAACTAAAAATAAATAATAAAACTAAAAATAAATTAAGTATTTCATAAAACAGCTTAAATCTAATTCTAATTAACATTTCCATTTTTACTCCTTACTTAACACCAATTAACCAACCTCTATATTCACCATTGAATATAGCTCGACTGATACCTATTTCATTTTTTAAGCAATCTGCCATAGTGTCATAACTAAAAACCAATGTTGACCTCTCGCCCCCCGAACTCCATTTAAAAGCAACTCCATCATTAAGCCCATAACAACGATATAGCATTTTTATTTGTCCACATTGTTCCGGAAATTGTTTTTTTAGTTTTTGAATTAATTTTTCTGATGTATTCATAGTTTTATGTTCAAAAATTAATACTATTGCTCTGATTTTTTTAATTCAGCAAGCTCTTTTTCATATCTTGAAAGTACATCATTCAGAACTTCTTGTGAGCTGGCTTTTGTTGCTCCATTCTTAATTTTCTGTATCTCAAGCTCTAAGAATGCTATGCGAGTTCTTTTCTGTGCGATATGAAATTCATCTAAAAAAATTTGTTTACTCATAATTTGCCCTTATTCAAAACTTAACGTTTAAGATATTCAATTAAAAAATTCTATTTATCAACCATGAAAATAAATTTAGTTCAAAATAAAATGGAATAATCAGAATACATATTCCGATAAAAAAATTCAGAATCATTACTCCTAATTTTATAGAAAATGCCGCACTTTCTATTTTTAATTTTGCTTCAACAAAATTAATCAAGTGTGTGCTAGGAAGCAAGATAATTGCAGCTGTCACTATTTTGGCTACAAATATAATCATGTTTTTTATACCGCTTTGGAAAGCTTCAAATCCAGTGCCGGGGGCATCTTTAAAGAAGAAAAACCATGCTCCTCCAAAGATTAAGAGGATAAGTAAATAAGCCGTTATCATCCCCAGAAGAAGATTTGAGTTAATTAAATTCCATAAAGAGTTTTTATCAGACTTGGTTTTTATATCCATAGTTAGCTCCTTGTTGTCAAAACTTAACAATTATTTAGTCCATTTAGCCCAAAACGAAATCAAGTCTTCATAACTTGATTTTGGCGCATCGGGGATTTCAAAATCAGAATGTGTAGAAAGCATTCTGATTATCATTTTTTTATTTTCTGTATATTCAACAGAAACAATTTTTCTTACATCTATACATTTTTGTACCTTTGGTGTAGAAAAAATATAAAGTGGGGTTGTGGGTTCGTTCTTTTCCATTTTTGCACCTTGTCAAAACTTAAAACTTTTTGGATACCCTTAAAATGAATTCCAAAAACTCTATAAAATGAGTTTTTGGACTATCCAAAAAGTATATACAAAGTTTTTGGACTAAAAACATTTTTTTGTTTATAGAAAAAGATCAAAAAAAATTTGACAATAGCTCTACATTTTCTTAGCCTAACTTCATTAGTTCGTTGTCGTTGACAACACTAAGCCCAGGAAGACCGCACTTTTAAGTCTTCGATTCATCATTGAGATGAATTAGTGCACAGCCCGAATGTCAGTTGCATCTTGAAATCTGACGCTCTTTGAGTAGATGTTCATTTCACATTTCATTTCTAACCCCGTAGGGAGTCTCATCCCTGCCGGGAGTGCTCCTTACAAATTAAACAAGGAGTATTCATGTCTCATTTAAATCAACAAGACTTCTCGCCGTCGGAAGACACATTTTTCTTTCCTGAAGATGCGCAAGATAAACGAAAAGTCAAATTCCAAGAATTGGGTGCAAAAGCGGCAACGATGTACTTAACTCTAAAGAAACAAGCTGCATTAGGAATCTTAGCATTCAAGGATGGGATTAAATCTTCCGTTCAGCATTACATAAATAGCGAAACAGAGGAAGCACTAAAGAAACAAGAAGAACGACTCAAAAAACGTTACGTTACATGGGTAGTATCTTCAAGTGTTGCTAGTTTTATACTAGGTAATGTCTGTATGTTCTTCATACGTTAAGGTTATTTATGTTCCGGTCAGGGAAACACTTCCTGACCGGAGGACGTTTCCCTTTTATTTTATTTGAGAGGGAAAAATGAGAGTCTCAATTAACTTTTCAGCCTTATCTGATTTAGAGGGAAAAAAGGAAATTATCGAAAGCTTACAACAAAACGCGTTGCAAGCTTGGGAAAATAAGCCAGAGAATACTGAATCGGTAAGGATTCTTCAGGAAATTCCTACTAAATCTGGACGACACTTTAAATTTTATAGTGTTGTTTTACATCAAAGAGATCCGGACTGCTTAATTGTCCGTTAACCCCCATACGGGAATGCGTTCCCGTGGACGTGTTCCCTTTAATTAATTTATATTTTTATTGGAGAACACTGCATGAACCTACTCACATCTCACTTTAATCACCAACTTATTGCTGCCGGATTTCCGGATAATTTGCATATCGAATGGTCGCTAGGATACTGTCAAGGCGATGGTGTTGCCTTTTATGGAGCGCTATCTTTTGACGACTTGGTGTTACTACATCAAAAACTCTATCCTAAAGCCAGACGACAACAACGTATGTTTACGCGGTTAGTGAAAGCAATTGAAGAATGGGACTACAATGAAGAGTTTGAAATTAGCCGGAATTCTTTCGGTTATCACTATTCTCATTGGAATACCATGACACTAACCATTTGTTCGGCAGATACACTACGTTTTTTTGACGAGGGTAAGAAAGATTGGTATTTCCCTGCTACAAACAAAGCGCGTTATACCGCACTTTGGGATAATTTCATTGGTGACTTAGAGACATATATTAAAACCGTCTCCTGCCAATTAGAAAAAGAAGGGTATTCCATTTTGGATGCAACACCATATGCATCTCAAGTGGCTTATCAATTTGAAACAGCCAATTACCAAGTCGAGTTGCTTACAAATCCTACCGATTTGAATTATTTTGATGACGAAGAAGGACAATGGCTATGCCAAGAAGTCCTAAGAGAAAATTTGCAATTTTCTGATTTATCTGTAGAAATCAAAGATAAAAAAACCGGTATCGTATTGGGCAGTGAAAGCTATGGTTATGTAACTTATCCAGAAAAAGATCACTCTTTTGCTGGAGTACGTTATGAGTTGATCCGAGAAGCAATTCGTGACGCTCGTTCACAATATGGACTGATTGCAAGACAAGCCACGTTAATGCAAAAACAACTTATTCATTGTTAATTTCACATTCATGCCAAAATTTGGCCGCACTTTCGCAGTACGCTTTTGGCATTCTCATTTTCATCCCAACGGGAACAGTTTCCTGTTGGGGCTGTTCCCTTATTTTTCATAGGAGAACAGTCATGAAAAACCAAACTCCCCCAAAAGATTTATACCAACAAATTACAGACCAAATCATTGAAGCATTGGAACAAGGCGTGATGCCCTGGC
>ERZ772764.267-NODE-267-length-38572-cov-5.359919_pt1 | contig 38572 bp, 26 predicted proteins | sample MGYA00512163_ERZ772764 | MGnify/ENA primary metagenome ERZ772764 (study PRJEB29015, sample SAMEA2737903) | human oral metagenome | biome: human oral; feature: human-associated habitat; material: dental | place: China | collected 2094 ... | reverse complement strand
TGAGGGGGTTGATGATGCCGTCGACCAGGGCGTCGACGATGTTCTTGAAGGCGGCACCGATGATGACACCGACGGCGAGCTCGACGACGTTGCCGCGAGAGATGAAGTCTTTGAATCCCTTGAGCATGGGTTCTCCTGTAGTGAAGGGGGTCGGCTGAGCCGACAAGTCTGAATCGCCGATGTATCTCGGCGTGGCGGTCTGTTGCCGCCGGGGCGTGCGCGTGTTTGGCGCACGTTTCTCGTGGAAAACACTAGTGGGAACTTTCGTCTTATGGACAGTGCTTAGAGGGTAGTGTTCGTCGCACTTTTTGTAATTCGGTCAGCGATCTGCGATTTTCTGCCGAAAACTCAGTCGTGAGAGGTATGTGACAAACGATTGTTAGTGTCGCAAAAGACAGTAAACACAGGGAAAAGGTGCTATTGAACGTCAGTGGTAAACGTGCGTGTCGGCGTAATGATCGCATTGATCGGAACGTCGTGTGCCTCCGTGGGAATTTCTCCGGGGTCGAGCACTTCGTCGTCGAAAATCACTGCGACCACCGGCACGCCGGGGCGGCGGTGGGTCAATGCGCGATCGTACCAGCCGCCGCCCTGCCCGAGGCGCGCTCCGTCCGCGGATGCAGCCAACGCCGGAATGACAATCAGATCCGACTCTGTGAGCGACTCCGCCCCCATTGCCTCACCGCACGGCTGGGCGGGAGGTCGTCCGAGCGTCACCAACGCCTGCCCCGCCTCCCACAGGCCCCAGCGGGGGGAGTGGTAGGGGGCACCGGCCTCGTCGAGGAGGACGGGCAGGAGTGCGCGGGGGAACAGCTCGAGCGCGAGGGACATGTCGGGCTCTAGGGGGGTGGAAACGAAGAGCGCGGGCAGTATGACGCCGCCCATCGACGAGGCCAGGGCGCGAACCTGGCGCGCGATCCCTTCCGCTTCAGCGCGGTTGCGCACGGGAACGGGGGAGGCGATAGGTTCCGCGCAGAGTGGGGACTTGGGTGGGGTGGGCGCAGTTATCGCGGGGGTGGCGGTGAGGGATCCGAGGGAGTGGGCCTCGGCATGACGGGCGTGGCGCCTGCTTCGCACCTCCGCGCGGAGAGTTGTTTTAGTGGCCATCGTCTCCCTTTCGTGCGTTTTCTTCGCTACGCTTGCAGTATGTCAGATAAAAACCAGGCAGTAGTGCACGCCGTCGTTCCCTCGGCCGGTCGAGGAACCCGCTTCCTGCCCATCACGAAGTCCGTGCCCAAGGAAATGCTGCCCGTCGTCGACCGTCCCTCGATCGAGTACATCGTGCGCGAGGCCACGGATGCCGGCATCGAAGACATCCTCTTCGTGACCCGCGCCGGCAAGCAGTCGATCGAAGACTACTTCGACGCCGAACCCGGCCTCGAGGCCGACCTGGAGAAGGCTGGTAAGGAGAAGGCCCTCGAGTACGTCAACGAGTACAAGAAGTACGCGCGCGTGCACTCCGTGCGCCAGGGGCACCCCCTGGGCCTCGGCCATGCGATCCTGCAGGCCAAGTCCCACGTGGGCAACGCCCCCTGCGCCGTCCTGCTGCCCGACGACCTCATGGAACCCGGCTCGCAGCTGCTGCGCAAGATGATCCAGGTGCGAGGTGCCCTGGGCGGCACCGTCGTCGCCCTGCTGAAGGTCACCCCCGAGCAGGCCACCGCCTACGCGTCGACTGCCGTCGAGGTTCTGCCGATCCCCGAGGGTATCGACCTCGAAGAGGGCCAGCTCATGCGCATCACCGACGTCACTGAAAAGCCCCCGCTCGAAGAGGTCAAGTCCGAGTACGCGGTCGTCGGCCGCTACCTGCTCGACCCGGCTGTGTTCACGGCCCTCGAGACCATTGAACCGGGTGCCGGCGGTGAGTATCAGCTCACAGATGGGTACGCGCGCATGATCGATCTCCCCGAAGAAGAGGGTGGAGGGTTGTACGGTGTAGTCATTGACGAGCGACGCTTCGATACCGGGGACAAACTCGGCTACCTTGAAGCTAACGTCACGCTCGCCCTTGAGGACCCGGTGCTTGGAGCGGAACTCAAGGAGTTCCTGCGCTCCAAGCTCGAGGACTAACAACTATGCGAAGCGTTGCCGACTTCTACCAGGACTGCATGGCCGTTGCCCACGCGCTACCGCCGCTCGACGTTCAGCTCGCTGACGCGGTCAGCTGCGTGCTCGCAGAGGATGTGCAGGCCCCCTTCAACTTCCCGGTCGCTGACCTGTCGGCGTGCGACGGATACGCCGTTCGCATCCGCGACTGTGAGGGAGCCACCCTGGAGTCGCCGGTGACGCTTCCCGTCACCGAGGAGATCCGCGCCGGAGCGGTCGACCCGGTCGCCCTCGTGCCCGGCACCGCGATCCGCATCGCGTCCGGCGCGCCCATGCCCTCGGGTGCCGAGGCCGTCGTCTCCCTCGAGTTCACGGACCACGGCATCGCCCAGGTCGCCCTGCGTACCGCCCCAGCCAATGGCGAGAACATTCGCCGCCGCGCGGAGGACGTTGCGCAGGGTGATACGGTGCTGCGCTCCGGCACGCGTATCGGTGCCCGCCAGATGGCGCTCCTTGCCGGCGTGGGCCGCGACCGCGTGCTGGTCCACCCGCGCCCGCGCGTCGTCATCATTTCGATCGGTGACGAGATCGTCGAGCCCGGTGGCGAGGCCCGCCCCGGCACGGTCTTTGATGCGAACGGTCATGCCCTGTCGACGGCCGTTGCTGATGCCGGCGCACAGACCTTCCGCGTCGCCGCTGTCCCGGATGAGCGCGCTCGCCTGCGCGAGACCATCGAGGATCAGCTGGTGCGCGCGGACCTGATCCTGACGACGGGTGGCATTTCCTACGGCAGTGGCGACACCGTGCGCGAGGTCCTCGGTGCGCTTGGCACCGTCCGCTTCGACAATGTCGCCGCCTGGCCCGGCCATATTATGGGTGTGGGCACCGTCGGCGCCGAGGACGGCCAGCCCGGCACTCCCATCGTCTGTTTGCCGGGTGACCCCGTCTCCGCCCAGGTCTGCTTCGAGGTGTTCGTCCGCCCCGCGCTGCGCCACATGCAGGGCTGGACCGCCGTCAACCGTCCCGTCGTGCGCGCCGCCATCGATCGCTCCTGGTACTCCCCGCGAGGCCGCCGCGAGTTCGTGCGCGTGCGCCTGACCGGCTCCCCCCGCTCCGGCTATAACGCCGCTGTCATGGGCACCCCGGCCTCGTTGCTGCTGTCCGCGCTCGCGGACTCCAACGCTCTCGCGGTCGTCCCCGAGGACGTGACGACGGTGCGCGCGGGCGACCGCCTGCAGTGCCTGGTCCTCGAATGAGGTGTTTTTTCCGCCGCCGCACGTGCGTGTGGGGGCGCGATATTGAGATGCTCACGCTGCGCGTGGCCGACCCTGTCGGCCGCGGCTTCCTGCGTGGCGGCACCGAGTCGAATCCTCGGCCGCGTGAACTCGTCGTACGTCCCGTGCGCGGCGAGGAGCACCGCGCCCTCGATACCGTGCGCCGCACCGATGGGCACTGGTTGCGGCCGTGGGAGGCGACCCTGCCCCCGGATACCCTTGAGCATATCCCGACGTTCTCGCAGTACGTGCATCGCGCCGACCGCGATCAGCGCGTCGGCAATGCGCTGATTTTCGGCGTGCAGATCGACGGCCGCTACGTGGGGCAGTTCTCGATCTCGAACGTCCACTGGGGGGCCATGTCCTCGGGCATGCTCGGCTACTGGATCGTCTCGGAGTGGGCTGGGCGAGGCCTGGGTTCCCTCGTCGCGGCGCTCGTCCTCGACCTTGTCGTCGGTGAACTTGGCCTGCACCGCGTCGAGGTCTGCGTGCGGCCCGAGAATGAGCGGTCCCTGGGGGTGTGCCGAGGCCTCGGCCTCGTGGAGGAGGGGCTGCGCCCGCGCTATATGCACATCGGTGGGCAGTGGGCGGACCATATCGCGTTCTTTGTCGACGCCGAGTCCCTGCCCGAGGGCGGGCTCGTGCAGCGGCGGTGGGGGCGGAGCGCGATCGATTGACGAGCTCGCCTGCTCGCGGGCTGATGCGCTGGTAGTGAGCGTGTTCGCCGTGTTGGCCTACGCGGTGCGAATGATGCTGGTGTTACAAGTGTGACATCTGGGGATACTTCTCTTTTTACCGACAGGTTTGAGAGCCCGACACGCGCCCATCGCACAATGCATGGTGCGTCAAACGCCCGTACGTTGAGAAGGTGGAGATTGGTGGACTCGTCATTGCAGTGATATTCGTCGCGCTCATCGCGACGGTACCGTCGCTCGTTGCACGCAGGACAGCAATCGTTCAGTCTCGAGAAATTGACCGTTTCTCTCCGAGGCTGCGCATGATCCACACGAGTGAGACAGAATTAGACACATGTGACCATGCCGGCGGAACCATCCTGGCGCGGGGCGCATTGACGAGCGGAGGCAGTATGCACCAGGGCACCACGGGGCGCACGCGTCCCGTCATTGACCGTCGCAACAACAAGGCAGTCCGCGACATTGCCAAGCTGCGCGCCCGCCGCGCCGCACGCATCGCCGCCGAAAATGCCGCCGCACGCCGCCGCATGGTCGTCACAGGCATCTGCGCGCTCGGAACCGTCGCCCTCGGCATCGTGATCGCCGCGACCTCCATCGCCTGGGCCTGGATTGCCATCCCGGCTGTCGCACTCGTGGCCTCGCTCGGGGCCTCTCGCGTCGCTGCTGTCCGCTCCCAGCAGGCATCTGAGCGAGAGCTCGAACTGCTCACCAAGCTTCGTGGTGACGTGCGTGGCGCCGGCCGGCCCACCGCCGCAGCCCCCGCCCCCGCCGAGCGCGCCTCTTCATCATCCGACGAAGCTGCGGAGGGCACTGCAGCGTCCGATGCCGCGCCTCAGACCGGATCCGTTCCCTCCCTCGTCTTCAATGTCGACGTCCCCGAGATCGTCGAGGTCGCCGACACTCCCGCGCGCGCCTGGACCGTCGTCCCCGTTCCCGCCCCGACTTACGCGTCGCGCGAGCGTGTGCGTGGCCGCATCGTCCACGCTGACACCGACCTGCGCGGCATCCCGCGCATCGACGCCGCGGTTCCGGCTCGCCCGATCGCCCAGACCGCCCAGGTGGGCGCCCGCTCCACCGCCGAGGTCGTCGCCGATCAGGCCGTCGCCCTCGACCTGGATGCCGTCCTGGACGCGCGACGGGCTCAGTAATTGATGGATTGTTGTGATGCCGCGCCGCGGGCCTTCGGGCTCGCGGCGCGGCCGCATGTGTGGGCTCCGTGCCATGCTGCACGCTGCGGTGGTCGGCTTGCGTGGCCGATTGTAATGGTGCTAAGCTGTGTGAGTCCTTGGGGCTATGGCGCAGTTGGTAGCGCGTCTCGTTCGCAATGAGAAGGTCGGGGGTTCGAATCCCCCTAGCTCCACCACCATCCGGCATCCGCGCAGCGGGTGCCGTTTTTGTTGCCCGCGTGCGCCATGCTGCTGCGTCGCCTGATCTCTTTTTTGGGTTATAGGACACTAGGGTTATAGGACACTGGGGTTATAGGACACTGCGTGTTGCTGGAAGGGTGACTTTTTGGCTTTCTGGTGCGGGAAAGTCGGTGTTTTAGGGTTATAGGACACTGCGTGTTGCTGGAAGGGTGACTTTTCGGCTTGCTGGTGCGGGAAAATCGACATTGAAGGTGGTTGTTTCATCGTGGGGGTATGAATACCCCTAAATGCCCGGTGTGTGGGCGAGTGATGACCAGGTATGGGCACTCAGCGTCAGGGGCGCAGCGATGGTGCTGCACCCCGTGCAATATCAGCCAGGTCAGCCGCATTAATTCCACGGCCAAGCATGTGGATGAGTTCTTGGCGTGGCTGCTGGGGAGGCGTCGTCAGGTGGATTTGCCGGGTGGGGGCCGCTCGTTTCGTCGGCGTTGTGAGCCGTTGTGGCAGTTATGGCCGTTCAGCCCGATCATCGATGAGTTTCATGAGGTCATCTTCGTCGATGGTATCCACCTGGGCCGAGGCGCCGTGGTCCTCATCGCTCAAACACCCGATTGTGTGCTGGGCTGGTAGGCGGCCAGGAGTGAGAATTCTCGGGCCTGGGGCGCGCTCATGAGCCCGATCGCGCCCCCGGCCCTGGTCATCACCGACGGGGGCAGTGGGTTCGCGAAAGCCTGCAAGAGAATCTGGCCGACCACGCGCGTTCAACGCTGCACCTTCCACGCGTATTGCCGTATCCGCCAAGCCACCACAACGCGCCCCAAACTGGATGCCTCGCGTAGCTTGTATGCTTTGGGGCGCCAGCTCACCTGCGTGCACGACATTGAAGGCGCCCAGGAATGGATAGGTGCCTACCAGGGGTGGTGCGCGCGTTGGACGGGCTTCCTGGAGGAGAAAACACGCAGGCCTGAGGGGGGATGTTGTTCACGTACCTGGACCCCACCTGGGACCAGCCGATGCCCGCGATGACCAACCAGGTCGAAATCACGAACGCCCAATTACGCCAGATGCTGCGCGACCACCGCGGCATGTGCCTGACCCGACGTATGAAAGCCGTGTTTTGGTGGTGCTACACCCACTGTCCCCACCCGCAGCCAGCAGCGATGATCCTGGCGACCATGCCCACCGACGCAGCCCTCGAAAACGCCTGGTACCAAGCCAGTCAAACACACCAAGCCACCGGCATCATCCACGGTTGGGGCGACGCAATATGCTTCAACGAACTCCACCACACCACCCCCTACCACAACACCTGGGACTAACCCCCAACCAACACGTTTTGTCCTATAATCCGTCGATTGCTCGTCGGGTTCGGTCCTGTGGGACCGGGCCCGATTTTGTCTATGACTCGCGGCCGGTGTTAGCTTCAGCCGAGTAGGGGAGTTGGGGCGCGCAGTGCTATGGATAGACGTGAGGGGGCGTGGCCATGCGGCCACGCCCCCTCACGTCTTAGACAGGCTGATCAGCCCGCGTCCACCGCCTGGTTGGCGATCTGACGCTCGCACACGTCGATGAGCTCGCGGATGATGCGGATCGTGCCGGCGGACGCATCCGCGTGAGCTTCGATCCAGGCCTGGCCCGACGCAACCACGTCGACCTCGGGGGCGTAGCCCGCGATGGCGTTCGGGAAGAGCAGCGTCGTGAGGTCTTCGGCCGTGTGGAAGGTGAAGGTCTCCCAGATGCCAGCCAGGGCCTCGAAGTACTCGCCCACGTAGCTCGCGTAGGCCGACGGGTTGGAGCGCGCCTGCGCCCAGAAGCCAGAGATCATCGCCCAGCGAGTGTCGTTGGGGATCGAGGTGTCGGTCAGGACCTTGTCCCACACGTCAGCCTTGATCCACTCGCGTGCGCGAGCCGCACGAGCGGCGGCGGCGTTCTGATGACCGGTCATCGTGTCATCGGTGGCCTCCAGAGCCGCGATGTCCTCCTCGGTGGCGGCGTTGCCGCGCACGAGGGCGATCAGCAGCCCCCACTTGAGGTCGACGTCGAGGTCCAGGCCATCGAGGGTCTGGGTCCCGTCGTAGAGTGCGCGGATGGCCTCGAACTGCTCGGGGCTGGTCGCGTTGCGGGCTGCTGCAGCGACGAGCATACGCTGTGCGTCAGAACCGGAGGCAGCCGTGCGAGCCAGGAGGAGCAGACGGCGGCCCGTGTCCTCGGTGGCCTCGGCACGGTACTGGGGCGCAACGAAGGTACGTACGGCCTCGTCGATGTGACGCAGGGTGAGCGTCAGGAGGCTCATGTTGTCCTCGACGGGCACCGCGCGCAGCGCCAGGTTCAGGTAATCGCGAGCCGGCATCTCACCGTCACGGGTCATGTCCCACGCGGAGGCCATGACGACGCCGCGGGTCAGCGAATCCGTGAACTTGGTGATGTTAGCGACCGCGAAGGCCAGGGACTGCTCGTCGAGGCGTACCTTGGCGTAGCCGAGGTCGCCGTCGTTGACGAGGATGAAGTCCGGACGGGCGATACCCGCGGCGGCTTCGACCACCGTGGAGGCGCCGTCGACGTCGAGCTCCTCGCGGAAGACCTGCGCCAGCGTGCCCTCCTCGGTCAGCGAGTAGCCGGCCACACCCATGCGGTGCGGGCGCAGGGAGGCGCCCTCGGAGAAGGCTTCCTGGGTGATCTCGAGGCGCTCGATCGTGCCGTCCTCGGCCGTGGTGATGACGGGACGCAGGAGGGTCACACCGGCCTCCTCCAGCCACACCTTCGACCACGAGGCCAGGTCGCGGCCCGAGGCCGCGGCCAACTCGGAGAGCAGGTCGTCCAGCGTCGCGTTGGCGTAGGAGTGCTTCGTCAGGTACTCGTGCAGGCCAGCGAAGAAAGCGTCGCGGCCCACGTAGGAGACGAGCTGGCGCAGTACGGAGGCGCCCTTGGCGTAGGTGATGCCGTCGAAGTTGACCTCGACGTCGGCCAGGTCGCGGATTTCAGCCGTGATCGGGTGCGTCGTGGGCAGCTGATCCTGCTTGAGGCCCCAGTCCTTGCGGACCATGAACCCGGTCCAGCCCTCGGTGTACTTGGTGGCCTCGGCCAGAGCCAGGTGGCTCATGAACTCGGCGAAGGATTCGTTGAGCCACAGGTCGTTCCACCACTTCATGGTGACCAGGTCACCGAACCACATGTGCGCCAGCTCGTGCAGGATCGTGTTCGCACGAGCCTCCATCTGAGCCTCGGTGGGACGCGTGCGGAACACGTAGGCGTCGCGGAAGGTGACGCAGCCCGCGTTCTCCATGGCGCCCGCGTTGTACTCGGGCACGAAGATCTGGTCGTACTTGGTGAAGGGGTAGGCGATGCCGTACGCGCCCTCGAAGAACTCGAAGCCACGGCGCGTGATGTCGATGATCTCGTCGGCATCCAGGTGCTCGACGATCGACGCGCGGGCGTAGACGCCCAGGTCGATCGTGCGGCCATCGGAGGATGTGAGCGTGGCCGTCGTGCCCTCATAGGGGCCTGCGACGATCGCCGTGATGTAGGTCGACATCACCTCGGTGGTGGCGAAGCGGTAGATCCAGGCCTCGCCCTCTTCCTCGGGGGTGGGGGTCGGGGCGTTGGAAAAGACCTTCCAGCCCTTGGGGGCCTTGACCGTCAGCGTGAACGTGGACTTCAGGTCGGGCTGCTCGAACGTCGTGTACACGCGGCGTGCGTCCGGGACCTCGAACTGCGAGTAGGTATAGGCCTGTCCGTCGGCCGGGTCGACGAAGCGGTGTAGGCCTTCGCCCGTGTGCATGTATTGGCAGGATGCCTCAACTTCGAGGACGTTGTGCTCGGCCAGGTTCTCCAGCGCGATGCGGTTGTCCTGGTGAACCGAGAAGGGGTCCAGGGCGTTGCCGTTCAGCGTGATCGAGTGGACGTTGTTGGACACGAGGTCAGCGAATGTGGAGGCGCCTTCGCGCGCGTCGAACTCGATGCGGGTGAATGAACCGAAGTCGGTGTCTCCGCGCGTGAGGTCCAGTGAGATCTCGTAGCGGGTCACAGAGGAAATGACCGAGGCTCGCTCGGTCGCTTCCTCGCGAGTCAGGTTCAGGCCTGGCATGGGGTGCCTTTCCGTCGATGGAATGGGGGCGCTGTTGCGCTCAACATTCCTATGTTGTCATGTGTTGGGGGTGAATGCGCGGGGCGCGCCGGGTTTTGTCGGTTGGGACACGCTTTACCAGATGGTGACGCGCTGGGCGGGATCGAGCCACATGTCGTCGCCGGGGGTGACGTCGAATGCCTCGACAAACGTGTCAAGGTTACGCAGCACCTGATTGCATCGGAATTCCGCGGGGGAGTGCGGGTCGATCGCTAGCATTTGGCGCGCGAACTGGGGGCGTGTGGCCGTGCGCCAGGCGCGTGCCCACGAGTAGAAGAAACGCTGCGGACCCGAGATTCCGTCGATGATGGGAGCGGTCTGGGGGGTCAGCCCTTGCTCGGCGAGCGACGCTGCCCAGGCCTTCCACGCGATCGTGAGGCCTCCGAGGTCGCCGATGTTCTCGCCGATCGTGAGCGCACCGTTGACGTGGGGGTGGGAACGCTCAGCGTCCGTGGCCTCCGGTTCTTCGCCGTTTCCCTGTTCGAGGAGGATCGCGGGGGTGAGGGCGTCGTACTGCGCGATGAGTGCGTGGGTGCGTTCTTCGAAGGCAGCGCGGTCCTCGTCCGTCCACCAGTTCGACAGGTTTCCCGCTCCGTCGTAGCGCGAGCCCTGGTCGTCGAAGCCGTGACCGATCTCGTGGCCGATGACCGCGCCGATTGCGCCGAAGTTCACCGCGTCGTCAGCCTCGGCGTCGAAGAACGGGGGCTGGAGGATCGCGGCGGGGAAGACGATCTCGTTCTGAGTGGGGTTGTAGTAGGCATTGACCGTCTGTGGGGTCATGTACCACTCGTCGCGGTCGACCGGACGGCCCAGCTTGGCCCATTCGCGGTCGGTCGCGTGCGCGCTGGCGGCGCGCACGTTCTCGACGATGGAGGTGTTGGGATCCAGGTTGAGGGTCGAGTAGTCACGCCACTTGACGGGGTAGCCGATCTTGGGGTTGAAGGTTGCCAGCTTGTCGAGTGCCTTGGCCTTTGTGTCCTCGCTCATCCAGTCGAGGCTTCGGATCGACTCACCGTAGGCGTCGAGGAGGCGGCGCACCAGGGCGTCCATCGCTTCCTTGGCGTTGGGTGGGAAGTGGCGTGCCACCCACGCGCGGCCCATGGCTTCACCGAGGTAGGCCTCGATGAGGCCGAGGGCGCGCTTCCAGCGCGGACGAAGCTCCTGTGTACCCGAGAGCGTGCGTCCGTGGAAGTCGAAGTTTTCGTTGACGAAGTCGGCAGAGAGGAGGGATGCGTGGCAGTCGATGGCCGAGGCGCTCAGCCATTCCTTGAGGGTAGATAGCTCGGTGGTGGCCCACAGCTCGGCGGCGGCCGTCAGGAAGTCGGGCTGGTCGACGTTGACGACGAGGCCGGAGGCGGGCATGCGTGCGCCGCTGGCCCACGCATCCCAGTCGAATCCGGGTGCGAGCGTGGCGAGTTCCTCCCACGGCGTGGGGTTATCGGAGAGTAGGGGATCGCGGTTGGTCACGGAGTCGCGGTGGTGTGAGGCCAGGGCGGTCTCCACGGCCATGATGCGGTGTGCGGCACCTTCGGGGTCGTCCATGCCAGCGAGGGCGAGGAGACGGGCCGTGTGTACGACGTAGGCCTGACGGATCGGTGCGTAGTCCTCTTCGCGGTAGTAGGCCTCGTCGGGCAGGCCGATACCTGACTGGACGAGGGAGACCATGTAGCGGGAGGAATCGTGGGGGTCCGTCCCCACGTATGCGCCGACGAGGCCTCCGATGCCCTCGCGCATGAGGCGGCCCATTTCGCGGGCGAGTTCCTCGTGGTTTGTGCAGGCGTTGATCGCGTCGAGGTCGGGGCGCAGGGGAGTGGCGCCGGCCTCTTCAATGGTGTCCTCGTCGAGGAACTGGCTCCACAGGGTCGCGATGCGGCTCGCATCTGGATCGTCCAGGGATCCGTCGGCTGCGTCCTGAGCAATTGCGCGGGCGTACTTTTCCGAGGCGTCGCGAAGCGCGTGGAATGCCCCGTCCATGGGGCGGTCCGCAGGGATTGTGTGCGTCGCCAGCCAGGTGCCGTTGACGTGGCGGTAGAAGTCGTCCTGGGGACGCACCGTCGAATCGGTGTACGCGGTGTCGAGGACTCGTGCCAGCAGTGTATTCGTCATGCCTTAACTTTAGGGGGAGAGGCGCCGATGGCGTGGGATGAGCGTCCATGGGGCGTGAGTCATTCGAAATTACGTGATGTGCATGGTGTGTAATTCCCTGTTTTTGTCCAGAGTTGCGCGGATGAGTGCGGATGTCGTTTTGCTCGCGCGACGCCGTGCACATATGTGCAGAGTCGTGTGTGCATTCGTGCAATCGGGCTCATAAGGCGCATGATGGAGGCAGCAATGAGGCACTTCCTCATCAACAGGTGAAGGGATTTTTAACGGTGAAGACACTTCGCACTGACGTGTGCGTCATCGGTGGCGGATCCACCGGTGCCGGCGTCGTCCGCGACGTCGCCATGCGCGGCTTCTCAGCCGTCCTCGTCGATCGGGCCGATATCGCTCAGGGAACCTCCGGTCGCTTCCACGGCCTGCTCCACTCGGGTGGCCGCTACATTGCGTCCGATCCCGAGTCGGCCACCGAATGCGCCGAAGAAAACGAAATCGTCAAGCGCATCAACGCCAACGCGATCGAGGCCACCGGTGGCCTCTTCGTGGTGACCGCCCACGACGATGAAGAGTACGCGGACCAGTTCCTGGCCCGCGCAGCGGCAGCAAAGGTGCCCGCTGCGGAAATCTCCATTGCCGAGGCCCTGCGCCGCGAACCCCGGCTCGACCCGCGCATCAAGCGAGCCTTCGAGGTCCAGGACGGCACGGTTGATGGCTGGCAGATGACCTGGGGAGCGATCCGCTCCGCGCAGGCATACGGGGCGCAGATCCTGACCTACCACCGCGTCACCTCCGTCGAACGCGAAGGTGATCGCGTCAGCGCCGTCATCGTCCACGACGAGCGCGGCGGCGAGGACGTGCGCATCGAATGCGGGTTCGTCCTCAACTGCGGCGGCCCCTGGGCCGGACAGATTGCCGCCATGGCGAACTGCCACGGCGTCGACGTCGTCCCGGGCGCCGGCATCATGATCGCCATGAATCACCGCCTGAGCCACTCAGTCATCAACCGCTGCGTGTGGCCCGCCGACGGCGACATTCTCGTGCCCGACCACACCGTGTGCATCATCGGCACGACCGACCTGAAAGCCGACGACCCGGATCGCCTGTCGATCCCCGCAGACCAGGTCCAGCAGATGCTCGACTCCGGCGAGGCCATGATCCCCGGCTTCCGCAAGGCTCGCGCCGTGCACGCGTGGGCCGGCGCGCGCCCCCTTATCAAGGACTCGCGAGTGTCCGCGACCGACACCCGTCACATGGCGCGCGGCATGAGCATCATCGACCACAACACGCGTGACGGCGTCTACGGCATGCTGACCATCGCCGGCGGCAAACTCACCACCTACCGCCTCATGGCCGAGCGCATCGTCGACATCATGTGCGAGGAGATGGGCGATAAGCGCGCCTGCAAGACAGCCGACGAAACCGTCCCGCCCGCCAAGGAAGCGCGCCTGTACACGATCGGCCACCGCCTCGACAACGTCGAATCGCACAACGAATCCCCCTCCCACGAACAAATCATCTGCGAGTGCGAGATGGCCACGCGCGCCATGCTTGAAAACGTCATGGACACCCTGCCCAAGGGCCAACTCGACGACGTGCGTCGCCAGATGCGCCTGGGCATGGGCCCCTGCCAAGGTGGCTTCTGCTCTCAGCGAGCCGCGGGCATCGCCCACGAGCGTGGAGACATCGACTCGATGCGTGCCAACTCCCTCCTGCGTCTCTTCCTGAAGAACCGCTGGATCGGCCTGTGGCCCATCATGTTCGGCAAGCAAGCCAGGCAGGCAGCACTGGACGCCTGGATCCACGAGGGCACGCTCGACGTCGAGCACCTGCCCGCACCCAGCGAGGAGGTAGTTCGATGAGAGACACAGTCGTTATCGGCGCGGGCCTGGCAGGCCTGGCCGCAGCAATCAAGGCAGCTGACGCAGGCCTGAGCGTCACCCTCATCACGAAGGGCGTTGGCGGCATCCAGCTCGGCACGGGCACGGTCGACATCCTCGGCTACCGTCCCGAGCCGGTCGAGGCGCCCCTCGAGGCGCTGGAAGCCCACGTGGCCTCCCGCCCCACCCACCCCTTCAGCCACGTCACCCCCGACTTCGTCGGTGCATCCGTCGCGTGGCTGCGCGACCTCGTCGGCGCGGACGCCCTCATCGGCGATGAGACCCGCAACGTGCGCATCCCCACCGGTGTCGGCGCTCTGCGCCCCACCTGCCTGATTCCACCCTCCATGGAGGCCGGCATCCCCCAGGCGGGCGCCCGCTATGCGATCGTGGGACTGACGCGCTTCAAGGACTTCTACCCCGGCCTCGTCGCCGAAAACCTGACGCGCCAAAGCGGGCCCGACGGCGCCCCGATCACGGCGCGCGCCCTGTCCGTCGACTACGTCGTGCGCGAAGGAGAGGTCGACTCGACCGGCACCAACCACGCGCGCAGCCTCGACCGCGAGGAGAACCGCGCGCGCCTGGCAGACCAGATCCGTCCCCTCCTGGAAGATGGCGAGATCGTCGGCCTGCCCGCCGTCCTCGGCCTCGACGACCCGAACGCGTGGCGCGACCTCGCGGACAAGCTCGGCCACCGAGTCTTCGAGATCCCGATTCAGCCCCCGTCGGTGCCCGGCATGCGCCTCAACGCCCTGCTGACCCGCATCGCCTCATCCAAGTGCCGCGTCGTCCTCGGATCCCCGATCAAGGCCGTACACACGAGCGGCGGACACGTGAGCGGAGTCGAATACGCCAGCGCGGGACGCTCCACGGTCGTGGAAACCCGATCCCTCATCCTGGCGGCCGGCGGTTTTGAATCCGGCGCTCTCGACATGGACTCCTACGGCACCGTGCGCGAAACCATCTGCGGCCTGCCCGTCATGGGCGCCTCCGGACAGCTCCTGCACGCCGACTTCTGGGGCGAGGACCAGCCCCTCTTCCTGGCCGGCCTCGCCGTCGACGACAACATGCGCGTCCTGAACGAGGAAGGCGCGCCCGTGTGCCCGAACCTGTACGCAGCCGGAGGAAACCTGGCCGGCGCCACCCGCTGGCGCGAAAAGAGCGGCGAAGGAATCGCGCTGGCCAGCGCACTCGCGGCCGTCGACTCGATCGTGGAGGAACTGAAATGACTCTGGAAATGTCAACGTTGATGGGACCGGGCGTGGAAGAAGAGGACGTCTTCGCCCTCACCGGTGACGCCGCGCTGCGCGCAAGCCTTGACTCCTGTGTCAAGTGCACGATCTGCGAGACCCAGTGCCCCGTCATGCGCGTCACCGACCTGTTCGCCGGCCCCAAGTACTCCGGTCCACAGGCCGAGCGCTTCCGCAAGGGCGGGCAGATGGTGGACAAGTCCATCGACTACTGCTCCTCGTGCGGCACATGCTCGCTCGTGTGCCCCCAGGGGGTGAAGGTCACCGAGATCATCCACCACCGCCGCACCGCCATGAAGGAAGCGCACGGTATTCCGCTGCGCGACCGTCTCATTGGTCGCACCTCCCTGATCGGCACCATGATGACCCCGGTCGCCCCGATCGCGAACTGGGCTCTGGACGTCAAGCCGATCCGCATGGCGATGGAGGCCGTCATCGGTGTGCACCGCTCGGCCCCCATGCCGCGCGCCTACGGACGCACCTTCGAGTCCTGGTTCAAGAAGCACAAGCCGCTGCCGAACTCCGGCACGCGCGGCCAGGTGATCTTCTTCCACGGATGCGCCGGCCAGTACTTCGAGGTCGAGACCTCGATCCACTCGGTCATGGTACTCGAGCACCTGGGCTACGAGGTCCTGGTTCCCAAGCACGGCTGCTGCGGCCTGGCCCTGCAGTCCAACGGCCTGTACGACGACGCGCGCAAGTACGTCTCCAAGCTGACCAACGACCTGCGCAGCGTCAACCGCGATGCGCCGATCATCTCCGCGTCTGGCTCGTGTGGTGGCATGCTGCGTCACGAGGCCCACGAGATCCTCGAGATGGACACCCCGGAGCTGCGCGATGTGGGAAGTCGTACGTGGGACATTAGTGAGTTCCTGCTGCACCTGTACGACAAGGGCGAGCTGGATACGAACTTCCAGCGCATCGACGTCACCATCCCGTACCACGCCCCCTGCCAGGTCAAGTCCCAGGGACTGGGCAAGCCCGCGATCGAGCTGATGAGCCTGATCCCCGGCGTGACCGTCAAGGATTCCGAGCAGCCCTGCTGTGGCATTGCGGGCACCTACGGCATGAAGAAGGAGAAATACGCGATCGCTCAGGCCGTGGGCGCCCCCGTCTTCGACTTCATCAAGCAGGTCAACGCCGAGCTGGCCGCATGCGACACGGAGACGTGCCGCTGGCAGCTGCGCACGGCCACGGGCGCGAACGTCGTCCACCCGATCTGGCTGATCCACAAGGCCTACGGTCTGCCCAACGGCTGAGACTCCACGGAATATCCCCGGGCGCGTGCGACGGCGCGTACCCGGGGATATTACTGTTGCCCTATGAACACTTCTCGTCGCGTCGTCGTCACTGGAGCCTCCACCGGAATCGGGCAGGCAACCGCCCGCCTGTTGGCGCAGCGGGGGTGGAGGGTTGTGGCCGTGGCCCGGCGTCGCGAGCGCCTGAAGGCCCTCGCCGAGCAGATTGACTGCGAATACTGGGCGGCTGATCTGACCGACGAGGCGCAGGTGGAGGAGATGGTCGCACACGTCCTGGCAGGCGGTCCCGTGGACGCGCTGGTCAACAACGCCGGTGGAGCAATCGGCGTGGACCGGGTCGCCGACAGTGACCCTGCCAGGTGGAGCGCAATGTTCGAGCGCAACGTGCTCACCGCCCTGAACTGCACGCGCGCGTTCCTGCCGGGGATGCGCGAGCGCGGGGGAGACCTCGTCTTCCTCACCTCGACCGCCGCCCACGACACCTACCCGGGCGGTGGTGGGTATGTCGCCGCCAAACACGCCGAGCGCATTATTGCCAATACGCTGCGCCAGGAGCTGGTCGGCGAGCCCGTGCGCATCATCGAGATTGCGCCGGGCATGGTGCGCACCGAGGAGTTTTCACTCAACCGGCTCGGCTCCCAGGAGGCCGCCGACCGCGTCTACGAGGGGGTGGCCGCCCCGCTCGTCGCCGAGGATATTGCCGAGGCGATCGTGTGGACCCTGGAGCGCCCCTCCCACGTCAACATCGACTCGATGATCGTCCGCCCGGTTGCTCAGGCGACGAACACACTCGTGGCCAGGAAAGCCATCGGAAAATAGGTCCGCTGAGTCTGCCGCATACATGGGACGAGGCCGGGGCCGCTCGCGCGATGGGGTGCGCGTCGCGGTCCCGGCCTCGGGTCTGTGTCACTCGCTCCAGGCGAGGATGACGTGTTTGCCGCCAGCGATGCCCGTGACCTTCGTCAGCTGACAAATAAACCAAGATCCAAAAAGTGATGTGCGACACCTGTAATTTCATAGTGTTTTCACAGTTTCGTCATAATGTCCGCTTATCGTGCGCTCCTAATCTGCGAGGCAATGATTCATACATCAGCAGAAAGGAGTGTCCCCATGGCGGACCACAACGAGAACCTGGCAGGTGACACTGAGCGCACCTCGATCCTGCCCCAGTCGGAGGCGCAGAGCGCAGATCAGACCGAGGTCCTGCCCACGCACGTGGCGCAGGCGGAAACGGCACAGATGCCTCCCGTCACTCAGGAGGACACCGGCAATGCGTTTGCTGGCACGCCTCTGGAGTCTGTCGCGGAGTCTTCTACCGATGTTCAGTCTGGCGACGAGGCCGTGGCGGCTGGCCCCGCTGCGGTTGAGTCCGCATCGACGAAAGCCTCGTGGGGAAAGCGCGCCGCCATTGCAGGAGCTGCCGCGGCAATCCTCTCCGTCGGTTTCGGCGCGGGCATCATCACGCATGCGGCCATCGTGGGTGATGGTCAGGACTTCTACGAGCAGGGCTACGAGGACGGCTACAACGACCAGGGCTATGGGGACGAAGACGGTGAAGTCGGCCCCCGCGGCCAGCAGGAGCCGGGTGACGGTCAGCAGCACGGCTCTGGTGGCCAGAAAGGTCCCGGCAACGGCCAGCAGCAGGGACCGGGCTCCCAGCAAGGCGATACCGGCAGCACTCGCCCGGGACCTCCCCCGGAGGGCAGCCGAGGCCCCGGCAGCAAGCCTGGAAGCCAGGGTAGTGCTGACACCTCAACCCAGAACGAGGATGCGGCCGCCAGCTGAGCGATGAGGGCGCGCGAGACAATCACCGTCTCGCGTGCCCTTTTACGCGAGGGTGGCTACGAGGGTCGAAATGGCTACGCCTACCAGCAGTGCCGCAAAAACGAGACCGAGCACCCGGTTCGAGACTCGCTTGGTGAGCCTGGCCCCCACGATGCCGCCTCCCATCGATGCCGCGGTGAACAGCGCGACCATGACCCCCGCCTCGGCGGTGATCGTCAGGGTCCCGGCGGCCGTGCGCGAGGCCAGTCCGAAGGCGGCGATGATCACCATGACCAGCAGGGACGTCGCAGAGGCTCGCTTCATCGGGTATCGCAGCGCCAAGTGCAGCGCTGGGACGATGGCGAACCCGCCGCCGACGCCGAAGAATCCCGTGAGGAAACCCGTCAGCGTCGCCAGGGCGACGACGCGGCACACGGTCGCGAGCGTCGAGGAACCCTTGCCGTCTCGGGCAGCCCCGGCCTCGTCCGAAGAGGAAGGGACGGATGTGCGCAGCTGGGAGCGCACCATGAACACCGCGACTGCACCCAGGAGAGAGCAGAAGGCAAGCATGAGGGTGCGCGCCGAGACAAGCGGACCGAGAGTCGAACCCGCCCACGTGCCGACCAGGCCCGCCAGGGCGAACAGAACGCCCTCGCGCCACGCGACGCTCCCGCTTCGAGCCCGCGTCGCCAGCGAAACAGCGGCCGTCAGACCCACGATGATGAGGGACAGGCCCGTCGCCTGGTGGGGGTCTTGACCGAGAATGTAGACGAGGATCGGCACCGACAAGATGCCGCCACCTGCGCCGAGTGAACCGACGACGATGCCGACGAATGCGCCGATGAGGAGCGCTTCAACAATCATTGGTCATTTCCGAATAGGTGTGGTGAGAGATAGTCCGAGAGAGGAAGCGACTGCGGGATCCATGATGTCCGAGGCTGGCCTGCCCGCTGCGATCAGCATGCCCATCGCGCGTAGGGCGGGAGTTGCGTGCACGTAAAACGCCCGGTATCCCTCGCACAGGTAGTTGTGCGCGGTTTCGCCTCGGCGGACAAATCTGTCTTTCGGGCATCCGCCCCAGCACAGTCGCAGGTGCGGGCAGGACCGGCACTCCTCATCGAGGTCGGGCTTCAGGCGTGCAAAGTCGCGCATCTTGTCCGATGTTGCCAGCTGCGCGAATGATGAGGAATTGATTGAGCCGACCAGCCAGTCCGGCTCCACCCAGTGATCGCAGGCGTACACGTCGCCGTTGAACTCCATTGCCATGTTCGCCCCGCATTGGGGCGCGTGGACGCACACCGTGGCCGATCCAAAGAGAGCGGAGAGCGTCGAATCCATGTCCTGGATGAACACCTCGCCGACGTCGGCGGCGATCCACTGGTCGAACACCTCGCACAGGAAACGCCCGTAGGAGGCGGGGGACGTGGAGCGGCTGGTGACGCAATCTCCATCCTGCCGATACAGGAGCGCGGAGGTGCCAGACCTCCAGCCGCGCTCGGCCTGGGCCAGGTCGGTGGCGCGCACGCGCTCCACAATGGGGATGAACTGCAGGTAGCGGGCACCAAGCTCGTCGCGGAAGTAGCGGTAGACCCCCTCCCCGTGGTCCTCGTTCGCGGCGTTGACCGTGCACAGGATGTTCGTCTCCACGCCCGCGCGAGCGAGGGCCTCCCAGCCGCGCACGACCATCGCGTGCGTGCCGCGCCCGCCGCGGTTGAGGCGATAGGCGTCGTGCAGGGGAGCGGGCCCGTCGATGGACACCCCCACGAGGAAGTTGTGGTCTGCGAAAAAGCGCGCCCACTCGTCGGTTACCAGCGTGCCGTTCGTCTGCAGGGCGTGACGCACGCGCTGGGCGGGGCGACGGAAGCGCTCACACAGCTGAATGAGGCGCTCGAAAAAACCCAGGCCTCGCAGGGTCGGCTCCCCGCCCTGCCACAGCATCGTGACCTCGCCGTCGGGACTCGACTCGAGAAAGGCCCCCACGTAGCGCTCCAACGTCTGCTCCGACATCGTCTGAGCGGCAGCGTTGTATAGAAGCTCTTTGGACAGGAAGAAGCAATATTGGCAGTCGAGATTGCAAGCGGCCCCGGTCGGCTTCGTGACAACAGAGAAAGGGATCGAGCGGGTCACGGCCTGCCCCCGCGATCGGTGCGCGTGCGCATTGACGAGGCCGACCCCACCTCACGGGTCGGAGCATCCTCAGCGTAACGGGGGAGGGAAACCTCATCTTCGGAGGGGCGAGCAGCGATGTACGCGCTGGCTTGAGCGGCGCCCAAGGGCCCCAGCGATGCCCCCACGACATCGATGTCCCACTCCATCACGGGAAGGAGCTCCTTGTACATGGAAGCCGTAATATCGGCCCGCAGAGAGGGAAAAGCGTCGACGACCTCACCCGCCACGATGATGGCTCGCGGATTAATGAGGAGCGCGGCCGAGCCGAGGACGTAGCCGACAGCCTCCGCCGCCCGATCCAATGCCTCGCGCGCACGTGCATTGCCGGACAGGACGGCGGCACGTAGCTCCGCAATGTCACGAACTCCAGCGCTGTCACACAACGCCGGAACGGAGGCCAACGTCTCCAGGCAACCGCGCTTGCCGCAGGCGCAGGGTGAGTCATTGGCGCCCACCGTCATGTGTCCTAGTTCTCCGGCCAGGCCGCCCGCTCCGCCAACCAGGCGGAAATCGGAGACGACGCAGCCGCCGACACCGCCCGACAGGCGCAGGTAAATGAACGAGGACATGTCCGCTCCTGCGCCCCACATGGCCTCCGCGAGCGCAGCCATGCGCACGGTGTTGTCAACCACCGGGGCGGGAGACCACCAGCGACGCGTCAGTGCTGCGAGTTCTTCCACGCTCGGGTACGCATCCGAGGACAACCTCGCGTTACGCCCCATCGGAATAGGAACGCCCACACCCACCGCGCGCACGGTCGACGTGTCAATACCCTGACGGGCCGCGCTCGCGGCCAGGGCTTCGCAGGTCTGCTCAAGAGAGAGCTGGAGGGAGGGGGAAGCGGGGGAAACGATATGGACGGCGGCCAAGACGGTGCCGCTGCGCGAGAGCATGACGCCCGCACACGACGTGCGCGTGACGTTGAGGCCGACGCAGTGGGCGGCCGAGGAGTTAAGGGTGAGAAGCTGGGTGGGGCGGCCTCGTCCGGGGGCGTTCGTGCGCACCGGCGTCACCGATCCCTCATCGAGGAGGGTCGTGAGCGCGCGCCCCAGGTTTGTGCGCGAGGTGTCGAGTGCTTCGCACAGCTGGGAGCGTGTGGCCGGGGCTTTGGCCAGGTGAGCGACGATGCGGTCTTCCAGGGTCGGCAGGGGGCTGCGGGTGGGGTAGTGCATGTCTCTCTTTCCCGGCGCTTCGTCGTTGATGTCCGGTCGGTGCGTTCTGGCCTCGTTAATACTTTCTATGATACGCGTCACTGCTTGGGGTGTGCAGAGGGCGCGTTGCCTCGGCGGCGGAAAGTTGCATGTTCCGGCCGCCGAGGCGTTGCGTCAGTCGCTCGTGACCTCGTCGAGGTCGGAGCGAGCCGTGTTCACCAGCGGGATGTCGAAGTCCGTCATCGCCGCCATCCACTTGGCGAAGGAGTGGTCCCCGCGCTCACGCAGCTGCAGGTAGAGGTTCGTGGCCAGCTCCCTGCGGATCTCGTCGTAGACGGGCACGGTGTACACGTTGTTCATTTCCGCCGGATCCAGGCGCAGATCGTAGAGCTCGTTGATCGACTCGGGGTTGATGACGAGCTTGAAATCCCGCGTGCGCAGCATGCGCTGCTGGAGGGGGAAGTGATGGCCGTGGAACTCGCACACGATGTCCTCGCGCCAGCCCTTGACGTCCTCGCCGCGCGTCAGGTCCACGATCGAGCGGCCGTCCTCGACGAGCGAGGTGTCCAAGCCTGCGATGTCCAGCACCGTGGCCGGCAGGTCGATGAGGGAGACGAACGCGTCCGAGCGGCCCACCGTCGAGACGCCGGGGATGTGCGCGATGAAGGGGACGTTGTAGATGTCGTCGTACATCATCGGGCCCTTGTCGTTGAGACGGTGCGAGCCCGTGAACTCGCCGTGGTCCGCGCAGAAGAACACCGCCGTGTCGTCCAGAATGCCCAGCTCACGCGCCACGTCCATAATGCGCCCGATCTCGAAGTCGATCATGGCCGTGTAACCCCAGTAGACCGCGATGAGCTTCTTCCACTGCTCGTTCGTGAACGAGGATGTGGACCAGTAGGTCGCGTAGTTCTCCTGGATCGGAGGCTTGCCGATGAGGGAGTCGCCGAAGTTTTCCGGCAGCTCGACGTCATTGGGATCAATGAGATCGAACCACTCGTCGGGCAGGAAGTAGGGCAGGTGAGGGCCAAAGAAGTGCACGTCGAGGCAGAAGGGCTGAGAAGAGTCCTTCCAGTCGGCCGCGTATTCGCGCAGCTTCTCAATCGCTCGGTCCGCCAGGAAGCGTTCGAAGGTCGCCTCCTCGGGCTGATCGAGGCGTGCGGCGATGATGTGCCCGTCGCGCCCACCGGGCAGCTTGCCGCGCCACAGGTCGTGGGCGCGCACGGGTGGGAGGTCGTTGGCCTGAAGCCAGGCGACGTACTTTTCGTTGGCCACCGGGTTTTCGGCGCCCCAGTAGGTGTCGTCGTCCGCACCGAACTTGTCGGGCAAATTGTAGCCGCAGTGGTATTTACCAACGATACCGACGTTGTAGCCGGCGTCGCGCAGCTCCTGCGTGTACGTCCACGTTCCCTCGGGAATCGACACCTGGTAGGCGATGTTCCACTCGGGGTTGGCCAGCACCTGGTGCTTGCCGGGGCGCTTGCCGGTGAGCAGCGAGGCGCGTGCCGGCGTGCAGATCGCGGTGGGGGTGAAACAGTGGGTGAAGGCGAAGCCCGATTCGCCCATCGCGTCGATGACGGGGGTGCGCGCGTGCGGGTTGCCCAGGCAGCCGATCGTGTCGGTGCGGTGCTGGTCGGTCATGATGACCAGGACGTTGCGCACGTTGTCGGGAATATCCCGCGTGTTGTCAGTCATTGCAATGCCTTTTCGTCGTTGAAATCAGAGGATGGGCCGCTGCTACTGGGCGACGACCTTGTCCATGTCCTCAAGTTCGGCGCCGCTGGTCTCGGTGAGGAACTTCGCCGTGAAGATGACCGCGAGGACACCGAAGGCGCAGTAGATCCAGTAGGTGCCGGCGGGGGACCAGCCGATGAGGAAGGGGAAAAGGAGGACGACCAGGAAGTTCACGAGGAAGTCAGCGCCCGAGGCGAGCGACATGGCGCCGCCGCGGATCGAGTTGGGGAACATCTCGCCCATGACAATGGAGAAGATGGGGCCCCACGAGGAGGTGAATCCCAGGAGGAAGGTACACAGTGCCGCGACCGCCAGGAACGCCAGCACGGGGGAGTGGGCAACGTCGGGCTTGCCGTCGACGGTGGGGGCGATCGTAAAGACCGTCGCCACAACGCCGAGCGACACGAAGATGAGCGTGCCTCCGTAGATGAGCATGCGCTTGCGGCCGACGCGGTCCACCAGCATGATGCCCGACAGGACACCGACGATCTTGAATGCGGTGATGAGCAGCGTCTGGGCCAGGGCCATCGACTCGGTGAAGCCGACGGCGGCGAACAGGGAGTTTGAGTAGAAGAAGACGCCGTTGATGCCGGTGAGCTGCTGGAATGCGGCGATCGCCATGCCGACGAAGACGAGGCCACGCCACTGGGAGGACAGAATCTGTCCGATCGAGAGCTTCGCACCGCCCGTGATCGTCAGGGACTGGGTGATGGCCGTGACGCGGTCTGCGGGATCTTCCTCGCCGCACAGCTTGGCCAGGATCTGCTCGGCCTCCTTCGTGCGACCCACGGAGACGAGGTAGCGGGGAGACTCGGGAATCTTCGCCGTGAAGATGACGAAGAGGAGGGCCGGGATGATCAGGCATGCGAAGAGGACCTGCCAGGTCATGAGCCCGCCGAAAGCGGGCTTCGCGGCACCGCCCGTGAGCGCGACCACCGCCGTGTTGATCAGGCCTGCGAAGAAGAGACCCAGGATGATCGCGAGCTGGCGGAAGCCGATGAGGCGTCCGCGGATCTCGGCAGGGGCGATCTCTGCGACGTAGCCGGGGGCAACCGTGGTTGCCGCGCCGAAGCCGATGCCGCCAACGATGCGGGTCAGGAGCAGGAAGGGGTAGCCGAAGCTGCCCAAGAGGGGGGAGATGGGGCCGAGGAGGGCCTCGAAGAGCAGGAAGGGGCCGACCCACATGAGCGTGGTCTTGCGGCCGATCTTGTCGGAGATGCGTCCTGCTGCCAGGGCGCCGATGAGGCCGCCGATGACGCCGGCGGCACCGGCGACACCCTGCAGGATCGGTCCAAGCTCGAAGGTGGATCCCACTGCCTTGATGGCGGCGTTGAGGACCATGCCTTCGAATCCGTAGAAGAAGGGGCCGAGGGTGGCGATCAGAGCGAGGGACGTCGCGTAGCGCCTCGCTTGCTTTTCGCGGGGAGTAAGTGTTGTTCTCGATGACATGTCTTCATCCTTGAAGGTGAGATGGTGCGCCCGCGCCTGCCGTGTGCGCTTCATTCACCGTACGCGCGCAATTTTGTGTCCAAGGTAACGGACATAAACAATCTAAGTGATCTGAATCACTAATGATTGTGTATTTAGCGCGACTGAATCACGAACTCCGGATTCGGCGCATCGGTGACCTCAACCGATTCGGCGTCGATGACGAGAGCCTTCGTGCCGCGTAGGCGCAGCGTGCCGCTCACGTGCACCCAGCTATCGGCCTCGGGCGTGGGGCCGGCCCAACGAACCGCGAAACCAATCGGGTACGCGTCAGCCGCGCAGCACCAGATCGCCATGCGAGCCACCGCGAAACTGTCGTCCTCCGTCACGCGCGGGATCGACGCCTGTGCGCGAGCCGCCTCAGGGCGCATCACAAAACCGACGAGATCGATGTGATCGCCGTCGTGCGCGCGCCCGTGAGCGATCAACTCCTCAACCTGATCGTAGAAGTTATCTGTCGTCAGCTCCAGCTTCCCCGACGACGAGGCCGATGTGGCGTCCCCGCTCTGCGGAGTGGCGGTGGGGGAGGCCTCCCCCTGGGAGGTGGACGTCGACGCAGAGTCATCCCCATCGTCTCCAGCGTCGAGGCCGGGGCTCGCGCCTGCATCGGCCGCGCGAACGTTCCATGCGGTCGATGCCAACTCCGAGGGAGAGACTCGGAACGGAAGAACGATGAGAGCACTCGCAAGGAGAGCCACAAGGGCGCGCGAGAGGGCGCGACGAGTGTGAGCACTGTCAGTGTGCTCGTGGTCGCTGGACCCGAGCCGAGCAGACAGAGCGAGCGAGCACGCGAGCAGACACACTCCCGAGGCGATGATCCCGAGACGCGCGGAAGGGGGGACGAACGATGCATAACGACCCGACAGCGACAGCCACAGCAAGCCAGCGCCGAGGCAAGCCAACGACAAGGACTCGGCGACCGGGGCCAGACGATCCATAACCTTCACGACAATACCCCCGCCCACCAGGCGCAGCCAATCACGGTGGCAGCAGCCACGCTCACCGTCACGAACAAACGGACCACAAACGCACCCCGGAACTGGGAGGCCAGGAGCGCCACGTTCTTCACATCCATCATCGGCCCGTACACCATGAAACCCATCAGCGCGCCCGTGGGTGCCAACGAAGCGAGAGAACGGGCAATCACTGCGTCGGAGGATGAACACAGAGATAATGCAAAGCCGGCACCCATCATCAGGGCCAGTGCTGCGGGCGCGGGAAGCCCCGCGAGCAGAGAAGACACCGGCCATAGCACTTGAGCCAGCGTCGACGCCGCAACGCCACCGAGCAGATACGGCAGAATCCTGCCGAAAGACTGCCCCGTCGCGCCGAGCACACCTGAGAGCGAGCGATCTGGGATCTCGCACCCATCCGAACAGCCACAAGTCTCACCGTCGCGATGGTCAACGTCCGTACGTAGTGCCCGCGGAGAAGCAACCAGCATGGACAGGCCAACCGAGAGAGCAACAATAACGCTCAGTCCGATACGCGTGACGACCAACGACCACGAGCCAAACGCGTAGTAGGTCGACGCAATCACCAGTGGGTTGATGGCGGGAGAAGCCAGCATGAGGGTCGTGGCTGCCGAGAGTGGAACTCCCTTGCGCAACAGGGAGCGGAAGATCGGCACCGCCGAGCAATCGCACACCGGAAGCAAGAAAGCGACGATGAGTGCTGTCGCAACGGAAGCGAGCGGGTTCGTCGGAAAGATGCGAGTGATCAGAGCGGGGGAGACGAAAGCCTCGATGAGCTCAGCAACGAACACGCCCAGGAGCAAGAAAGGAATCGCCTGCAGCGTCATGCCGACGGCGATCGTTGCCGCGCGGCCAATGGGCACACCGGCCCCGGCCAGGGAATCCCGCAGCGCCCACACGGCGATCAACGCAATGAGAAACAGCGCGCCAATGAGCGCGCCCCAGGGGCGCGCAGGGCGTCTCGTATCCGTCGAACTCACCCCACAACTCTAGGACAGGAGGCCCAAGCCTCCATGGTCACGCGCCGACCACGGCCCACCAGACCATCGTCTGTGCACGCGACGCGCAGCACTCGCGGGTGCGCTGTGGGCAGGCAGACGTTCCGCCCGGTGGGCGCCGGGCATTTTCTTCGCTACACTTGTTTCTCGCTATGATCCGGCCCGCTCCAGCGGGGTATCACCGGGGAGCATCCGGAAGAAAGAGGAACGCGAAAGCCGGCCACGGCCTCGTCCCCTCCAGTAGAACCGGACGGGAGGGCCCGACATAGCCCCAACGAAGCGGCCGCGCCCGGTGTGGGAGCGGCAAGCGGGGTGGTACCGCGGGTTCCGGCGACGCCGGTCCTCGTCCCTGTATAGGCGCGAGACGAGGACACTCATGACGAAGCATGGCTTCTACCCCCGCCACCGGCAAGACGAGGTGGACCCCAGCCCTTCCTTCCCCACGATGGAAGAGGGCACCCTGGCGTTCTGGGCCAGCAACGACACCTTCCGCAAGTCCATTGAGATGCGTGACGCCGGCGAGCATGGCTCCAACGAGTTTGTGTTCTACGATGGTCCGCCTTTCGCGAACGGCCTGCCCCACTACGGTCACCTCCTGACCGGCTACGTCAAGGACGTCGTGGGCCGCTACCAGACCATGAAGGGCCACCGCGTCGAGCGCCGCTTCGGCTGGGACACGCACGGCCTGCCCGCCGAGCTTGAGGCGCAGCGCCAGCTCGGCATCGAGGACGTCACCGAGATCACCCGTGAGGGTGGTGTCGGCATCGAGGCGTTCAACGCGGCCTGCCGCTCCTCCGTCCTGCGCTACACGAAGGAATGGGAAGAATACGTTACCCGCCAGGCCCGTTGGGTGGACTTCGAGAACGACTACAAGACGCTCGACATGTCCTACACCGAGTCCGTGATCTGGGCGTTCAAGCAGCTCTACGACAAGGGCCTGGCCTACCAGGGTCACCGCGTCCTGCCCTACTGCTGGAACGACCGCACGCCTCTGAGCAATCACGAGCTCAAGATGGATGACGACGTGTACCAGGACCGCACCGACAACACGGTGACGGTTGGCCTGCGTCTCGAGACGAAGCTGCGTGAGGACTCGGCGCGCCCCGAGCTGGCCCTCATCTGGACGACCACGCCCTGGACGCTGCCGTCGAACTCGGCCGTCGCCGTGGGCCCGGAGATCCAGTACTCCCTCGTTGAGGTTGCCGCCGACCACGAGGGCAACCTCGCGGGCGAGCGCGTCCTGATCGCCACCGACCTGATCCCCGCCTACGCCAAGGAGCTGGGCGAGGAACCCACCGTCGTGGCTACCTACAAGGGCGCGGAGCTGGTGGGCATCCACTACCACCCGATCTACGACTACTTCGACACCCCTGAGCGCCGCGCTGAGGGTGGCGCCCCCGGCCCCAACGGCTGGTCCATCATCGCCGCCGACTACGTGACGACCACGGACGGCACCGGCCTCGTCCACCAGGCCCCGGCCTTCGGTGAGGATGACATGTGGACGTGCATGGAGTACGGCATCGGCGTCGTTCTGCCCGTCGACGAGGGCGGCGTCTTCACCTCCGAGGTAAGCGACTACGAGGGCATGCAGATCTTCGACGCGAACCGCTACGTGGTCGCCGACCTGCGCGAGCAGGGTGGCCCCATCGCGCGCCGCGCCCCCGAGATCCGCGCCGTGCTGGTGCGCGAGAAGTCCTACGTGCACTCCTACCCGCACTGCTGGCGTTGCCGCAAGCCCCTCATGTACAAGGCCGTGTCCTCGTGGTTCGTGCGCGTCACCGAGATCCGCGACCGCATGGTGGAGCTCAACCAGGAAATCACCTGGACCCCCTCGCACACCAAGGACGGTATCTTCGGCAAGTGGCTGGAGGGTGCCCGCGACTGGTCGATCTCGCGTAACCGCTTCTGGGGTGCGCCGATCCCCGTGTGGGTGTCGGACGATCCGGCATACCCGCGCACGGACGTCTACGGCTCCATCGCGGAGCTTGAGGCTGACTTCGGCGTGAAGGTCACGGACTTCCACCGTCCTTTCATTGATCAGCTCACGCGCCCGAACCCGGACGACCCGACGGGCAAGTCGACGATGCGCCGTATCTCCGACGTGTTCGACTGCTGGTTCGAGTCTGGCTCGATGCCCTTCGCGCAGGTGCACTACCCGTTCGAAAACCAGGAGTGGTTCGAGAACCACTACCCGGGCGACTTCATCGTCGAGTACATCGGTCAGACGCGCGGCTGGTTCTACACGCTGCACGTCCTGGCGACCGCGCTCTTCGATCGCCCGGCGTTCCGCTCCTGCGTCTCCCACGGCATCGTCCTGGGTGATGATGGCCTGAAGATGAGTAAGTCGCTGCGTAACTACCCGGACGTGGCCGAGGTGTTCAACAAGTACGGCTCCGACGCCATGCGTTGGTTCCTCATGTCGAGCCCGGTCGTGCGCGGCGGCAACCTGATCGTCAAGGAGGAGTCGATCCGCGACACCGTCCGTCAGGTGCTGCTGCCGATCTGGAACACGTACTACTTCTTCACGCTGTACGCGGGCGCCTGCAACAAGGGCGAGGGCTACGAGGCCAAGCGCATCGATCTGTCGTCGCCCGAGGCCGTGGCCGCGCTGGCGCAGATGGACCGTTACCTGCTGGCCCACACCCGTACCCTCGCCGAGGATGTGCGTGGCGCGCTTGACGGCTACGACGTGGCCGGCGCGTGCGAGGCGATCCGCGACTTCCTGGATGTTCTGACGAACTGGTACGTGCGTACCCAGCGTCAGCGCTTCTGGGACGAGGACGGCGCCGCGTTCGACACGCTGTACACGGCTCTCGTGACGCTCATGGAGCTGGCGGCGCCCCTGCTGCCGCTGCTGAGCGAGGAGATCTGGCGCGGCCTGACGGGCGGGGAGTCCGTGCACCTCGTCGACTTCCCCGTCATTGACGAGGCCGTGGACGCCCCCGAGCTGGTCGCCGCCATGGACGAGGTTCGTTCGATCGTGTCGGCCGCCCACGCGCTGCGCAAGACGCACCAGCTGCGCGTGCGCCAGCCGCTGGCCTCGCTGCTGGTCGTGTCGGAGAACTTCGCTGCGCTGGAGCCCTTCGCGGATCTGATCGCCTCCGAGGTGAACGTGAAGTCCGTGGTGTTCTCTGCGCCGCAGGACTCGGGCCTGAGCGTTCGCACCGAGCTGGCGCTAAACCCGCGCGCTTTCGATCCGGCCGTCCGTAAGCTGACGAGCCAGCTGTTCAAGGCGCAGAAGTCCGGGCAATGGGAGGTCGTGGACGGCGAGTGCCGTTTCGCCTCCGTCGAGCTGGATGGGGTGCCGCTGGTGCTCACGGGCGACATGTTCTCCGTGTCCACCTCCGTGGACGCCGCCGAGGGCCAGGTCGCGGACGTTCTGGCGTCGGGCACCTTCGTCGTGCTCGATACGGAGCTGACCGCCGAGCTCGAGGCCGAGGGCTACGCCCGCGACGTTGTCCGCGCCGTTCAGGACGAGCGTAAGAACGCCGGCCTGCACATCGCGGATCGCATCGACCTGTCGCTGGCGGTGCCCTCCGATCACGTGGCTGACGTGGAGGCCTGGCGCGACATGATCGCCGCCGAGACCCTCGCTCTGTCTCTGACGGTCGAGGCCGGCGACAAGCTTCAGGTTCGCGTCACCAAGCACTGAGTGCTGTCGTTACTCAGGCGGGCGGGCTGCGTGAGAGCGTGGCCCGCCCGCCTGCATAGGTTGGGGCCGGGAGGAAAACCTCCCGGCCTCGTCGCTATCGACGAGGTATGGGAAGACTATTGCTCCTCCTGCGTGACAGTGATTGAATGCGTTGGCTACGTCGTTACTTGGCAGGCGGGATGTGCATCATGATCTCGATGGAGTCCATGAACTGGCCCAGCGACTTATTGAACTTTTCGTAGTCGGTGTTCTGGTATTCCTCGCCGACGCGGCCCACCGCAACGTTGACGAAGGACACCTGGTTGTGGAACAGCAGCATGGCGGGCGCCTTGATGACGGGTGAGAAGCCGCGAATGGTGATGGAACCGGCCTCGGGGATTGCGAGGATCTCGTCGCGGGAGGAAATCTGGATGATTGCGTTGTCGACCAGTACCTCGGGAGTATCGGTGTTCGGGGAGACGCCGCGCATGAAGGGGGAAGACACCGTGCACCCCCTTGAGCAACGTCTCCCAAGAGACGCGGTAGGTGAGGTTGAAGGTGGAGCGAATCCAGTCTGGTTCTTCCGTAATACCGATAAGCAGCATGGCGTGTCCTGTCGTCGACGACGGAAAATGTGTGATCGGAATCCTACCAGAGTGGCTGGCTGATCGAGCGTGAGGATTCGTGGTGAGTGCGAGCAGCCCCGGCCTCGTCGCTATTGGTGAAAGGGCACTATCGCATCATGCGCGTCAGTAGCGGGCGTCCTGACGCGGATAGGTTATGAGCATGTGGATAGGTTATGAGCATGTGGATAGGTTAATAACCTATCTGTATCTGCATAACCTATCCGCAAGCGCACAAACTATCCGCATGAGCGAGCATCACCGGAGAAACGGTCACCTATGTGCCGACGCTCTGCGGGCGGCGTCGATTGCCGCTTTCGCCGTCTTCAGGTCGAGGCCGGTGCGGTCCTTGTAGGTCTTGACGGCGTAGATCATCCTGCCCTCGGCGATCATCTGGATCTCCACCGCGTTCAGCTCCGGGAGCGAGGCTGAGGCCGGGGAAGAGGTAGCAGGAACCGAGGTGGGGGCTGCTGCCTCGAAGGCGGGGGAGACGGATCCGGCGAGCGCCGTGACCCCGGCGTCCGCGTAAGCGGCACGCAGTCGCGCCTCGAGGTTCGCGACCTGTTCCTTCAGCTGGCGGTTTTCGGCGCGCAGCTCTTCGATTTCGCTAGCCTGACCAAACCACTTACCCACGTGTCGCCTCCTTGAGGGGATTACCTTGATGGAAGCAATCCTATCCGTCTTCGCCAACCTGGTGCCGACGATCGGCCTGCGGCGAATACGAAGGTTCCCGGAGAAACCCGCCCCGGCCTCGTCGATGACGACGCGCGGAGTGTGCGCGACAACGCGCCGTGACCGGTGGAACAAGCCGCCCGCGCGACCCAGCCCGGTAAAATAGCGAAGACACTGTGAGCAGCGGAGGAAACATGGCAGGCGAATCGTTCTTCGGACAAGACTCCACCCACGACGAGCAGGGCGGCATCCCGGCCGACCTGATCCCGTACCTGGAAGCGGCCGACGAGGTCGAGGAGTCCGAAGCAGGGGAGGCAACCGACCCTCAGGCTGAGGAGAGCGAGCGCGAGGCTGCCCTGCGCGCCCTCGTCGAGAACTCGCTGCTGCTGGGTCCCGACCCCTCGGTCCTCGCCGAGATCGAGGGCGAGGTGGACGAGGACTTCGCCGATGATGCGGCCGGGGAGCGCGACGAGCGCGCTTCCCACGAGGCCGCACTCGCGAAGGCTGAGGAGGACGTCGCCCTGGACGGACGCGTGCAGGAGATCTACCAGTCCATCGTCGCGCGCGCACCCGAGCACGACATCGACCCCACGCTCGACCGTGTGAAGCTCGCCCTGGACATCCTGGGCGACCCGCAGAACTCCTACCCGTCGATCCATATCACGGGCACGAACGGTAAGACGTCGACGTCGCGCATGATCGACTCACTCCTCACCGCTTTCGGCATGAAGACGGGCCGCTTCACGAGCCCGCACCTGCTCGACGTGCGTGAGCGCATCTCGCTGGAAGGCCACCCGATCACGCGCGAGGGCTTCGTGCGCGCCTGGGAGGACATCGCCCCCTACGTCGCCATGGTGGACGAGCGCATCGCGCAGGAGGGCGGCCCGCGCCTGTCCTTCTTCGAGGTCTTCACGATCATGGCGTACGCGGCCTTCGCCGACTACCCGGTCGACGCAGCCGTCGTCGAGGTCGGCATGGGCGGGCGATGGGACGCCACGAACGTCATCGATGCCGCCGTCTCCATCATCACGCCGATCGCCCTGGATCATACGAAGTGGCTCGGCTCTACCATTGAGGAGATCGCGCGCGAAAAGGCAGGCATCATCAAGCCCGGCCAGGTCGTCGTCATCATGAAGCAAGAGGAGGAAATCCTCGACATCCTCCTCGAGCAGGCGCGCTCCGTCGACGCGATCACCCGCGTCGAGGGCCGCGACTTCGAGGTCGTGGATCGTCAGATGGGGGTCGGCGGCCAGATGGTCACCATCCGCACGCCCTCCGCGGTCTACGAGGACGTGTTCATCCCGCTGTTCGGCCAGTATCAGGCGCACAACGCGGCGGCGGCGCTCGTGGCCGTCGAGGCCTTCATGGGCGGGCGCGGTCTGGACGGTCGCATCGTCGAGCAGGGCCTCATGAACGCCTCCAGCCCGGGACGCATGCAGGTCGTGCGTCATTCGCCCACGATCATCGTGGACGCCGCGCACAACCCCGCGGGTGCGGCCACCTTGCGCGAGGCCGTGGAATCCTCCTTTGGGTTTGCGCGCATCGCAGGCGTGTACGCAGCGATGGGGGACAAGGACGTCGAGGGCGTCCTGTCCGAGGTCGAACCGTTCATCGATCACCTTGTCGTGACCCAGATGCCGGGAGAGCGTGCCGCGGATGTTGCGCGCTTGGCTGAGATCGCAGGGGAGGTCTTCGGTCCCGACCGGGTAGATGTGCGCGAGTCGCTCGCCGACGCGGTCGATCGTGCAGCGGAGATTGCCGAGGCCGGGGCGCAGCCCGCAGATCGCAGCGGAGTTCTCGTGTTTGGCTCGGTCATGCTCGCCGGTGAAATGCTGGCCCTCGCTGGCCACTCTCCGCGCTAGGATGTCATCTAACCGTGGCGGCCGCATCGTGGCGGCCGCCACGGTTGGGAAATCGTGCTCGATGGTGGCACGATTGATCATGCGTACAAGTACAGATGAGCAATGTCGCAAGGAGGCATCATGAAGAAGCTCGTCAATGATGTTCATGCCGTCGTTCGTGAAACCCTCGAAGGTTTCGCCCTGGCCCACCCCGATGTCGTCGATGTCCACTACTCGCCGGATTTCGTGACCCGGCGCGCCCCCAAGGCCGAGGGCAAGGTTGGCCTCGTCTCCGGTGGCGGATCCGGACACGAGCCCCTGCACGCGGGTTTCGTCGGCGAAGGCATGCTGGACGCGGCCGTGCCCGGCGCGGTTTTCACGTCGCCGACCCCCGACCCGATCCTGGAGGCCACGAAGGCCGCCGATCACGGTGCGGGCGTCCTGCACATCGTCAAGAACTACACGGGCGACGTCCTCAACTTCGAGACCGCCGCCGAGCTGGCCGACATGGAGGACATCAAAGTCTCCACGGTCGTCGTGAACGACGATGTGGCCGTCGAAGATTCCCTCTACACGGCGGGCCGCCGTGGCGTCGCCGGAACCATCTTCGTCGAGAAGATCGCGGGCGCTGCCGCCGAGCGTGGCGACTCCCTGGAGGAAGTCACGCGGATCGCAACCAAGGTCAACGATCAGATCCGCTCCATGGGTCTGGCCCTGGGCCCCTGCACGGTGCCCCACGCCGGAAAGCCTTCGTTCGACCTGGGCGAGGACGAGATCGAGCTGGGCATCGGCATCCACGGTGAGCCCGGATATCGCCGCGGCTCAATGGAAAGCGCCGATGCTCTCATCGCCGAGCTCTACGAGCGCGTGCGCGAAGACCTCGGGCTGAGCGAGGGCGAGCGCGTCGTGGCCCTCGTCAACGGCATGGGCGGCACTCCCATCTCCGAGCTATACATCTGCTTCCGCGCCCTGGCTGCCCTGCTGAAGAAGGACGGTATCGAGATTGCCCGCCAGATGGTCGGCAACTATGTGACCAGCCTGGAGATGCCCGGCGTCTCCGTGACCCTCATGCGCGCCGACGACGAGCTCCTCGAGCTCTTCGACGCACCCGTAAACACGGTCGCCTGGAAGTAAGCAACGAGGCAGGACAAGGAGAATCACAATGAGCCTAGATGCAGCGTGGGCACGCCGGTGGATCAAGCTGGCAGCGGCAGATATCGCCGAGCAGCGCGACTACCTGGTGGACCTGGACCGAGCGATCGGGGACGGCGACCACGGCGAAAACATGGACCGCGGATTCAAGGCCGCGCTCGAAGCCCTGGGCCAGGGCCAGCCGGCCAGCGTCGCCGAGGTCCTCAAGACGGTCGCCAAGACGCTCATGTCCACGGTCGGCGGTGCCGCCGGACCCCTGTACGGGACGGCGTTCCTGCGCGCATCGAAGGCCGCCGGTGACGGCGAGCTCGACGGCGCGGGCGTGGCAGCGGTGATCGCGGGCGCGCTCGAAGGGATTCAGGCGCGCGGCAAGGCCACCACGGGCGAAAAGACCATGGTGGACGCGTGGACACCCGCGCTCGAGGCAGCCCGTGCAGCCGCTAGGTCCGGTGGCGATGGCGCAGCCGTCTTCGAGGCCGCCGCCACTGCCGCTGAGGCCGGAGCAGCCGCCACCGAGCCGATGCGGGCCACGAAGGGACGCGCCTCCTACCTGGGTGAACGCTCCATCGGCCACCTCGACCCGGGCGCCGTCTCCACCTCCCTCATCCTGCGAGCCGCCGCACGCGCGGCGGGCGAGGTGCACGCAGCATGAGCGTGCGTGTTGCCTTCGTCATCGTCTCCCACTCGGCCTCCCTGGCCACCGGCGTGTGCGAGCTGGCCGCCCAGATGGCCCCCGATGTGCGCTTCGAGGCCGCCGGAGGCACGGACGACGGCCGAATCGGCACCTCCTACGACCGCGTGGAGGCAGCCCTCGAGGCCGCCCTGGCCGCGGTAGACGGGGACGGCAGCGGCGTCATCGTCCTGACCGACCTGGGGTCAGCCACGATGACCGTCGAATCCGTCATCGACATGAGCGACGAGCCCGAACGCATCCGCTTCGTCGATACCTGCCTCGTCGAAGGGGCCGTCGCATCCTCCGTGCGGGCCCAGCTCGGCGAAGACCTCGACCAGGTCGCTGACGTTGCAGCCGCCCTGGCCCCCCGCGTGGACGACGTACCCGCCCAGGAGGCACCCGACTCTGCTCCCGCGAATCCCAGCGGGGGAGTGGGAGGAGCCACGGCCTCGTCGCTGTGGGCGCAGGGGGACGCGGTCGTCGCGGACCCCGTCGGACTGCACGCGCGCCCGGCCGCTGCCTTCGTGCGCCTGGCGGGCACCTTCGACGCCGAGGTCACTGTCAACGGGGCGGATGGCGGGTCGGTCCTCGAGCTCATGGCTCTGGGGATCACCCAAGGTCAGAGCGTCCACATTGAGGCCAATGGGGCAGATGCCACAGCCGCGGTGGCAGCGCTGACAGATATGCTTGAAAGCGCAACACCGCAACCGCCAGAATCAAAGGAGACAATGTGAGCGCTAAGAGTGTTCTGCTGGAGCCCCAGCACCTTCTCGACCCCACCCTCGAGCACACCCTCATCGTCGTGAAGCCCGACGGCTACGCCCGCGGCCTGACCGGTGAGATCCTGCGCCGCATCGAGGCCAAGGGCTACACGATCAAGGGCCTCAAGCTCATGGTCGCCTCCCGCGAGCTGCTTGCCGAGCACTATGCCGACCACAAGGACAAGCCTTTCTTCGAGGGCCTCCTGGAGTTCATGAGCTCCGGCCCGGTCGTCGCGATCATCGTCGAGGGCCAGCGCGTCGTCGAGGGCATGCGCGTCCTCATGGGCTCGACCGACCCGACGACGGCACCCGCGGGCACGATCCGTGGTGACCTCGGTCGCGCGTGGAACAGCCCCCACATGGAGAACCTGATTCACGGTTCGGACTCTGTGGAGAACGCAACGCGCGAAATCTCCCTGTGGTTCCCGGAGATTTACTGAGTCACGGCTAACCTGCAAGGGTGTACCTCAAAAACCTGACGCTGCGGGGCTTTAAGTCCTTCGCCAGTGCGACCACGCTTGCCCTTCAGCCGGGCATCACGTGCGTCGTCGGCCCCAACGGGTCGGGTAAATCGAACGTCGTCGACGCACTCGCCTGGGTCATGGGCGAGCAGGGTGCTCGCGCTCTGCGTGGCGGGCAGATGGCGGACGTGATTTTCGCGGGGACATCTGGGCGCGCGGCGTTGGGGCGCGCCCAGGTGGACCTGACGATCGACAACACCGATGGTCTGCTCGACATTGAGTATTCCGAGGTGACGATCAGTCGCACCCTGTTTCGTGGGGGCGGCTCCGAGTACTCCATTAACGGAACTCCGGCGCGCTTGCTGGATGTCCAAGAGCTCCTGTCTGACACGGGCATGGGCCGTCAGATGCACGTCATCGTCGGCCAGGGGCAGCTCGACGCGATCCTGTCCTCCACGCCCGAGGAGCGTCGCGGTTTCATCGAGGAGGCCGCTGGTGTCCTCAAGCACCGCCGCCGCAAGGAGCGCGCGCTGAAAAAGTTGGCAGACATGGACGCGAACCTCGTGCGCGTCCTGGACCTGACGAACGAGATTCACCGGCAGTTGGGACCCCTGGCTCGCCAGGCGCGCATTGCGCGGCGAGCCTCCCTCATTCAGGCGCGCGTGCGCGACGCGAAGGCCCGCCTGCTCGCCGATGACCTGGCCTCTGCGCTGTCGAAGCTGTCTGTGCTCGAGGCATCGGACGAGTCGGCCGCGACGCGCCGCGCGTCGCTCGAGGAACAGATCGTTGCCGCGCGCGCCGAGCTGTCACGGTTGGAGGACACCGAGCGTGCGTCCTCTCCCGCGCTCGATCAGGCATCCTCCGACTGGCAGTCGCTCACCACAATCACCGAGCGCCTGCGCGGCACGCTCATGGCCGCGACTCAGAAGGTTGCCTTGCGCGCGACCCCCGAGCTGCCGCGGGGCGGCGAGGATCCCGACGTGCTTGACGAGCGTGCCCGCGTGGCAGGTGCTGAGGATGCCGCCCTGGTTGGGCAGGTCGAGGCCGCGCGCTCTGCCCTGACGTCCGCGACGCGTGCGCGCGAGGCCGCGGAAGACGCCGACGATGCAGCGTCCCGTGAGCTCGCCCGCGTCAACCGCGTCATCGCCGACCACCGCGAGAAGGTCGCGCGCCTGACGGGCGACGCCTCCACGGCCGCGTCTCGACTGGAGGCCGCGATCGCCGAGGCCGACCGCGCGTGGGGCGCATACCGGGCCGCTCAGGAGCGTGCCGAGACCGCGGAGAAGGCTGTGCCCGCATCCTCAGTGGGTTCGGTTGGTCCGGACGCTTCTGATTCTGGGGCCTCCGCGTCCGAGGAAGAAGCCAGCGGGGGAGCAGCCCGCACGTACGCCGAGGCTTCCGCCCGCCGCGACGCCGCGCGCACCCGCGTGGACGAGCTGCTCGGTGTTGAACGCGAGGCGCGCGCCGACCGCGTACGCTGGGAGGCGCGACGCGACGCGCTCGAGCAGCTGCTCGCCCCCGAGGACGGCACCGCCGAGCTACTGGGACGACCCGGTGTGCTCGGCCAGGTCGCGCCCCTCCTGCACGTCACCCCCGGTTTTGAGGACGCCGTCGCCGCGGCGCTGGCACCCTTCGCCGACGCCGTCGTTGTCGACTCCCTCGCCCGAGGCCTAGGCGAGCTGGATGCCGCCCGCGCGGCCGGGCGCTCGCTGCGGCTCGTCGTGGCATCTGATTCTTCCGCCCCTTCCGACGGTCCCGCGGATGGGACCAGCGGGGCCGTCCGCGCCGATATGCCCGAGGGCGCAACGTGGCTGTCCGACGTCGTCACCTGCGAGGGGGCCGCCGCGCCGCTGGCTTCCCTGCTGGATGGGGTTGTCGCGTGCTCCCTTGAGGCCGCCGCTGAGGTGCTGGACGTGCCCGGCGTGCGCGCCGTCGTCACGTCGGGTGGCGACGTGCTGCGCTCCTGGTCGGTGGAGGGCGGCCGACAGGCCTCTTCTGTGCTCTCCGTGCGCGCCGACTACGAGGAGGCGTGCGCGCAGGCCGAGGCCGCCCAGGCCCGCATGGCCGAGGTCTCCGAGCAGCTCAGCGAGGCAAACACTCACCTGGACCGCTGCATCCGCGAGGCAAACGACGCCCTCAAGGCCCTGCGCGAGGAAGACGCACAGCGCGCCAAGGAAGCCCAGGAACTGGCCCGCGCACAGTCGGCCGCGCAGGCCGCCCGCGCCGAGGCCGATCGCGCCCACGACGTGGCACGCCGCGCCGACGAGCAGGTCACGTGGGCCCGGGAGCAGGACGTCAGCGCACGCGCACGCCTCGACGGCGCCGACACCGTCGGCCCGCCCGAATCCCTCGAAGACGCGCAGGCCCGCGCCGACGCCGCGTCCCGCGCCGCGCGCGAGACCCGCGAGGCCGAAAACGAGGCGCGCCTGGCGCTGCGTGCCCTCGAAGAGCAATCGCGGCGCGCTGCCTCACGCGCCCGCTCCCTGCGC
>ERZ772764.263-NODE-263-length-38725-cov-30.788053_pt1 | contig 38725 bp, 34 predicted proteins | sample MGYA00512163_ERZ772764 | MGnify/ENA primary metagenome ERZ772764 (study PRJEB29015, sample SAMEA2737903) | human oral metagenome | biome: human oral; feature: human-associated habitat; material: dental | place: China | collected 2094 ... | reverse complement strand
GTTGATGTGGACGGGGCCGGGCGCGCCCGTGGGGGCGCCCCGGGCGGCTGCGGCGGCGCGCGCGACGAGGCCCGCGAGGCGCCCGGCGTCCTCCGCCCCCGCTGGGATGTCCCACGTGCCGCGCACATGGGAGGCGAACAGGCCGACCTGGTCGGTGGTCTGCGAGGCCCCCACCCCCCGCAGTTCGAAGGGCCGGTCGGCGCTGACCACGACGAGGGGCAGGCGGGCGTGGCTGGCCTCGGCGACTGCGGGGTGCAGCTCGGTGACGGCGGTGCCGCTGGTGGTGATGACGGCCGCCAGGACGCCCGCGCGGGCGAGGCCGACGCAGTAGAAGCCGGCGCTGCGCTCGTCGATGGCCACGGTCGTCCCGGCCAGTCCGCCGAGGTCCGCGAGCGCGTAGGCGAAGGGCGCGTCCCTGGACCCGGGGCAGTAGACGACGTGCCCGACCCCGGCCCCTATGAGGGAGCCGACGACGGCGCGGGCGGCCAGGATCGACGGGTTCTCGGTCATGGGCCCACTCTAGCGGCACGCGCGGTGCGCCCCGGGGGCGGCCGGACCGCGCACCTGGGCGGGACGGCGCGTCCGGTCGGACCGGTGCGCGCGGCGCACTGCGCTGGACTCGTGTGGCGGGAAACCGGCGCGCCCGGTCGAACGGCACACGGCGCCCCCTGCCCAGGGCCGCGGCCTCACCTGTCGAGGATGTGCGGCGCGCAGGCCATGAGCCGCGCCAACCACTTCGACAGCAGGTCGCCGTCGACGGGGCTGTGGTCGATGAGCTTGGGGTCCGGGCTGCGGGTGGCGACGTGGATGCGCCCGCCCGACACCTCCAGGGGCGCGGTGACGTCCGCGGCCAGCAGGCTCGCCGTGGCCAGTCCGCAGGCCAGGGCCCTGCCGGGCAGGGCGGCGGCGGTGCGCACGCCGGCGGCGAGGCCGACGGAGGTCTCCAGAGCGGAGGAGACGACGACCCTGAGCCCGGTGTCGCGGGCGATGCGGAGGGCCCGCTCCGGGCCGCCCAGCGGCGCGATCTTGATGACGGCGACCTGGGCGCCGCTCATACGGGCGGCGGCGACCGGGTTGGGGGCCCGCCTGATGGACTCGTCGGCGGCGATGGGCACGTCGATGAGGCGGTGCAGCTCGTAGAGCTCGTCGGCGGTGGCGCAGGGCTGCTCCACGTACTCGATGGGCACGTCCCCGGCGGCGCGCTCGAGCTCGTGGATGGCGGTGACCGCCTGGTCCACGTCCCACGCGCCGTTGGCGTCGAGGCGGATCCAGCGCTCGCGTTTGACGGTGCGTGTGAGGGCGTCGGCGACGGCCTCGACGCGCGCGCAGTCCTCCTTGAGGGTGGATCCGGGGTCGGCGACCTTCACTTTCGCTGTGGCGCAGCCGTGGGACTCCTCGACCCGGGCGGCGGCGGCCTCGGGGCTGAGCACGGGGACGGTGACGTTGACGGGGACGCTCTTGCGGCGGGTGAAGGGGATGGGCACGGTCGCCTCGTTGATGGCCGCGTCGATCCACCGCGCCGACTCCTCGGGGCCGTAGTCCCAGAACGGAGCGGCCTCCCCCCACCCGGCTTTGCCGTGCAGCAGGATCCCGTCGCGGCTGGTGACCCTCCTGAACCGGGTCCGCATGGGCACCGAGTAGACCAGGAGGTCCTTGATGGCTTTGAATTTCTTGCGCAGCAGCGGCGGAAGGGTTTTCACGGGGATGCGGGTGAGTGTCGCCGTGGCGCGGGTCTTCGTCACTGGCCCTTCGTCGGGCGTCAGGCGGGTGGTCATGGGCTTCCCCTGGGTGGTGGGCGCGGCGGGATGCGTACAGCGATGCCATTATCCCGCTTTTCTGCCGGTCGGGAAAGCGGCTGTCTCAGAGAGGGTACGCTGGTTGCATGAGCGCCCTCCCTTATGTTTCAGACACTTTTGACCAGGCGCGCTGGCGCCCGGTCGAGGACTTCTCCTTCACGGACATCACCTACCACCGCGGGATCTCGCGGGGCGAGGAGCTGGACGGGCGCGAGGCGGGCGCCGACATGCCCGTCGTGCGGGTGGCATTCGACCGGCCGCAGATCCGCAACGCGTTCCGGCCGTTGACGGTCGACGAGCTGTACGCGGCGCTCGACCACGCCCGGCGCGCCCCGGACGTGGCCGCCGTGATCCTCACGGGCAACGGCCCCTCCCCCAAGGACGGCGGGTACTCCTTCTGCTCGGGCGGGGACCAGAGGATCCGGGGGCGCGACGGCTACTGCTACGAGGTGGAGGGGGCCGACGCCTCGGCGGACACGGGCCGCAGGCGGGAGCAGGTGGACCCCGCCAGGGCGGGCCGGCTCCACATCCTGGAGGTGCAGCGCCTGATCCGCTCGATGCCGAAGGCCGTCATCGCCGCGGTCCCCGGGTGGGCGGCCGGCGGGGGGCACTCGCTCAACGTCGTCGCGGACCTGTCGGTGGCGTCGGTGGAGCACGCGGCCTTCATGCAGACGGACGCGAACGTGGGGTCCTTCGACGCGGGCTACGGCTCGGCCCTGCTGTCGAGGCAGGTCGGGGACAAGCGGGCGCGCGAGATCTTCTTCCTGGCCGAGCGCTACGACGCCAGGACGGCCGAGCGGTGGGGCGTGGTGAACCGCGCCGTCCCCCACGCCCAGTTGGAGGAGACGGCCCTGCAGTGGGCGCGCACTATCGCCTCGAAGTCGCCGCAGGCGATCCGCATGCTGAAGTACGCGTTCAACCTGGCCGACGACGGCCTGGCGGGCCAGCAGCTGTTCGCGGGCGAGGCGACGCGCATGGCGTACATGACGCCCGAGGCGCAGGAGGGCCGCGACGCGTTCCTGGAGCACCGGGCCCCCGACTGGTCGCCGTACCCGTACTACTACTGAGCGGCCGCTGGGCGCGGCGCCCGCCGGGGGTGTCTATCGGGCGGGCACCGCGCACTATCCGGCACGCCCCCGGGCCAGTCACTGACAGAGCGGACTGCCTCCCGGTTTCTTCGCACAGAACGCAGGGAACGGGCGACCGTCCAACCAGTTACCGCTCGCAGGCGATACCGTCCTTGTCCCGGTCGAGACCCGGACGATAACCGGGGTCGCCCTGGTAGAGGGGAGCCGCCCCGGCGGCCCGGGCCTCGGAGCAGTTCGCGTAGTACACAGACGCGGGCGCCTGGGCGGGTGCTGGCTCCTGCGCCGTCGGCTCCGGCTCGGGAGTCGTCGCCCTAGGCGTCGGCGGCGGTTCGGGAGCGGACGTCGCGCGCTTCGGACTGGGAGTCGGCGACGAGGCGGGAGCGCGCGTTGTCCGGGTCGGTGAGGGCGACGGCGCGGGAGCGGGAACCGTGCGGGTGACGGTCATCTTGACGACCGTCGAAGTGCTGGCCTTGGCACCGCTGGGATCCTGGGCGGTGACGGTGTAACCGTCACCGTAATGGGGTTTCGTGATAGCGGCGCCCTGGTCATCGCTGACCGCGACTTCTGCGAACCCCGAGTCCTTCAAGGTCTGAACGGCCTGAGGGAGCTCGGCGCCCACCACAGTGGGCACAGCCCGCCCACCACATGATCCCATCACGCCCACCACCGCGAGAACACCGACCGCACTCGCCAGCCAACGCTTCCATTTCCTCGAGTCGAACGCCATGACCCCTCCTTCGGGTACATAGACCAAACAGGGAACGATTGTCCGAACCCTTGTTCAGTATCCTAGGGTAATAGGGCACACGATTGCAAAGATTCCGAAGGAATGCCCCAGGGCGATACGTCACGCCGCAATTCGACCTGCCTGGGGACAATCCCTGAATACGACGGCAGGAGGGGACCCAAGACCGATCGGGCTCTTTGGCGAAGCCCCGTATGGCAAAGCACGCCGACCAGGAAGGCGCGCGGGCCGTTCTATAACTGGAGCCACATTCTCAGAGGGCCCCATACCCAGAGGGTGTACACCTGGTCCGTTTGGCAAGCGATGTCCTGTTGTCAAAAGGATGTCACACCCGCGGTGCGGGAACTCCGGCTGTTTTGCAAGCGAAGCGGAGTTCCCAAAGGGAAGTTGTCACTTTGCAAGTTTTATAACGCTTGCAAAGTGTTGTATCCCCGTAAAAGTGGAGGTATCGCTGTGAAAACGGGACCCCTCGTGTCGGTATCGCTGTGAACGCAGTCTGTGGCGCGCAACGCCCGGGCTCAAACGCTCGCCGACAAGGTGTTCCCACTGTGGAACACCGATCCTGACGGACGGGCACCGCCACCTTCGGACGTGCGGCGAGGCCAGGACCGGCCCCACCTCACTTCCCTCCCTGGGTGCACCGGGTGGGGCAGTGAGCTGACCGAGTCCACCAACGGCGCGCCCACAGCTGCCACAAACAGCCCCGTTCCCAGCGACCGGGCCAAAACCGTACCCAATTTAGCGGGCCGACCAGCCGCCAGCCCCACCACGGACCCCTCCCAAACCCAACGAACAGCATTGGGGCACGAAACCACCCATTGGGGCAGGTTAATAACCTACCCCAATGCACCGCAACCTACCCCAATGGCCCATTGCCTACCCCAATGCGGAGACCCGCCCGCACCCGCTCGGCTCCGGGGCCAGGATGGCAGTGCTCCCCTGCGGCCCCCTCTATTCGCGGGGTGTTCCGCCGTACTGGGTGATGATCTGGCGGTAGTGGGCCGAGCGGGCGGCGTATTCCGCCAGCATGGGGTCCAGTTCGGGGCGGTGCTGGTTGTAGAAGAGCACGGACTGGTCCCAGGTCTGGTCGTAGAGGTCGTGGGACCACCCGGAGCTCCGGCGGCACTGGGCATCGTGCGCGGCGACTTCGACCTCATCGGCGGAGGGCTTCCCCGAGGGGCGCCAGTCCCATTTTTCCCTCAGTGAGTCGGGCATGCGCATGCTCCCCGCCTCCCAGGGCCGGTCGGGCAGGTCGGCGATCCCCAGTGGCGCCATGCACTGGCGCCACGCGGCCGCGTCCGCCTGCAGCTGCGGCCCTGTCGTGTCGATGTGGAACCGGTTGAGCTGGGACTGGATGGAGTCGAGCGTCGCCTGGTCGGGGCCGTCCCCAGTCGGCAGGCGCCGCGGGGGCTCGCCCTCATTGACTTCCGCCGTGGCGCGGTCCAAGCACGCGTACCACTGGTCCTTGAACTCCGGGCTCGCGTTCTCGTACAGTCCGCCTCCCCCTGCCGCCTCCACATCGGCCTCGATGAGGTACTGGGGGGTCGGCGCGTTCCGGTACCCGTACTGGTCCGCCAGCTCCTCGTTGAAGAGGCGCCCGACCCCGTCGGGGGCCGTGGTGCGCGGGCGCGGGGCAGTTGAGTCGTAGTTCTCGCGGAAATCCGCGTAGCCGTTCTCGTGCATGCACGTCGCGGTGACCACGCTCTGGGCGTGCAACCGCAGATCGTTGGTATCGACGCCGAAGTAGACCGCCAGGGGCGTCGACCACGTGGCCTCGTCCTTCGCCACGCCGTTGACCACTTCCCCCGGCACGGGCACCGGATCCGACTGCGCGCCGCCCGAAACCGGCTGGGACTGCCCAGCGCCCGAGGCCGGGGGCGCCTCGGCGGCACCGGTTCCGCCACCGCAGCCGCTCAACGCCGCAGAACACAGCACTAACCCCACTGACGCCGTCATCACGACTGCCCGGTTCCACATCACTCCCGCTCCTTCGCGCATGAGGGCCTCTGCCTTCCACGGCAACCACGCACCCGGTCTACACCTTTTGGAATGATCGATCAAGACCGCGTGCCCCGATCCACACCCCGGGTCGGCGCGCCCGCCGGGCGGGCGGCTGCTGGGCGCGGCGTCTGCCGGGCGGGGCGCGCTATCCGGCGCCGTGCCACGCTGCGGTCCGTGCGCGGGGAAGGCGGGCGCCTCATTCGTCCGCACGGGAGTGCTTCCACACCCGTAGGACGAGGACGAGGGTGTAGACGGAACTAGGGATGAAGAACAAGAAGAATAAAGGGCGCGCCACGAACGAGTGGATACTCGCAGACGTATAACTGAAAACATGGTAGAAGAGCGCGTGGTCGCTCACAATCTCCAGATCGCACTGGAGCGCGCCGACCGCACAGCAATCAGAGCAGGGATGGAGTAAAGGGATGGCGGCGATCACTGTCAGCGCACTCGCCACCATCTGCGAAAACACCAGCTTGACGCCGTAGCTGATACGGGGACTCGGCTTGACCGCCAGGACGAGCAGAAGGAACACTCCCGGATAGACGATGAGCGTGAACGCTCCGAGCGTGTAGAAGTTCGCAACAAGAAACACGACCCTCAATGGCGTAAGGAGCAAACAACAATGCAAGGCAGTCATAACCACGTTCACGGAGGTGAAGACGGCAAGGGTCATCCGAGGCTCTGAAACACCGTCCCAGAACACCCTCCAGAACTTCAGATCACGGTCCACTGCCGCTCCTTTCTCCCTTCTCCGGGCTGTGCGCGACTCACAGGCCCACACTAGCAGAACCATGTCACGACTCCCGCATGAGAACAGTTCCCGTATCGCCACAAGTCGCGTTGTATCGATGCGCGTCGCGTTGTGGATGGCGTCATAGGATGTGAGTAGTATTCCTGGTTGAGAAGGGTTGGGTGCGGACTGCCGTCGGTCTTCGAGCACGTGGGGCCCGCCGTGTCCGCGCCCTGCCCGACGGCGCGACGACCACGACGACACGGGGCCGGGGAGGCAATATAGCGGCCCGCCACCAGTGCCAGGGATGCCGCCACCGGGACCGAACGCGTGTTGTACGAGGCGTTCAAACGGGCGGCCGAAGAAGCCGCAGGGCGAAGTACGATGGGGGGAAGGGACCCATGAGGACCGACCGGGGAGCCGATCGCATCCCAGCTCGGCTCTCTCATGCCGGGGGAGGTCCAAGCACGAAAGGAAGTACGTGAAATGGCTGCGACCTGGGCTGCGAGGTTGTGGGGCGTGTTCTGCGAGCGTGTCGTGGACCCGCGGGCGGGCGTGGCCGTGCTCACGTCGATGAATCTGCTGATGATGGTCCTGCAGTGCTGTTTTCTTCTCACCGAAAGGGTGTGGTGGTGGATCTACCTGAACACCTACACGCTCGGGCTCTTCACGGTGGCACTCTACCCCGGCGCGTTCCTTTCATTCGCGTCCCAGGTGAGGTTGCCCTGGAGCCGGGAGCCCCTCGCGCGGTTCGCGTGCTACCAGGCGCTCGCTTTCGCATTCGTCGTCTATGGCGTCGCCCCTCTGTTCGGACCAGCCTCCCCGTGCGGATACCTCAATAGAATTGGCTACTTCCCTTCCATAGGCGCGCGGGAGCAGTGCTTCGTCAGATACGCGGATACGACTAGTAGTTCACCACTACTCATCGCGCTGTCCGCGCTGTTTTACTCCTCAGGCGTTGTCATCCGCGCGTGGCGCGACTCGGAAAGGGGAACTCCGGGCTATCAGGCTTGGCAGTTCATCCCATCTGAGAGAGAGGCCATCCTCCTCCGACTTTGGAAACTGTATGCGCGAAAACGCGTTGTCTGGTGGGCAGGGCTCGTCCTGCAACTGCCAGCCTTAACGCTCCTCCTGGACTATGACGGCAACAGCCTGCCGCTGTCGAGGTATCCACTGGAGGCTATGGGCGCCGCGGCTTACGGAATGACTCTGTTTACCGGAATAGCGCTATGGGTATATGTCGGAAGGCTGGAGAGCGTGTTGCTGCGGACCTTCGGAGACGACGTCGACCTCGTTGAGCCGAAGGGCGTATTAGCAGGATTGCGTTATACGATGGTCACATTTATCACTGCATGCGTGTCCTTCTGCTCAATACTCTCTGTTCTTCATTTTATCTACGCCAGCATGATAGCGCTTCTTATCGTGTGGTAGATCGCGGATTATCGGCTCTTCAGTACTGAGTGCGGGTGGGGTGCCGCTCGGGCTGGGTGCGGAAGTTGTTCATGGGGTCGGGGCCTTCTGATGGTTGGTATTACCGCACAGCCGATCAGAGCAGGGGCCCGATCCTCACATCAAGAGTACGCATACAGTGCGCGGTGTCCGCATGCGGCACCCCCACCTATCAAAGTTTCAGTTGAAACTCATGGCTTCTAACATTAGTAGGATGAAACCGAGAGATACCGCATAAGCCATTGACAGAACGCATACGAGGGCAGTCGTGCACAAGACAAGAAGCGCGCAGAGCACTGTCCACGCGTTCTCCGGGGCCTTGAGGCCCGTGTTAGCGGCGAGAATACGAGAAGAAGCGCGCCTCAGTCTGGCCACGGCGATCCAGAGGGCGAAGGCCGCGAACAGTATGATGAGAAAGGCATTGAGACCGATCTCCGGCTTCGGGAATCGGGGCAGCGGCAACCGGGTGTCATTGATGCGCATCCATAGCGTCACGGACGGCATTTGCAGAACGAGACCAGTCCACCACAAGATGCGCCGCCCTATCCGCAGCCTTTTCAGGCGACGGACCAGCGACTCGTCCGGACCGGCGCACCCACCGCCGCTCGCGCACAGGACTTCCGCTCCCGGATCCCACCTCGAGCGGGCGACCATACCCGCCGAGTATACCAAAGCCAGGAAGAGGAACAACGAGGGGGCGTGCTGAACCAAATCCCTGTACCTCGCCACGCATTCCATTATCGTGAGATCAGAATCATGATAGCCGCCGCGATTGATGACCCCGCATGGGGAGTAGTGTTCGCCCAAATACGCCGAGAGGTACCCGGCGGCCAATCCGACGGGCAGTTGGAACGCCACAAGCCTCACAGCGAAACCAGGGCTCCACGGGAGCCTCACCTCGGAAACGAGGGCGAGGAACACGCACGGATACAGGGCCGCCGTGAAGAGCCCGAGAGTGTAGGTGTTCAGGTAGAGCCACCACCACACCCACTCGGTGAGAAGAAAACAGCACTGCAGGGCCATCATCAGCAGATTCACTGATGTGAGCACGACCATGCCCGCTCGCGGGTCCACGACACGCCCGCAGAACACGCCCCACAACCGCCAGACCCAGCCTGAAATCACACCGCGCACTTCTCTTCGCACTCCGATCCGCACTACCTGGGGCATGAGAACTGGGCGGGGAGGGCGCTGTCGGGGCCCACGTAAGTCCCCGGGGTGTGGAGGAGGAGCCTTCCGACACCCGATTCCCAGCGAACCTCCCACATTCCGGATAACGGATCGGCATCGCCCGCCTCCGCCGACCATGAGAGCCCCGTGTCCTCCCCGATGCCGATCGCGCCGGTAATCAGATATAGACGCCCGTTACGACTGGCCAGCGCATCCGTCGTCGACGAGTAATACAGGGAGCAGTGCGCATCTTCCCCTCTGGCTGGAACCCTCCCGCACTCATGAACATAAACCGAGTAAACAATTGAAGCGTTAGCCGACGAGCACAGGAAACCGGCGCCCAGCATCCACGAAACGCACTTCGCCCCAAAAGAGCGGCGCATTCCACCACCGCCTTCGCGAAGAACGAACAGGCGAACACACGACGCCGCCGCCAGCGCGTAAAGGGCCACGTACACATACGCTGAATCGAATACAAATGCCCCGAGGAACACAGGTGGAGTATTGAACAAGTACCCATCTGGCGCGAATAATGATAGCAGAACGCAACACAATACACCTGCGATAATGACAAGCGAGCATCCGACGCTCTCCGTCTTACGACGCAGCGTCTTCGCCCGCGTACCGGTCTCGCCCTTGCCTTCCTCTGCCGGGGCATTGGTCCCATCCGCACCGCCCTCACGGTACAGCTCCAGGCGAAGCAGACCGGACAGCAACAACGAAAACACTCCGAAGAACAGCACCCCGGCAAAACGCCAAGCCGCCGCCGGAGAACCGGGTGCGACACGTGTGGGGAGGGCAGCGAACGCCCGCATCACGGAACGGACGTCAACCCATGCCGCGATGAGCGGTGGCGCGAGGCAGAACAAGCCCACCCACCACAGAGCGCGACCCGCGATCCGCAGTCCGCGCACGCGGTCGGCTCCCCGGTCAGTCCTCATGAGCCCCCTCCCCCACCGCTCTTCGCCCTGCGGCTTCTTCGGCCGCCCGTTTGAACGCCTCGTACAGCACGCGCCCGACGCCTTCGCCGACATCGGCCTTCGACACCCGAGGATCCAGGGCCCGAACGCACTCCGCCACGTCGATGAGCGCATCCTCCCCATAGGCGCCAACCAGGTTCTCCCCGAACACCACAACATCCCAACGACTCACGAGCTCACTGGCCAAACGGGCCGACAGCCGCCGACTGCCGTTGCCCAGCGACTTCCACGTCGACTCACTCCTCAGCTCCAGCGCCGACCCACCCGGAGAACCCAGACCCATGTCCACCAGGGCGGCCACGAAGCACCCCAGGCGCCGATCCCCCATCATGAGGGGCCGCAAGCACTCCACGATCCCATGGAACCGCACTGGGCCCATTCCCTCTCACGCCCCTCCTGGCAAACGCCGCTGGTCCCGGCCGTGCGGGGAGGGGACAGCGGATCAGGATTACCGGAACACCACCATCCTAGGCCCCCATCAACGCCCCCGGAAGAGCCCCGCCCATGTACACCGCCCCACAAAGACCACGGGCAGCCCAACCGCCCGAAACCCGACCCCGGTCACCGTGAAACACAAAACGCACTCGTGGAACACTGATCGCACCCGAAGCCCACCCCGGCACCACCTCCGTCACGGGGACAGAGGGCCGGGCGCCAATCGGTCCCCGTGCTCCCAGTCGCCCGGAGCGCGTCCGACGAGCCCATTCGCCACAAGAGGACCCCTGCCGCTACAAGTCGTCGTCAGCTTCCATGAGCTCGACGATATTGCGGTGTGTCACGCCGTCCCTCTCGAGGGGAAGCGGGTCAAGGGTCAGCAGGTACTGCGGGAAATTGTCACGCACCTTGGAGAACGGGCGATACTCGCGCTCCTCGACCGCTTTGTCGGCAACCGTCATCGACACCTGGATGTAGGAGTAGCCCTCGTCGGCCCTGCGCGCGATGAAGTCGACCTCGAGCTTGCCGATGCTTCCCACGCTCATGCGGTAGTCCTTGGACTTCAGGTACGTGAAGACGGCGTTCTCGAGCAGCGGGCCGTAATCCATCGTCGCATCGACGTTGCGCGCGAAATAGATGCCCGTGTCAGCGAGATAGTACTTCTCGTCTCCTTGGAGGGAACGCTTCGACTTCATATCGAACCGGTCGCAGCGGTAAAGGAGCTTGGCGTTCACGAGGATGTCAATATAGTTCGCGAGCGTCTCGCGTTTGATGGGCACTCCCTGTGTGTTGCGCAGGTACTTCGCGATTCCGGTCAGGTTCGTCGGCGCCGCGAAGTTGTTGATGACGTAAGTCATGACCTTGTCGAAGGTGGAGCGGTTCCTGATCTTGCGGCGCGCGCGGATGTCCTTGTCGATGATCTGTCCGACCACGTCCTCGATGTAGCGGGCCTTCGCCCGCGGGTCGTCGTACTCGAGGGCCTTTTCTCAAATTCCTCGTTTAAGGGTAGCAAAGTCGCAGAATCAGGGAAAGTGCCCCCCTTAATGGGCAGGTTGGCGCTCTCCCGAGGAAGACTCGCGCCCTTGCGCCGGGTACTGGAGCCCGCCTCGTGGAACAGGAACCCGCCTCGTGGAACAGGCACACCCGCTGCGGAACACGGTCGTCAGCCCCGCGGACGTGGAGGCCGCCCCCGTGGAGCACGGCCCGTCCCCGCGCGGCCGCGGGCACAGGAGGGCCGGGGCCCCGATGGAACCCCGGCCTCGCGGACCACCGGCGCGCGGCGCGCCGGGAGCGGTCAGTAGTGGACGACGACGGTCGAACCCATGTCCGCCCAGTCGTACATGAACTTCGCGGCGTCCACGGGCATGTTCACGCAGCCGTGCGAGCCGCCGTAGCCGCTCCACCCGAAGGAGGACCGCCAGGGCGCCCCGTGCATCGCGTAGGAGCCCGTGAAGTAGGTGACCCACGGGACGCCCTCGGTCTCGTACTTCGAGCCGTCGGCGTTCTCGCCGCGCATCGTCTGGCTCTCGTACTTGAGGTAGACGTGGAAGGTCCCCGTGACCGTGGGGGTGTCGGGGGCGCCGGGCACCATGTAGAAGGGCCCGCCCGCGACCTTGCCGCCCACGTAGGCGGTCACCGTGTCCGTGCTCAGGTCGATATCGACCCACTTCTCGCCCTCGGCCGCCTTGTAGACCAGGTTCTCCGTGCCCTCCGCGACCTGCTTCGTGTCCCACGAGGGGGCGACGTCGTCGTAGTGGAAGGTCCCCGAGTAGTCCTTGCCGTCACTGAGCGAGGCCATCAGGTCCTTGATGATCTGCTCGGTGTTGTTGGTCTTCAGGCCGGGCTTGCCCTCGCGGGCGACTGTGAGGACCTTGCCCTCCGAATCCACGTTGTTGACGCCGTTGACGGGCGCCACGTCGGACTCCTGGGCGGTCTTGTTCACCCAGTCGGCCACCTTCACCTTGTCCAGGGAGGGGTCCTCCAGGGAGCCGTCGCTCTTCGTGAGGAACTCGACCCACTTGACCTTGTCCTCCTGGGTCGCCCGGTAGGTCTCGATCCCGTCGTCGATGGCGACGTCCTGGGCGATCAGGGCGGTCGCCTTGTCGGCGGCGCGCTGGGCGTCGGCCGTCGTGACCACCGGGTCCATCTCCTTGGACGACACGTCGGCGCTGTTCGAGGACAGCGAGGCCGCGGCGGACAGGACGGCGGCCTTCACGTCGGCCGTGTCCACGCCGTTGCCCTTCTGGTCGGGGACGACCGTGAAGCCCGTGCCGTCCGAGGAGACGACCACCTGGGCGTTCTTCATCTCGGTCGTGAGCGTGGAGTTCACCTTCGCGGCCAGCTCGGCCACCGAGTCGTCGCTGGTCGTGGTGACGGGGGCGATGTCGGTGGAGGAGAACAGGGCGCCGAGCTTCGTCATGAGGGACGTGGAGTCGGGGACGGCCTCCTTGGCGGTCGCCTCGGCGTCGACGCTCACGCCCGCGTCGGTGAGGGAGGCCGTGGTCGCCTGCCCCTCGGCGGTGATGGTCACCGTCGCGGCGTCGGCGCGCGAGCGCACGAGGTCGATCACCTCCGCCCGGGTCATGCCGGCGACGGAGGTCCCCGCCACTGACGTGTGGGGCAGCGCGCGGGAGGAGTAGTTGGCCGCGTAGACGACGCACGCGGCAGCGGCAAGGAGGACGACGGCCACGAGGGATCCGATCGCCCACTTGCTCCGGGCAGACAGTTTTGCAAGCATCACGCGCAATATTAGCGCCCCCGCGCTGCGCCCGGGTACTGGATGTAGAAATTTCAACTGCGGTTCTGCGCACACCGGCGCACCCGCCCGCTCCCGCAGGGGGCCAGCCCCACAGGCCGGAGGGCATTGGAGGGGGCGCCCGCCCTCCGCGCAGCACCGGCGGCCGTCGTTTGCAAGGTTCGCCACACACACGTGACCAGGGACGCCCGCCCTTTGGCAGCGGAAGGGCGTTTGCGCAGCTTATGCTTGACTTCGGGCCCACCAGTCAGCTCTCGTTCGGGAGGTTCACAATGGCAACGCCACGAGTACTCGTCGTGCCCGGAGGCACCAGCGCCGGAGCCGCCGCCCTGGCGAACGCGTCCCTGCACAAACTGGTCGAACTCCACCAGGAGCGCCAAGAGGACCCCTCCCATCCGGCCCCCCGCACCATCGTCGTCCTGCGCGACCCCGACCAGGTCCCGCCCTCCACCCTGCGCGGCGCCGCACTGGCGCCCTCCGAGGCGTTCCCCGCCGACGAGTACCCCGACATCGCCGCGCACGTCGACGACCCCGGGTTCTTCGACGGCATCGACCTGGTCATCCCCACCTCGGGCTCAAGCGCCGGAAGCCCCCGCCTGGTCGGCATCTCCACCGACGCACTGGTCGCCTCCGCCAAGGCCACCGAGGCCGCGCTGTCCGGCCCCGGCAGATGGATCCTCGCCCTGCCCACCCACCACATAGCGGGCGCGATGGTGCTGGTGCGCTCGGCAGTCGCCGGCACCGACCCCCAGATCGTCTACTGCACCAACGGCTTCGACCCCCGCGACCTGCTGCCCGCTGTCGAAGGCGCCACCCGGGACGGGGCCGCCGGCTACCTGGCGGTCGTGCCCACCCAGCTCTCCGCGTGCCTGGACGCCGGGGACGAGGTCGTCGCCGCCCTGAGGGGCCTGTCCGCGATCCTCGTCGGCGGGGCCGCCACGAACCACCTGCTGCTCGAGCGCGCCAAGGGCATGGGCCTGCCCGTCGTCACCAGCTACGGGATGACCGAGACCTGCGGCGGCTGCGTCTACGACGGCGTCCCCCTGCCGGGCACGACCGTGCGCGCCATCGACCAGGGCATCCACATGCGCCTCGCCATCGCGGGCGACACCCTGATGACGCGCTACCTCACCGGCGACCAGCCCTTCTTCGAGGAGTGCGGCCACCGCTGGCTCATCACCGCCGACATCGGGATCATCCTCGCCTCCGGGCTGGTCGAGGTGCGCGGCCGGGCCGACGACGTCATCGTCTCCGGCGGCCTCTCCATCGCGCCCGCGCCCATCCGCAGGTGCATCAGGCAGCTCGACGAGGCGTCCGACGCGTGGATCATGCCCACCGACGACACCAAGTGGGGGCAGGTCGTCACCGCGCTCATCGTGCCGCGCGAGGCCCCCATCGACGCCACCGCGATGGCGAGCCTGGGGCAGCGCATCCGCGACCACGTCGCCTCCACCCTGGGGCGCATGCAGGCGCCGCGCCGCGTCGTCGCCGTCGACTCCCTGCCCTACCTGGGCTTCGACAAGGTGGACCGGGCCGCCGCCGCCTCCCTCGCCTCCTCCCTGGCGGGCACCGACCGCGACTGGCGCAGGTAACCGGGGGCGCAGGAATCCGGCCGCACAGCGGCGGTCGGGGCAGCACCGAGGGATCCGGGAACCGCCGCACCGCGCTGGGAGCCACAGCCACCCGGGCGGACGGACCGGTTGGAGGAGCGGCGCGGCCCCGCCCGCGCCGCGCCGAGGGGGCCCCACTACACTGGCGCGCATGGCAACCGTTCACGACTGGGTCGAAGGCGCGCGCGTGCGCACACTGCCCGCAGCGGCGGCGCCCGTCATCGTGGGGACGGCGGCGGCATGGCACCTGGGCGCCCGTGAGCCCCTGCGGGCCCTCCTGGCGCTCGTCGTGGCCCTGGCGCTGCAAGTGGGCGTCAACTACGCCAACGACTACTCCGACGGCATCCGGGGCACCGACGACGACCGCCAGGGGCCGGCGCGCCTGACCGGAGGGGGCCTGGCCCGGCCCCGGACCGTGCTCATGGCCGCGCTGGGGTGCTTCGCGGCCGCGGGCGCCGCCGGAGTCGCCCTGGTGGCGCTCTCCGGCGCGTGGCCCCTGCTGGTGGTCGGCTGCGCCGCCGTCGCGGCCGCCTGGTTCTACACGGGGGGGCCGCGCCCCTACGCGTACACGGGGGTCGGGCTGTCCGAGGCGATGGTCTTCGTCTTCTTCGGACTGGTCGCCTGCGTGGGCACCGCCTGGACGCAGGCGGCCAGCGCCCCCTGGTGGCTGTGGACGAGCGCCAGCGCCCTCGGCCTGCTCTCCATCGCGCTCCTGATGGCCAACAACATCCGGGACATCCCCACCGACCGCGCCACTGGCAAGCGCACACTCGCCGTCCGCCTCGGCGACCCGGCATCGCGCTGGGTCTACGCGGTGTGCGCCGTGGCCCCCGTCCCGGCGATGGGCGCCCTGTCCACCGGACTGGGACTGGCGTGGCAGTCGACCGCCGCCCTCGTCGCCGCCTGCTGCGTCTGGTCCTTCCTGGTGATCGCCCCCGTCGCCACCGGGGCGGCGGGCCGGGCGCTCATACCTGTGCTGCGCAGCACCGGCCTCTACACGCTGAGCTGGGCCCTGCTGGCCGCCATCGCCCTGCTGGGCGCGCGCTGAACCGCCCGCCGCCGCTCAGCGCGCCCCCAGGCGGGCCTCGCCCGCCTCGTGCCACCAATCGATCCCCACGACGAGGGCCGCGATGGCCGCGTACGCCAGCAGGACCCCGGCCACGCGCCCACTGGCGATCCACGGCGTGGCCATGCCGATCCCCACCGCGGACATCCCCTGCATCGCCAAGTCGTTCATCGCCACGCCGCGCCCCGTCTGCCCGGGCGCCACAGTGGCCAGGACAGTGCTGTACACGGGGCTGAACAGCATGCCGTACCCGGCGTAGACCATCGTCATCGAGGCGATGAGCACCCACGTCCCCGCGTCCATGCAGGAGGCCATGAGCACCGCGCCCGCGCCGATCACGGCGACGCTCAACCGAACGGCCGCGCCCCGGCCGATGCGGTCCACCACCGCCGCGGAAGCCACCGCCGAGGCCAGGGCGACCAGGTAGGCGGGCATCAGCATCAAGGAGACGCCGGAGGCGTCCATGCCGTAGTAGTCCTGGCCGATCCTGGCCGCGATGGGGGCGATCGCGAAAGCCAGGGTGTAGGGCAGCAGGATCAGGCTAATCGCGCGCAGCCACCGCGCGTTGGTGAAGAACGACCTGGTGATGAAGGGCTCGCGCGCCCGGCCGATGTGCGCCCAGAAGACCGCGATGAGGGCGGCCAGCACCACCAGGAGCGGCCACGACCGGTTCGACGCCGCGACGGTCAGCGTCAGGGCGCAGCAGCTGAACACCGCGAGCCCGAAGACGTCGACGCGCCCCGGGCGCGACCGGGCCGGGACGCGCCGGCCCATGACCGGGACGCACGCCAGGCCGATCAGGGGGACCAGCAGGAGGAGGACCCAGTTCACCCGGGCCAGCCACCCGCCGACGACCAGCCCGATGGCGGTGGCCCCCTGGAAGGCCGCGGCCATGAGGCCCACGTAGAGGGCGCGGCGGCGCGGATCCGTGATGGACGTCGCCAGGATCATGTACACCGAGGCGGCCGCCTGGCACCCAAGGATCTGCAGGGCGCGCGCCACGATCACCCCCCACAGCGACGACGAGGCCACCAGGCCCAGCAGCGACCCCGCTGCGATGAGGACCGCCCCGGCGTCGACGATGCGCCGGAGGGGGATGAAGTCGCCCAAGGAGCCGTAGAGGAAGCAGGCAACCCCCAGGACGATGCCGGGGACCGCGGTGATCAGGGCCACCGAGTCGCCCGCGCCGATGGCGTCGCCGATCTGCAGGTACACCAGGTTGAAGCCCTGGAGCGTGATCGTGCCCGCGATGTAGATGCCCAGCAGCGGCAGCAGGACGCGGGCGGGACCGGTGGCGTAAACGCCGTCGTCGGAAGTGGGATTGCGCATCAGCAATGATAAACACAGTCCGCGCCCGCGCATCCGCAGCCGAACGCCGGCCCCCGGGTGGGACCGGACACAAGGCCCAGGGGGCGGGGCACAAGGCCCGGGGCACAAGGCCCAGGGGGCCGGGGCCCTCCGGCCGCGCCCGGCCCACGCCTACCGCGCCCCGAGGACGCGCTCCGTCCTGTCCATGAACCCCGCGAGGAAGCGCTCCGCGTCGACCCGGACGGCGGCCCTCGTGCGCTTGTCGGGCTCCGCCAGGCCCTCGAGGGAGCCGATGGTCCGCCCCCTGGTCGGCCCGGCAAGGTCGACCCGCAGGTTGATGGGGAGGACCCCCACTAGCGACTCGTCCGCCGCGACCGCCACCGCGAGGGGGTCGTGCAGCCCGCAGCCCGCGATCCCGACCTCGCTGGCCTCGAAATCGATGTAGTAGTCGGTCATGTCGGCGAACGCCGTCCCCGCGGAGGTGCCCAGCCGCCTCCACCGCGCGGTCGCCGCTTTGGTGAGCAGGGTCTGGTGCGTGACGTCCAGGCCCACCATGGTCACGCGCCCACGCCTCAGCAGCGCGTCGGAGGCCTCCGGGTCCTGGCTGACGTTCGCCTCGGACCACGGCGTCGTGTTGCCCCTGGTGGTCAGGGCGCCGCCCATCATCACGACGCGCAGCCGGTCCGCCAGGGAGGGGTCGGCCTCGAACGCCGCCGCGATGTTCGTCGACGACCCCGTGGGCACGTACACGAGGTCCGCGCCGTGGCGCCGCGCGGACTCGACGATGAAGTCCACGGCCCCGCCCTGCTCCGCCGGGCGCGGCGAATCGGGGATCCGCACCCCGCCGAGGCCGTTGTCGCCGTGGATGCGCTGCACCAGGGGGGACGGCTCGAAGGAATCGGCGCACGAGGCGCAGGCCTGCCCGGCGAACACCGGGATGTCCGTGCGGCCCAGCAGCGCCAGGACCGCCAGCGAGTTGCGCACGGCCAGCTCGGTCGTGACATTGCCGTAGGTGCAGGTGACGCCGATGAGCTCGAGCTCGGGGCTCCCCAGCGCGTAGGCGATGGCTAGGGCGTCGTCGATGCCCGTGTCCAAGTCGAGGATGAGTTTCGCTGCCATGGCGTTTCCTTCCGATCGGGGCTCCCGGGCGTCCACCATATCGGGCGCGCCGGGGGCGCGGGGCCCGGCCGGGACGGCGTCGGCGCTAAGAGGGCTGACGGGCGCGCCCGCCCCCGCCCGCGCGTGCGACAATTGGGCAACCCGATCACCCCAGCGAAGGGAGCACCATGGGACGCGTCATCGTCGTCGGATCCATCAACCAGGACATCACCGTCACCGTCGAACGGTTCGCAGAACCCGGGGAGACCCTGTCGGGCTCCGGCGTCGCCTACACCCTGGGCGGCAAAGGCGCCAACCAGGCGGCGGCAGCGGCCCACAGCGGCGCCCGCACCCTGTTCATCGGGCGCGTCGGCGCGGACCCGGCGGGCCGGGGGCTCCGCGACGAGCTCGCCAGCCACGGAGTCGACACCACTTGGCTCCTGGAGGACCCCACGCCATCGGGGACCGCGCTCATCACCGTCGAGGCGCCCACGGGTCAGAACACGATCATCCTCGACGCCGGGGCCAATGGGCGGGTCGGCGCCGAGCAGGCGCGCGAGGCGGTCGACTTGGGGCGCGACGACGTGGTCGTCCTCCAGGGCGAGATCCCCCCTGCGGCGAACGCCGCCCTGATCCCCTGGGCGCACCGGGCCGGAGCCCGCGTCGTCCTCAACCTCGCGCCCGTGTACGCCATCGACCCGGATGTGCTGGCCTCCGTCGATGTGCTCGTCGTCAACGAGAGCGAGGCCGGGCTGGTCCTGGGCCGTCCCGCGCCCGCCTCGTCCGCCGAGGCGGTGCGCGCCGCCGAGGACCTCAGGGCCCTGGGGATCCCCGAGGTCCTCGTCACCCTCGGGGGCGCCGGCGCGGCTTACGCCTCGCGCACCGGGTCCGCCCACCTCGACGCCGTCGGCGACGGCCCTGTGGTCGACACGACTGGGGCCGGGGACGCCACCGTCGGCTGCCTGGCGGCGGCGCTGGCGGCGGGCCACTCCTTCGAGGACTCGGTCGGCTGGGGGATGCGGGCGGGCGGGGCCGCCGTCGGGGCGAAGGGGGCCGCGCCCTCCTACGCGGGCATCGAGCCCATCGCCTAGGGCGTGTCTTTTTCGTGGGCCGGTTGAGGATCGTGTGGGTGAGGAGGCCCGCTGTGTGGACGATGGCGAGTTCGTCCGTGGCAGGGGGCCAGTGCGCCCTCCTCCATTGCTTGTAGGACGCGAGGGCCCGCTCGACGACGGTGCGCGTGGTGCAGGAGGCGGGGCCGGAGGAGCACTCGCGCCCGCCTTCGCCCCCGCGCCCAGGCGCGGCGGCGCTCCCACACCCCCTGCCACCGCCCACAGCACTCGAACGGACCACGCCACACCACCCCCACGCTGGCGGTGGACGACCCCCCCCAGAACCTCGCGGCGACCACAACGCGGCCCGCCCCGCACCGGCCTTCGAGACGACAGCAGGCCCTCCACAACCCCCACCGCCCATCACTGAGCACCCACAACCCAGACACGCCACCCCCCCCTTCAGAGACACGCCCTTAGGACCCCGCTCTGCAGGATCCGCCCGCGGCTGCACCACTTAGCGCGCCACTGCACCACTTGGGCCCGAGCAGGCCCTGGTCCTCCCGGCGTGTCGGCGGCCTAAGTGGTGCGGGCAGTGTCTAAGTGGCGCAGGCGCAGCTGTCGGCGCAGGCGCAGGGCGCGTTGCGCGAGTCGTTCGAACCGGTGGTCGATGCTGGCCACGCGGGCGGTGGCTTGGTGACGGGCACCCACACACCACCCCCCTTCAGAGACACGCCCTTAGGGCCTGCCTTCAAATGGGGCGCGGGCGCGGAGCCCCGGTTCCCACCGCCGGGCCTGTCCCCTCTCCCCCTCGATGTCGCACACAAGGGAGGGAATTAGGCAACACAGGACCGCACACAAGGGCGGAATCAAGCCCTTGTGTGCGGTGCGTGTTTCGTAAATCGGGGTCCTTGTGTGCGTAACCCGGGGGGGGAGCGCGCCCGGGCCGCCGTGGCGCGGGGGCGGGAGCGGCCGTGGCGCGGGGGCGGGCGCGGCCGTGGCGCGGGGCAGGGGCCCGGGCCGCCGGATCCCCGAGCGCCCGTTACGGACCCGCGCGCTCCGGCCCCGTTGCGGACCCGCGCGGCGCCGGGCGCCCGGGCCCCGTAGACTGCAGGCATGCCCAGAGTCCTCCTCGTCGTCGCCTGGATCGCAGTCACCATCTACGCGGTCGCCGACTGGTCGCGCACGCCCGAAGACGAGATGCCGGGCCGCATCCCCAAGCCGATGTGGCTCGTCATCATCGTTTTCACCACGATGCTGTTCGCCGTCGGAGCGATCGCGTGGCTGGTGCTGCGGTGGGTGAACCGCGCCGAGGCCCGGGGCCACCGGCCGCCGCCGGGCCCCAAGGGCCCCGTCGCCCCCGACGACGACCCCGAGTTCCTCTTCCGCCTCGAGCGCGACATCCAGCGCAAACGCCGTCAGGAGCAGCAGCGCCGCCGCGAGGAGGAGGGGCCCGCCGACTCCCACGACTGACCGCGAGCACGGGAGCGCTGCGGCGCAGCGGCGTGCAGCGGGCGCCCCGACGGCCCCGGAGCCGACCGGGAGCGGGAGAGCCTCAGAGCCAGCCGTGAGCGGGAAGCGGAACGGATCGGCGGGCCGCCCCGCCAGAAGGGCAAGCCCCGGTCAGCGCCGGTAGCTGAGGTCCTTCGCCTGGGCCACGAGGTCCGCAGCGGGCTCCTCGTAGCACACGCCCACCAGCGTCGCCCCCGAGAACACGAACGAGGTCAGCGACGCGAGCGCGAAGTTGCGCGACTTGGGAGGATGGGCGAGCACCTTGCCGCGCACGAACCGGGTGAGCGTCTCAATGGGGTTCTGGTGCGAGACGACCAGCGCCTCGTGCCCGCGCGCCGAGCACAGGGCGGCCGACAGGGCCGCGCTCATACGAGACGCGATATCGGCGTAGGGCTCCCCCCACGACGGGCGCAACGGGTTCACGAAGTACTTGAAGTACGCCGGGCGCGCCAGGACGGCCGGGTCCGACCCCAGCGGAAGGCCCTCGAACACGTTCGCGGACTCGATGAGCCGCGGATCCGATTCGACCGGCAGGCCGTAGGCGGCCGCGGTCGGGGCCGCAGTCAGCTGGGCGCGCAGCAGGGGGGAGGCGACGACGTGGGTGATGTCCGCCCCGCGCCCGACCAGGGTCCGCGCAACACGCTCCGCCATCGCCTGCCCGCACCCGGTCAGTCCGAATCCGGGCAGGCGGCCGTACAGGACCCCGTCGGGGTTGTCCACCTCTCCGTGGCGCATGACGTGAACGATAGTCGTATCCATGCCGATAAGTGTGCCACACCACGCATTTGCGCCGCGAAGGAGGCAGGGAGCCAGAAGGGGCCCGGCGTTCGCCGGACCCCTGAGCGCTCACTTCTTGTTGCGGCGCTGGTGACGCGTCTTGCGCAGCAGCTTGCGGTGCTTCTTCTTCGCCATGCGCTTGCGGCGCTTCTTGATGACGGAGCCCATGGGGTTCCTCCCTCGCTGATCGGTGCGCGGCAGAGGTACTACCGCTGTGGAAGTCCCGTGCCCGGTGGGCACGCCGGTCTAATACTAGCCGCCTAACCGCCGATCGCGCGGTTCTGCTCATCGCCGCGGTCCGCCAGCCCCGAATGGATCATCTGCGACACGGCGGCCTCCGGCACGCGGAAGCTCTTCCCGACGCGGATCGCGGGCATCTCGCCACTGTGGATCAGGCGGTACACAGTCATCTTCGAAACGCGCATGATATCCGCCACTTCGGTGACAGTCATGAAACGCGGCGCGGAAGGCTGAACCATCGACGACTCCCAGTGTCCATGAGGCGCCCAGAACCCGGTGTTCGTAGCTTGCGTGGCCTCCCGAATATACTACTGCCCAACCACATGGAAACCGCAAGTCCTTTCACACAATCACCTTCAGCATCACTATCACCGGAGGAGGAACAGTGACCCCGCGCCCGCGCGCAACGTCGCCCACGGATCCCCCGCACCCCCGGTTATTCCTGGAACCACGCCGAAAACCCGTGCTCCCGAATCCCGACGAGATCACCACCCCGCCCTCCCCCGTCGTCAAACCCGCGCCCGGAACGTCCCACACGCCACATCCGCAGATCCCCACGACGCAGTGGATGCGTGTGCGGATGTGGCTGTCGCGCCAGGCGCGCTACGCGCCCTCGCGCCTGGCACTGGGGACGTTCGCCTCGATCATCGCGATCACCACGGGCCTGCTCTCCCTCCCATTCGCCTCGGCCTCCGACAAGGAGGCCCCCTTCGTCGACACCCTCTTCACCGCGGTGTCCGCCGTCTGCGTCACCGGGCTGACGACTGTTGACACAGCTACCTACTGGTCAGTCTTCGGCCAGGCCGTGATCGCCCTCGGCATCGTGGTGGGCGGCCTGGGGGTGATGACCCTCGCCTCGATCCTGGGCTTCGCGGTGTCCCGCCACCTCGGCCTCACCCAGCGGATGCTGGCCACCCAGGAGACGAAGACCGAGTCGATGGGGCAGATCTCCACCCTCCTCAAAGCTGTGATTTTCACCTCACTCACGATGCAGCTACTGCTCGCCGCGGTGTTCCTCCCCCGTTTCCTCACGATGGGCGCCGCGCCCGGGACGGCGACGTGGGAGGCGGTGTTCATGGCGATCTCCGTGTTCAACAACGCCGGTTTCGTCATCCTGCCCAACGGCCTGGCCCCGCACGTGTCGGACTGGTGGATGCTCGTCCCGATCATCCTGGGGACCTTCGTCGGGGCGATCGGCTTCCCCGTGATCATGGACATCGCGAAGCGGTGGCGCACCCCCCGCAAGTGGACGCTGCACACGAAGCTCACGCTCTCGACCTACCTGATCCTCGCGTTCGCGGGAACACTGCTCATGGCGCTCATCGAGTGGCACAACCCCGCGACCCTGGGCGGCATCGACTCCTCGTCGAAGATCCTCAACTCCCTCCTGGCGGGCTTCAACGCCCGCTCGTCGGGGCTGAGCGCCGTCGACGTGGGGTCCCTGCACTCGCAGTCCCACTTCGTCCAGGACATCCTCATGATGATCGGCGGGGGCTCCGCCTCGACCGCCGGCGGTGTGAAGGTGACGACCTTCGCGATCCTGGTGCTGGCGGTCGTCGCCGAGGCGCGGGGCGACCGGGACATCGAGACCTACGGGAGGCGCATCCCCTCCTCGGCCGTGCGCCTGGCGGTCGCCGTGTCCCTGATGGGCCTGGCGATGGTCGCGGCGTCCGTGGTGCTCCTGCTCTCCCTCACCCCTTATTCGCTGGACACGATCCTCTTCGAGACGGTGTCCGCTTTCGCGACGGTGGGGCTGTCCACCGGCGTCACCCCCGACCTGCCGACCGCTGCGAAGTACGTGCTCATCGTGCTGATGTTCGCCGGCCGGACCGGGTCGATGACCGTGGCCGCCGCCCTGGCCCTGCGCGAGAGATCCCGGGTGATACGCATGCCCAAGGAGCAGCCCATCATCGGGTAGCCCCGGCGGCGGCCCCCGCGGGGATGCGGGAAGTGCGACAATACCCCCATGGCTAGTGAAGAACGCGACGCGAACAACCTGGCGTCGGGGACCCTCGTCATCGGGCTGGGGCGCTTCGGAGCGGCGGTCGCCGTCACCCAGGACAAGCTGGGCTACGAGATCCTGGCGGTGGAGAAGAACCCCACGACGGTCCAGGCGTTCGCCGGGCGCTTCCCCCTGGTCGAGGCGGACGCGACGTCGAAGGAGGCCCTGGAGCAGCTGGGCGCCCGGGAGTTCCGCAGCGCCGTCGTGGGCGTCGGCTCCTCGTTGGAGGCCGCTGTGCTCATCACGGCGAACCTGGTGGACCTGGGGATCTCCTCGATCTGGGTGAAGGCGACCTCCTCCCAGCACGGGAGGATCCTGCGCCGGGTGGGCGCGCACCACGTCGTCTACCCGGACCTGGACGCGGGCAAGCGAACCGCCCACCTGGTGGGCGGGCGCATGGTGGACTACATCGAGTTGGAGACCGACGGATTCGCCATCATGAAGCTCCGGCCGCCCACGGAGATCCACGGGTTCACCCTGGAGGAGCTGGACCTGCGGGGCCGCTACGGCGTGAACGTGCTGGCAGTGCGCCGCCCCAAGCAGCGCTTCGAGTACGCGGACTCCCTGACCCGCGTCAACCCCGAGGACGAGATCATCGTGTCGGGGGACGCGCACCTGCTCGAGTACTTCGCGAACCGCCCCTGAGCGGTCCCCGGACAGCGCGGGCCGCCGGGCGGGGCGGCAGATGCGCACGGGGGCGCTTACGGTTGTGGCATGCCGAAAGACAGGGTTTCCTACAGATGCTCGGAGTGCGGCTGGTCCTCCCCGAAGTGGGTGGGGCAGTGCCGCGAGTGCCTCGCCTGGGGCACGGTCGAGGAGGCGGGGGCGCCCTCCCCCATGGCCCGCGCGGTCGCCCCGCGCAGGCGCGCCGTGCCCATCGGCGAGGTGGACGGGGAGCGCGCCTCGAAGCGGCCCACCGGGGTGGGCGAGTTGGACCGCGTGCTGGGCGGCGGGATCGTCCCCGGCGCGGTGATCCTGCTCGCAGGGGAGCCCGGGGTCGGCAAATCGACGCTGCTGCTCGACATCGCCGCGAAAGCCGCCCGCAGCCTGGAGGGGGGCGGGGGCGTCCTCTACGCGACGGGCGAGGAGTCCGCCTCGCAGGTGAAGGGCCGCGCCGAGAGGATCGGGGCGATCGACCGGCGCCTGCTCATCGCCGACGAGTCGGACCTGGGGGCCCTGCTGGGGCACATCGAGGCGGTGGACCCCGCCCTGCTGGTCGTGGACTCCATCCAGACCGTCTCCAGCTCCCAGGTGGAGGGCGGGGCGGGCGGCGTCGCGCAGGTGCGGGCGGTCGCCGCGTCGTTGATCCGAGTCGCGAAGGACCGCAACCTGCCGGTCCTGCTGGTCGGGCACGTGACCAAGGACGGGGGCATCGCGGGGCCCAGGGTCCTCGAGCACCTGGTCGACGTCGTCTGCCAGTTCGAGGGGGACAGGCACTCGCGGCTGCGGCTGCTGCGCGCGGTGAAGAACCGCTACGGCCCGACGGACGAGGTCGGGTGCTTCGAGCTCACGGATTCGGGGGTGCGGGGGCTGGCCGACCCATCGGGGCTGTTCCTGTCGCGCACGGGCACGGACGTGCCCGGCACGTGCGCCACAGTGTCCCTGGAGGGGCGGCGCCCGATGCCCACGGAGGTCCAGGCCCTCGTGGCGCCCACCGGCGCCGGCTCCCCGAGGCGCACGACCTCGGGCGTCGACCACGCGCGCGTCGCCATGCTGCTGGCGGTCCTGCAGGCGCGCCTGGGGGCGGACTGCTCGGGGGCCGACGTGTACGTGTCGACGGTGGGGGGAGCGAGGACCACGGAGCCCGCGATCGATCTGGCGATGGCCGTGGCGATCGTGTCCAGCCTCAAGGGGGTGCCCCCGCGCGCCCAGATGGTGGCGGTGGGCGAGATCGGCCTCACCGGCGAGGTGAGGGCGTGCACCGGACTGCCCAGGCGCTTGCAGGAGGCCGCGCGGCTGGGGTTCGCCTCCGCCCTGGTGCCCGCGCAGGGCGCGGAGGAGCTCCGCGCCCCTTCCGGGATAACGGTTTACACGATTTCCGACCTGGCGGCGGCGATCCGCGTGGCTTTCGAGCAGACTCGGCAATAATGGGGGGATCAACCACCTTTGGGAAGGGCTGGCCACAATGACCTCAGACGCCGCGATCCTGCGCGAGGCGCTCCACGCGGTCGCGCCCGGGACGCCACTGCGCGAAGGGCTGGAGCGCATCCAGCGCTCGCACACAGGGGCGCTCATCGTGCTCGGCTACACGCCGGAGGTCGAGGCGCTGTGCTCGGGCGGGTTCGACCTGGACGTGCCGTTCACGGCCTCGCGCCTGCGCGAACTGTCCAAGATGGACGGCGCGGTCGTCATCGACACGACGAACTGGAGCATACGCAAGGCGAATGTGCAGTTGATGCCCGACCCCTCGATCCCCACCGACGAGTCCGGGATGCGCCACCGCACCGCCCAGCGCATGGCCCGCCAGATCCACCTGCCCGTCCTGTCGCTGTCGGCGTCCATGCGGATCATCTCCATCTACGTGGGCGGCGAGCACCGCCTCGTCGAGGAGCCCGAGGCCCTGCTGTCGAGGGCGAACCTGGCGGTCGACACGCTGGACCGCTACAGCCAGCGCCTCGACGAGGTGCTCCAGACCCTGACGATCCTGGAGATGCGGGATGCGGCGACGGTCCGCGATGTCGCGACCGTGATGCAGCGGATGGAGATGATCCGCCGCATCACCTCCGAGATCAACCAGTACTTGGAGGAACTGGGCTCGGACGGGCGCCTGCTGGCCCTGCAGGTGGAGGACCTGGTCCGCGGTTCGGCCTCCGAGCGCGCCCTCGTGATGCGCGACTACGCGCACGACCAGGGCGATGTGGCCCGCGTCGAGGCGGAGCTGACCACCCTGGGCTCCGACCGCATCGTCGACCTGTCCGCCATCGCCAATGTGCTGGGCCTGGGGGTCTACGAGATCGCGGACCTCGACCGGGAGGTGCAGCCCCGCGGCATCCGCGCGCTGTCCCTGGTGCCCCACTTGTCGTGGAACATCATCAAGGAGGTCTCCTCGCGGTGGAGCACCCTTTCGCAGCTGCGCTCCGCGTCCGTGGAGGAGCTGCAGAAGGTCGAGGGGGTCGGCCCGTACAGGGCGAAGATCATCCACGAGAACCTGTTGCACCAGTCCCACATGGCCCGGGCGGGGCTGGTCGGCTGGTAGGGCGCCGCGAACCCGGCGGCGACCGTCTGGGCGGCGGACCACTCCCCCGCTATCGGGATTGGGCCCCCGACTGGCCGCCCGACTGCGGCTGGGGAGGGGGAGAGGGCTTGGGCGAGGGCGCGGCCCCCACGTCGAAGACCACGTGGTTCCCCGTGTCCTTCCCGTCCAGGAGCACGCGCAGCTGGTAGGTGCCGGGATCGGCGGCGCGCTCGCCCCCCGGGGGCGCCGCGCACCCGTTCGCGTGGACGAGGCCGTCCCAGCCCAGCGTCCCGTTCCACGTGCGGTCGGGGCTCAGCAGCAGCACCTGCTCCGACTCGGCCCCCTGGTCGCACGCAGCGGAGTCGTACACCGTGAGGTTGCCGGTGGTGATCGTCACGGCCAGGGAGGAAAGGCCCACGCGGCAGGCCACGCTCCCGCGGTTGCGCAGGGACACGTCGATGGGCACCGCCTGGCCGGACGTGGCGCCGGAGGCGGTGGCGCGCACCTCGAGGTTGGGCTCCAGGCACACGGGGATATCGACGGTGGTGTCCCCCGTGACGATCCCGTCGGCCGTCGCCCGCTGGTCGGCGCCCAGCGGGTACCCCGAGGCGTCGGTGCCGGACTGCGCGGCCGACTGCGGCTGGGGATCGGGCGGGGAACCGGCCAGCAGCGCCCGCACGGCGGAGACCGCGCCCCACACGAGCAGTGCGACGACGACGAGCAGCCCCGTCCCCGTGATGATGCGCCGGGGCCACAGGTTGACGCCGCGGGGGCCCCTGCCCGCGCTCGGGCCGCTCCCGCCCGCCCTCCTGGCCCCCTGGGACGGCGTGCGCGGTCTGGGGCCGTTCTGTCTACCTGGCACGCTCCGACGCTACACGCTCGAAGGCGCTGGGGGAAACGGGCGCGCCAACGCCCCGGCGAGTGCGGCCTCGCCTACGGGGGAGCGCGAGCCAGTCGGCGCCGCCTCTGCGAAGCCCGGGTGCGCGCGCCTACGCGGGGCAGCGCCCGTCGCCCGCCGCGTCCTCGTCGTCGGGTTTGATGACGCACCAGCGCTCCACGACGACGGCGCTCACGGTCCACACCAGCCCAGCCAGCGCGCTGAGCCCCGCGGCGATGGCGTTCTGCGCCATGACGGCCGCCTCGGCGTGGGCGAGGCTGGAGCCCGTCAGGCCGATCAGGATCCCCGTGAGCCCGGCGCCGACCATCGACGAGGCGCGGGCCGCGACGGCGACGCGCAACGCGCCCAGCGCCCCGATCCACGTGTCCTTGTTGGCGCGGTAGCGCCTGACGTGCACGCCCGCCCACAGCAGGAACGCGGTGATCACGAGGAAGAGCACCGCGGGCGCGGGTGTGATGAGGAGGGGGGTGGCGCCCACCCTCGTGCCGATTTCGGTTGCGGCGAAGGCCAGGCCCCCGCAGATCGCGCCGGTAGCCGCGACGAGCAGCACCGACACGGGTCTCACGGACGCCTGCCCGGTTTGACGATGGGGATGGCCCCAGTCATCGTCGGGCGCACGACGACGCGCCTGAGGATGCCCGTATGGGTGGCCTCATCGGCGGGGATGGGCCCCATGGGCGTGCCCTTGGGCAGATTGGGCTCCAGGATCGCGCGGCGCTGGTCGGCCTCGCCCGCCATCTGCCCGCGCTCGGGGCCCGGCCCCTGGGAACGGTCGTCGACCACGCGCACCTGCTCCGAACCGGCCAGCGAGAACTGCCAGTCGGGCAGGGACATGCCCCCCTCGCGCCCGACCTCACGGGGCACGGGGGCGAGCTGGGTGGAGGTCTCCTGGCCCGGGTGGTTCTCCTCCGCGCTGACATCGCCGAAGAGCGAGCTCCATGACGGCTTGCCCTGCTGCGCGGCAGCGGCTTGGGCCTTGGGCGGGCGCGCCTTCGTGCGCACCGGCGTGCGCCCGGAGGGGCTGTTCGCGGGAACGGAGGACACGGGGTGCCAAGCGGGGCGGGCGGGAGCGCTCTTCCCGCCGTCGGGCCGGGTGATGGGGGTGCCCGTGAAACCGCGCTGCGGCTTGCTGCGGCGCGGCTTCGCCCCGCCTTTCCGCGGGTTCTGCTGCCCGCCCTGGTGGGGGGCCTGCCCCTGCTGGGGGGGTTGCCCCTGCTGGGGACGGCGGTCGCCTTCCCCGGAGGCGGCCTCCGCCCCGGGGGCCGGGGGCTCCCCGACGCCCTTGGAGGCGAGGCTCGGCCGCGTGATGGAGCCGGGGAGCCTGGGCGGGATGGACGGCGGGGCGGGCGGGGCGGCCGGCGCCTCGTCCTCGGGCGCGGGGGGCTCGGGCACCGCAGGTACGGGAGCAGGCGCAGTCGCGGCCCCCGCAGCGGGAGCAGGCGCAGTCGGGGCCCCCGCAGCGGGAGCGGGTGCGGCAGCGGCGGGCGAGGTCTTGGCTGGCGCCGGGCGCTCGATGCCCATCGCCTCGGCGATGTCCTCGCCGACCTCGGTGCTGGCCCACCGCGCCCACAGGCTGTCCCACACGGCTTGGTCGCCGCCCTCGCCGACCGGCGGAGCGGGCATCGGACGGATGGTGGCCAGCCTGGGGACGCCGGCGCGCGCGACCGCAGCGGTGCGGGGGCGGCCGGGGGCGCGGACCGGTTCCCGCTCGGGGGAGGGCCCGTCGGCCTGCGGGGACCGGGCAGCGGGCGCCTGCGCGGGCAGGGGGATCTGGAGCGGGCGGATCACGGTCTCGTCGAGGGACTCCCCGGCCCCGGGGGCGGCGGAGCGGGCGCCCGACTGCCGCTGCGCCCCCTCCGGCCCGGCCGGGCCGTCCGCCTCGTCCCGCGCGGACGCGGCGAGCACCTCGTCCGACTCCTCGATAATGCCCTCGGGGTCCTCCAGCCAGTCGTCGATGGCGTCGAGGATGCCCTCGCGGTCGTCGCACTCCTCCAACAGTTCGGCGACTGGGCCCACGCCCTCGAGGACGGCCGAGGGGTCGGCCAGCACCCACGGCGCCAGCACGAAGGCGCGCTCGTGGGCACGGGGATGGGGCAGCATGAGGGCGGGGTCGGAGCTGGTGGTGCCCTCGACCTGGACGATGTCGATGTCGATGGTGCGCGCGCCCCAGTGCTCGTTGCGCTCGCGCCCGAACTCGCGCTCGATCCGCTCGGTCTGCTCCAGCAGCGAGGACACGTCCCCCTCGAAAGTGCCCAGCACCACCGCGTTCCAGTAGTCGGGCTGCTCCTGCTGCTCCTCGTCGAGGACGGGGCGGGTGCGCAGCAGGGGCGAGACGTCAGAGACGGAGAAGCCCTCGACGTAGTCGAGCGCCTCCACGACCGACGCGAGGGTGACGGGCACGTTGCCCAGGTTCCCGCCGATGGCGATGACGACGCTGCGGGGGCCCACGACCACGGGACTGGGCAGGGCGGCGCGGCGCCCGTCCGCCTGGCCGTGCTTGCCGCCCTCCGACGCGCCCCCAGTGCCGGTGGAGCCCGTCAGGACGGAGCCAGCTCCCGCGTCGTAGATGTCGGCGCGGGTGAGGGCCAGGGGCGTGAGGTCCACGGCGCCCAGGCGCACGGTGACGGACACGTCGTCGAAGGCGTGGGGCATGGGCGCGTCGGGCTTGTGGACGGTCGCCTCCACGCCCTCGACGCCGTCGTAGGACATCGCGGCGCGGGCGATGCGGTCCGCGAGCGTCTCAAGCAGCGAGGCGCTCTGGCCCTGGAGGATGGAGACGACCTCGTCGGCGATCTCCGCGTAGGAGACGGTCCCGGCGATGTCGTCGGCGGCGAGCGCCCCGTCGGCCTGGACCCACAGGGTCACATCCGCGACGAAGCGCTGGGGCTCTTGGCGCTCGAAGTCGAATACGCCGTGGACGGCGTCCACTTCGAGCCCGCGCAGGGCGATGACGACGGTCTGGCGTGTCACAGGCATTCACCTCCGTATGCGGGGCCCGTGAGGGCGGAACGGACGGCCCGGGCGTTTCGGGCGACGTCGTGGACCCGCACGGCCCAGACGCCCTGGCGGGCGCAGGCCGAGCTGATCCGTGCGGTCTGCTCGTCGGCGTCCCCGCCCATCGCCTTGATGAAACGCTTGCGGGAAGCGCCTATGAGAACAGGGTAGCCGAGGGCGGTCAGACGTGGGAGGGATTCCACTATCAGCACACATTGCTCATTCGTCACAGAGAACCCCAATCCGGGGTCGACGATGAGGCGCTCCGGCGCGATTCCTGCCCCGATCGCGGCATCGATCTGACGGCCCAAACGCTCCAGGATCGCACCCACGACATCCTGACCATAATCAAAGGATTCGCCCGGCATTCCGGGCAGGGCGCGGTAGTGCTGGACCACGAAACGGCACCCCGTGGACGCCACCGAGACACTCATCCCGGGGTCCCACACACCCCCTGAGACGTCGTTGATGATCGTGGCCCCCGCGGCAGCGGCTCGGCGGGCTGTGACGGCATGAAGTGTGTCCACTGACACAACAATGCCCCCACCTGCGAGCTCACGGACGACGTCTCCGATCCGCGCCCACTCCTCGTCCGGCCCGATGCGGGTCGAACCGGGCCGCGTGGACTCGCCCCCCACATCGACGATGTCCGCCCCCTGGTCCACCATCTCGTGGGCGTGGGCGAGCGCGTCGTCCACATGCGCGTAACGCCCGCCGTCGGAGAACGAATCGGGCGTGACATTGAGGATCCCCATCACCAGCGTGCGCTCCGCCATGTCACCGCCTCCCGCCGAGGACGAGCGCCATCATCTCGGCGCGCGTCGTCCCGTCGTTCATAATGCCCCGCAGGGCGCTCGTCACAGTCGACGACCCCGGCTTGCGCACCCCCCGCATCGACATGCACATGTGCTCGGCCTCTATGACGACGATGACCCCCTGGGGGCGGAGCACCTCGTTGAGCGCGTCGGCGATCTGCGCGGTCAGGCGCTCCTGCACCTGGGGGCGCCGGGCGTAGCCCTCGACGAGGCGGGCCAGCTTGCTCAGCCCCGTCACGACGCCCCCGCGCGGGATGTACCCCACGTGGGCGCGGCCGGAGAAGGGCAGCAGATGGTGCTCGCACACCGAGTGGAAGACGATGTCGCGCACCAGGACCAATTCGTCCGTGCCCGCGTGGAACTGGGTGCGCAGGTAGTCCCGGGGATCGAGGTCGACGCCCGCCAGCAGCTCCCGCCACGCCCTCGCCATGCGGCCCGGCGTTCCGGCCAGCCCTTCGCGGCCCGGGTCCTCGCCCACTGCGACCAGCAGGTCCCGGCAGGCCCGCTCGACCGCGTCCGCGTCGAAGGTCACCTCGTCGGCCCCCCGTCCCGGGAACCAGGATCAGCGGGGGCGCCGTCCCCCCCGGCCGGCCCGGCCGCCGAGCCGGCGGCCGCCTGCGCCTCCCCCTGGTCGGCCGCCCCCTCGCCGGACCCGGCCGGCGAGTCGGGCACGCCCTTCGGCCTCCCCATGACCGCGCCCTCGACGGCGGCGTCGGACTGGTAGTTCCACACGGGGCGCTCGGGCTGCTTTCGCACGTCCTTGAACAAGTCCGCCAACTGCGACTCGTCCAGCGTCTCCTCCTCCAGCAGGCGCTCCGCCAGGCGGTCCAGGACATCGCGGTTGCGGGTGAGGATCTCCCACGCCTCGCGCATCGCGTCGTCCAGGAGGCGGCGGACCTCGGCGTCGATGACCGAGGCCATCTCGTCGGAGACGACCGCGCCCTCCTTGGGGCCGCCGCGGTGCCCGAAGGCCTCCACGTCCGCGTCCCCGAGCTTGACCATGCCGATGCGGTCGCTCATGCCGTAGTCCGTGACCATCGCGCGCGCCGTCTTCGTCGCCTGGGCGATGTCGTTGGCCGGGCCGGTCGACGGGTCGCGGAAGACGAGCTCCTCGGCGACGCGCCCGCCCATCGAGTAGACGAGGTCGTCGAGCAGCTGGTTGCGCGTCTTGTTGAAACGGTCCTCGGTGGGCATCACCATCGTGTAGCCCAGGGCCCGCCCGCGCGGCAGGATCGTCACCTTCGTGACCGGGTCGGTGTAGCGCAGGGCCGCCGCCGCCAGGGCGTGCCCGCCCTCGTGGTACGCGGTGACCGCCTTGTCGTGGTCGTTCATCACTCGCGTGCGCTTCTGGGGGCCGGCGATCACGCGGTCGATGGCCTCGTCGATGGCGCGGTTGTCGATCAGATCCGCGTTCGAGCGGGCCGTGAGCAGCGCCGCCTCGTTGAGCACGTTCGCCAGGTCGGCCCCCGTGAAGCCCGGGGTGCGCTTGGCGATCTGGCGCAGATCCACGTCGTCGGTCATGGGCTTGCCCGCGGCGTGCACCTTGAGAATCGCCTCCCGGCCCCTGAGGTCGGGGGCCTCCACCGCGATCTGCCGGTCGAAGCGGCCCGGGCGCAGCAGGGCCGGATCCAGGATGTCCGGGCGGTTCGTGGCGGCGATGAGGATGATGTTGGCGCGCTCGTCGAAACCGTCCATCTCCACGAGCATCTGGTTGAGGGTCTGCTCGCGCTCGTCGTTGCCGCCGCCGATGCCGGAGCCGCGGTGGCGGCCCACCGCATCGATCTCGTCGATGAAGATGATCGCGGGGGCGTTCTTCTTCGCGCGGTCGAACAGGTCGCGCACGCGCGAGGCCCCGACCCCCACGTACAGCTCCATGAACTCGGAGCCGGAGATCGAGAAGAACGGGGCGTGCGCCTCGCCGGCCACCGCCTTGGCCAGCAGGGTCTTGCCCGTGCCGGGGGGTCCGTAGAGCAGGACGCCGCGCGGGATCCGCGCCCCCACCCTGTGGAACTTGTCCGGCGAGGACAAGAACTCGCGGATCTCCTCCAGCTCCTCGACGGCCTCGTCCTCGCCGGCCACGTCGGCGAAGGTCACATCGGGGCGCTCCTGGTTGAACTCCTTGACGCGGGACTGCGTGAAGCCTCCCATCATCCGCGAACCGGACAAGCGGTTCATCAGGAAGTAGAAGGCGACCAGCAGGATCAGCAGGGGGACGACGAGCTGCGCCATCGCGCCCAGCGCCGACCCCTGGGGGCGCACCGCGTTCCACCCCTTCGCCGGGGCGGCGGCCTGCACGGCGTCGAGGATGTCCTTCGTCTGGGTGTAGGAGTACGAGAAGTACACGCTGCGGCCCAGGTTCGCGGTGGGATCCTCGACGCCCGTCCCCTGGTGCGTGTAGTCCTCCGTGAGGCCGAGGTTGACCTGCTGGATGCCCTCGTTGAGGACGACCCGCTCCACCGTGGAGCCGCTGATCAGCGCCAGGCCCTCGGAGGTGTCGACCCCGCGGGGCTGGAAGGCCTGCCACACGAACCACCCCCCCAGCAGGAGGGCGACGAGCGGGACGACTGCCCACGCCAGGTTCACGCGGGGGTGCTTGTTGGAGGTCTCGTTCACAACCGTCTTTCAGTTAGCGGTGGTCATTTCCGGTAGACGTGGGGCGACAGCGTGCCCACGAAGGGCAGGTTCCGGTACTTCTCGGCGTAGTCCAGGCCGTAGCCGACGACGAACTCGTCGGGGATCTCGAAACCGACGTACTTGACGGGGACGTCGACCTTGGCGGCCTTGGGCTTGCGCAGCGTCGTGGCGATCTCCACCGAGGCCGCGCCCCTGCCCACCAGGTTCGACCGCAGCCACGACAGGGTCAGGCCCGAGTCGATGATGTCCTCGACGATCAGGACGTGGCGCCCGGTCACGTCCTGGTCGAGGTCCTTGAGGATCCTCACCACGCCCGAGGTCTTCGTGCCGGACCCGTAGGAGGACACCGCCATCCAGTCCATCTGCAGGGGCGTGCGGAGCTTCCTCGACAGGTCGGCCATCACCATGACCGCCCCCCGCAGGACGCCGACCAACAGGATCTCCTTGCCCGCGTAGTCCTCGTCGATCTGCCTGGCGAGCTCGCCCAGGCGCTGGTCGAGGTCCTCCGCGGTGACCAGAACGTCTTTGAGGTCGTCTCCCATATCAGCGGCGTCCACTCGTTCCCCTTCTCTGCCGGTATGCCATTAGGGCGTTAACGCGTCTAGCGTCTCATAGTTCGCGGCGCGGGCGCGCACGCTACGGCGTTTTCTCACTGTGAGCGAAGCGGCCCCGCCTCGATCACCGCCCGCTCCCCCCTGCCGGAGCGCGCGACCACGACGCGCGGGAGGCTGAGCGGGCCCTGGCCCCTCCACGCGGTGACGAGCGCGTCCACCGCCTCGACGTGCCCGGCCGCCAGGGAGCCCCCGGGAACCCCGGCGTCGCGCAGGAAGGACGCCAGGACGCGCCCGCGCACCGCCCTGGGCAGCCCCTCGAGCGCCTTCACGCGGATCGACCGCGCGCCCCCCTGCCCCCGGATCTCCGACGCGCGCACCCGCTGCGCCCACGAGGCCAGCGCCTCGTCGTCGTCGGCGGCCGCCGCCGCGCTCCTGGCCAGCGCGGGGACCGGGTCGGCGCCCAGGGCCCGGGCGAGGGCGGGCAGCGCCCGGTGCCGCACCGCCGCCCGGCGCAGGGCGCTCCCGTCGGCGGCGCGCCACGGCCCGTCGGGGTCGTTGGTCGGATCGGAGCGGGGGACCAGGCCCATCTGGGCGCACGCCCCGGCGGTGTCGGCGCGCCTGACCCCCAGCAGGGGCCGCAGCCACACGGTCCCGTCGGGGTCGGCGCGCCTCGGCGACATGGCCCGCAGACTGCCCGCCCCAGAGCCGCGCGCCAGGCGCAGCAGGACCGTCTCGGCCTGGTCGTCCATCGTGTGCCCCAGCAGGACGGGCGAGCCCGAGGCCTCGCGCCGCAGGGCCTCCATCCGGGCGGCGCGCGCGTTGCCCTCCGGCCCGTCCGCCCCGGCGGCCGCGTCCACGCCCACGACCCGGGGGACCGCGCCGAGGGAGCGCGCCAGCTCGGCGACGGCGCGGGCCTCGTGCCCAGAGTCCGGGCGGAGGCCGTGGTCGACGGTGACGGTGCGGACGTCGAGGCCCATGCGCGTTCCCGAGTCGATGGCGGCGGCGGCGAGGGCCAGGGAGTCGGCTCCCCCCGACAGCGCGACGACGACGCTGTCGCCCGGGGAGGCGCCCAGGCCCCGCAAGCACCCGCGCACGGCCAGGGACACGCGCGCCACCGGGCCCCGCGGGTTCGCGCCGACCAGTCGGCTCGCGCGCCTCAGCTCAGCGCACACGGGCCAGCCACAGGCGCGGATCCTCGTACTCGGCGGCGGTGGGCAGCGCGTCCAACGAGGACAGCAGGACCTCCAGCGCGCCCTCGTGGACGACCGCGCGGGCGAAGCCCTCGGTCTGGGCGTGGATCTGCGCGACCCCCGTCAAGGGGACGCCCGCGCCCTGGCAGGCGTGCACCAGCGCGACCCCGCCGATATTGGCGCGGCGCTCGCGCAGCCACTGGATGGAGGGCAGGTCGCGGGGCGTCAGGGCGTCCATCTGCGCCGTCGGCAGCGCGTCGAGCAGCAGGACCACGCGCACGAGGTCGTCGGAGCGCGCCGGCAGGTGGTGCATGAGGTCGGCGATGTAGGGGATCAGGAAGGGCGCGTGGGTGAGGTGCACCCCGCGCAGGCCCGTGGTCAGGGACACCCACTTGCACCAGTCGGACTGGTCCAGGGCGTAGCGGCGCGCGTCCGACAGCACGTTCGGGGCGACCAGGACCCGGCCCGGGTCGGCGACGTTCCAGATGCCGGTCGCCGTCCTCATGAGGGAGCGCAGGATCACGGCCTGGGAGGCGAGCACCAACGGGGAGCGCTTGCCCGTGGTGCGCTCCATTATGGTCCCGACCACGCGGGTCAGGCCCCTGCGGTCCACGACCAGGGTCGGCGAATCGGCCACGGCGGCGCTCGCCTCCACCAGTCCCGTCAGCGCGAGGAGCCGGCGGTTCGACCAGACGACGGACTTGCGCAGGCGGGCGACCACCGCCGCCGCTCCCATCGGGGAGGCCGGGGGGCCGGCGTGGGACACGGCGGCCAGGGCGGTGGCGACGGCTTTCGGACCGAATGGCATCTCCATGGGTCCTAGTTTAGCGAGACGAGCCCCTCCTCGAAGGAGTCCAGGAGCCCGCGCGCCGAAGCGGCGCGCTCGGCGGGGTCCTCGACGCCGACCGCGACAACGAGCGTGCGCCCTCCCTGGGTGGTGAGGACGCCGGACAGCGACGCGACCGCGGCCAGCGACCCCGTCTTCGCCTGCACGTTGCCCACTGCGGGGGGATCGGTGAAGCGCGTGGTGAGCGTCCCCTGCAGGCCCGCCCACGGCAGCGACTCGATGAGGTCGCGCGCCCCCGCGTTGGACGAGGCCATCGCCGCGCGGAGCACCCCCACCAGGGTCCGGGCGGTCAGACGGTCGTTGGACGACAGGCCAGAGCAGTCCTCGAGCCTGAGCCCGTCGGTGGGCACGCCCGCGCTGGTCAACGTCGACACGAGGTTGTCGACCGAGCCGGCGAAAGTCGTCGGGGCGCCCGCGGCCGCCGCGGCCAGGTGGCAGTACTGGTCGGCCACGGTGTTGTCCGAGTGGTGGAGCATCCAGCGGATCTGCTGGCCCATGGTCGCAGACTCCACCGAGGCCAGGGAGGCCGCGCCCTGCGGCGCCGGGGCCGCCGAGCCGAGGTCGGTGGCCACGCCGTTGGACTCGAGCGCCGCCGCGAAGACCTGGGCCGCCCGCAGAGCGGGGTCCTGGTGGAAGGAGTTGGCCTGCGGCTCGGTGCGGCCCGCGTCGATGGCGATAGCACCGACATCGCCCGCGTAGTTCCCCACCTCCTGCGCGTCCCACGACGCCAGGTGGGCCTCGCCCTCGAAAAGGGACCCCCGCCAATCGACGCGGGCCGAGGAGACCCCCTGGCCCTTGAGCGCCTCGGCGGCGCGCGCGGCCAGGGTCGCCAGGCCCGCGCGCCCGTTGATGGCGCCGGCATCGGACTCGCCCTCGCCCAGCAGCAGGTCCCCCTCGCCGTCCAGGTAGACCGTGCCGTCGCCGTACAGGGCGGTCGTCGCCAGGGTGGAGGAGGGGTCGAGGTGGGTGAGGGCGGTGAGCGCAGTGAGCGTCTTGGTCACCGAGGCGGGCATGTGCGCGGTGCCCGCGGCCGCGTCGAGGAGCTCCTCCCCCGTCGTCCCGTCGACGACCAGGCCCCACGCCGTGAAGCCGCCCGCGGCGGCCGACTGCTCGACTCCCTCCCACAGCCCCGCGACATCGGAGGCGGACACCGGGTTCCCCTGCCCGCCGACCGCCGCTTGCGCCACCAGGGCGGGCCTGGCGCTCATAATGGGGGCGGGCGCAGCGGCCGGCGCCTGCGGATCGCACGCGGCGAGGCAGCCAACCGTCATCACCGCGAGCGCCGATGCGCTTACAATTGCAGTGCTAGACCGTCGTCGCATGGAAGTCCCTTCGTGTCGTGCCTAGGTTCCACACTAGCGGGCGATGCCGACGATCCCAACCCGCCCGCGCTCGGAACGCGGCGCAATCGAGACGGAGGACACAATGGAGTTCGATGTGACGATCGAGATCCCCAAGGGGAACAGGAACAAGTACGAGATCGACCACGGCACCGGACGCATCCGCCTGGACCGGATGCTCTTCACGTCCACGCGCTACCCCGACGACTACGGTTTCATCGACGACACCCTGGGCGAGGACGGCGACCCCTTGGACGCCCTGGTGCTGCTGGAGGAGCCCACCTTCCCCGGCTGCGTCATCCGGTGCCGCGCTCTGGGCATGTTCCGCATGCGCGACGAGAAGGGCGGCGACGACAAGGTCCTGTGCGTGCCCGCCTCCGACCAGCGCGCCTCGTGGCGCACCGATATCGACGACGTCTCGGAGTTCCACCGCCTGGAGATCCAGCACTTCTTCGAGGTCTACAAGG
>ERZ772764.255-NODE-255-length-39237-cov-8.661426_pt1 | contig 39237 bp, 33 predicted proteins | sample MGYA00512163_ERZ772764 | MGnify/ENA primary metagenome ERZ772764 (study PRJEB29015, sample SAMEA2737903) | human oral metagenome | biome: human oral; feature: human-associated habitat; material: dental | place: China | collected 2094 ... | reverse complement strand
CTGTTGAGCAGGTAGACCAGGCCCGCCGCGGCAGCCGCGAGCGAGATGTAGACCGAAAGCCACGTGGGGAACTCCCCACCCGTCAGCAGGTAGAAGGGCAGATGGAACAAAAGGCAGGGAAGGATGCCGAAGTAGACGTAGTACCTGCCCTTGTAGAGGGCATGGTCCCAGTAGAAGTCGATGTGCCGCGCGTCTCTCACGTCATGGTCATAGGGATTGCTCAGCTCGAGGAGCTCCTTCGAGGGTTCAATGTCGAGGCTGACCTCACCCTTCGAGAGGGCCTGTGCTAGCTCGAAGTACTCGTGGTAGGATGCGATGGCATGGTGGGAGTCATAGAAGGGCGGCTCCCTTATGAGGCTCCTTGGCAAACCGGCGACGGCAAAGATCATTGTAAGCGCGAGCATCAAGCCAAGCCACAGGCGCATCGATAGGGAATGGGAGAGCTTAAGGTTCATGGCATATAGACCGGAGCGTGGTCTGAGCGCCCAGCACCCAAGGAGGGTGACGAACAGCACGAGCGAGCGGAACGTCGTCGCCATGCCGTCAAGGGGAATGGCCCCGTTAACGCAGACCTTGACGTTTACGATCTCAGGCAGCACGAGGGCTCGCGCAATGCCAGTGCCGGCATCATCCTTGGTTACTACCCTAGGCTCAGACGTGATCGTGAGGCTTGACACCCTGCCATACGTGGCTATCTTGCTCCATGTTCCGTCAGGCCGGGAGCGACTGGTCGTGAGCCCACCGACGCTGACGGGAAGGGCGTTGCCCTCGTCGGTTACCGACACCGTGAAGCGAAGGCTCTCGGGCGAGTCGACGCCTTGCATCCCAACGCCGTAGGCCTGCTCGCCAACCTGGAGCATGATGTCGTCCACTGAGTCGTCGATGCCATCCACCTGCCAGGTCTGGGCCCCCGTGTCAGGATCATAGCTTGTCGATGAGACCGTGAGCTGACGGGCCGTGCGGCCGAGGGTGGAGAGCGTGGGAAGGTCAAAGGTAAGCAGATCGATGGCGAACGCCAGGGCCAGGCAGATCAGGATGACCCGGGACCTGTGCCTACGTCTGGCCTGGCCCGGACACGATACCGAGCCCTCTCGTGACGGGCCATGCGCCCTCCCCTTTCCCAAGGCCTTCAAAAGCTGCCGCAGCTGCTGTTGCGCCATCATTCCCCCACTTCCTCGTCCCTTGCGGCAGGACCATTCGCGATGGGATAGCCAATCGCGAATATGGATGGCCAACGCTCGAGGCCTGATACCATGATGACGCCACCAGGATGGGGTGCGTGGATCACCCGACCGTTGCCAAGATACATGCCCACATGTCCGCCCTCGTTCACGAACACGAGGTCTCCCGGCAAGAGCAGGGACACATCATGGTGAAGGTGCCCGACGGCATTGCAGGCGTCAAGTTGCGTATGGGTGGTGCGTGGGATGGAGAAGCCGCATTGGGCATACGACCACTGCATGAGTCCAGAGCAGTCCGTTCCACCCGAATCGGGGTAGCTGCCTCCCCACACATAGGGCACCCCCAGAAGAGAGAGGGCGGCGCTGCAGAGTGCCACCCTCGTCGGCGCGTCTGTGAGCCCCGCCGCCTCGACCACCTCGGTCATAGCCCTGAGCTCCTCCTGATAGCTAGCCTGTATCTCGGCGCTATGGGTGGCTATGAGATCGCGAATCTCCTGATCGAGTCCGTCAAGTACCGCCTGCGTCTCGGCCTGCGTCTCCTGCGCGTCTGACACCTGTTGTGCGAGAGAGTCCTGAAGGTCGCTCAACGAGGCCCTCTGGTCCTCGAGGGCCGACTTGGTCTGCTTGAGCTGATCCCTCAGGGCCTTGATGCGCCCAATCTTCTCGTTCTCGCTCTGGTTAACCTTGTTGGCGTAGTAGATGCTCGATATGAGGTCGTCTACGGATGTCGCGCCTACGGCAAGGTCGAGGAAGGACATCGATCCAGACTTGTACGACGCGACGATGCTCGCGGCGAGATCGCCCTGTGTGGCCTCGACCTCCGCCTGTCGCTGGTCAATCTGCGCTTGGGTGGCCTCTATCTGCGCCTGAGTCTCGTCGATATGCGCCTGGGTCTCCTCCTGTTGCCTGGCAAGGGACTCGAGTTGCTCCCCCAGCCGCGCGAGGGTCTCCTGCGCCTGCGTGTAACGAGACTGTATGTCCGAGAGGGAGTCGAGAATCTCATGCGTGATGCCAATGGGATTCCCACGAGCCTTGACAGGCATGGTCACGATGCGAGCCATAAGCCCGGCTGCCATTGCGGCGCCGCACAAAGCCACCACCTCCCGCCTGGAGGGGGTCGATTGCCTCTCACGTTGTCGCTGGCCTAACGTTGTCTCGATTCCTCCTAAATACGCCATTCGACACATCACATCCCGCGCTCTACGGTCACCTGTCAAAGGCGCCAGCATCCTCCATCTGCTTGAGCCTCGCCTCACCCTTCTCGGCGATCTGCTTGAACTCCTGGATGGTCTGGGCGATCCTGGGCAAGGCCTCCTGCTTGTACGTGCTGATGTCATCGAGCGCTCCGAGGGCGTCGGCGAAAGCCTGCTTAAGCGTTTCGGGGCTCACTGTCGCCTCCGTCGCCTGGCGCTGGATCTCGGTTCCCTGCTCCTTCAGCATACGCGATGTGGACGCGATCATGCTCTCGGTGGTGGCGTTGAGAGCCTTCACCTTGTCGAGGACGATCTTTTGGTTGTAGAGCGCGCCGGCAACGGTCACGGCAACACGCAAGGACGAGACGGTGACGCTCTGAGCGCGGTCGACAGCACGAATGAGCTCGAGGTTATTTCTTCTGATAACCTCCATGGCCACGATGCCTTGCTGGTTTACCACGAGCAGCTGCTGGAAGTCCATCACCTTCTGCCTGAGCGGAAAGAGTACCTCCTCCTCGACGAACTTGACGAGCTTCTCGTCCTCGTTCTGTGCCTTGCGGCGCTCGATCTCGGTGGTGAGGGAGCGATCGAGCTGCATGGCGATGTCGACCTTCTCGCTGAGCTTTTTGGTGAGGTCGCGCATCGCGGCCTCTTCAAGCTCAAGGGTCGTGTTGTCCGCCGTAAGCGTCGCCTTGCCCCGGTCAAGGGACCGCACGATATCGGCGATTTCTGCGTCGGCCGTCTTGTAACGCTCAAAGTAGCGACGTACTGGATTGAAGAACTTGCCCAGCCCACCGCTCTTTGCGAAGTCGATGGCAGACGGGTCAAGATCCCTCATCTGTATGGAAAGGTCCGCGAGGCCCCGTGCGACCTCTCCCGTCTGACCACCACCCTGGCCTAGCTCGCCTATGCGGCGTGCGAGTATCTCATTTTTGGCCGTTGACTTCGTTGCGAGATCGTTGCCCATGCTCTCGATGGCTGAGGTGATCTCACGGCGACTCTCGAACGAGTCGAGATCGACGGACATGATCTGGCCCGCCTGCCCCTCGGTGGCGCCCGCTATAGTCCGCCTCCGCTCCTCAGTAGGTTCGACCTGCTGCCTTACGATCGCCTTGACCTCGTTCTCGTCGGGGACCTCGAGTGAAAACGCCATGGCATCCTCCTTTATTTGGGCGCGGCATCACGCGTCCTGCGTCGCCGGTTGCCCCGCCTGCTCTGTTAACGTAGCAACGTCCATCTCAGTGTGCCCATAGATACGTGGCATGGGCTTAGCCACTAATTGAGCGCTTATAGTAGCGTGCCTCTTTGGCAAGGCGTGTGAGCTCCTCAAGGAGCTCATCTGCCCTGTTGCTCTCCCCCACATCCTGTAGGTTGGAGATGAGGGTGTCGGTCTTGAGGAGGAGCGCCTCGTTCTGCTCGAGTGCCTCGTCCATCCTCTTGCGCTGCACCTCGACGAGCTGCCTGCGTTCCGACTCGTCCTCACCGTAACGCAGCGTTGACCCCTGTACCACATGCGTGTCGCGGCGCACGCCCACATAGAGCTTGGCCGCCGTCAGTATGGTTTGTGTGTTCTCTCGAACCGTGTCATTTAGCACCCCGAGGGCGCTCGCGAACTTGTCATAGGTAATGCTTCCCTTCTCGAATAGCCGCACCAGCGTCTCCTCACCTAGCGTGGCCTTATCCTTCGCGCTGCGTATGCAGGCCTCCGTTCTGTCCATCACGTTGTCGAAGTGACTGTCACCCCAGACGTTGCTCCGCCTGAGCCTGCGTATCTCTCCCATCGTATGGTTCCACTGGGTAAAACCGCTGATCTCGGGTCTCTTCCTCTCAAGGAAACGCCGAACCAAGCGGACGATGACCACCACGACCACGATGGCGAAGACTATAAAGAACAGTATCACGATGCCCAAACCCGTGATGACCAGCTTGAACAAGAAGTCCAACATGGGTTTCGAAACCTACCTTCCCCGCCTCGCGCAGCGTGTCCGCGAAACGAGCTACATGCTCGCGTTGAAGAGCTGCCTGAGCTGATACGTCACGTCGTCCGTCGAGGCGTCTATCGTCGCTGCCTCGCTCACGCTACTTATCTGCTTGAGGGCACTGATGTTGGCATTGTAACCAATCGTATAGATGGGGACGTCGAGGGCCTCGATGGGGCTGCGGATGTCGTTGAGGTCATGGCCTCGGTTCGTGTCGCCGTCCGAGAGCACGAAGATCATCGGACGAGCGTTCGGTATTTCTTTGAGCTTGTCCTGCACCATCTTCATGGCAACGATCACCCCGTCAAAGGTGGCCGTGGAACCTCCTGCGCTCAGGCTCTCGACGCCACCCTTGAAGAGCGTCTGCTGGGTCATGTCGAAGCGCTCGATCGGGACGTTGATGGTCACGTCATCGGAATAGGACACGAGGCCTATGTAGTTCTCCGTACCGATGTAGGACATGCTGTTGATGAGCGATGACTTGAGCGCGTTGATGGGCTCTCCTCCCATCGAACCCGAGACGTCGGCAACGAACACCGCGACGACGGGATTGCCGCTGTCCTTGTTCCTCTTGTAGAGCTCCTGGGCATGGATGATGGTCTGCCCGTCTAAGGCAGCGCTCTCACTGACGTAGTCGTCTAAGCCGTTGAAGCCGTCCTCGCTGGCAAGCTGCTGGGAGGAGTCCTTCGCACAGTACTGCGCGAACGCGTCAAGCACGGCCTTCGCGTCATCGCTTGCCCCACTGACTGCGACGAGGGGGTTGTCATGGCGATAGCCGAAGGCCGCGAACTTGTAGGCGCCCTGAAGCTGCTGGTCGTTATGGTACACCTGGTACTCCGTCACAAAGCCGTCGAGCGTGTCTCTTTGCGCCGCGTCATGCATCTGCTGGGTTGTGAGAGAGACGAAGGGCACGTTTCGTTGGAAGGACCTGAAGCCCTCCGTCGCAACGTCAGAGAGGGGATTTGACGTGTCGTAGCGCACGAGCGTCGATATGAGGAAGTTGAGACCGGTCGCCGAGGTGAACGGGTTGGTGTAGCCAAACTGCAGCGCGCCGTCGGACACCGCCTGCGTCACCGCCTTCATGTCGATGCTTCCGTACTTCTGTACCAACTCGTCATACTTGTCATTTTTGATCACGACGCCCGCGACGTTGCCCGCCAGCCGCTCGGTGACTGTCGTGGTCTGCACGCCCTTGGCGTTGAGCATGCTCACCCAGAGCGCATTGGAGGGCGTATAACCATCAGGCACCCTTTTGCCGCTGGCTATGTAGTCAACCGAGGTGCCCGATGGGATGCTCCTGAGCGTGACGGAAGCCGTCTTTCCGTTCACGCTGACGCCTGCCGCATTAAAGCGACGTGCCATCTCGGTGAGCCACCCATCCGTACCCGTACCCGCCTTCTCTCCAGATGACCACAGCTCCACGCTCAGATCTGTGCCCGCGCGAACGACGGTGGGGTAGGACGAGTCAATGTCGGGAAGCTCATCTGCGGCCGACTTGCTGTCGCTGTACTCGATGGATGACTTGACGGGTGGGGCAACCGAAGGCTTAACCTTGTCGTAGAGCCTGTCTATGGTGGCCAAGGCGGTCTCGCTGCTCACCTGCTTGTCGCTCTTACCGAAGTTGCGTGTCAGGTAGAGCCCCCCAAACACCACGATGCAGAGAACGACAAAGGCACCCGCTCCCATCAGGATCTTGTTCTTTGTATCCATCTCTCTCCCTCCCATGCGGCCCAGCCGCTCTCCCTACTGATAGTACTTTGTTTGCTCCGTGAGCTGGCGCATCTCATCGAGCAGGGCTTGCTCCTTCTTACCCTCACCCGCGACGTCGAGCGTGGCCAGCGTCGTGGAAAAGCGGTCCATCTCGAGGAGGAGCCTCTCATTTGCCGTGGCGATGCCACCCATCGTGCTCAACTGCTCCTGATAGAGGTCAAACTTCTTCAGCTGAATGTCATCAGGTATGTCATCGTGTCTGTACGCGCCGCCCTGCATGAGAGCTCGGAGCTGCAGGTAGTCCCTCGAGTCGAAGCCTGTCATAAGGTTTGCTAACACCGCGCAGTTGCGAGCGACCGTGTCTGCCGAGAGTTGGACGGCGGACATGAACCGCTCGCTGGTCATGCTTCCCTGTGAGAAGCGCGCAAAGACCAACGTGCGGAGCGTCTCCACCTTCTTCGCGCCGTCACGGAGCGCACCCACCCCTCGCCGCGCGAGCGCCCCGAGCACCTCATCCGCCTCGTTCGCCTCCAAGGCACGGGTGACGACCTGGGGATCGACGCCCTGCGCACCGGTACCCAAGGGCACATAGCGACGCTCGTCCCTCATTGCCATATGGGTCGAGACACCCAGCCCCGCACACATGAGGACGCCAGCTATCAAGGAGGCGCCCGCCCTGAGGATGCTGGGGTCCATGGGCGAGAGCGCCATCAACCCCGGCGAGTAGGCGATCACAGCCGCGACGCCGATACCGACATAGGCGCCAAGCATCCTCACATACCTGTTGGAAAAGAAGTCCCTCATCACAAGCTCGCCGAGTTTTCTCCGCGCGACGCGCGGACGCTACAACACACCACGGGCTAGATGATAGCAAAAGACCGCTGGGGTAGTGGGAGAACCACCGACCCCTCGACAAGCTGACCAAGAGGGCGACGGAGGGGGCATCACGGATGTGCTCGGCTCACGCCTCATTGAGGGTGTCGAGCCTTCTCTTGACGCAGGCAGGAACCAAAAACGAGACATCCCCGCCCATGAGTGCGAGCTCCCTTACGATTGAGGACGAGATGTAGCCATGCCTCGGACTGCCCATAACGAAGATCGACTCGACCTCAGGTGCCAGGCGGTAGTTGAGATCTGCCTGCTGCAGTTCGTACTCGAAGTCGGTCATCGCGCGCAAGCCCTTGACCACGCCGTCTGCCCCAATCGTGCGGCAGAGGTCCATCAAAAGCCCCGAGAAGGGACGAATCTCCACCCCCTTATCGATCCTCAGCTCGACAATGGACTCGCGCAGCATCTGGGTGCGCTCCTCGAGAGAGAAGTGCGGCCCCGAGCCATTCTTGGTGAGCGACGCCGCAACCCCTATCGTCACCTGGGAGAACATCCTGCGCGTTCGGGCGATGACATCGAGGTGTCCTAGGGTCACGGGATCGAAGGTGCCAGGCACCACCACATGCCGGATTATCGTGTCACTCATCTGTACTCCCCATCTCCCACAGCTCCACGACGCTGATGCCGTGCTCCCTCTTCCCCACAAGCTGCGCCCCGCCAAGCGCGAGGCCAGCATGCTTCCTTCCATGCTCGTATAGTACCCTCGCGGCGTCGCTGAGCTGACCTGAGACACGCAGTAGTCCGACGAGTGACAAGACACTCTCACCCGCCATCGCGTACGGAGGGTCGAGCAGGATGAGAGAGAACGGAGAGCCGGGTGGCGCAGCGCTGCGGACGAACCTATAGATGTCGGACTCGACCACCCGCGCGCTGGCCGGGTCCGCGCCAAGCGTCCTGCAGTTGTCCCTTACAAGCTGCGCTGCCCTCCTGTTCCTTTCCACGAAGGTGCAGCCTTTGGCGCCACGAGAGAGGAACTCGAGGCCAAGCGCGCCAGAGCCGGCGAAGGCGTCGAGGACCCACACCTCCGAGAGGTCAAGGCCAAAGGATGAGAGTACCATCGAAGCGAGCGACTCGCGCGTTCGGTCAGTCGTGGGACGGGTACGCGCGCCCGGCGGGGACGCGATGGTACGCCCACGCCACATGCCACCCACTATCCTCATCCGACTCATGCACGTTCCAGCTCGTCAAAGTAGCCGCCAAAGCGCCCTTTGACCTCGAGGGCCAATGGGATGTGGTCGTCCTCGGAAAGCCTCGGGTCCTGGGCCGAGATCTCACGCGCGTCAGCATGCGCAAGCCGGACCAAGTCCCCGTCTGCGGCAAGGTCGGCAATCTTGAGCGTGATCCCACCCGACTGTCTGTATCCAAGGAGCTCACCCTCATGACGCAGGCTGAGGTCCCGCTCCGCCAGCGCAAGGCCGTCGGACGTCTCCTCAAGCGCAGAGAGGCGCCTACGAGCGGGTGTGCCCTTCTTGGCGGCACAGCAGAGAAAGGCGGTGCCCTTGACGTCTCCACGCCCCACACGCCCACGAAGCTGGTGCAGAGTCGCAAGGCCAAAGCGATCCGCATCCAAAACAAGCATCACCGTGGCATTGGGGACGTCAACGCCCACCTCGACGACCGTCGTCGAGACGAGGACGTCGAGCTTGCCCTGACAAAAGTCATCCATGACCGCATCCTTGTCGGCAGAAGACAAGCGTCCGTGCAGAAGGCCTATGGAAAGTCCCCTCAGCGTATGCGAGAGCTCACGCGCGGTGGAGGTCGCGGAGTGCAGCTGCTTGGCGGCGGAGAGCGACTGGTCTGGGACGTCATCAAGATCACTCCCGTCATCTGCGTCATCCACGAGGGGGCAGATGACGTAGGCCTGCCGTCCCATCTCGGAGGCCTCGCGGATGGCCCCCCAGGCGAGGTCGAGGTTCTCAGGCGAGATGCAGCTCGTCTCGATCCCTGCGCCGGGCTTCGGACGCCTCGTGATGCGGGAACAGTCGAGGTCTCCGTAGAACGAGAGGGCGAGCGTCCTCGGTATGGGCGTCGCCGTCATGGCGAGGAGATCCGCGCCCGCCCCCTTGCGTCTGAGCGACGCCCTCTGGTCGACCCCAAAGCGATGCTGCTCGTCTATCACAATGAGGCTGAGATGCCTGAACTCGAGCGAGCCCGACAAGAGCGCCGTCGTCCCGAAGATGACGCAGATCTCCCCTTTGGCCACACCCTCACGTGCGCGCACCCGCTCCGTCTGGGAGGTAGAGCCCGTGAGGAGCGCCCAGCTGACCTGCGCGGCGTCGAGCAGTGGCCCAAGCCTCTCGGCATACTGGTGTGCTAACACCGAGGTCGGTGCCATCATAGCGGCCTGGCTTCTCGTATCGCAGACGGCGGCGAGCGCGACGGCAGCGACGGCCGTCTTGCCACAGCCGACGTCACCAAGAAGGAGCCGGTTCATAACGCGTCTCGACGCCATGTCGGCGAGCACCTCGTTTGTGGCCTGACGTTGCTCGGAGCTCAGCGAGAACGGGAGAGCGGCAAGGAGTGCCCTCATCCTCGGCCCCGAGATGACGTGGGTGGTGGGCGTTATGCCGCGCTGCTCGATGCTTTGCCTGGTGCGGAGGGCAAGCTGCAGGCAGATGAGCTCGTCGAAGGCAAGCCTGCGCCTCGCGGCCTCCTTAGTTTTGAAAGACCGTGGGAAGTGCACCTCCCTGAGCGCTCTGCCTAAGGTCATGAGCTTGTGGGTGCCCACGATGCGAGCAGGCAGAAAGTCGGCTACGTCCCCCCCGTCGGCAAGGGCTGCGGCAACGATCCGGCGCATCCAGGCGGGAGATGCGCCCTCACCGGCAGGATGCACGGGCAGGATGCGCGCAAACGTCGAGGGATCCTCGCTACCATCGAGCTTCTCCATAAAGGGGGAGCGCATCTGTTTGAAACCAAAGGCAAAGCTGATCTTCCCTGAGAGCGCAAGCACGTCACCCGGCTTGAGCTGCTCAACGATCCAAGGTCTCTGGAAAAGCGAGACCTGAAGAACACCTGTCTGGTCAAGCACAGAGATCTCGGTAACATGCAGCCGCGGACGTGGGTACTTTGTCGTCACCTCATCCACTGTCGCGATGATGGTCGCATCGCTGCCCACATCCGCGTGGGCGATATCAGTGACATGAGAGAAGTCAAGATAGCGATGGGGTACGTGGAGGAAGAGGTCACGTACCGTATGCACGCCCATTCGCGCGAGCGCATCCCGCCTCTGTCCAAAGACGTACCTGAGCTGCTCGACGTCCGTGTCCTCCCGGCAGGTCCGATCAAGTCGTCCCCCTACCTCAGCTACGGACAGGCCTGATACCGCCGGCACCTCGCCTACCCTTTACTCAATGGAGAAAATGACCGGGTAGAGAGGCTGTTCCCCACGATGGGGGTCAAGCTCGAGATCGGGCTGGGTCCTTCCGATGGCATCGAGCAGGTGTCGGAAGCTCCTATCATCCATGTCTGCGCCAGCGAGAATGGTGAGGGTATCTCCCTCCCCCTCATCCTGCATCCGTGCTATGACATCGAGGGTGACCTGCTCGACGTCAGAACCCACCACTCTGATGGCCCCGCCCATGATACCCATCACGTCACCGGCATGGATGGGCGTGCCATCGACTGCTACTGAGTCGCGCACGGCAGTCGTGACCTCTCCGTCGCGGATCTCCGAGATGGCTTCCGTCATGGCGTCTACGTTAGTCTCGAGATCTGCCTCAGTATCGGCCGCGAACATGGCCGAGAAGGCCTGTAGCACGGTCTTGGTGGGAACGATCGCCGCCCGTACGTCCTCGCAGGCGGCAACGGCCGCCTCGGCAGCCATGCGGATGTTGCTGTTATCGGGAAGCACGATGACGTTCTCGGCACCCGCCTCCTCGATGGCCGAAAGAATGTCTGCCGTCGAAGGGTTCATGGTCTGGCCACCCGAGACAATGACGTCCACGCCGAGCGACCTGAGAATGTCTGCCTGCCCCGACCCGGCGGCGACCGCCACAAAGCCGAGCTTCTTCGTGGGGGCGGTAGGGGCTGACGTCGCCTTGGCAGCGTCCTTGTCCTCGCGAATGGACTCGGTGCGCTCCTGCGCCTCGAGGTCCATGTTGTGCACGAAGACGTTGAAGACCTGGCCGCGATGCAGCATGTGGCGCAGCACCCTGTCGGGTCTGTTGGTATGTACGTGGCACTTATAGTCTGGGTTGGAACCCACCAGAAGCTCACAGTCGCCCATGGTCGAGAAGTACTTGAGACAGGCGTCCTCGTCGAACTGTGCACTGTCAGCATGAAAGAGGAACTCCGTGCAGTAACGGTATTCGGAACCCTCCCAATTGTCATTTATCTCGATATCGACGACATTGGCCACATGCGCTTTTGCGTCATCACCGGTCGCGACGGTCGTCTTGAAGTCGCTCACCTCGCCCGCCTTGCCCTCGCACGCGTTCACGAAGCCCTCGATGAAGGTCGCCAGTCCAAAGGCACCGGAATCCACGACGCCGTTCTCCTTGAGAACGGGAAGCAGCTCAGGCGTACGCGCAACCGACTCGTAGGCCTCGGTCACGATGGCATCGAGGGTCTCTCGCGGCGTGGCCTTAGCCTTCTCAAGTTGGTCCGCCTTTGTCGAGACATCCCTGAGCACTGTGAGGATGGTGCCCTCGACGGGCTTGCGGACGGCCTTGAAGGCGACCTTGACACCGTTTCTGAGTGCGAAGGCGATGTCGGACGTAGTGACGCGCACGCCCCTGGCGTTCGTGAGCCCCTCAGCAACGCCGCGCAGTATCTGGCTTGTGATGACACCAGAGTTGCCGCGCGCGCCCATGAGCGAGCCATGGGTGATTGCCTTCGCGATGTCGCCCATAGAGGCGCCCTCAGGAAGCGCCTCTATCTCCTTGACCACCGTACCCAAGGTAAGGGACATGTTGGTGCCTGTGTCTCCATCGGGAACGGGAAAGACGTTGAGTTTGTTGATCTCGTCTGCCTTGTCAGCAACGACCTTGGCCGCCACGGGGAAGCAGCTACGAACGATGTCGGCAATCATAGTCTCGAGAACCTCGGTTCCTCTTTGGTGGGCGGATGAAACGTTACTTTGAGGCGCGCATGCCCTCGATGTGTACGCGCACGGCTACGTTATCGAGCTCAGCGATTCTCTTGAGCAGAAACTTCACAGCACTCGAGAGGTTGCTGCAGACGGATGACATGTTGACGCCCTGCTCGACAATCACGTGCAGGTCGATCATCACCACCCCGTCCTCTGTCGAGACGCCAACGCCTCTCCTAAGCCTATATGTGGGTAGCAGGTGCACCACGCCCTCCTGCTGGTCTGTTACCGCCATGCCGATCACTCCATAGCACTCAAGAGCGGCGTAACCCGCAAGGTCGGCGATGCAATCGTTAGAAACCTTGAGGCTTCCAGAAATACCCTGAGCCATAGTCCCTCCTTTCGCTCGGCCGCATTGGACCGGAGCTTAAACGCCTGTTTATATTAGCGCAGTTTGTCATCGTTGTGTCGTGATAATGCGCAGCTTTGTCAAGCGGGACGGATGAGCGGCGAGGTCACCTTTTTGGGATAGCCCCATGGCTTCTTGCCACAGGCACAGCCGCGAAAGCGCGGGGCGCAACTCGGCCACTATAAAACCGCCACAAAAGCGGAGGTCCAGACCTTGATAGACCCAGTTCCTGTGCTATATTTGCACGGCTTTGGAAATACGGCGCCGTCCCTGTTTCGCGCGCTGCTCTTTGGAGGTCCTACCATGTCGAAGGTCTGTGATATCTGCGGCAAGCATCCCGTCGCCGGTCGCTCAGTGAGTCACTCTCATCGCACCGTCAACCGCACGTTCAAACCTAACATCCAGCGCGTCACCGTGTACGAGAATGGACGCAGCGTGAAGAGGAACGTCTGCACGCGCTGCCTCAAGAAAGGCAACATCGCCCGCAGTGCCGCTCAGGCCTAGGGGAGACGCAGTCTAACCATACCAGTCGATCACACCACGGGACTTTTGGGGCTTCCGAAACGTCTAGGAGGGGGTCTCGGGAGCGTATGGTCATGTTGATCTGTCCTGTGACTTCCGAGTTGCTTTTTAGCGTTCAGGCTCAGCTTAGCGTTCAAGCTCAGCTTGGGACGGCTCGATGATAAACACGGCGGCAATGCCCGCATGGCATTCGATTACGGCGTCGGCGGATACGATGACGTTCGAGACGCCCTCGTCGCCAAGTAGCGGGAGCTTCCTGTGGTCAAGCTCCCACCTGAGGCCTTGCTCCGAGACGCAACTCCCAGGTGCGAGCGCGATGACGCTGATGGTGCTTCCGACGGCATGTGGGCCGAGTGTCCAACTGGAGGTACCCTCAGGCGAGAGCATACGACATTCGAAGCCATCTTCCACGAGACGCGGGCACGCGTCCGCATGGGCGGCGAGAAGCCCGAGCACGGCCAAGGAGTGGTCTGGCCTGCCGCCCGTCGCACAGGTCACGCTCAAGTGCAGACGCTCGCCCCTACGCGCCGCCTCGTGTCGGGCACACTCGATGGCGCTCGACAAGTCCGTCGCGTACTTCTGCGAGGGAAACGCGATCCGTAGGGGGGCGCTCGCATCGGCCCAAACGCGCGTCTCCTCGCTCACGGAATCAAAGTCACCACAGAAGACGTCTGGTACGATATCCACCTCGTGAAGCGCCTCTGCACCCCTGTCAGCGGCGATCACATAGTCTGACTCCTGGGCAAGGGAGGAGACGAGGGCCGCAGAGCTCACCTGGGGTGACCCATCGACGACAAGCGCCCTCAGCTCGCCTTTTGTCAGCTTGGGAGCTGCAAAGAAGTCCTCGAGGAGTGCCAGGGAGAGCTCGACGTAGCCATGCGAGAAGATGTCGGACTCCGCCCTGCAGAGGGCTTCGTCCCTGCCGTCATGGCCGTTGAAGATGCATACCGTGGGAAAGCCCGCACGATGGGCGGAGCGCAGACCAAAGGGTGAGTCCTCGAACACCCAGGTCGCCTCCATGGGTGTGCCCAGGCGTCGGAGCGCCTCGAGGTAGACGTCGGGCCTCTCCTTGCTGACTCCCAGCTCATCTGCGCTCAGCACGAAGTCAAAGAGATCCTCAACCCCCTGTGCCTCAAGGGCACAGCGCACCTCAGGCTCGCTCGTGGAGGAGGCCACGCAGAGCTTCACGCCCACATCCACTAGCTCCCGCAGGAACTCCCTACAACCGGGATAGATGTCGACGCTGTGGGAGTACGCATCACGCACCAGGGCAAGAAACCTCAGGCGCAGGGTCTCACTCCCATCGGGGGCGCCATAGCGCTCGTGAAGCAGCCGACACATCACGCTGAGTGGCTCTGGCTCCGTCTCTCTGAAGACCTCCTCGGGATTGTTGACGCCCTGCTCCTCGAGCAGGCGTACCGTCACGTCGTGCCACATGGACATCGAGTCCACGATGGTTCCGTCCAGGTCGAATATGGCCCCCTTGACGGACATATCCCCTCCTTGCATACATGTCTCCATTTTGACGTGTTTATGGTAGCACCGATGAGGCGGGTATGCGCCAGGCTGCACGATACCAAAGCCGGGTACAACAGGCAATCGTGAGACACAGGAACACAGCGGTCGCCAGCGGCTCAGCTGGGTATGGACGGAGGATTCATGGCTCTTTACGACTACAGGTGCGACACGTGCGGAAACGAGTTCGAACTGGAGCGCCCCATGGGACTGCACCCCACGGCCAGCTGCCCCAACTGCGGAGGCGAGGCTGGACGCGTCTTCAATCCCTCTGGTATCGTCTTTACCGGTTCGGGCTTCTACAACACCGACGAGCGCGGGGACAGGAAGGGAAGCAAGGAAACGGTCAAGGAGGAGACCCCGAAAGAGGCCAAGAAAGAGACTAAGAAGGACTGAGCCCGGGAAGTGTGGAGCAACCCCCCGCCAGGCTGCGGGGCGGCTTGTGCCAGGGTCCGCAAATCTTGGTTTGGAGTCTGACCTCGGTTGCATAGCCCTCTCACGGCACCGTCTCACGTACGAGGCGGGCACAGAAGTGCGCGTCGCCGCCTCCGAGCGTCTGCCCAAAGCAAAGGGATCCGTCCTCCTGCGCGGCACGGCTCGCGAACTCGCGTGTGACATCGTCGGCCGAGGCAAGCCCAAAGGCCCCAAGCGCTGGCGCCAAGCTGAAGGCCTGTCCCGTATCGGATGCGAGAAACGCCTCGACGACGTCCTCGTCTTCCTGGCGAAGCGGGGAGCAGGTACTGTAGACGAGCGAGCCTCCCCGACTGACACGCGAGGCGGCCGCCACAAGGAGGGAGAGCTGCAGCGCAGGGAGCGACCCGTCGTCAACCGAAGGCCGGATACACGTGGGATCGAGGTTCCAGGCAATCTCGGGGTGACGGCGCAGGGTGCCCACCCCCGAGCAGGGTGCGTCGACAAGGACGGTCTGGAAGCACTGGTCGAGCGCCTCCGGAAGGCTGGCCGAGTCCAGCTCGCGGCCATCAAAGCAGACGCACCTGCAGTCCGCACCAAGCCCAGAGACCTCGAGGCGCCGTTTTGCCGCAGCCACCTTACGCTCGTTGAGTTCGACCGATATGAGCTGTGACGACTGGCTCCTCTCGTGCAGTGCAAGGGACAGAAGCAGGGTCTTCGTCGCCCTTCCCTGCCCCAGCTCAAGAACCGTGCCGCCTGGGTCGGGAAGAGCGACGAGCGAGACCAGCTGGGCGGAAAGATCGGCGGGGATGACCTCGACGCGCTGCACGAGACCTGATGACGCAAGCCCCTGAGGCTCGTCGAGCCTGACGGCGCCTGCGACCCCAAGTTCGTGGGGTGAGAGGCCCGCGTCTGCAAGGACGCGCAGCATCTGCTCGCGAGGGCGCAGACGCGTGTTCACGGCAACGCACACCGGTGCTGGATCGGCGAGCGAGAGCACGAGGTCTTGGGTGAAGCCGGTCCCGCGCGAGGCCACGAGCTCTCGTACCAGCCAAAGTGGCAGGGCGCCCACCAAAGCAAGGTCACAGACAGCGTGGCCACCTCCACCCACACGTGCACGCGCAGCCTCAAGACGCAGTACGTCATCGGCTGCCACGCGTCTGAGCACAGCATTCGCAAGCTTTATACTGCGAGCGCTTACGCGGCGGGCCAGTTCAACGCCCTGGCTCACGGCCACTGCGGCAGGGGTGCTGAGGTAGAGCAGCTCGAAGGTCGAGAGCCTCAGGGCATCGCGCAGGCGAGGCTCCAGGTGAAGGCCAGGGCGGAGATGGGCGTCCAGCATGTCGTCGAGGGTGCCGCGTGCGGCGGTGACACCCATCGCAAGACGCATGGCAAAGGCACGGTTGCGCACATCCAATGCATCGAGGCAGGCAGACGAGCGCGCCAGCTCGCGCATTCGCGCCCCTCTCGTGCGCTGCCTTCTGAGGAGCTCAAGCGCGGCTAGGCGTGCAGGAGCCGGTGCGGCCATGCTAGCCGGCGTCCCAGCTAAGCTCGCCCCTGAGTCCGGATGCCCAGGCAGCTGCCTTCATCTGGCGCTTGCCATCGGGCTTCACTGACAGGAGCTCGAGGGAACCCTCGGCACAGCCCAAAAGCACGTGCCCCTTCGCAGACTGTACGATGCCCGCTCTCACATCCTCGTCGCTCACGCGGGCGTCGAGCACTCTCACACCGCGCTCACCCACCCTGCAGCGAGCGGGTGCGGCGTCAAGGGACGCCTGGACCCGACGCCTGTTGGCGAGCGCGCCCTCGTCAGGCGCAAGGAGCATCTCGGACTTGTCGATCTTGGTCGCATAGCTGGCCTTGGCCTCGTCCTGCTCGACCCAACGCAGCTCATCGCCACCCTCGAGCTTTCCTAGGGTGTCCGCAAGCTCGCGGGCGCCGAGGCGGGCAAGCTCGCTCATGAGCTCGGCACATCCTCTCTCCCCCAGCTCGACCGAGGCCTGGGCGCAATAGGCGCCCGCGTCGAGCTCGTGGACTATGCGCATGATGGAGACACCCACGCGTGCGTCACCCGCGAGAATGGCGCGCTGTATGGGGGCTGCCCCACGCCAGCGGGGCAGGAGGGACCCATGGACGTTCAGACAACCGAGCGGAGGCAGGGCAAGGAGCTCGTCGGGCAGAATGGCGCCAAACGCCACCACGCAGATGGCGTCCGGACACGCGACGCGAACGGCCTCAAGAACGTCACGCGAGATACGCGTGGCCTCGATGACGGGGACACCAAGACGGCGCGCCTCAGCCTTGACCGGCGAGGGCTCAAGCCGCCTGCCTCTGCCGCGTACCGCATCAGGCCTCGTGAGGACAAGGGAGACCTCATGGGTGCGAGCAAGCTCCTGAAGCGAGGGGACGGCGAAGTCGGGCGTGCCCATGAACACGATGCGCATAGCAGCTCTATCCCTCCTTCGTGACCTTGGTGTCGCCGGGGCGGGCACCTGCGGCCAGCGCTTCTTGGTACTCACGCATCGCGGCGACGCGCTTTGCGGGCGAGAGGTGGTCGATCATCGTGATACCGTGTATGTGGTCGATCTCGTGCTGCAGGCAGACGGTGAGGAGGTTGTCTTGGGCCTCGTAGCGCATGAGCTCCCCCTTGAGGTCGCGTGCCTCGACGATCACGTGGCTCGGGCGCTTGACGCTGACACTGATGCCCGGAAATGACAGGCAACCCTCGCTTGTCTCGCGCTCGGGGCCATCAGCGGTGACGATCCTCGGGTTGATGAGCACGTAGGGATTCTTGGTCCCCCCGGAGTAATCGACGTCTATGACGATGAGCTGGACGAGCTCCCCCACCTGAGGTGCTGCCAAGCCACAACCCTCCGCAGCGTACATGTCCTTGAGCATGCGCTTGGCGAGTGCCTTGACCTTCGAGCCGACCTTTCCGATGGGCTCGCACTCCGTCTGAAGCCTGTCATCGGGGGCGCAGACGATGTCACTCAGACCAGCCATGGGTCACCTTCCGATCATACCGGGCGCGAGGCTTGGCCCGTGCGCCCACAGAGTGTCCTTGCCGTTGTCACGCCCATACTTCTACCCTCCCATGACTGAGAGAGGCCTCGCATTGGTGCAGGTCCACGCGAAAGGCACGGCTTCTCTCGAGCACGGGTGCGCAGAGGGTCGCTCAGTCATCGCAGACCTCGGTGGGCAGCCACCCTGCCCACGTGGTCGCCGGCAGACCCCGACCGCCCCGTGCCCATCGATCCCCTGTCACATGTCCACTCGAGACTGCCGCAGGGTATAAAAGAAATCAAGGGGTATAAAAGGGATCAAGGAGGCGAAGTCCATGGCCTATGAACATGTCGGGGATAATCCCTTCACGCCGAGCTTTGGTGAGGTTCCCCTCATCATGGCGGGACGTGCACAGGTCATCCAAGAACTCGACAGGTCCTTCTCGTCCGCCTCACGCAGACCCATCCTGACATCTGTCATCTCCGGTGCCAGAGGAACCGGAAAGACCACCCTCCTCACATTCGCAGAAGCCCAGGCGCGAGAGCGAGGCTGGGTCTCGGTGAGCCTCGTCTCCCTTCCTGGCCTGCTTGAGGAGGCATATGAGCAGTCCTGCCGGCAGGCAGACCACGTCATCGACATGACGCTGCGGACGAAACGCATCTCGAGCTTGGGCATCGGCCCCATGTCGGTGGGCATCTCTCACAGCGAGACGACCACGCCCGGCTGGCGCACGAGGATGAGCGTCCTCCTTGACCGTCTTGCCGAGAAGGGCGCGGGCTTGCTCATGACCATCGATGAGATAACGCCACGCCTTGACGAGCTCATCCAGCTTACCTCTGCCTACCAGCTCTTCGTACGTGAGGAGCGCAGGGTCGCGCTCCTCATGGCGGGACTTCCCCATAACGTATCGCTGCTTCTGAACGACAAGTCGGTCTCGTTCCTGCGCAGGGCGGAGTCCATCCGCCTTGGCAGGATAGCTGACCACGAAATCGAGCGGGCGCTGCGCGATACCTTTGCCCAGTCGGGTCGCTCGGTCAGCGACGGTGTCATCGAGGAGGCCGTGCATGCCATCGGCGGCTTCCCCTTCATGATGCAGCTCGTCGGCTTCAACATGTGGGAGGAGGGAGGGACCTCCAAAGACATCAAGGACGCACGGGCGCGCAGGGGAATCCGCCTTGCGACAGAGGAGTTCAAGACGCGGATCCTGCTCCCCAGCTACCAGGAGCTCTCACCCATGGACAGGCGCTTCCTGCAAGCGATGTTACAGGATGAAGGAGACAGCCTGCTGAGCACTATCGCGAGGCGTCTGGGTAAAACGAACTCATACGCCACCCAGTACAAAAACCGACTCCTTGAGCACGGTATCATCGGTATGCGAGGCAGCAGGTCTGTGGGGTTTGAGCTTCCGTCCATGCGCGAGTTCCTTGTAGAGCAGAAGGGGTAGTCGCGTTGCAAGAAAACCTACCGGTGAAAGCATCCGCCTCTCGTAAGACGCGGCAGAGCTGACAGGGCGACCGAAAGCCCCAGACCCCCTTGGCCTGTTCTCACGCTCACAACAGCTGACGACACGCCCACGAGGCCCTCGAGTCCACATCGTTGGTCATCGGGCGCGCCCATACGCTCACATCAGGTCATAGGCATCGACATCGATGGCGACACTCACGCCGCGAGGGATGGCGGCCTCCCTTACCGAGTGCGCGAGTAGCTCTCCGACGCTTGCGTTGACAGGGGCCTTCACCATCACATGCCTGCGCACCCGATCCTTGACACGGGCCTTGAGACAATCGGCGGGCCCCAAGACCTCCCAGCCACGTGAGGACCCGACCTTCTCGCGCACGGTGGCAGCAACGGAGCTGCTGCCACATCGGACTGCCTTTGCGCTCAGCCCCCAGAGCGTGATGTTGGCGAGCCTGCCGAAGGGAGGGTAGGAACCTTCCCTCCGCTCCTTGAGCTCCGGACCCAAAAAGACGTCGCGCTCGTGCTTGAGCACAGCCTGGATGGCAGGATGCCCCGCCCAGTAGGTCTGGATGATGACCTCCCCGGCGCGCTCTCCCCTGCCGGCGCGTCCCGCCACCTGCTCGAGGAGGTCATAGGTGCGCTCGGCCGCACGGAAGTCGGGCAATTTGAGCGTCGTGTCGGCATTGATGACCCCCACGAGCGTCACCTCGGGAAAGTCAAGACCCTTTGCAATCATCTGCGTGCCGAGCAACACGGCACAGCTCGCGCCGTCAAAGCGCTCGAGCAGCCTCTGGTGGGTGCCCTTCCCCTTGGTGGAGTCAGCGTCCATGCGAATGACCTCGGCAGAGTCGCCCAGAAGTCCCTTGAGCTCGTCCTCGACGCGCTGGGTGCCCACCCCGTAGGCACCCATGTAGCGGCTCTTGCAGTTGGGGCAGCGAGTCGCGGGGTCCGGGTAGGCGCGCACGGGCCAGCTCCTGCCACAGCTATGGCACATGAGGGCGTGCGTCCTCTCGTGGTAGGTGAGGGCGCAGGAGCAGTGCGGGCACTCCGGGACGGCCCCGCACTCACGACACATCAGGAAGTTTGCGAAGCCTCGCCGATTGAGCAGGAGCACGGCCTTCTCTTGTCGCGCCGCCATTCCCTCGAGCGCCTCGGCAAGCGGGCGCGAGAAGACAGAACGACCCCCTGCGGCGAACTGTCGGGTCATGTCCACGACGCGGATCTCGGGCAGCCGTGCCGTGCCCACGCGCCTTGGCATCGACACATGCACCCAGCTGGATCCACCCCAGCTGCCCTGACCACAGCGCTCAAGGCTCTCGAGAGAGGGCGTCGCCGAACCGAGCACGAGCGCGCACCCCCGCTCCTGGGCCAGGCGGGCGGCAACCTCGCGGGCGTGGTAGCGCGGCGCGCAGTCCTGCTTGTATGATCCCTCGTGCTCCTCATCGATGATGATGAGGCCCAGCGTGGAGAGGGGCGCAAAGAGTGCCGAGCGGGCTCCCACCACAACGCGTGCGTGGCCCTCTCGCACCAGATCCCACTGGTCGAAGCGCTCGCCAGACGAGAGTCTGGAGTGCAGGATGGCGACGTCGTCACCGAAGCGTGAGCGAAAGCGTCCGACCGTCTGGGCCGTGAGCGAGATCTCGGGCACGAGCACGATGGCGCTCTTCCCATCGCTCAGTGACTCCTCGATGGCGCTCAGGTAGACCTCCGTCTTCCCCGAACCTGTGACACCATCCACGAGCACGACCTCTCCGTGTCCCCGGCATCTCGCTGCGCGTATGGCCTCGATGGCCCCCTCCTGATCCGCCGTCAGCTGCCTGGGACGCTTGGCCTTGGCGGAGGAGAGACGCGTTACGTCTCCGCCGCGCACGCGACGTCTGGCCTCGACGCGCACGACGCCCCTCTTTGCGAGCGTACTCACCGTGCCCGCGCTTCCGGGCAGCGTCGCCGAAAGCTCTGCCATGCGCAGCTCCCCGTCCCTGAGGGCGGCCAAGACGAGGCGCTGCCTGCTCGCGTGGGGGCGAGGCTCGAAGTCCCTCGCAGCCGGCGTGAGCGTCACCCAGCGCTCGTCCACAGGACCGCTCCTCTCGACCACCAACTGCCAGGGATCGCCCTCTTTCTTGCGCCTGACCCTCATGGTCTGACCAGGCGCAAGAAAGGGACGGATCGCATCGGGCAGCGTGCAGGCATACTCGTGCGAGATCCATTGGGCCACGCGCGCCGAGTGCTCGTCGAAGGCGGACTCTGCGAGTACGCGCCGCACGGGAAGGACCCTCTCGGGGGCAAGACCTTGGGAAGGCTCATCCTTCAGATCGATGACATAGCCCACGACGTCTCGATGCGAGAACGTCACGAGTACCGTCGCACCGACCGTACAGCTCCTCTCGAGCCTTTCGGGCACGAGGTAGTCGAAGGCATGGTCTATGGCACGGGTGGCTATGTCAGGCACGATGGACGCGAAGCGCACGAAGGACATGTCCTCTCTCTTGAGGGACTCTTAGAGACTCTTGGCAGAGACTGGTAAGATACAGGCTGAGTACAGGGGCGTGACTGGACAACAGGCAACGGGCAAGTCGCTCGCCATCACGGTTCTACATCAGCTATGAATGAGCCACGTCGATGTCCCAGAGCGTGATCTTGGAGCCGGGACTCTCGACGTGCACGCCGTACTCCTTGGGATAGTAGCGCGTCGAGAACGTGAGCTCCCCATCATTCACGAAGATCTCGATGGAGGAGACATCACCTACGATTCGCACGTTGCGAAGCTCGTCCAATCTCTCGTAGCGGACCTTTCTCCCGGCGCCGACCGAATCCATCGACTCATCGCAGAAGCGCAGCTCAAAGATGCCACCACCCCAGGTGAGCAAGAGCTCTTCTGCGATGCGCGCACGAAGCACGTCGCCTCTCTCGGCTATCCCCTCTACCATGAGGTCAAAGGCCCTCGTCCCTTCGGCAGTAAGCTCGTTTTCCTTGGACCTCTCGTTGGTGCGGAAGCCCTCAAGCTCCTGTACGGGCCATTGGAGCACGCGCCCATTATGGGCGCTGACCGCGCGCGCAATCGTGAAGCAGTGCTGCCAGCCGTCACGCAGGGTGAGGTTGGTGTACTCCTTCGTGTCGGGCATGCCCATCCAGCCTATGAGTATGCGCCTACCGTCGTTGGTCTGGAAGGTCTGCGGTGCATAGAAGTCGAAGCCAGCGTCCCATAGCGCGAAGGGAAGCAGGTACGACTCGCCCAGAAGGTCGCCGCGCAGTACGAAGTAGCCACTCTGATAGACGTTGCGACGATCCCAGTCCTGCCCTCTCAGCCCCTGGGGCGAGACGCTCAGCACCTTGACCCTCCTGCTGATCGCCCGCTCGCCGGTATCGGGAAGCTCAAAGTAGTCCGGGCACTCCCACATATAGCCAAAGGGATAGTCGGTGCTCACGCGATTCGCGAGCTTCCAGTCCTTGAGATCATCTGAGCTGAAGACGAGGACCTCCCCCTGGTCGTCCTTGCGACGAGCGCCCTGCACCATGAGGTAGCGACCATCTTGGCGAAACACCTTGGGGTCACGGACGTGCCTCGTGTCATCTGAGGGATAATCCTCGTTGGTCATCACGGGGCGCTTGCGGCTGAAGTTCTTGCCGTCCGTGCTCGTCACATGTATGGTGTTGGCCTCCCGGCCGCTCGTCACGTAGTCATAGCCATCGCTGTCCTCACGCTTCACGTTGCCCGTGTAGAAGACGTGCATGGTGCCGTCCTCCACATAGGCGCAGCCCGAGTAGACGCCGCTTACGTCGAAGGGCTGGTCCGGATAGAGGGCGATGCCCGCGTAGTCCCACCTCACGAGGTCCCGGCTCGTTGAGTGTCCCCACATCTTGACGCCGCCCTCGGGGTTGAAGGGCGAATACTGAAAGTAGGCATGATAGGTATCTTTCAGCTGACAGAGGCCATTGGGATCGTTGAGCCAGCCAACGGGTGGCACAAGGTGGAACATCTGTGCATAGCGACCTGGGGTGGCAAGCTTTTCCATCACCCTGCGCAGGGAGTCAAGATCGGAACTCAACGGATTTGCCATGCTGCTCTCCTCACTTCGATCGTATCAGGTACGGCACCTTAATCTTAGCAAGCACAGACGACACAACCAGTCGCAGCTCCGTGAGGGCATGTCAAATCCTTTGGGAGGCGCGCCCGCGCGCCCGCAGGGCTCCCGTAGAGCCCTATCGCACACGACCCCCGGCAGCGGCCCTCAGCTCGTCCACACGGTCGGTTGCCTCCCAGCTAAAGTCGGGGTCGACGCGGCCAAAGTGCCCGTAGGCAGCTGTCTTTTTAAAGATGGGCCGGCGCAAGTCAAGGTCACGGATGATGGCCCCTGGCCTGAGGTCGAAGACCTCGGCCACAGCCCTATCAAGTGCGAAGTCATCAACCGCGCCCGTCCCAAAGCTGTCGACCATGATGGAGAGGGGCCGAGCGACACCTATCGCATAGGCAAGCTGGACCTCACACCTCCTAGCGAGACCAGCGGCGACGATGTTCTTGGCGACCCAGCGGGCGGCGTAGGCAGCCGAGCGATCCACCTTGGTGGGGTCCTTGCCCGAGAAGGCGCCCCCACCGTGCCGGCCCATGCCACCATAGCTGTCTACGATGATCTTGCGGCCCGTGAGGCCGGTATCTCCCATCGGGCCGCCCACGACGAAACGGCCCGTGGGGTTCACGTATATCGTGGCGTCCTTCCAGGCGATGTTTGCCTCATCAAGAACGGGGGCGATGACCTTCCTGGTAACGTCCTCGTGGATCTGGAGTTGCCCGACCCTCTCGTCGTGCTGGGCCGAGACGACGATGGCGCTAACCTCGACGGGACGGTCATCCTCGTATCTGACTGTGACCTGAGTCTTGCCGTCGGGGCGCAGGTAGGGAAGCGTCGAGTTGCGACGGACCTCGGCAAGTTGGCGTGCGAGGCCATGCGCAAGGTGGATGGGCATGGGCATGAGGACGTCGGTCTCGTCTGTGGCGTAGCCGAACATCATGCCCTGGTCACCTGCGCCGATCCGCTCCGCCTCATCATGGTCGTTCGCGCGGGCGAAGGTGCCGTCCACGCCCTGGGCGATATCAGGCGATTGCCCATGGATCATGTTGATGACGCCGCAGGTATCACAGTCAAAGCCATACTTCGCGCGGTCATAGCCTATCTCGCGCAGCGTCTCTCGCACGATGGCCTGCACATCAACGTAGGCCTGGGTGCGAATCTCCCCCATGACGGCGATGGTGCCCGTCGTGGCAAAGGTCTCGCAGGCGACGCGAACGTCACTGAGCCGTGCGGGCACCCCCGTTGGTGAGACATAACCTTCTCTCTCAAGACGGGCCTCCTTCTCGAGAATCGCATCAAGAACTGCGTCCGAAATCTGGTCACAGATCTTGTCGGGATGCCCCTCGGTCACTGACTCCGATGTGAAGAGGTAGTTCCTGTGTGGCATGGCATGTCCTTCCTTGCCGAGCGGTCAGGTTAGACTCGCTATCTCATGCAGCCATGTTACCCTCCCTGGCTAGGACCGATGCCCTGCGCGAGCTGGGTGAAGATGCGCGTGCCAAGACCTTCGACTTCTCCACGCACAGGACCCGCGAGTGATGAGCGCATCGCGGCGAAACTCAAGGCACCGCAGAGCGACATGGCGGCAAGTTGCGCGTCCACGTCACGCCGGACGATCCCTTCCTCTTTGCCGCGCTCGAGCTGCGCGGCAATAAGTGCAATGACCCGCGTGAAATGAGCCTCTATCTCCTTGATGGTCCCATCGCGGACATGAATGAGCTCACGGGCCATGGCCAGGGTCAGAGGCCCGTTCTCTGCAATGGCCCGTTCGTACTCGCAGCAGAGGGCATGGATCGCCTCGTGCGCGGACGCCGCCCGTGTCACCATCATCTCAAGAGTGTTGACGAAGCCTTCGACCTCCCTGCTGAAGATGGCCTCCACCAGATCGTCCTTGTCCTGAAAGTAATAGTAAAGGGAGCCCTTCGACATGCGGCAGCGCTCGGAGACCTCGCTCATGTTGAAGTGCATGCCATGGCGCTCGGCCATGAGCCTTGAGGCAGCCTCCATGATGCGCCCACGTGTCTTTGCGCTCTTCTTCGTCTTGAACGCCGCGCGAGTCCTCTCCCCCATACGATACCCAGCAAGGTGCTCCCCCACCACCTTATGCGAGTCCGCGCGCACGGCATCGGCAAGACCTGGGCTTCTCACGTCACAAAGTATGTCCTCTTCGCACGGGCCCATAGCCCATCACCTCACCATGATCTTCGCATTCTTACAGGTCGACCAACGGATGGAGGTCGTTCATCGTGATCAAGCGCCGACGTCGTGCGGCAAGGCAGGTGATCAAGAACGAAGCCCCGGCAAATAGTACCAGAGTAACAACGTCAGGACCAACGAGTCCGAGATCGGTTCCCCTCATGGCGATCCTCAGTGAGTGAACGACATAGGTCATTGGCACATAGGGGCTAATGGCTTGGAAGACCTCAGGCTCGGTCTGGATCGGGAAGGTACCGGCCGCGCTCGTGAGCTGCAGCATCAGGAGGATGACGGCGACGAACTTGCCCGGAAATCCCAGAACCGCCGTAATCATCTGGATCATCGTACAGAACACGACGCTCGCAAGGAGGATCAGCGCATAGTAGGCAGCGACGTGAATGATGTCAAGTCGCAGGGGAAACTGCACAACCAGCCCCAAAATGACCGACTGCAGAGCTCCGATGATGAGCCAGGGAACGAGTCCTGAGAAGGCCGCAACCACCGGGCTTGCCCCCGAGCAAATGAGACGCTTGTTGAGCGGCCGGAGCAGGAAGGTCATCACGAGGGCGCCTACCCAAAGACCAAGCGCTATGAAGTAGGGGGCAAAGCCGGTGCCATAGTTGGCGACCGTGGTATAGGGGTCATCCGTGAGGGTGACAGGCTGGCTCATCATGGACGCTCGCCTGTCGGCGCCTTGCGTCTGCTCCGTAGCGCTCTCGTAGCCCTTCTCAAGGCCATCGGCGAGGACCGCCGATCCGTCACGTGCGGTGTCGACGGCTAAGGCCAGGTCACCCGCACCCGCAGAAAGGGTGCCAAGGCCATCCGTGAGGGAGAGTGCGCCGCTCTTGGCTCCATAAAGACCTGAGGTCAAGGTCGAAGACCCATCGACGAGAAGCCCGAGTCCGCTCGAGAGTGAGTGAGAGCCCCCATCGGCGCTACCCAATCCAAGGCTCAGCGTCTTTGAGCCGTTGGAGAGGAGGCCAAGCGCACTCGCGAGGGAGTCAGACCCGCCCCTCGCACTCTTGGCACCCTCGGCGAGCTGCCTTGTGCCAACGGTGAGCTTGTTGGCACCCACAACCAGCGCAGGCAGGCTCTCGTCCATGCGCCTGCTGCCATCGGCAAGCTGCCTCACTCCCGCGTGGAGCGTGAGTGCCTTGCCATCCACATCGTACGCGTCGGTGGTCATGGCCTTTGTAAGAGCATTGATGCCATCGGAGACCTGCTTCGCACCACCTTGAAGCGTACCCAGTCTGCCCATATCACTCGAGAGTCTTCCAGTGAGCGTACGGGCACCCAAGATCGTGGAGCTCGCCTCGCTCAGAAGCGACTGCGCTCCGCTGAAGAGTGCGGGTGCGCCCTTCTGAATGGCCGTGAGGTCATCGCTCACAGCCATGAGCCTGGCTGTGAGACCCTGATCGGAAAGACCCTCCACGGCATTGCCTACACCTTTGAGCGACTGGCCTGCTGACCGTGCGTCCTGGGCCGATTCTGCGGCTTCTCCAGAGGCGTCACGTACGTCGCGTTGCGCCTGTCGGAACGTGGCGTACTGTGTCGCAGTGAGCGTGTAGCTACCGTCCTCATTTGCTGTCGGCTCGATCCCCTCCAGCTCCTCTTGCGCCTTAGCTGCAGCCTGCGCGGCGCTTGTGGCCTTCGCGGATGCCGCGCCCACATCCTGTCCCACGGAGCCAAGCTTCTCGCTCATACCGGAGAGGGAGGCTCTCACGTTCTGAATGTCTTTCTTGGCAGAAGAGGCATCGCTTTGGAGTTTGGTGCCGGCGTCTTGGAGCGAAGAGGCGGACTGCTCGAGCGCGTCGAGCTTGGTCTGAAGACCCTTCGTCTGTTGCGAGAGGCCCTCGAGCGTGCCACCAAAGCCACTTAGGGTCCCCACGAGGTCATCGACACCCCTGGACACGTCGGCCGCACCAGTGTTGAGCCTGTTCAGGCTCGCGCCTTGGGCACTCAGAGCTGTCTCGAGGCTCCTTGCCCCCAGTGCGAGCTGACCGGAGCCATCCTGGAGCCTCCCCAAGCCAGCCGCAAGCTCCTTGGAGCCTCTCTCTCCTGCCTCCAGTCCATCGGCAAGCGTACCCAGACCGTCACCGAGCGTCATGGCACCTGATTGTGCTTGGGCAAGGCCACCAGTGAGCGTGCTCGAGCCGGAGCGTGCGTTGTCGAGGCCGTCGGACAGCTTGTCCGACCCCTGCTTTGCCGACTGCAGCTTGTTCGTGATCGTCTGGGACCCGTCAGCTGCACTCGAGATGCCATCGGAAAGTGTCGTCGAGCCCTTCTGTGCCTTCTTGGCGCCATTGGATAGCTGGTCTGCACCCTCAGAGACCTGACCGAGCCCATCCTCGAGGTCAAAGGCACCGTCAGCGGCGCGCTTGATGTCGCGGCCTGACTGGTCAACCTTATCGAAAAGCTGTACGTAGTAGTTGTCTCCCACGGCATAGTTGGTCTGTGCCGTCACTTCACGAAAGACCGACTTTCCCAGTATCGACGAGAGGTAGTTGGTTGACTCGTTGGCTACGAACACGAGCTTGGCCTGGGTGGGGTCATTCTCCTCTGCCGAGGCGATGTCCTTTGAGAAGTCCTTTGGGATGACGACCTTGAGATAGTAGCTGCCATCCTCTATGCCCCTCTGGGCCGTGTCCTCCCTGACGAAGCTATACTTGAGCGAGTTCGATTCCCTGAGACGACTCACGAGGTCATCCCCCGCCCGGACGGCACTCCCGTCTTGAAGGGTCGCTCCGACATCCTCGTTCACGACGGCGACGGGCAGCGTGTCGAGACTGCCATAGGGATCATAGAAGGCCATCAGGTACAGTGCGCCGTAGATGACGGGAATGATGGCGATGGCAGCCATGGCGAGCTTCATGCCAAGGCCGGCTCGGGCCGATTGAAAGTCAAGAAGCGAGAACCTCAGGCCCCTGATCGGATTTTTCATACTACGCAACCTCCTCGACATGCTTTCTGGTCCAAGCAGCCTCCTGTGCGTGGGCCTCGTCACTGATGCAACTGACGCTGTCAAAGTTCACGGCAATGTCATAGTCGTTGATGCCGCACGCGACGGTGACGCCTGTCGAGCGCGCGAGGTCCTTGAGCTTGCGGACGAGCTTGAGCGATTGGTGTTCGGTAAGTAATGACTCTATGTCGTCAACGACCAGCAGCTTCGGGTCATGGGCCATTCCCAAAGCGATGCCCAACCAGTCGAAGGTATAGCGATCGAGCGCTTCGATACGTGTATCTGCGGCATCCAAAAGCCCGTTGTTCTCAAGAAAGGTGTTAGTCGCCATCGCGTTCGACCGCTTCCCCGCAAGTCCCAACTCAGCGGAGGTAATGACGCTAACCTTAAGGACTCGCTCAACGTCGTTGACGTTCTCAAAGAAGCCCAGGCTCGCGAACCTGCGTACGCGGGCCAAGTTCCTGAGCCCCCTGACATCGATGCCTCCGACACGCAGGGTGCCCGACGTTGGGAGCATGCGGCCAGCTAACGTGAGCAAAAGCTCAGTCTTGCCCGACCTATCCTCTGCACAGATCGCGTGTGCCTGTCCCTTTGCGAGCTCGAGGTTGACGTCATGGTAGGACTGTATGCGGGGACTCCACTGTGAGAGACCTTCGGCAGTGATGAAGGAATCTTGCATGGGTTTTCGCCTTACCTTTCCATCAAAGAACCGATTTGACGCACACATTTTGAATCTACGTCAATTATTTTTCAACCATGATTCGAAAAAAATTTCTTTGGCGACTCCACGTGGCCTGTCACGGGCATATTGATGCGGCGTATCTGGATAGCGCATGCACTTCATACTTTCTGAGATACTCTGGCTTTCATAGATCGCACAGGCGTAGGGCTCGCGCGCCGTTCATATCGCAAGGCGCACGGACTCTCCCGCGATATTGTCTCTATACTGGAATGTGCACGTCCGACAAGACAGAGAGGCATGACCTTGAATTCACCTGATATTGCTGATACCGTGCGCGTTCGCTTCGCGCCCTCGCCTACCGGTAAGCTTCACGTGGGCGGCGCCCGTACCGCGATCTATAACTGGGCCTTCGCGCGCGCGAACCATGGTAGCTTTATCCTGCGCATCGATGACACCGATCCCGCCCGCTCGACCGAGGAGAACACCCAAGTCATCCTACGTGCCCTGCGCTGGCTGGGACTCGACTGGGACGAGGGTCCCGAGGTCGGTGGCGACTGGGGCCCCTACTGGCAGGCACGACGCCTCGACATCTACCGTGATGTCGCACGTCGCCTCATTAGGGAGGGCAGGGCGTACTACTGCTTCTGCACCCCCGAGAGGCTCGCAGCGGACAGGAAAGCCGCCGAGGAGCGCCACGACCCCTTTCAGGGCTATCAGCGCACCTGCAGGGGCATAGATCCTGCCGAGGCGCAGAGGCGCGTCGACGCCGGGGAACCCCATACCATCCGCATCAAGGTTCCGGACGGGCGCGGTGACGTCGTCGTCCGTGACGTGGTTCACGGCGACGTGACCTTCAACGCCCGCGAGCTCGACGATTTCATCATCGTCCGTACGGACGGCACACCCACCTACAACTTCACGACCGTGGTCGATGATGCCATGATGGGGATAACCCACGTCATTCGTGGGGACGACCACCTCTCGAACACGCCACGCCAAGTCATTGTCTACGAGGCGATGGGTGTGCCCACACCCACGTTCGCGCACATCTCGATGATCCTGGGACCGGACGGTAAGAAGCTCTCGAAGCGCCATGGCGCGACCTCCGTCGAGGAGTACCGGGACCGGGGCTATGATGCCGATGCCTTCGTGAATTACCTCGCGCTGCTCGGCTGGGCACCTGATGGCACGACCACGATCGTCTCGCGCGACGCGTTGGCACGCGAGTTCTCGCTCGATCGCGTGTCAAAGAACCCTGCGACCTTCGACGTCAAGAAGCTTGACTGGATTCAGGGTCAGTACCTACAGGCCATGAGCAACGAGATGTTCTCCAAGAGGGTGCTCATACCAGAACTCATCAGGGCTGGCCTCGAGGAAGGTAGCGTCGAGGAGGCCTATGCCAGGCGTCCCTCGTGGTTTGGCCTGCTCGCCTCTCTGCTGAGGCCGCGCACGACGCTCGCTCCAGAAGTTGTCGCGAAGGCTCGCTTCCTCTACGAGGGGGACAACGTGACCCTCGACGAAAAGTCCGTGAAGAAGAACCTTGCCAAGGAGGGGGCGAGAGCGAGCCTTGAGGCCGCACGAGAGGCACTCACGTCCATCACCACAGGTGCCTGGACTACCGCTGCCATCGACGCCGCCCTAGAGTCGCTTCCCGAGAGGCTCGACACCAGCAAGCGTGCATTCTACGGTGCCCTGCGTGTTGCGGTGTGCGGCAACGCGGTCTCGCCCCCGCTTGGCGAGTCACTCGAGCTCCTCGGTCGAGACACCACGCTTGCGCGCCTAGCGAGGGCTCTTCCGTTCGCTGGGTGAGTTGCCCGCTACAGCCTCTTTAGGATCTGAGGGGTTGCCCGCTGATGCGAGCTGACCCTTCCCGGTGTGCCGCGTGTCTCTGGGACGGGACTCGGCTCGACTCGGCTGTGCGCCCTTCTTGTCACGCTCCCTCACACGCTTGCGAATTGACGTCCCACCCAAGGTGACATCACCATGTGAGTCCGAGCCCATGGCGCTGAGCGGATGCAGGCCTTTGAGGATCTTCTTGAGCCTCTGCACGCGACGGTAGATGCTCGTCCCCTCACCGGAACGTAGCCCTAAGATCGGCGCGGCCAGAAGCGTGGGCCCAAAGAAGGTCACGATGCGCCAGATGAGAAAGCCTGCCGACGTGGCTCCCTCAAAATGGAAGCCATAGAACATCACAAAGCCACCCTCCGCGCCTCCCGTCCCACCTGGTAGTGGCACGGCCGAGGCGACCATCTGCACCATAGACCCCGCCGCAAGGCAGTCCAGGAAGTCTGCGTCACGCCCAAAGGCATGTAGGACGAGCCAAGGGATCATGTACAAACATGCAAGCTGCACCATCGTGACCACAAGCGTAAGTCCCATGGAGGGCAGGTCCTTGGCGGCACGCCTGAAGGTGCCAGAGAACTCGGCTACCTGAACATTGACCATCTCGTCCCAGCGAGAGCGGTTCTTGAGCCATCGACGAGCATCGGCGAAATTGATGAGGCGATTGCCCACGCGTGTCACAAAGCCCGGACAGAGACAGATGACGAAGAGTCCCGCTAACTCCAGGAAATGCACGCCAAAGACGACAAGGTTCAGGATGATGATGTCACCATAGGTCTGGAAGAAGTACTGCAACTTTGCCAGGAGCATGAGGGCGGCAAAGAGCACAACGCCGAGCTGGAACACGATGAAGCGCGTGAATTCGATGGCACTTGCTTCCCCCACATCGATGCCCGTACGTGTGAGGCGGTAGATCTGGGAGGGAACGGCACCGGCCATCATGGGCGTGAGGTTGCCAAAGAAGACGCCCGACGCCTCGACGCTCACGAGGTCGCGCACGCCCACGGGTGAGTCGTGCTCGAGGTAGACGGCAATCACATAGGCCATGACGCCAAAGATGAAGTACAGGAGGTAGCAAGCAGCGGCGGCAGCGACCCACGAGAGGTCAACGGACGAGAGCGCTTCCAAAAAGGTTTCCATCTGCCCGGAGAGCACGAGGTAGACCACATACAGACCAACAACGGCGGTTAGGAACAGGGCACCCTTTCGAGCCCTTGCATCCCTTTCCTTGTTATCCGCGACAGCCTCGGCACTCTCGCCGGAAGAAACGTGAGGGGCCGACACCTTAACGGCAACCTTTGGTCTCGACGACTCGTCTCTCTTGTTGGACATGAAACCTCAATCATCTGCGGCGTTGGCCAAGGCCACCCAAAGGCACTCACCCAGCAAAGTGTACCCCCCAAAGCCCTCGACGTCCACGTATAGAGCCCAAAGGACGACGAAGGAATTGTGGACAAAAGATAATCGTGGTTCCTCCTTGCGCTAACTGGCCGTTTCCCGTATAGTTTGTCTCTGCGCATATGTGCAGGGAATACATTGAGCCGTCGTCTAACGGTAGGACAGCGGATTCTGGTTCCGTCAGTGGGAGTTCGATTCTCTCCGGCTCAGCCATGTATTCCAGGAGAAGCGGATACGGCCCGTTCGTCTAGCGGTTTAGGACGCCGCCCTCTCAAGGCGGAGATCACCAGTTCGAATCTGGTACGGGCTACCAGAAATCCGCAGGTCAGAGCATTGTCTTTGGCCTGTTTTGCTACCTTGGTGTCCCCTTTCGGTATAATCACATCCTCGATGAGTCCTCTCGTCAACTCAGTCGTACCGGATTCGTTGGCGTACGAAGGGTTGCCGTGTCTGTTGCGAGCATCGATCATGGCGCAGGCACGTAGCGGGCGTAGCGCTTATCGCCAAGCTTCTGGATGAGACCCTGCTGCGCCATCCCGCGCAAGACGGTGCGCGTATGGCTCCACCTTGACGTCAAGAAAGATAAGAGCAGAGGACATAGCCCCTGAGCTGTGACAATCTACGAGGTCATGGAGCGCAAGCTCTCACCGCAGAGGATGGAGAGCCTCGCACGAGCGCAATCCCCTCTTTCCCAATATCTGCTGTATAATTTGTAGCAAGATTTATCAGCAAACTCTTGGAGGTTTACCATGCCCACTATAGTGCCAGTCTCGACCCTGCGCAGCTATACCGAGGTCCTCGAGGATGTCCGCCCCGGATCCCCGGTCTTCCTCACCAAGAACGGGCATGGCTGCTATGCCATCCTCGACATGGCTGACTACGACCACCTTGTCGCGGAGCAGACCCTATTCTCCGAGCTGCAGCGCGGGCGCATGTCGGGCGAGTCCGAGGGGTGGGTATCGGCCTCTGACGTGAGGGCAAGGTTCTCTGAGAGGTCGTCCGATGCCAGCTGAGGCGGTGTGGTCCCCTGTGGCCGTGGCCGACCTCGATACCATCTGGAAGTGGATAGCTGTCGAGAACGGCGAGCCTGCAGCAGCCGAGAGGACCATCGCTGCCATTCTCGACCGTGTGGACGGCATAACGGACTTCCCGCTTGCGACGACACCTCTTGACTCAAGGTGCCGCATAAGGTCTGACTGGCGCTTCGTGGAGGTGAGGGGCTATCTCGCCTTCATTCGTGTGGAGAGGAACCACGTGTTCGTTGACCGCGTGCTCAGCGGAAAGAGCGACTACCTCCGCACGCTGTTCGAATTGGAGGACGGAACGGCATTCTACGCATGATGCTTTGAAGGCACATTGCCACCCTGGGGCTCTCGGCGTCATCGTGCTGACCACCTACGCCTTTGGTGCAAGAGGGTTCCATCCTTGGCGCAATAAAAAGCAGGCCAGAGGCTTTTGCCCTCTGTCCTGCGGTCCCTCTGGTCGGGTGGACTGGATTCGAACCAGCATCAGGGACATTGCCGCCAGCCGAGTGCCTCCAGGCTCCAGGTCAACCCTTCCACCTCGCCCTCTATGGCAGGGCTGAACAGCCTTCCTGCAAGCTCAGCCGCAACGGCCATGTCCCTCATATGACCCGAACACTGTCAATAGGCAATGACCGGCTTCTCGAAAGTTCCTTGTCAACCTTCGATGGCAGATCCGCACCTGCGTCCCGGAAGACCGCTGCGAGACCGACGTGCTGATGCACAGTCTCATATCCGCGGGTACCGCAGCTCGTGCGGCTTGTGCCTCGCCTCTTCCGGCGCGGCGGCGGGCGGCAGCCTGGGAATCGCGCGTGCCGGTCTCCCGGTGCGCATAGGGAACGGCGCGCCCCCGTCGCCCGGTCTCGGGCCCGTGACCTCCCGGGACGCAGGCGGGCCATCCCGCGCGGGCGTCGCCGCCCGCCGAATCGTCCAGCCTCCGTGGCGCGGCCCGAACCCGGGTACGCCACGCTCGCTCACTGCCCATCGCTCAAGCGACAGCTCGCTTGAGGCACGTCCTAGCGTTGGCGTCGCGCCTGCTGGCCCGTGGATCGCCCGGACCCACACTGCCACTCGGCCCTGAGCGTACCGTTTTGGTACGCTCGACGTCGAGTGGCAGTGTGGGTGGCGCTGCCCCGTACGCTCGACACCGAGTGGCAGTGTGGGCGGCACTGCCACTCGGCCCTGAGCGTGCAGTCCCGTGCGGGCGGCACTGCCACTCGGGCCCGAGCGTACCGTTTTGGTACGTTCGACGTCAAGTGGCAGTGTGGGTGGCGCTGCCCCGTGCGCTCGACGTCAAGCGGCAGTGCAGCATATATACCTCAGCTCGCGTCAAGCCCAGGCACCGCTTGCTAAGCGCGGGCTTCGTGATGAGTCCCCACTTGAGCTGCTGGTAGGAGTACTTTACAAACGCAATCCACTGTAGGTAGTTGATGGCCATGGGGTTCTCCGTGAAGAGAACCTTACCCGCATTGATGGCGGTTGCTGCTGAATGGGCAGTGAAGAGCATCGTTCCGAGCTTCGGCATCTTCTCGTGATTAGTGCTGATTGGGATGGCGTCCTTGATGGAGACACCCTCTTTGATTCTCTTTATTGCGTGACCGACCCTTACAACAACCTCGATGAGCATGGCGCTGACCGACATCGAGCAAAAATGGATGAAATCGTATCCTTCGTAGTACATGCCTTGAACAATCTCTACGATTGTCTGCTCATACTCGCCGATGCTTCCGAATTGGAGCAAGTTGAACAGGCTCATGAGCGGGGCAGGCAAACCCATGGAGGTAGTCATGTCCGATTTGAGATGGATGACCTGCTTCGCAAGGGCGGCGAACACGTCCGTTTCGGTGCGATCGGCGTAGTTCTCCATGACCTGTGAGACGATCTTTCCCGTCTTGTCTATAGTCGTCATGCGCCCTGAGAGGATATCAGCAACACCGAAGACGAAGCCAAGGAGAGGATCGTGACCGAGCGAAAGCAAACGATGGTAGTAGGCCGAAAGCCCGTCCACGTTAACTGTCGTGTTTCGGTTGTCCTGGGCGTCATAGGGGACCTTGCTGACCTTTGAGTTTGCGAGCTTTTCCATCTCGTCTGGCGGGAACTTCTTGTCAAATGCATCGCGGATGTAGTTCGAAAGCGGGCCAGCCTTTAGGCCATCTGGCGTCTTCTGCGGGATGCCGACGAGCAGGATGTCCACAGCTCCGGCTAGCAGCCCGGCAGCAGCTGCGATGGCTACGTCAAATTGATCCAGCCTGTGTATCTGGTTGTATTCATAGTTGAGCCACCTGACGGCCAAGGTGTTCTCGCGCAGCTCTTCTTCCGTGAAAAGGGATTCGATGGACACATCAGTGCCGACTGACTCGATTGCTTCCCTGCAGAGGTCATCCCACGATGGGAGGACGAGCGCCTTCGATGTAGTTACGATGTGCCGCCTGCTTGACATGGCTGGAAGATCGTATCCCAACTCCGTGAGTAACTGCTCGCCTGCCTCTATGCGCTCCTCAACGCCCGACATATCGGGTGGTTCGATTTCGGAGAGCAACGCATCCTGATACGCGAGGACGCTGTCAATGCGATTCTCGTCCTCCATGGGTTAGGCCGCCTCATCTTCGCCAAGGTCTTGTCTCAGGTCTCTCACCGCACGCTCAAGAAGGATGTTGAGACTCTGAGGTATTCGATCCGCTCTTTGCTCGCATCCGTCTCGTCCTTGAGCGCCTGGATGATTGCCTGATGCTTCTCTAATGCGGCTTTGTAGAGCCGCTCCTTCTCCTGGCGGAGCTGTTTGTTCTTGAGATGAGCCGCAGTGCCCACGCCAACTGCCGTAAGTGCCGCTACGGGTGCAGCAAGAACGAACACGCCAGCTACCATACCGCCGCCGACAATGCTTCCTGCAGCAGCCAAACCAGACGTTATGCCGGCAGCTGAAAGCCCAACGGTTCCAAGGCCATACAGGGCGGCAAAAGAGCCTACTCCACCAATGCCAGCGACGAGGGCGCCGCCAAGTACTTCGGGTATGGAGCTCTCCCGTATGGTGCGTTTCTTGTCATCCAGCGCGGCTGCTGCTTCATTGACCACATTGACGACTTGTTGCAAAGAGTCGCCGCTTCTGGAAAATCATATCCTTCTTCTTTTTAACGTACTCGCCCATGGCGTTCCCTCATTAGTAGTGGAACCTAATAATGGCACCTATTATACGCTGCGCATTTCACACTATGGTCAACTGGCGGTTAACGTTGCCTTTGTCGGGCGCATACGGAAGGGGGCCAAGCCGCAGCCTGACCCCCCATGAGCCTTATGAGCGATTAAAAACTAGATGAATTCAAGCTCCCGGTAGAGGGGGTCGCCCTCCCCGACGAGCACGTCCCACCACCAGTCGGCCTTATCAGGCTCCGCTTCGCAGATCATCGCGAGCAGCTTCGAGCGGAACTCCGGCGGGTAGGCTTGGAAGTCCTCACGCATGGCGTCGAGGATGGCCTTGCTGCTGGATACCATCTCATTGCAGATGTCGCGCTTCGCGTCGAGCGTGTAGCTCTCGGGCGAGTACAGGCAGAGGTCTGCACGGAAGTAGGCCATGTCTTCGGCTTGCTGCAGTGCGGTCCAGTCGGTGTTGCTGGTGTTCATGTAACTTCTCCTTCCTTGCTCTGTGACCTGCGTAAGAGGACACAGGGACGGGGCATAATCAGGACACAATGGTGACCAAAACTCCGTTTCGTCCGTTTTCGTCAGTCACCGTACGTATTCGCAGAAGACCTGCTCAGACGCCCTTTTGTATACGTCAGTTGCCCTTAGTTTTCGTGCCCTGGTATCCCTCTCAAGGCGGAGATCACCAGTTCGAATCTGGTACGGGCTACCAAAAATCCGCAGGTCAGAGCATTGTCTTTGGCCTGTTTTCGTATCTCGGAACACCCTCTCCACCCCCTCTGGACACAACGGTGACACGAATCTGCCTGTGGGTGCGCCTAAAGTGGATTCTTCGCCCCTACCTGCTTACGGCCCCAAACTCCTCGTACCACTGTCTGATGGCGCGCTGATACTTTGGGCCAATGCGATCGATGGCCTCCTCGAGGGGGACGCTGCCGCTCGAGAGCTCCGCCGCGAGCGAGCCTCCTGCGTTCCTCCGAGGCCATGCTGTTGCAGCTGCTACTGCAGTACTTGGCGAGGTTGCCTCGCGAGCGGTCGGCAAGGAACGGGCGCCCGCAGCGGGCGCAGAGACGAAAGGCACCGGCCTCTGCGAGAAGTGCCATCCTACGGTAAAAGGCCTGGGTGGGATTGACGTGGTCGCGGACGTGGAAGCCCCTCTCGTCGTGCCACGTCTCGAAGGGGGTGCCGTAGTACCGGTGACGTTGTGATCCGACAGCGACATCGTGACAAGCGTGATGAACAGGTCTGCCGTCACATCCGCGTCGCTCCACGATGACGGGTAGAAGCGCATGGGAGAGTGCGGGCACCTGGTGAGATGCCTCATCGCCTCCGTCTGCGTGGGTGCGGCGCTGAGGCCCCGCCCTCTCAACGCCTTGCATATCGCGGGCATGTCGGCAGGTTCGAGGCCCCAAAGGTGCGGTGGTTGCTCTCATACTCTATGGATACGCCGATGTCCACGAAGAACTGCGTGTCGATAACTTTTGCCGAGCTGGGAAGGCCGAGGTCGAACGTCCTCAGTGCGCCCCGCCTCCCGTCGCAGTTGGCGAGGGCGGCGTAGGTGCCGAGCGCCCGCGCGTTGGCACACAGCCTCTTGGGGTGGTGGAATGGGATTATGTAGAGCCCCTTGGACGGTAAAATGACGGCCTCAGTCCCGAAAAGCTGTCCCTCGAGGCCAGCTGGGATCCCATGGGAATCGTACTCGCGCTCGTACGTTCCGAGCGCGCCAGACTTGATGGACACCATGTCGAGCGCCTCGATCTCGGGGAAACCTCGGTCAATGGCGTCCACGATGCTGCCCCTCAGGGTGTCGGTCTCGTCGTTACCGATGAGATGGTGCACCAGCTCGTGATGCGGGTCGAGAGGCGTAGCGACGCCCTCGAAGAGTGTCGGTGAGAACCCGGTGACGAAGTTCAAAACAACTTGACAGAACACACTCGGGACCCGTCACGACACCCCCGCACGCTCGCCGACTCCGTACAGAATGACACCGCCCCACCGCCAGGAAAGCTACGTTTCCCCCAGACGCCTCCCTGTGCTACCCGGTAAAAAACGCGAGGGCCACCGAAGAGGAAGGGAGTAGACGGATTTAACAGCTGCATAAACCTTTTGGTGAAACTATGAGATACCTTCAAGAAGCTTATCTAGCTCGTTGCGACTATAGACATCGGACTGTGGCGGAGAGGCCATATAGGCCAAAACTGCCACTATGTTTTTCTTGGCCGCCTTAGTCGCTTTGGTTTGAGCATTCAGGATGAGAAGGTTTCCGTGATGACTATTCTCACGCGTGCCTGCACGACCTTGGTAGCTCATGGGGTCGCGATTATAGTCGAAGCATTCGGAATATGTTTCTCTCAGGCTCTCGAGACTAGCAAGCGGGATTCGACATACGCCGCCAAGAAACTGAGGTCTAAGGCCATCGATTTTGAGGCTTCGTGAGTTCGTGTGGGTGGGTGGTTGCGTCACCGCCCCGACGGCGTGGGCCTCACCGCACTGGCGACGTGGGCCTCACCGCCAGGGCGACGACGCAGGAGTGTACACAGATCGGCCAAAATGGCCACTCGGTGCCGTTTTGGGGCATTTGTGTACACTGTTGCGCCGTGGGCTTGGGTTGTGGGTGGCCTTGGGATCGCAATAG
>ERZ772764.253-NODE-253-length-39449-cov-10.840915_pt1 | contig 39449 bp, 38 predicted proteins | sample MGYA00512163_ERZ772764 | MGnify/ENA primary metagenome ERZ772764 (study PRJEB29015, sample SAMEA2737903) | human oral metagenome | biome: human oral; feature: human-associated habitat; material: dental | place: China | collected 2094 ... | reverse complement strand
TGCTTCATTTTTTACATTATTTACTACATTTTTTGTGCCCTGTACTACATTATTTACTACCTGTTTTGTACTATTAACTATATTTCCTGCTATTCTTAATGTTTCTTTTCCTACATTTTTCGCTATCTTCACTGCTTCATTTTTTACATTATTTACTACATTTTTTGTGCCCTGTACTACATTATTTACTACCTGTTTTGTACTATTAACTATATTTTTTCCTATTTTTGATGTTTCTTTTGACACATCATTTATAATTTTACCCATCCCTCTAAAAAGTGGATTATTTGTAAAAGAATTTACTCTCTTATTTAATGCTACTGCCATAACTTCTCCTCTTTTCTTAATTCATATTTTTTATTTCTTGAATTTATGGTAACATATGTACCAAAATTTTGTCAAATTTAGCTAAATTATATTCAAAGCATTAAATTTACTAAGTTTAAACGTATTTTTACTATATATTTTTTCATATTAAAAGTCATATTTTTTTAAATTAAAAGGATCAATCTCTGTTTTATACAAAAATTAATCCTTATCAATAACTAAATAGATTTATTTTTAATCTTATTAAGACAATATCTACATATTTTTTATTAAAAAATGTTTCTCTTTCATTTTTTATCTATTACTCTTCTTCTATTTTAAAGTTAAATATTCTTACCAGTTCAGTATCATCTTCCACTTCCCATGTATCACCATTTTTTCTGTATTTTATATTTATGTCCTCCATGTTATATTTTACTTCTTTGCTGCTCAGTTCCTCAAATATAGTTTCTTTTAACCATTTCAATGTTGTTTTTTCTACTTCATCATCACTTTTTTCCAGAAGTTTTGCATGATACTTCTCTATTTTTTCATAAAGTTTACTTCTTACCTTACTTAAATCAGGTACTTTTAAATTTGCTTTCAAATTCACTGTATCCCCTTCTTCTTTTATTCCTGTCACCTTGTATCTTATTTTCTTTATTGCTTCTTCAAAAAGTGTTAATGATCCTTTTGCTTCTTCATCTAAATCAAATATTTCTTCTACATTTCCTGTTTTTATCATTTCCATTGCTTCTTCAAATATTTCTGCAGCTGGGTGAACAATTTTTTCCTTTGTTTTAGTATTTTCCTTTAATATTACATCCATTCTATTATCTTCCATTTTTCCTCCTTGTTTTTTTATATTAATTATTAAAAATTTTTATGAATAATATTATTTTAATTCTTCTACTCTTCATCAGCAATATAAATTATTCTTAAATCATTTTCCTGATTCAGAAATACTAATTTTTCAAAATTTGTATCATATGCGTAAACTAATCCATCTTCTGCAACAAGATAAACGTCATTCTTTAGCTCTAATTTCGATTTTTCTTCCTTTAAAGGTTTCTCTTCTTCCAAATCAAAAGACTCGTCAATGTAATCTGTTATGAAATAATCTTCTCCTTCTTTTTCTATTTTAAAACTGTCTGCTGTATCTGGATAACCAAAATTTTTGTTTAAGAATTTATCTTCATGCAGTTTTCCATCTGTTGTAAACTCCTCATCTATCCCTTTCCCAAAATTCATTTCTTCCTCATATTTTTCTTTTAATTCTTCACCCATATTTTTCTCCTCACTTCATATATCATTTTATTTAAATCCTGATAATTTTTATTCATCAGCTACAAATATTATTCTAAAATTATTTTCTTTGTTTAAAAGTACCAACTTCTTTAATTTTGTATCATAAGCATAAACTAATCCATCCTTATGTACAAGATATACATTGTTTTCTATCTTTAATCTTGATTTTTCTTCTTTTACCGGTACTTCTTTTCCTACAATAGGAGATTCATCAATATATTCAGTTATAAGATAACCTTCACTATCTTTTTCTATTTTAAAGCTGTCCGCTGTATCTGGGTAACCAAAAGTTTTATTTAAAAATTTATCCTCATGCAATTTACCGTCTGTTGTAAACTCTTCATCCATTCCTTTTCCATAGTTCATTTCCCTTTCCGAACTATCTTTTGATTCAGTTTCAGTATTTAAATTTTCATTCTGCTTATGTTCTTCCACTTGCTGTGTATTATCCTTATCAGAAGTAGCGTTTTTTTCTGTATTTTTTCCACAGGATAAAGAAGCTAACGATAGTATAAGCACAGTTATAAAAAACTTACCAATTTTTTTTTTCATACTAATCTCCTTATTTATTTAATTTATCATATTTTCTTGCCAACTCTATTGTTCTCTCTTTTACTAAACTTGCCCTGTTTGATGCAAATAGCATCTCATAATCTCTGTCTCCTTCTTCCAAGCCATCATCGATTAATTCTTTTTTTATTTTTTCTTCTTCCTTTTTAAACCATTCTTTTTCTTCAGATTCAAGCTTTGACTTTTCAGAAGCTGAAAGTTTTGAAGTGATAAGATCGTAAACTTTTTCATACTCTTTTTTCCATTTTTCATCCAGATCAAAAGATGCCGCCAACATATTTTCCCCTGATTCGATAGTTTTATTTACTTTTTCTTCAATGGGATTCATTCTTTCCATCAATTCAGTTTCATAACTTTTAGCTTCCTTTTCTGTGTCAGCAGTTTCTTTAGATGCACTTATCTCTTTCCCACTCTGAGAATTTTCTACATTCTTTGTTTCTTTATTACTTCCACCACCACATGCTATTATAGCGGATAGTGAAAATAATAGAATTCCTTTTTTTGCAGTTAGACTAATTTTCATATAAAGACTCCCTCTTCTTTTTTATAATATAATAAATTATTTAAAAACTTATTGATTAATTTACAATTTTGCTCCGACTCTTCTTATTGAAGATATAATTGATTTCATGAAACTTACTGAAAGGAAAATTGCAGCGATATATAAAAATTTTCCTCCTATTGAATAAATATAGTTTAAAAATCCCGTAATCAAACCTATACAAATAAAGACCATATAATATTGTATTGCTGTTTTAATTATAGTATTAGGTATTATCATTCCATAATTTTCCCTTAATGGTTTGAATACCATAAGAATGAAAGCTATTCCAGAAAAAATAAGCATAAGATGTATTTCTATTATAATCCTTAATATATCTCCAAAAAATAATATAATCATTATATACATGAACATTTTAAGCAGTAATAATATAATATTAAAACCTAGGTTACTTTTAAAAACCCAGTCAATGAATATTAACCATGCAGATTTTATTTCATATATTCTTTTTGGAATTTCTTCAAGTGTATTCCAAACACTATCTAAATTCAGCAAAACCCCATCTGTCACAAAGAAAGATTGATTATCAACTTTAAAACTGAATATATATTTAGGTATTCGTTCAAATATGAGCGGTTCCAATATATTCTCCAATATATTTACTCCCCCAAGCCAGTTTGTCATTATAAAAAATAAAAAAACCGCAAAAACTAGTTCACTCATTATTTTTGATATAACTTTTGAAATTTCATTATCAACTGCTAAAAGGAATATTTCATATAATATATTTAGTACAACAAAAATAAGAACTACAAGAAGAATATTTGATATGACAAGTTTCATAGATGTTTTTCCAAATCGTATAACATTTTCAATACTTGTTGCTATCTCTCCATTTCCATAGTCTATAACCATTTTTTCCTCCTTTTATATTTATAAATACTATAAATCTAATTAATTTCTTATTTTCTAAATAAGATTATACATTATTTAACAAAAAAAATCAATTTTTTCTAAAATAATAACCAACTATGATTTTTATTAGGTTCTTTGCTAAATTTAATAAATTTTTTTTGTACATTACTTAAATATATTGTAATATACAAAAAGGGAGCTTATGCTCCCAGCCATTATCACTCAATCATATACACCCGGTTTATCTCTATACCGTTTGCATTATTATCATCTGCTCCTGCCATATCTGCAACAATCTTAGGACCGAACCATGCTCCACCTATTATTATTCCATAAATAATTAAGTTTTTAAATAACTCTGCCAAATCCAGCTGCTGTCCTCTATACAGGTTAAATACAGAAATTGCAAACATTAGAAGTCCTCCAGCTGTTACAATCCATTGAATCCATGGAAGAAATCCCATAATTCCTGATAAAACCCTAGTAAGAGCTGCATTTGTAGCCATATCGGTATTGGCAGTTGCTCCCGCTTTCTTTAAAATTTGTTCTGCATCCGTAATAAAAACCATATTTACAAATATTATTGTAAATACTGTTAATAAAGTAAATTTTCTTTTCATTTTTGTCTCCTTTTCTATTTTTTTATTTTTTTTACTTAAAATTGCTTATTATTGTATCTGCTATCTCCAAATCTTCTCTACTTATTTTTCCTTCATCATATTTATATTTTAGATAAGCTTTGTTTAGATTTCTCAGATATTCATGCTTTCTTTCAGGTTCAGGATACTGATCCATATATGTATCTGACAATTTTTCTATCATTAACTTTGACATATCATCTCCTGCACCTACATATGCCAGCTCAAGTCTGGAAAGGTTCAGTTCAAACAGCCTTGTACCATATTTAGAATTGTACAGATACTGTCTCTGACCATACGCCCTGTCTATTGTAGCTATTGCAATTTGTGAAAGGTTATATCCTTCATATATTTTACTGTGTGTACTAAGGGCATTTTCATTAGGAAGAAATATTTTAGTCATACACGCATCCTTTATAGTGGAAGCAATGCTTGATTTTTCAATATCACTTAATGACTGCGTAGCAAAAACTACCGATGCATTTGCTTTTCTCAGTACTTTAAGCCATTCCTCTATTTTTGCCTTCATTCTTTCATGTCTTAGGAATACCCAGCACTCATCAAGTACTACAAGTGTTGGTATATCTTTTCCAAGCTTTTCAGTTTCAATTCTATAAAAAAGATATTCCAGAACAGGCAGAAGAACTTTAGGTTTTTCCATGATTTTACCCATCTCAAAGGTCATAAAGTTGGAATCTTCCATAACATCATCATTATTATCAAAGTATGAGCCATAAATCCCCTCCTGTGAGTATACTCTCAGTGCTTCCTTCAACTTAGGTGGCTGAACAAGTTTTACAAGATTGGTTATTGTTCTTTTCTGTGGTTCCTCCATTTTTGAAAGTGCCAGCAGACCGTCATAAACTTCCTTTCTATTTTCAACATCTCTTGCAAGATGCTCATCTTCCTGTTCAATAAGCCCCATTACCCATTCCATTGCAAACTCCAGATCCTTTGTTTTATGAATGTTACGTAATGGCTGAAATGCCATATGGTTTTCACTGTCCAGATCATAGAATTTCCCGCCGGAAGCTATCGTAAGTACTTTAGAAGAAGCTCCTTTATCAAATATAAATACCTGTGATCCACTTTTTTTGTATCTGTTTCTTTCATCAAGATATTTACTTTCATACTTCATAAAATTAAGTACCATGGTACCAAGCATTACAGATTTTCCTTTCCCTGTAGGCCCTATTATAAGAGTATGGCCTACATCATCGACTTTATTGCTAAAATGGAAAATTCTGTCATTACTTATTGTGTTAAATAAATTTGGAGCTTTTATCCTTTCATCCCAAGACAGACCTTCAAATACAGAAGATATTGGAAGCATATATCCCAACGACTCTGAATTCATCGGGCTTTTTCTGATATTCTGCTTTATATTCGAAGGCATTGCACCAAAATAAGCATCCTTAACATTAAGCTTATCATCAAGACACGTAAATCCATGTCTATTTATTACCCTTATAACCAGATCTATTTTTTCTTCTAGCCGTTGAGGACTTTTGTCGGAAACAATTACAGAAAAAGTATAATATCCATAAGAAACCCTGTTTGCTTCAAGTTCTTCCCTTGCATATTTGGCTTCATATGATTTTTTTATTCTGTTTACATTTCCTGCATCAGGATTTTCTCCCCTTGCGGCATTAAAGGCATTCAAAATAATTTGAACCATGTTATATCTCTTACCAAACTGATATTTTTCAATATTTTTTATTGAAGCTATGGCTTCTTCTTTTGAAAGTCCTATCAATCTGGTTGTACTTCTAAATGGAAACTTTAACTTTTCCAGCTCAGAAAATACTTGAGGTACAACAGCGTCTGGAAATAATTTTATACTTACAACTTTTGTATACTCATTTCCAACTTTGAGCATTCCATTCTTTATTTCCATCTGAGAACAGCTGAGCCATTCATCAATAGAAAATCCAAGTGGAGGAACTCTTAGATTTACATTTACTGAAATAGGATTTATTGTACTATACAAGAAGTTTAGAAGATCACTATTTTCCAGAATTTTAATCTCCAATACAGCATAGTCAAGTCTAAAAAGTATATCTTCCACTTTTCTGTTAAATTCCTTTATCAGATTGTTAAACTGCTTCATATAATCCTGTTTTCCAAGATTTCCTTCATTGAATAGAGTTTCATCTATGTTCTTCTCCTTATTATAATCATATAAATAGGAAATTGTCAAATAATGTCTTACTTCATAAAATCTTTTTTTCTTAAATAAGCTGCTACGCATCTTATGTCCTATAACTGTTGGAATAGGAGACAATTCACTTATTTTTTCTTCTTCCCTTGAAATAGGTCTTTTTTGAGTTTCATAATGAATAACTACGCCACTTCCAGCTTCTTTTAAAGTATCATTGAGATATTCCAATATTTTGTCTATATCATCAATATAGTCCAAATCCTGATTTATAATTTCAAAAATTCTCGCAAATCCACCATTTTTAAGAAGAAGTGTATTTTTATCAATCATTCTTCTATAAGGTATATAAAAATTTACGCTGTCATTTGTAGTTGTAATACGAAATTTATCAACAACACTTTTTAGAAATTTCCCAGAAGTTGCTTCATTTTTATTTTTCTTAATTTTTTCCTTCATTTCATTCCTTTCAATACTATTACTTTTACTACATCTAAACTTACATCTTTCTTTATTTTAACTTCTAATCATATTTTTTAATTTCCTGTCCCCTGATAATTAAGATCCCCTATATCTACAGAACTTCCTTGAGAAGCATTTACCTGTGATGAAGAAGACTGATTGCTTTCTCTTATTTTTTGATTTCGTTTATTTACCCTATTTAACTCAGCTTCATACTTTTGCATTGAATTCTCATACTCCTGCTGACGTATTTTTTCCTCAGCAACTTCTTCAAGATAATCGTGCCAACGAGAAAAATATAGAATTTTTTTTACATTTCCTCCATTTTCATATCTTTCTCTTCTTATTCTTACAAAATCTTCATTGTAATTATCATCATCTTCATCCAAAAAGCCTTTATTTACATTAGAAGGTAAAGCCTGGGTTACTCCAGGTGGAAAACTTTTTATATAATCCTGTCCATAACTAAAACCTGACATAAGTAACCCTGCAAACAAAATTAATCCTGACTTTTTCAAATTCATATTCCTTCTCCTTTATTGATATTAATATTTATTATTAGTTTTTCTTCCTTTAAATTGTATTCTATAATTTCTTTTTCATCTATATAAAAACATCCCACATATATTTATTTATAATATCGTAACTCTCTTCAAAAATAAAAATCTCCCTCTTGTGTAATAGAATTCTAATCTTATTTATAACATATTTTACTTATAAAAACACTAATTTTATTAAAAATATTTTAGATAATGAATTTTAGCTATAAATATAGTATTTATGAGGTATTTATAATAGTTAATTATTAAAACATGGAAAATTGACTATGAAAAATAGATGTGGTATACTTTTCCCAAATGTGAATTAAGGATGTGATATGAATGTCACAAGAAATTACTTGGGAAGAATTATTAAAAGAATGTTATTCTGAAAAGTCTGAGAAAAAGAATGGAGATACAGAAATAACAGGTTTCAAGAGAGATTTCAATTTCAAGAGAATGAATACAACAAAGAAAGACAATAAGTACTATCATACAGAACTTTTAGAATTAGATTCTAAAAAAATTCTCAAAAATGTTACTGAACGTGAAAAAGCTGACGACTTGGCTCAACGGAGAAAAGAGGCTTTTAGAGGAAAAGAAAGTCACAAAATTATAAATGCATCTTATACTGTTGGTGCTACAACTGCTAATTGGAAAAGCTGGGATAATGAAAAAATAAAAAAGGAAAATTTAAAAAGGACACTAAGTGGACAAAATGTAAAAATGGCTATCGAGACTCTAAAGAATTTTGATGCTGATGAAATAGATAGTAAAATGTGGGTAATACAAGATTTAAATAATTCACCTAAAACTTTAGAAAAATATACAAAATTATTTGAAAATAAGGAAAATCTTGATTTTATTACGGATGAAAAAGAAGCTAAAGAATTAAAAAATTTTTTAGTAAATATAAAATTTTAGAGAAACCAAAATACGATGAAAAATCAGGGATGTCAGCACTTGTTATAGGAAATAAGGATACTAAAAAAGTAGAAATAATATTTGGTGCAAGTCAAGGTTATTCTAATACACGTTTAGAAGGAGAAATAGGAAAACGTACAGGAAAAGATTGGTATGGAAATAATGCTAAATCATGGTTCAAAACAACTAATAATAAAAGAGCAGCTAAAAAGTTTACGTATGATGTTATAGAAAGATACAAAAATGGACAGAAAGTTGACCAGGAAGTTTACAAAGAACTAACCACAATAAATGGACACTCAAAAGCAGGTGGGGAGGCAATTTATTCGGTTTCTCATATACCAGGTTTAAAATGTTTTGCAATAGATCCGGCACCAGTTACTGACTGTGGTCGTTGGATAAATCAGAATAATCTTTTAACAATGGTACCAAACATGGGACATGGAGCTCTTTCAACAGCAGAAAATATAGAAGGGACAGAATTTTATACATTAAGAATTAATCCTTCTACTAATAATAAAAATCTTTATAAAACTTTGGCACTCCCAGTTGAATGTAGTGAGAGAGGTGAACATTTTCCAGATAATGAAATGGCAGTAGATAGATTAAGGGAATTACAGAAGTATGCCAATAAAGTAGAAAAAAAACTTGAAGAACAGACAAGAAATTCTAATATAAAGAACGATAATATTATTACAAATGTGAGATAGGAGTTGAAATAAAAATGAAAAAAATTATATTATTATTCACTTTATCAGCATTATTGACCAGCTGCTATACTTTAGAAATGAGTGATTATAGAGGGTGTTCTTATGATGATAAAGATGGTTTGTATTATGACTACTGGAGCAAATATCCAGAAAGAGTACCTTGTACTTCTTTGAATAAAAAAATAGAAAGAGATAGAAAAAAAGGACATTAAAAATATCATATAAAATAAAAGAAGTGTGAGTTTTTTTCTTACACTTCTTTTTGTATTAGCATATATTTCTACAGTTCATCATCTTCCTGTTCAAAATCATCAAAATCTACATATTCTTCAAAATTACTATTATCTTCCTTTTCAGATACTTTGTCCAAATTTTCAAAATTACTGTTAAAACTTTCCCCAAAGTTTATATTACTTACCACATCTTCGGTACTATCCTTAGAATTTCTGAATATCAGATTATCTGTACTATCATAATTTTCAGCATCGCTAACCTTTATTGCACTTGCAATATTATTCTGTTCCTTTATTATTGATCTTCTAGGTTTGTTTTCAGATTTTTTTGTTCTAAGTCTAGGATCTTCTTTTTGAAGTTTTTTATACAGGTCAAGATATTTCTTTAATCCTTTACTATTTTTTATATAATTTTCCTTACTTCTCTTATAAGCTTCCCGTTCTTTATCATCAAATTCCTTAACCATTTCAGGTGTTATGGCCTTTATTGAATTATATATATTTTTTAAATCTCTCTTCATATTTTTAAGAGCACTTTCGTATGGAAGATAGTTATAAGGATAATCTTTATTTCTTCTCTTCTGATCTTCTGTAAGTTTTATATACTGTTGGCTCTTATCATAACAGCTTTCAGTATAAATATATGGAATCTTTGTCAAATCAGCATACTCTTTTTCCAGGAAATATACTATCTTGTCACTTTTTATAGGGTTTCTCCCTGAAAGTTTTATTATTATTTTATCACTTGGAAATCTTCCTACTTCATCTGGTGCCAATAAATCCTTCCCTAAAAACTGCTGGCTTTCAGATTTTATTATAGTTCCTACTGTCTTGTTTGACTGTGTAAACTGTTCTATTGTTTCCTTACCAAGCAGCTTACTGACATAATTTGCTGTTGTCTCATCATTTGATGTATAAAATACCTGTGCCTGGCAGTTTGATAAGAATCCATTTTCCTTTCCATATATTTTGAAAAGCTGATCAAGAGATTGAAGTATCAGCATCATTTTCATACCATATCCTGCTACATATCCTATACCTTTTTCAAGAACTTCCAATTTTCCTATTGCCGGAAACTCATCAAGAAGCATGAGCATCTTCCATTTATGACCTTTTTTGTTTATATAATCTATCTCCGGTGTAAGAATATTTACCATCTGTAGCAGTAACATCTTAATAAGTGGAGATAACGAAGTAATATCTGCTGGTGGTACAACTAAATAAAGTGAAACCGGATTTTTATAGTTCATAAGGTCAAATATTCTGAAATCACTGTGATCCGTATTTCTTTTTACTATAGGTATTTCAAATATTGACAGTTTCACTTTTGCAGATCCTATTATTGATCCCAACGTCTGCTCCGGAAGATTTCCTTTTTCTACAAGATATCTTGCAGCTTTAGGATGCCTTCCTGCATCTATTATATCGGCATCCGTTGCATACATTTTCATTAAATTTTCTCTGACATATTTTTTCGTTTTTTCATCTTTTCCAAATTCCTCTATCATGTCTTCTTCCTGAGCTTTTCTAAGCAAAATTTCCTTGATAGGGGCATCATATGTAGGATCTGTTATAAAATCGACTACATCAGCCATACTTGCTGTTGAAACAGGTTTTTCCACTCCATTTTCAATAACAAATTTTGGTTCCATAAGAAATTTTTTATACATCACATAAAAAATTATTCCAATAAGAAGATCCGCTGCCGAGTTGTTCCAGTAAGGATCCTTGCTTCCACCACCGCTATCTTCCTGCATAATAATATCAACTATAAGTCTTACATCCGGCATTTCATACTCAGTAAGAAATCTTACTTCTGCCAGTGGATTGTATCCACATGAGTTTTTGGATTTTGGTGCAAATCTTAGAATAAGATTATCGAATTTTTCTTTTCTGGCTCCTGAAGTCAGCTGATAGTTTTCACCTTTTATATCAAGTACAACTACACTTTCATTCCACGAATCTATAAGTGTAGGAATTATTATTGATACACCTTTTCCTGTTCTTGTTGGTGCAGTAACACATATATGGGTGTTATTATTATCACGAAGAGTTATTCCATTAAATCTACCTAAAACCACACCTTTGTCTGATTTCAGGCTTACTCCGAAATATTTATCTTTTCCAGGTTTAAAATCAATTTCCTCTATCCCTCCCCATTTTGCTGAACCATGTGAATCTCTTGGCTTTTTCTTACCTCTGAATAGAACATATAACACAAAAATAACCAGATTTACAATAATAAGGTAAAATACTGCAGTCGCCCTTGGCTGTTTAACAAATGCACTTTCAAGAACATTAATAATTTGACCCTTATAATTCATTTTTTTCCCTATAAGTGAAAAAGTCCCTAAGAAAGTGATTAATGTATTTCGTTTTAAGGCTCCGTATATATTAGGATACTTTTTTGAAAAGAGATAATTAAAAAAACAAATATACATGACCATATTCATAACTAAGTATATTATGGAAATTATAACTGCTTTTTTAGTAATTTTCATTTTCTTCATTTTCTTTCTCCTTCTCAAATTTTAAAGCTATATTTTCAATCATTGTGTAGAAAGAATTAACTGTATTCAAATCATTTACTCTTATTCCCGTACTGCTGATTACAAATTCTGAAAAGAGGTGTTTTTTAAATTCAAAAAAACTTCTTTTCATAAATTCGTTACAAAAATCCATCAAATCATCTTCCATGTATATGTTTTTGCTTCCAACATAAAATAATCCTGTAAGATTTTTTGCCAATTCTGAAAAAGCCTCTTCCTTAAAGTCTTCCAGCTTTATTTCCTTAGTTATGTTAGAAATTGTAACGGGATACTCCTTGAAATTTGAAAATTCTTTTAAAATCATATTATACATCACATCTTCTGTCATATTATATAGTAATAAAAGGTTATTTTTTAATAATCTTCTACTGTTATCATCAATTTTTGAAGGAAATAGCAAAAATCTTAAAATTTTTACATCATAGTAATTCATAATATTACGATCTTCAAGGTAACTTTCTATCTGAAATTTTACATCAATGGAATAAAATGGAATTTCATTTTCCCGTACACTATTTATTTCAAAATCAATTATTTTGAAATCCGTTATATTATCCCATATATATCCACAGTTGTTGCAATATACATTATCTGAATACATAGTTTTATTCAATGTTATTTCTTCTACTTCCTGTGAATTAATTTCCTCAAAAATATTATCTATTTCATATTCTTTCTCTTCTGCTTCCTCCTGAAGTTCACTGACAATTTCTTCCATTTCATCATCATTTCTTATTACCACAATAATTTCTTTAAGGGCTTCATTAAGATATTCATTTTCATAGAAATTAAAATTTATGGACTCAACAATTTTTCTTTCAAAACTGAAAATATCAGAAATTTCTATTTTATATTTTATCCACATAATATATTTTATCAGTTCATAAATTGTATTAAAATGTATCTCATGAATCTGACTGGTTTCTTCTGACTTCTCATCATATATATTTTTTTCTTCTTCCGCCCTGCCATTAATTTCCTGTCTTATTTCTACTGTAAGAATATGAATTTCATCTCTTAGACTATATTTGTAAAATAATCCAAAGGAAAATTTTTCTTCATTTTTTGTTTCTGCACTATTAATTAAATTTAACAGTTCGTCTACAATATTTCTGCTGTCCATGAATGTTTCTCCTACTGTGTTGGAGGAACTGGCTGTGCCGGTGCTGGAACTGGCTCAACAGTTGGCGATACATTTGTAGGAGGAGTAGTTGTAGCTGGATTTTGAATCTGATTTTGCGAAGTACTTATATTTCCAAATTCCACATCTTTTATTACCAGTCCTAATGGATTCATTCTTATCATAGCAGTCGAATTAACAGGAACCTGTTCTAAAAATGCAACCATTGTATATCTTGCTTCTCTTTCAGGATACCCATTTTGAGAATAAGTTTTCTCTGTAAAATTGACCTGATACTTTTTATCATCTATTTTTACAAAGCTTTCAATTTCTACTGAAATTGACTTCTGACTTCTTAAAACTTCCTCTGTATTAGTTTTATTTTTTATAAAATCTTCTATTTTTGATTTTGCTACATTATTTACAAATGACATCTTTTCTTTAGTCTGTTCCTGATAATAATTTTTGTCCTTATAAACAGTTCTTATTTTTTTTACAAAATCAACTAAAAAATATTCAACCATCTTATCATCTGCACTTACAATCTGTTGTCCTGTAAGTACCTGACCATTTACAGCACTGTCCTTATCAACTCTTATTACATAAGGAACATAGGGATTTTTTACACTTCTGGTAATTAAAGCAATCAAAGTAATCGCATTTGTTACAGCCAGACACCCGATAATCAGATACAATGTTTTTAATAACTTTTGTATTTTTACAGTAACATGATACATCATTTCTACTGATGTTTCCATTCCTTTTGAATTATTAAGGTTTCCAAATTCGTATTTTTCTCTCATTTTTTTTATTTCTTTAATATCCACAATTTACACTCCTTTTTTTTATTTGTATTATATAAATATTATATTATAAAAATCATAATTTTTAAAGTTTTTTATTTAAAAAAATAATATTTTTACATAATTAAATTTTTCCCAAATATTTGAAAATTAGCCAATATTTTTCTTTTAATTTAAAGAAAGCAGACTATAATTTTTTAAAAACATATATATAAAAATAAATATATACACACATCTTTTAGTTATATCATTTTCTAATATATCACTATATTTCTTTTTGGCTAGTAAAAATACTGCCATTACTACCAGTATAACTGCTTCACCTTCTATGAACTCACTTAAATGCATAGAAAGTCTTTCCAATATTTCATCAAAATATAAAGCTGGAGAATGAAAGTATCTTCCAAACATAAAAAATGCTATATGGCTTAATATCCAAGCCTCTATCAAATAAAAATTTTTTTTCATTTTTACCTCTTCTATAATAAAGTACTGTAAATCACATGTAATAATATAGAAATTACCAGCTTAATATTCAAACAAAAAGCTGTATATTTTAGGAATAATTTGAGCCATTGACTAAAAAACTTATTTTTTACATTTTTATTAATAAAAGATAACAGGACAAATATAAAATATAACATTAAAAATTTAGCAATCACATATATAAATAATGCCGCTATTAAATTTGGCATAAACACTATATAAAGAATAAAAAATATAAGCATCAGAACATCTGACAATAATAATATATCGAAAAAACTCTCTTTTTTTAAGTATTTAATCATCAAAATTCCCCTTTTTTATTACTAACTTTCAATTTAAACGAAGCATAATATAATTTTTAAAAAATACATATTCAAAAATAAAAAAATACATGCTTTTTCTGACATAATTATTGTTCAGTAAATTATCAAATTTTATTCTCAGTAATAAAAATATAATTATTATACCTAATAATATTATTTCCCCTTTTATAAATTTTTGTATATTCGCAGAAAATTTATACATTACATCATTAAAGTCTGAATGAATTAATAAAAAATATTTACTGAATATAAAAGTGGCTAAGTAGCCTAAAATATAAGCTTCTACTAAATAAAAGTTTTTTCTCATTTTACTTCCTCACATTCTATAGAAAATTAACAGTTTAAGTAAACATAAGAAATAATGACGAAGATGCAAAAACTCTTATACTTAAATAAAAAATTGCATATCGCAGTATTATTTTTAATCTTCCTTTAGTAATATCGTTTTTTCCAGTTTCATTAATTGTGTACAGCAAAAAATAAGTTAATAAAAATATTAAGAGTCTTACAACAATATACTGAATTAATACTAAAAATAATTCAATATAAAACAATAATACTAAAAATTTAGATATTATTAACAAAAAAGCAATAACATCCGGCAGTAGCATCATACTAAGAAAATCTTCTTTTTCCAAATATTTAAACATTAATGGACTCCTCTTTTCTTTCATACACTTCCTTTGTTACAAGATCCTCTAAAATATATCTTCTGTTTGCATAATCATACCCCTTTAACTTAGCAATTTCATTTACATAAATACTACTGTTCATATCCTTTTTTACAGAAACAACTATATCTACTGCCTGAATTATTTCTTCTATCTGTGGTACAGCAGTTACAGTCATCATATACTGCTCCATCTTTTTCAAAGCCGACTGTGCATCATCAGCATGAATTGTGTTGAAGCCTCCCTTTGAACCTGAATTCCATATTTTAAGAAGAGTATCGACTTCCTGTCCTGTACGGGATTCCCCTACTATTACTGTATCTCCGTTAAGTCTCATTGCTGTTTTTAAGAGATCTGAAAGTTTTACATATTTAGTTGTAGTAAGCTCAACCTTATCATCACAATCACATATGATTTCAGGAGTATCTTCTATTATAATAATTCTTTTGCGAGTTCCTTTCAATTCGTTGATACAGGCATTTGCAAGTGTAGTCTTACCTGTACCGACTCCTCCTCCTATAAGTATATTTGCCCCCTTCTGTATCTCTTCAACGAGAGCTTTTCTATATTCTTCCTTTAATCTTCCGGATTCTACATATTCGGTGAGCGGAAAGATTTTTATAGGTCTTTTACGTAAAGAAAATACCGGAGAGCCTTTTACAACATTTCCAAGAAGACACTCTATTCTCTCCCCCGTTGGAAGATTGGTAGAAATTATCGGATTTTCTTTTGATATACTTTCATTATTATAATCAGCTATAAGCTTTATCATGTTCTCTGCCCTGTCTGCATCCATAAATATGTCTGTCTTGAATTTTCCTCTCCCAAACATATCTATTCTTATATATCCATCCTGATTAAGGTTTATTTCGTTGACATTTTTATCCTCAAGAAGTGCGAGTATATCTTTTCCCAGCTGAGAAAAAATTACCTCACTGTCATCCCTTAATTTTATAATCTGTTTATATCTGTAAGGTAGCTTTGAAAAAACAGCATCATAAGGAGTTATATAGCTCAAATCATCCAGTTCAATATCATCAGGATGTTTTTCAAGTACTTTAATTCTTGTTTCTTTATTTAGTTTCTGTATTTCCTCAAGAGAAATATTAAGTTCCTCTGTATTTTCCATTTTATTTTTCCTTTCTAATTAAAATCAAATAAAACTGACTTGGTTTATTTTTCATATAAAAACGTATCCTAATTTTAAAAGTTTGTTGAAATAGACACTCCAACTTGTTTAACCATGGTCTGTATAATACTTATACATATAAAAACTTGTATTGTTTTAACAAAATTAAATGGTGTTAATATTACTCCCAGTGATTCTTTTCCTAACATTTCCACTATCATTGCAAGAACTATTATCATTGCAAAATTCACAAGATACTGTAAAAAGCCACTTATTATTATCTGTAAAGTATTTAATGATTTTGATTTTGTAACATCACTCATTCCAAATATCATGTAAAATAACCCCACCGAAGTCGATATAACAAATGTCAGTGAGCTTAAAAATATATTCAGAGCTATATTAAGCAAAGTTATTACAGTCATAAGTCCTGCAAGAGAAGTAATTGGTCTAAAAACTGTCATTTGCATTATTGTTCTTGAAATAGAAAAAATTAATCCAAAAATATTCCATGCCGCTGTTGCAAACGAAGTAGGCTGTGTGAAAGTTTTCCATACTGAAGCAAAATACTTAAAAATTGAATCTACGGAAATTTTTTGTTGTGTTATTCCATAACCAAATGTTCCAATAATTAAAGGGATTCCCTTTTTTAGAATATGTTTCATCAAATCATAATATGTTACATATTGTCCATTTTGCATTGATATGCCACTTACTTTTATAAAATCTCTAAAAATATACGTTGGTAACCTATATAAAAATAATGGCGTTATTAAATTTTTCATTAGCACAGGATAAAGTGCAACAAAAACAAAATATGGTGATTTAAGGGCTATTTCACTTAAAATTTTCTTAACAATTTCATCCAGTGAACCATGTAATCCACCTTTAAATACTGCCCATAATATATTTAATGTTATAAGAAATATCATAATGACCGTAATTAAAGCTGAAAATCCTCCTAGTCCTTTAACAGCTGTTGCAGAAATTCCATCTGTCATTTTTGTAACCTCTTTAAGAACTGCATCTCCATTGACAGCCTGCATATTTTCGACATTAGGATCTGCAGAAGTAAAGCCATTATATGCAAGATATCTTTGATTTCTTGGAGTACTATATGTTACTATATTAGGATTATTTGCTGAAATTGGCAAAGGAGTATTTACTCCTCTCATTTGCATACTATTTGTTATATCTTGCAGTTCTCTTATATCCGATTCATCCTGAACAGAAAAAGCTTTATTCATAATAGTTTCAAAAGGTATCACATATGCTGTATTTTTGGAATCTGTCATCGGTATGAAGGATTTTACACTTGATCCCTCTTCATACATATTTCCTCCCATTTCTAACATTTTAAGCTGACCGTTTGCTTCCTGGTAAACTAAACCAATTGTATCAATTGAACTATTGTTATTATAGTTCATTACGATAAGATCTCCTGGCTTAAGTGGAACTCCTGGTTTAACCTGATATTTTGTTATGGCTGCAAAATCAAGTAATTCCATATCATTAAAAGCTCCTGTTTTTATTCCTGCAACATTATAGATATATTTAATAAGTCCAACATGATCTGTTCCTTCAACAGGAGTATTAGTATAATATTTCTTTACTTTAGTATACGTATTACCACTGGAATCTTCTATGTCTCCTTTTTTCACTTCATATTCAACATCGTACCCATTATATGAATAATTAGGATTATAAGGTATTTGGTTCTTCCCGTTAAAATTTTTGTTTACCTGATTATTAAGTGTACTAATCAAATTTTCCATTTTTATATTGAGATTTTTGTGAGTACGTAAATTTTGTTGACAACCTACCCTTTTACTTCCATAAGAAGCCAAATTATAGTTATTTACCATTGTATTGTAAGCAATTTCAGATTCATTTAATATACCACGTGTTCCATAATTAAGTTTTTTAAGGAGGGCATTTTTTTCTATTATCAAATCATCTTCACAGTCTCTTCCTGAGTTCTGACTTGAAAATCCCATAATATTTATTATTATAAATAAGATTGTCAAAACTTTTTTCAAATTTATCATCCCCTTTTCCATTATTTTACAAGCATTTCATGTAACCTAACTGATTTTTATAAAATTATTTTTTCTGTTCTTTAGTCATTTTTTCTGCTTCTTCATAAATTTTTTTCATTGTTCCCTCTTCAAGTTTTTTTAATTCTTCTGTATTTCTTATCAAATCTTCTTCTTTAGGAAAATTATTTCTTACTTCTTCTTTAAATTTTAAAATCTCTTCATCTGTTAAATAAATATTTTGCTCTTTTAAAAGTGCTCTTATTTCTTCATTGGACATTTCTAATATTTCATTGATATTTTCTTCATATGTCTTTTCATTACTAGGTGTTTCTGTAAAAGGTTCCATCTCCTGTTCATTATTATTAAGCTCCTTATATTCAACCTCTCTTTTTTCACCTACATTTGTCAATCTTACTGAATTTGCATTATACACCGCAATAAGAATATATATTATCATTCCCAATATCCCTATTAATACATATTTCTTCTGAACATAGAAATTACCTAATGGCATTTTTTCTTCAAGTGACAATATAAAATCTGTAAATTTATTTCTTTTCATTTTCATCATTCTCCATTTTATTTTTTAGTTCTTTAACAAGTCGACCATAAGATATTTTTTCAACAAATGTCTTAAAATCTGTATGTTCGAGTTCTGCGATATCAAGTTGAATAATTTCCCTTATTAGGCTTTTCAGTTCTGTTTCTGGAAGAAACCTCATTGGTACTTTATCAAAAGCCGGAATAGAATCTCTCATATAAATTATCGCCTTCTTTTTAAAATCAAAAATATTATCTGATTCAACTTCTCTTATAAGATATTCCTTATCTTTTAAAATAACATCAAAATAAACTTTCACTTCTTCGATACTATTTTTTACTTTTATATACTTTAATTCATAAGTTTTTTCCGTATTAAATATAAAAAACTTTTTTATTTTTACCCTAAGTATAATTTTTCTTTTTTCATTTTCAGTAACATCAATGTAACTTCTTATTTTTCTTCTCCTACCATATGTTGTCAGTCCAAATTTTTTAATAAAAATAATAATAAGTATTAAAAATAAAATTTGTATAATATTATTTCCTATCATCTCTTCTCCTTTTTTCTATATTTTTTACGAAAGTATCTTACGTAGCCTCTGATCAACTGTTTCGAGTTTTTTAGTTCCTTCATTTAGAGTAATATTATAATGCATTGTTTCAATATATCTGTCATTTATATATAGATCAAATCTATTTTCATCAGAAATATAATTTTTAAGTTTTATCTCATCCTCATTGTCTTTATTTTCAAAATTAAGTATCTTGTTTCCAGAATTTATTACTCCATCTAATATCAACATTATTTTTATAAAACTTTCATAATTTTTAAATAACAAACTCCTTATTTTTAATTCTTTATCATAATTTATATTCACAAAGAGATACTTTATATTCTCACCTAATATTCTATGATATTTAAATGAATTCGGTATCTTTTCTTCATAACTAGAAATATCTTTTGGTATAATTTCAAAAGGATTTTGTTTATTTATTCTATATTTTTTTCTATACTTACAGTCAAGAAATTCTAAATATGTCACATTTTTCTTTTCTATTTTTCCTTCACTATTTAAAAATATCATTTCTTTTTGTATATTGTTTTTCCTGAAAATTTTATATTTATCTTTTATAATATGTATATCAGAAGCATTATAAACTATATTTTCTAAAAAAATATCCACATCATTTATATTATTAAAAAAAGCTAATGTAACAAATTTATCACTTATTTTTTCTCCATACCTTCCTAGCATAGGTATTACAAAATCAAACTTTTCCGAAATTTTTATAAAAATTTTTATAAACAGAAAATCTTTATCTAAATTTTGATAATCTTTGTCTTCTGAAGAAAAATTTCTATATACATTTAAAATATTGTATATGTCATCTAGAAATATTGCAACAATTTCATCCTTTTTTTTCATTTCTTTCATTTTTTTCATATTTTTTATTTTAAAATTGAAGGAAAAGTCTTCATTCTTTCTTTCAAGTTCTGCAAGATTTTTATCAATTTTTTTTTTCATTCCACTTACAAACTCAAAATATTTTTCCTTTTCACTATTAATTTTACTGTCTTCTTTTACAATCTCCTTTTCTTTCAAACTCTTTTTCTCTAATTCCAGAAAAAATTTTTCTTTATTCTTAAATAAAATCTCAATTTGCTTTTTTTTATAGTCCATTATCTGGGATATGTTTTCCATGTCATTTAATTTCAAACTTTTCTTTACATTATTACCATTTTTATCTTTAAATCCCACAATATATGGTCTAAGTTCATCTATAATTTCTTTAAATACAACACTTTTTACAATATTGAAAAGATTTATTCTACTTACATCAATATTATATAACTTGATATCAACTATATAATATATCTTATCCTCTTTTTTTTCAATATTTTTATACATTATTTTCTTAAATTTTTCAAATATAAGTTTTTTTAAAATTTCTTTTTTTGAAATTTTAAATTTATCAATGTATTTAATATGTTCTATTAAACACATATCATTTCCTATTATTTTATATATATTTTTATCACTTTCAAGAAAATTTTCAGAAATTAAGACTGCTTTTCTTTTTCTGTCAAATTCTAATCTAGCTTTTATTATTTTTTTTTCTATCAGATCAATCTGTTTTTCATCATTTAAATCAATTGTATTTTCATCAAAATGAAGATTGAGGCTATTTATTACCGGTATTTCCGCAAGAAATTTTTTTCTCATGTATCCTGATATCTTCATTTCTTTTTCATTTAACTTTTCAAAGTAAGGTTCCTCATATTCAAAATGTTCTTCTATATAGTTAAAAATTTTCATAAACATGTAAGATTGTACTATATCTTTTTTTTGATTTTCTATTTTTGAATTAATCTTTTGTAAATTTTTTTTATTTTCAGCTTCAATATCTCTTTTTTTATAATCTTCTTCTCTTGTTTTATACATTTTGTAAAGTTTGTCTGATATTTCTTCTGAAAATTTATCATATTTCTCTTCAAGTTCGCTATCATTTACTGTAATCATGATATTTTCTTTCCCAAAAAAATTATAGAAATCTAATACACTTATTCTATAATCTGCTTCCCTATTATCTATTTTTTTCTCAAGAAGGGCATCTTTTTTTTTTATAAAAGATTCAAAAATTGCTTTTTTTCTTTTCTGTATCTTTAATATCTGCTCAGTAAGAAAACTGTTTACTTTCTGCTGCTTGTTTATATCATTTATTTCATACATTAAATCAGGATTAGAATTTATAACTATTTTACCTGTTTTTTCTATTTTGATTTCACTATTAAGAACATTTTTAATATCATTGAAATTAAAACTTATATTGTTAAGTTCTTCTATATTTTTAAAACTAAGCTTATAAAGACTTTTCTGCATATTTTTCACCTCCAGCTATTTCTTCATATTTTTTTTGATATTCTTTAAGATTTTCCAGCTCTTCCGTATCAAGATTTTCTATTTTAGAAATATCAAAATTATAAAAATTATCTAGCTGTGTTAAACTATCTTCTATGTCTGATAAACCAGCTATATCATAATTTATCAAAATACTATTCATCTTTTCAATATATAAAATATCTTCACAAAGTTCACTATACGCCCTATTTTTTTCAATACTTTCAGACTTTATTATTTTTTCAGTAAAACAAGGATTTTTAAGCATTTTTTTCATAATAGTTTTAAAATTTTCTGTCTTATCTGAAGTTTTTTCAAGTAAACTGAAAATGAGTTGTCTTTCATCAGGAATTAATTTCATACCTTTCCTTAAAAGTTCATCTTCTATTTCTTTTTCATTTTCTAGCAAATTAATAATATTATCCCTCTCAGATATAAATTTACTTTTAAGTTTAAATTTTTTATTTTTATAATAACTATCATCTTTTTCCAAAAATTCCAAAATATTTTTCTGTTCATTTTCTTCTTTTAATTTTTCAATCATTTCAAGTGAATTTGAAATCTGGATAAAATCATCTATATCACATTTTATCAATACATCATTTCCATTTATTTTTATTTCAGAAGTTCCATTTTTTAAAAATATATTATAATTCTCTTTTGAACTTTCTAAACTATCAAATGTAGTAAATTTCCTTTTTTCAGAATTATTCCTGTTATTTTGAAGATAAAGAAGATCATAAAATAATGAATCACTTTGATTTTCCACCATTTCATCATTAATTTCAATAGCATTTCTATAAGTCAAAGTATTTCTGTAATAATTTAGCATTTCATATTTTAAGGTTCTTATTTCATGTATAAAAGAGGAATTTTTACTATATTCTTTAGAAACTAAGGGAAATTTCATAATATTATTTCTTATTAAAATATTTGCATAAGAAAAATGTAACATTATATTTATAATATCATTTTCCTGATTAAAAGAATTTAAAATACTTTCTATATTATTTCTAATATTTTTTTGTCTGTCTAATGAAAAATCAAATTCTTCAATATTTAAAAAGTAACGTTCCAATTTATTATGTATATTATCATAATTTTCAAAAATATCTATTTCTTCTAATTCTTCAAAAGAATAATTTAATTCAGTAAGTTGCGCCAATATTCTAATTTTATCGTCATCTTCAATAAATTTTTTAAACTTTTCATAATCTGACCATACTTCACTTAAAAGTATCCTTGTAAACTGCATTATTTCTTTTCTTATCTGATCTATTTGAATATCTATTTTTTCTGTTTCTATATCACGTTTTTCTATTTTTACATTATCATATTTAAAATTATTCTTTTTCTGTAATTTAAGTTCTGCATATTTTTTTAATTTATTTTTAAATTCTATAATTTTATCACTATTTTTATCATTTGAAAAATAGTCTATATTTTCAATTTGGTCATAAAGAGAAAAAGAAATCATAATTGCATCGTAAAATTCTTCAAGACTTGTAATTTTTTTATCTGAAAGTTTTTCATAGTATTTTCTATATATTTCATTAAGCTTTCCCTTTATTCCTTCAAAATCACTTTCTTTTACTTTTATTCTTTTTTCCTGTCTTTTCTTAATACTATATAATCTATAATTCAAAAAATCTTTTTTCTTTTTTATATTCTCATTTTCTTCTTCCTGCAATTTTTTTATTTCATCATTTGTAAATATTTTATTTCCTGAAATTTCTTCATATTCTTTCATTTGTTAGTCCTTCCCTCAATTCTGTCCATTAATTTTTCAAGCGTTTTTTCTTCTATAAGAAGCTTCACTTCAGATTTGAAGTCCTTTTTTCTTAGAATACCTAAATAACGTGAGTCGAAAGATGTTTCAGTATCACCCATGACATAATACTCATCTTTTTTCAAAATATATCTGGTATTTTCAATTTTATCAGTAAGTCCCTTTATTTTAAAAATTTTCCCTTTTTTTTCTCCGTTGATTAATACTGCTCCGTCACTTCGAGTCTCAATTGTATCACCTTCGACTGCAACTATTCTTTTTAAAAGATATAACTTTTTTCCTTTATTTTTACTTAAAGAACTTTCTACATATTTTAAATATTTTTTATCCATCAGAAAAATAACTAAATCTCCTTTTTTATAATCAGAAATAATTTTTTTTACATATATTCCTTTTGTCATACTGTCTGTCACATTATAGATAATTCTTTTTATACAGAATACTATACTAAAAAAAATAATACCTATTATCATAAGTTTTGTTATAAATTTATACTTCTTAGTTATTTTTAAAAAGAAAGTTATTTTTTCTTTCAATTTTTCTAAAATATATATCATTTTTACTCCAAGAAAATTATTTTTTATTATTATAACATTTATTTTTTCTTTAGACAACTTTTCAATTTATCTCTTTTTATTGATTTATAATAGAAAACAGTATATAATTTATTATTATTTAACTAAAAAGGCATAATTTCAAAATATACCTTAATACATTTTTTATGACCATGGTCATATAATCATTTAAAATATATATGTATATTATTGAAAAATAATATTTTACAAATGTATCTTTTTATTGTATACTTACTTCATAAAATAAATTAAAAAAGATTGGAGAGATTAAAATGAAAAGACTAAATTGGTTATGGTGGAACATATTAAATACAGTTTAATAATATTTCACCGGCAATTTAGGATTTCATATAGTCTGTTCATTATAATAAATACAGGTAAAGGCATCGGTGTATAAATACGATGCTTTTTCTTTATTTACAGGTCCTCTATTACGGAGGGCTTTCTTTTTTACTAAATAAAATATTAGGAGGATATTATGCTGACAAAAAATGCAATACACTACTATTCCGTAATAAGAGAAAAATTTGAAAAATCTTATCTGGCTGAAGATGCAAACCAGATTATAATTGGAATCGACTGTGACTATGTAGATTCTTACGAATATAACTACAAAACACTGGAACTTTTTTACAATAACCAGAAATCAATAGCCCCATTTGCAGGACTTTTTGGAGTTTTTTCCTATGAAACTATACATTTTTTTGAAAAAATTGAGAAAAAAGAAAAAAGCCAGTTTGAATTTCCACAGTTTATTTTTGCCAATGCTAAGGCATACCTGCATTATTCAAAAATTAGTAAAACATACACTTTTTATGGAGACAAGGAAAAATATTACACTTTTCTTGAAAAAGACACTTCATATGAAAAAAACTTTGAAGAAAAATTATTTTATAAAATAAAAACTGACTTAAATAAGGAAAAAGAACATTTCTATGATATGGTGGAAAAGGCAAGAGAATATATAAAAGACGGAGATATTTTTCAGGTTGTATTAAGTGAACAGCTTTGCCTCGAATCAAATATGGATTCTCTTGAATTCTATAGAAAACTGGCAGAAGCTAATCCTTCTCCATATATGTATCATTTTCCTACAAAATATGGAGATGTGGTAGGATCAAGTCCTGAAATACTGGCTGAAATTCTTTCCAACAATATTTACATTGCTCCTATTGCAGGAACAAGACCTCGTGGAAAGGATGCAAATGAAGATTCTCTTCTTGCACAGGATTTACTGAATGATCCTAAGGAATGTGCAGAACATAGAATGTTAGTAGACCTGGCTAGAAATGATATAGGAAAATTTGCCGAAAAAGGTTCAGTCATTGTAAAAAATATGATGCATGTAAAACACTACCAGCATGTAATGCACATTGTTTCAGAAGTATTCGGACAGAAAAGAAATGATGTTTCACTTTTTAATATTATTTCTTCAGTTTTTCCTGCCGGTACATTAAGTGGTGCACCTAAAATAAGAGCAATGGAAATAATTGGTGAACTTGAAGACTATAAAAGAAACATTTACGGTGGAGGAATAGGGTTTTTACATTTTAACGGAAATATGCAGCTTGCAATAGTTATAAGAAGTGCTTTCTTTACGAATAAAAATCATTTGTCAGAGAATTTCTCCAAAGAGGAACTTCCTGAAGAAAATTCAGATTTTTTCAGAAAAAATGAAGTATCTAATGTATTTATTCAGGCAGGTGCAGGAATTGTATATGATTCTATAAAAGAAAAAGAATATGAAGAGATAACTCATAAAAGAGCATCTGTTTTAAATATATTTAAAAATAACTGTAAGGAAAGAGAGGAGTAAAAATGATATTACTGATTGATAACTATGATTCTTTTGTATTTAATGTAGAACAATATTTGAGGGAGCTTACAAATGAAGAAGTAAAGACTGTGAGAAATGACGCAATTACACTTGAGGAAATTAAAATACTAAACCCTAGCAGGATTGTTCTCTCTCCCGGACCTAAACATCCTAAGGACAGCGGTATATGTCTTGAAATTCTTAAAAACATTGAAGATATTCCTATCCTTGGCATATGTCTTGGTCATCAGGCTTTTGGTCTTGTTTTTGATGGAAAGATTGAAAAACTCGAAACACCTTTGCATGGAAAGACTTCAGAAATTACATTAACTGATAAAAATTCCATTTTATTTGAGGACATGCCTGAAAAATTTAATGTAATGCGTTATCATTCCCTATACGTAAGCGAAGAAAATCTTCCTGAAGAACTTACAGTAACAGCAAAATCCGATGACGGAATTATAATGGCCCTGGAACATAAAACAAAAGATATTTATGGCATCCAGTTTCATCCTGAATCATTTTTTACAGAATATGGTAAAAATATTATAAAGAACTTTATTTCAAATACAAAAAAAGAAACTCTACAGAGCAACGATAAAAATACTGAAGAAACAGAAAGAAAAAAAGCAGATGAAGTTTTTAAAAAATATCTGAAAAAATTACAGGATAATATCCCTTTAGCTGATAATGATTTTAAGGAAATATGTGAAGTAATAAATTCTAAAAATTATGATATTGTCCAGCTGGGAGCGCTCCTTGTACTTATTTCTGAAAAAAGCCTCTATCCTGAATCTCTTACAGCTTTTGTAAAAAACATTCTCGAATACAGTGTTACTTTTTCAGATGACAATCCTATGATTGATCTGTGCGGAACAGGAGGAGACGGACTGAAAACAATAAACATTTCTACTACTGTTGCCTTTATTGTTGCTGCCATGGGAGTAAAAGTGGCAAAACATGGAAATAAATCTGTAACAAGTAAAAGTGGAAGCAGCGATGTAATTGATAAACTGGGATTAACCATGGAAAAATCACTTATTAATCAGCTGAATAAACTTGAAAACAGCAATCTTGCATTTTTCCATGCACCGTTTTTTCATAAGCTTGTAGGCGAAGTGAGGGAAGTCAGACAGAGACTTGGAATAAGGACTGTATTTAATGTACTGGGGCCTCTTCTTCATCCAAACAGAAAACTGAAATACCAGCTTGTAGGACTTTACCATGAACCTGTTCACAGACTTTATGCTGAAACATTACAGCTTCTTGGAAGGGAGCATGCACTTGTTGTAAGGGGAAATGACGGGCTTGATGAAATTTCCATCTGTGATGAGACGAAAATTGTAGAAGTAAAAGGCGACAAAATACTTGAATATACTGTTTCTCCTGAAACATTTGGATTTAGAAGGGCTTTTCATGCCGACATTGAAGGTGGAACTCCTGAAGAAAATGCAGAAATTCTTGTAAGAACCCTTAAAGGAGAAGAAAATTCACCTAAATCAGATATTGTAATATTAAATGCAATGTTTGCCCTCTATGCTGCAGATTTTGTTAAACATCCTGCAGAAGCTAAACCTTTAATACTTGAAGCTATAAATAGTGGAAAAGTCTATGATTTTTATAAAAACTATATTGAAAAACAGTAAGGTAAATAAATTAGGAATTTTATAACTAAAAAAAGCGAGGTAACAATGGATATATTATCTGAAATAAGGGAAAAACGTGAAATACAGCTGGAAAAGGAAAAAAAGGTATATAAAAGACCATCTTTCAGAGATGCCTTAAAGCAGGAAGGCTTAAAAATAATAGGTGAAATCAAGAGGGCTTCACCTTCCAAAGGAAAAATAGCCGATAACAGCTTCAATCTTTTAAATCAGGCTAAACACTATGTTGAAAATGGAGTCGCAGCCTTTTCAATTCTTACGGAAGAGGAATATTTCAAAGGGGATAACGAATTTATAAAGACTGTTTCTGAAAACTTCCCTCATATTCCAATATTGCGAAAGGACTTTATTTACACTCCTTTTCAGGTGGCTCATGCTAAATTTCTTGGAGCTTCTGCAATACTCCTTATAGTAAGAATGCTGAATGATGAGGAACTGCATACACTGCACCGTCTGGCTCACGAACTTGAACTTGATGTATTGGTGGAAATCCACGATAAAAGCGAACTTGAAAAGGCTTTAAAAATACCGGATTTACAAATACTGGGAATAAATAACCGTAATCTTAATACCTTCAATACAGACATAAAAACAACAGGGAAACTTATAAAATTTATTCCTGAAGAAATTCTTAAAAATATTGTTCTTGTCAGCGAAAGCGGATTTTTATCTAAGGATGACTTGAAATATGCCGAAAATCTTAATGTTGATGCCCTTCTTATTGGAGAAGCTCTTATGAAAGGACTGCTATTTTAAAACAGGAAAGGAAAAATATGAATAATAATAGATTTACCAGACTGAAAATATGTGGTATAAGAAGTATTGAGGAAATTGAGGAATTAAAAGATTTATCAATTGATTACTTTGGATGTATCTTTGTTTCAAAAAGTCCGAGATTTGTTTCTAATGAACTTGCAAAAAAAATTACTAAAATTGCACATTCAGCAGAAAAAAAGACAGTTGGAGTTTTTCTCGATGAAAAGATTGAAAATATTGTCGATATAATTAAAAAGACTGACATTGATACTGTTCAGCTGCATGGAAACGAAACTCCTGAATACTGTGAAGAACTCTATTTAAAACTTGAAGAATATGAAAAGGAATATAATAAAAAAATAAAAATATGGAAAGCCTTCAGCGTAAAGGACAGCCTGCCTGAAATAAAAGAATACAGTAAATATATTGAATTTCCATTATTTGATGCAAAGGGAGTAAATGCAGGTGGAAATGGAATTATATTTGACTGGAGTATCTTAAACAGTATGGAAAAATCTTCTTTTATACTTGCAGGAGGACTTGAAAAGGAAAATATAGCCGAAGCCCTTTCATACAGTCCTGCCATACTTGATGTAAATAGCAAAGTTGAAATAAATAACCGTAAAAACAGAAAACTGATTGAAGGAGTAATATCTGAAATTAAAAATAAGAATTTACAGTAAAATTTATCTATTGAATTTAATTATATGAAAGAAAGGAAAACGAGATGGAAAATAAGCCTAAAAATAATGATTTTAACGAAAAAGCCTATTTTGGTAAATTTGGAGGACAGTATGTTCCTGAAACTGCAATGTTTGCTCTGATAGAGCTGGAAAAGGAATATGAAAAAGTCAAAAATGATAAGGATTTTCAGGAAGAACTCCAGTATCTCCTTAAAAACTATGTAGGACGTGAAACACCGTTATTTTATGCAAAAAATCTAAGTAATCACTATGGGCATGACATTTACCTGAAAAGAGAGGATTTAAACCATACAGGAGCTCATAAGATAAATAATGCTCTCGGACAGGTGCTGCTTGCTAAAAGAATGGGAAAGAAAAAAGTCATAGCCGAGACAGGTGCAGGACAGCACGGAGTTGCTACTGCCACTGCCGCGGCACTTCTAGGGCTTGAATGTGAAGTATATATGGGAGCTGTTGACATTGAAAGGCAGAAACTTAATGTCTTCCGTATGGAACTCCTTGGAGCAAAGGTTGTTTCTGTAGAAGATGGGCTAAAAACTCTTAAGGAAGCCACAACTGCAGCTATACAATCGTGGGTTGCAGAGATAGAAAATGTCTTTTATGTCATAGGATCTGCCGTAGGCCCTCATCCTTATCCTTCAATGGTAAAGGATTTCCAGTCAGTTATCGGAACTGAAGCAAAAAGACAGATAGAAAGTCTTGGAAAACATGCCGACCATGTAATTGCCTGTGTAGGTGGCGGAAGTAATGCCATAGGGATATTCTCAGGATTCCTTAATGATAAAACTACAAAACTTTACGGAGTTGAAGCTGGTGGGCACGGTATTACGACAGATATGCATGCCGCTACACTGACTTTAGGTAAAGAAGGGATTATCCATGGAATGAAGACATATGTACTGCAAAACAAATACGGACAGATAAGTCCTGTTCATTCTATTTCAGCAGGACTTGATTATCCCGGAGTAGGTCCTGAACATGCTCATCTGTTTGAAACTGGAAGGGTATCCTATGCGGCAATAACTGATAATGAAGCCATGGAAGCCCTTATTCTTACTACAAGAAAAGAAGGGATTATTCCTGCCATTGAAAGTGCTCATGCACTTGCATACCTTGAAAAATTATGTCCTACTCTGTCAAAAGACAGAAGAGAAACTATAATCGTAAATGTTTCCGGCAGGGGGGACAAGGATATGCACACTGTATTTTCTATATTGAAAGGAGAAAATGTAAATGAATAAAAATATTTCTAATATATTTAATGAAAAGGAAAAAATTAATGTAGGATATATTGTGGCAGGTTATCCAAGCACTGATTTTACTAGGGAATTTTTGCTTAATTTAGATAGAACTTCAATAGATATTCTGGAAATAGGAATTCCCTATTCAGATCCGCTGGCTGATGGAAAACTTATTTCAAATGCTTCATTTATAGCCTCGGAAGCAGGAATTACTACTGATACTGTTTTTGAACTTTTGACTTCAGTAAAGGATAAAATTACAAAACCTCTAGTTTTTCTAGTGTACTACAACCTTGTTTTTGCTTATGGAATTGATAATTTTATTGAAAAATGCGTAAAATCAGGTATTAAAGGAATTATTATTCCTGATCTTCCTTTTGAAGAAGCACATGAAATCTCAAAAAAACTGAAAAAGAATAATATATCATTTATTCCTCTTGTAAGTGTTACTTCTAAAGAACGAATTTCAAAAATTACATCACTGGGAGACGGTTTCATATATGCAATCGGTTCTCTAGGAGTTACAGGTACAAAGCAGGTCGACTTGGAAAGACTAAAAAATTTCATCTTAGAAATTAAAAATGTTTCTGAACTTCCTGTTTCTTTAGGATTTGGAATAAAAAATAATGAAGATGTAAAAAAAATGAGACAATATGTCGATGGAGTCATTATAGGAACGAGTATTGTTGAGCTAACTTCTTCAGGAAATGTTGAATTTACTGTTAATGAAATAAATAAACTGTTTGAAGTTTAAAAATCTACAATACTTTTTTAAGCTATTTTCTTAAAATTTATCTGACATACCTAATCAAAAACTATCTAATTTATGGATTAAGATATCTTTAAACCATATTTAGATAGTTTTTTACATATGAATATTTATTTCATACTAAATATTATAAAAATTAAAGAAATAAAAGTAAAATGTTCAAAAATATGCTATAATCTAAAAAATAAAATTGAAAAGGATAAATAAAATGAATAAGAAATTTGATTATACACCACTTATCAGATACACAGATTATGTTGAAAAGAAATATACAAAACCTGAAAAGGCAGGAGACCTGAAAGAAGATATGGAGCTTTTCCGCAAAAATGGGCAGGAAGCAAGAAAAATTTTCACACAAATTGCCAAATCTCTGGAAGAAAAACTGGATAATTTTCATGTGCAGAAAGTCAGCAGCTGGATGAATCAGGCACAGATTGCAAGACCTTTTCTGTGGGTATTTTTCAAAAGGGAAGACGAAAGTGTGGAAGAACCTGAATTTGCGCTTAGAGTTTTTAAAAATGAGAAAACCAAGAAAGTAGGTATTTCCCTTGAGGTTGGCTTTATAGAAAGAAAAATTGGAAAAAATACCCTTGAAAGACAGAATAAAGTGTTAGATTTGGCGATTGAGCCGCCTTTATATTACTTTGTTCAATACAAAAACAGTAAGGATGACTGTAAACTGCAAAGAATAGAAGGAAACAAGACAAACAGGGAAATACTCCTTAGAGATATGGAAAATGGACTCATAAGAAAAGTTCTGGTTAAATATGATGTGGAAGAAATCAGTAAATTTAAAACACTTGAAGATTTAACGCAGGAATTTTTAAAAGGTTTCAGACTGCTTATGCCGTTTTATTTAAAAACAAAGGAAATTTAATGAGAAGGAAGTAGATATTATGAAAGCCAGAAAGAATTTATTAAAAATTTTAACATTGTTTATTTTGTCAGGAAGCATTATAATAAAAATGATAACGTATATAAAATAAGAGATAAAAAGAAAGTGTATAAAATAATTGAAAAAATGATGTTGAGAAAATTAATTCAAAACATCATTTTTTCTATTATAAATTATTTACACTTCAAATCAACGCATTTTTCAGATACTTCCCTAATTTCTCCATTTTTCCAGATAACGATTGCCATAATAAGCATTCCTATTCCTGAAAGAATTAGCATAAACCCTATTCCACGACCTTTCCCTGTACCTATTATCATTCCTATATTCTCTACTAATATTCCATTTTTATTAAACATAGGTTCAAAAATATAATCCGCCATAACACCTGAAATTATATAGGCAGTAACTGTCCCCATCTGCGTAATCAGACTTATAAGACCCCATACCCTTCCCTGTAATTCATTTGGCACACTGACTCTTACAAGTACATCAGCACATGAATTCATAAAAGGTAATGTAGAAAAAAATAGAAAAGTGCTTATCCCTATAATAGCAAGGTTTTCATTCACCCCGGTCATTGACATGAAAATTCCGCAAAAAAAACAGGCTACTGCTAATATTTTCGAATAATTTTTTTTAATCCCTGCAATTCCTATCCATAAACTTCCAATAAGCAGCCCTGCAGCACATAATGATTCCATCATTCCTGCAGTTTTTACACTGCTCAATGCCAATATCATAGGTCTTATAAGTATCTGAATAAACCCCATGAAAAAACATACAAAGAACATAATAATTACTAAAGAATATACTCCCCTATTTTCTTTTATTATGAATAAGCCTTCTAATAATCCTTTAAAGGAATCTTTTTTGTAATTTTGCATTTCACTGTTCATACTTTTTCTGACTAAAAAAATCATAAGACAGGTTGTAATGAAAGTCAGAATATCCAGCAGTAAAATTACCCTGATATCTGCCACAGAAAGAATCATTCCTGCGATGACAGGAGAAATTAAATATTTTGCACTGCCTGCAGCCTGAATCAGTCCACTTGCTTTTGCATAATTTTCCTCGTCAAGAATATCTGTGAGAGTTGCCCTGTAGGAAGGCTCTAAAAGTGAAGTAAAAATACTACTGAATGTAATTCCAACAAAAATAGGCACTATACTTTTTTCTCCTGCCTGTATGTTCCACAAGATATAAACAAGTCCCAAGCCTGAAAACAAATCGCCTATTATCATCAGAAGCCTTCTGTCATACCTGTCAGCCAGCAGTCCTCCTATCGGGCTGAGAATGATAGACGGCATAAACGAAAGTAAAGTTATAAGCGAAATATAGCTTACACTTCCCGTTTTTTCATATACATATACAGATAATGCAAATGCCGTCATTCCACTTCCTATATTTGAAATAAGTTCCCCTAGCCATAATTTATAGAAATTTTTCATAATTACTACCTTCCTTTATATTTATATATAACTAAAGTAGACCGACCGTCAGTCTTTACTACGAGTAAAATATAAACTGTCTGTTACTTATATTCTGACAGTTTAAATTTATAAATTATTTACAAAATTTTTATAATCTTATTATAGAAAGTCTCATTTTCTAATCCTAGCATTTTTTCGAGGGAAGAAATAAGTGCGGCAAGTAATTTCAGCTTTTCTTCTTCTGTCCTTTCAAAAATTCCATCGTCTAAAAGTACAATTGCAGAGCATAAGACAATTTCCATATATTCTTTAGGATATTGACTAATAAATTTTCCCTGTTTAATTCCCTCTTCTACAATCTCTACCATTAATGGAACAAATGCCTTCATTGATGAAGTAAGTATTTTCTGATGCATAAGTACATTTTCAGGTTTATGAATGTCCGAAAGGAACTTCTCTCCCATATCAGGGGCTACCCTCATCTCTGAAAAAGCCTTCAGCAGCTTATCTTCAGGATTTAGAGAATAATCAGCTATTATTTTTTCTATTTTATTTACAATGGTTCCGGTAGTATCAGCTATTACTGCATCCAGAACTTCTTCTTTTGCCTTAAAATAATGATAGAATGTTCCCTTTGCTATACCTATTTCATTTAATATGTCATTTACACTGGTTTTTTCATAGCCTTTATGAATAAATATTTTAAGAGCAGTATCAATAATTTCCTGTTTCCGTTCATTATGTTTTTTTATGATTCTCACTTTTTTATCCATTTCAACATCTCCTAATTATTTTACCGACCATCAGTCTAATAACATGTTACAGTATTTTTTAATATATGTCAAGCATGACCTGCTATTTTTTTTCTGCTGCTATTTGAACAAAGAGAAATACAAGTACAATAGACATTATGGAAATATTTACTATAAAAGGTAAACGTGAATTTGCATTAAGCAGATATCCTGACAGCAGTGAACCCATTGCATTTCCTAAAAACCCTACAGCAGAAGCTACTCCCAGTATTTTCCCCTGCTCATGCTTATACCTATGAGCAATGATACTGTTTCCAAGGGATCTGACTATTTCATAAGTCATTGTGTATATTGCCATCAGTACGTATGAAACTGTTCCAAGATTAAGTCTGAACAATATGATTGACATCAGTATAATTCCAATAAAAATCATTATTCTGTGTATTAATTTTTCGTCATATTTCTTAATAAGCCTTACTAAAAGTACGCTCGTTCCTAAAAACGCAAGAAGCGAAGAAAACATAACAAATGTTCCGATTGTATCTGAAGTTACCTTAACCTGAAACTTCAGAAAATAGTTCAGCGCACTTGCATAAGAGTATATTCCGATACTTGACAGAAATATTATGAAACAGAAAAACTTTGAAAAGTTATCAAGCTCAAATATATATCTGAATGTTGCAAAAGGATTAAGATTTTTCTTTTCCCTTACTTCCGTTCCATTGTCTTTTTTATCTTTTATTTCTTTTAAAATTAAAAATATAAGCAGAGAAACTATACATCCACATATAAATTGCAACCCGAAAGGATATCTTGTATCAATTTTTGCAACCATTCCTCCTATTTTCTGACCTATTGCCCCTCCAATTACTGAAGCTGAACTGACTTTTGCTATATTTTTACTTTTTGTTTCTTTTAATGACAAATGGCTTACATATCCAAAAGCCACAGCATATGTACCACCTGAAGCAAATCCCGAGAAAGCTCTGGCCAGAAAGATTACCGGCAGATAATTTACAAATCCAAAAAATACCTGTGCAGTTCCATACATAAGCGGCATGAAAACAAATATCCTTTTCATTCCTATATTATCTGCTAGCGCTCCTAAATACGGCGACGAAATGAACATTGCTGTACTCATTACCGCCAGAAATTCTCCTGAAATACTTTTCTTCCAGTTCCTCAGTTCTATAAGGCCCGGCGTTGCCGGATGTGCAAGATTATAGACTATGATACAGAGAAACATCAGAAATATCATTTTATTTATATTTTTTTTCTCCATTTTTCTTCCTTTCTTTTATTTATAAATCAAATAACTATTACTCCATCACTGAAATCCTTTTCCACCCTGTCAGCTTCACAGATGACAGTATATATTTTGAAATCCAGTCTTTCCTTTTCTTCTTTCAGCACTCTCTTAAACTGATAGGATATACGGCAGGAACCATCTGTCACCATTAATATATCTGCTTTTCTATAATTTTCCTTTTCAGAAATTATTTCTATTCCACGTCTTAACGGTGTTTCAAAATCAGTTCCTCCTTCGTAGCTTTTTTTTAGAAATTTTATTGCCCTGCAGATATCTTCTTCTCCTTCCAGTGAAATTTCCTGAAACTGACCTTTTGCTCCAAACAGTATAACATATAGTTTCCTGTTTTCTTCCCTTAATATTTTTGTAATTGAAAGCACCAGCGCTTTCGCCCTTAAGAGAGGCGTTCCTTTCATACTTCCTGAAGTATCAAGACATACTACGATTGGGCCTTTATTACTTATCTTCTCTTCTGTCTCATTTTTTTCAATTTCATCTTTTCCCTTAATTTCATAAGTTAAAAGACTGTTTTCAAGATATTTTGCATAAAAAAGATATTTCAAATTCTCATCTTCAAGGTTTAAAAGTTCTGAAGGCAGTATTCTTGATATATTTCCACTTTTATTTATTCCAAACAGCTCATCCTTTTTTATCTTTGCGACTTTACTTTCGTCCTTTTTCTCAACAGATGCACTTCCTTTTCCAAGTCTCTTCAGTACATCCCTTATATGCCTGTTTCTGTTCATTTCCTGTACAAGATGCCTAAATTCATCTCCCATTTCCTTAAGCTGCTTAAAAGTAAAATCTCCTCCCAGGCCTTTTATTGAATTTTCGTTATGTTCATAGCCAAGTATTATTTCTTCAAGCACTCTAATAATTTTTATTACAATTTTCATAACAGGATCAGGTATTTTCTCGCTATTTATTTCCCTGAAAAAATCAAGCATCTCCCTGTATTCCTTATTAAGATGTTTCATTATATCATCATTAAGTGGAACTTCCTCATAATTTTTTATAATTTTTCCTATATTCAGTTTTCTGAATTCTTCCTTTTCATTACCTGAAACTTCATTTATGGAAAAATCTTTCTCCAGAACTAATTCATGAGATATTTCATCAGATGCAAAGCTGTAATTTTTTAAGTCCTGTAAAAACCATTTTACAGCTCCTGCCTTATTTTTTGCCTTCTGTTTTAAAAGACCTGTTTCACTAAGATTGCTTTCAGTAATATCTTCTGAATTTCCAAAAAAATTCTCTTCAGAATAATCAAGACATTTTTTCACAAAACTGCAGCTATCCTTAAATACAAGCCTGTATTTATTCTTTTCTCCAATATATTTTTCCGCGGCTTCTGCAACTTCTATATTTTCAATTGCCCCTTCTTCATTTGATGATACATACAGACTTTCAGGAAAATGGGAATTTTTTATAAATTCTTCCATTGTCATGCACTTTACTTCATCATCTTCAGCCAAAAGTCCATTTTCATTTATGCTAACTATTCGATTATCACCTATATAAACTCCAGTAGGACCGAAATCACTATATATTATACTTCCTTTCCTTGGAGCAACTTTTTTTCTGTAGATACTGTTTATATAATATTTTATTGGCTTTACAAGATGTGATGTCAGCGAAATTTCAATTTTCAATATTCTATTTCCTTTCTCTTTTTACAGCCATATGTTATCATTAATCTGTTTCAGCAGAAGCTCATTCATTATTCTTTCTTCAGAACCGGTTCTGTTATTTTCCAGAAAATTTTCAATTTCTTTCCTTGTATTTTTTTCCTTTAAGATTATCTCCGACATCTTTCTCACTATTTTCTGAACTGTCTCAATAGTCAGATCCCTTTTGTTAACCCCTTTGTTATTATATGCCCAAAATTCATTTGAAAAGAAAAGTCCTGAATCTTTTGTATTAAATAATATTATGATATTTGACTGGATATAAAGTCTGTCCATGTAAATAATCTTCAGTTTCCTGTCACGATAAAAATCGTCTATGTTTCTGTCTATATCATTATCTTCCATATTTATCAGCTCTTTGAAAATAAAATTCATAAACTGTTTTCTGTCAGCCTTTTCACATTCCCTGGTCATTTCAAAAAGGTTTATTTCTTTTTCTTCATTCAATATCCCCAATATTTCAAGATTTATTTCCTCTTCAGTAATGCCTTTTATTTCATCTATTGTCATTTAATACTGTACAGACGGTACAAAAATTTCCCCTGTCTGCAACTCTCCTTTCCCTATTTCTATATTTACAGGCTGCTGTATTTTCAGTCTGATTTCCCATTTTATCAGTTTTTCAGTCCTGCTCATCAATTAATTTATTCTTCATCCTTTGCAACATTTCTTTTCACAGCATCTAAAACCATCCTGGTAACCTTTTCAATATTTTCAGGATTATTCCATAGGCAGTTCGTAAGAAGCATTAAATCAGAAAAATCCACTTTTTCTCTTCCATTTAGATATGCCGATATTTTAAGTAATTTAACCATTTTTACCAGTTTTCTGTCAGAAATTATTTCATGTGGATCTTCAGCAAAGATTTTATTATAGTCCTGTCTTATCTGAATAATGTTTTTTTTTATTCCGGAAGTAATCTTTATTTTTTCAGACTCATTTTTTATTTCATTCAGATCAGACTCTGTAAACTTAATTTCAGCGGGTATTACCACATTCATTTCCTTTACATCCAGAAGCGTCTCTAGCTCATCATCACTTACATATCCGACTACAGCCCTAATTAAGAATCTGTCATAAAGTGCCGTCAGTTCATCATTTTCAAGCGGAAGTTCATTTGATGCCCCTATAAGTGAAATAAGCGGTGTTTTTTCTCTCTTCAGTCCACTATGAAAAACCCTTTCATTTAGTATTGTCAGAAGTGTATTAAGTATAGAGGAATTTGCCTTAAAAATTTCATCTAAAAAGACAATTCTGCTGGAAGGCATATATCCTTCCGTATTTCTCTCAAATTTATCATTCTGAAGCTTTTTTATTGATAAAGGACCGAATATTTCTTCAGGCGTTGTAAATTTTGTAAACAGATACTCAAAATAAGCTCCATCATCACAGTCAGCAATTATCTCCCTTAGACGTCTTGAAATTTCACTTTTGGCAGTTCCCGGAGGCCCTACAAGTATCATATTTTCCCCTGAAAGAATGCTTAAAAGCCCTAACTTCATAACTTTCTCTTTTCCAACAAGACCTTCGTTAAGAATTTTTAAACTTTTTTCTATTTTTTCTCTCAAACTGTATCTGTTCATTTTTCTTATTTCCCTTTCACTATACTTTTTTAATAATTCAAAATTTATATTCCATTCGAATAATTACAATATCTTCAAATTTTACATACAAATATAATAGATAGAAAAAAAACCAGAAAAATCTGGTTTCATACCTTTATTTTTTATTAATCTTAGAATAACCCTGGAATACTTACTCCACCAGTTACTACTTCCATTTCCTTTTCAGCCATTTCTTCAGCTTTTTCTAAAATTTCATTTACTGCATTTATTATTAAATCTGAAACTATAGAAGCATCTCCTTCTTCAACTGCATCTTTTAATACATCAAGTGAAATTGACAGGTCAACCAGCTGTTTCTGTCCATTTGCTTTGACAGTTATTCCTCCACCTGCAACTGAAGTTTCAACGAATTTATCTTTTAATCCGTCCTGTATTTTCAACATTTCCTGCTGCATAGCCTGAGCCTGTCTGATTATATCCTGTTGATTTCCCCCTTTTGAAGCATTTGCTCCTTTTAACTTTCTAACCATATTGTAATTCCTCCTATGAATTATAAAGAAACTGTATTATCATATTTATTTTTTCTTATTAATAAAAAATGGTGGTGAGGGAAGGATTCGAACCTTCGAAGGCTGAGCCGGCAGATTTACAGTCTGCTCCCTTTG
>ERZ772764.251-NODE-251-length-39966-cov-3.753376_pt1 | contig 39966 bp, 53 predicted proteins | sample MGYA00512163_ERZ772764 | MGnify/ENA primary metagenome ERZ772764 (study PRJEB29015, sample SAMEA2737903) | human oral metagenome | biome: human oral; feature: human-associated habitat; material: dental | place: China | collected 2094 ... | reverse complement strand
TATAGCGAAGCTCGGTTTAAAAAGATATTTGTGGATGGTGCGCCCGGAGGAATTCACACCATATCAACAATATAGGCATATATTCACTTATAACCCAATTAAGTTTTTCAAATGTCCGTATAAATATCCGTATAAAAATATCACATAAATATTCATAATTTATAAATTTTATGAAAAAACCAATTATACCAAAGATACACAAAATCAAAAGAAAGGGTAGCTAGTGAACATTCCTCCAGAGCTTTACTTAAAATTTGCAAAAGATATAGAACCGGAAATCTTTGAAAACAAAACGCCCAAATTTCACCTGGACGTTTTGAAATTTATCGACGGCGCGGATCAATACAAAGCCGTAGTTATATTTCGTGGTAGCGCAAAAACTACGCTACTAAATAAAATTTATGTCGTCAGCAGGCTGTATTTTTACGCAGAGCCTTTCATTATGATAGCCTCTGCAAACGATACGAAAGCAAAATTATTCGTTGAGGCGATAAAAAACTCGATCGATAAGGCGACCGCCAGGGGTTACGCAATAGAACGCGGTAAAATTTGGAATAAAGACCGTATAGAGGTCGTCGTAAATCGCGGTAAAAAAGATAGGAACGGAAACGACATGGAGCGAACCTGCCACGTAGTATCGCTCAGCTCCGGGCAGGATCCGCGCGGCGCCAATATTGACAACATGCGCCCGACTCTTATCATCGTCGATGACTTAGAAAGCAAAGACGGGCAATTCCCGGTTGGAAACAAAGCGAGTCGTCAAAAGCTTCGAGGCTGGTTTTATGCGGATCTACTGCCCGCCGTGCACCCAACTCGTGGCAAGGTGGTAGTATTAGGCACGATCTTGCACGAAGACAGCATCCTTAACAATATCGTAAACAATGAAAATACGGAAGAAGCCCGCAAGCAAGAGTGGCGATATATCAAAATCCCCATTATCGAAAACGGCGCGAGCGTATGGCCGTCGCGCTTCCCTTTATCGCGTATCAAATTGATTCAAAATCAACTCGTCTCAAAAGGGCTTGCAAATGAATTTTACCAGGAATATATGTGCGCGGCGATCGATCCACAAAGAGCGATTTTCAAACGCGAGTATTTCCGCTATTTTGAGCATGTAGAATACGACATCGGAGCAGAACCGGAAACGCTAAACATTACGGACGGCGTCAATATACGAACGCTGCAAATCAGAAAAGCCACAAATTTAACGCTAGGCGGCGAAAAGGTGGAGCTTGCAAAATGTCAAATTTTTACAACGATCGATCTAGCAAGCGCGAATGGCCGTGACCAAACAGCGATGATAACCTCGGCCGTCGATAATAAAAATCGCATATTCATTATAGACATCAGCGCCGGGCACTGGACGCCGTTTGAAAAAAGCGTCGAGATTATACGAATTTTTCAAATATTTGGTTGCACCAGGATAGGAATCGAAAAAGCTGGAATGCAAAACGATTTTTTCTATACGATTGACATCATACAAAAAATGACCGGAGTGCGCCTACCCATTGATCAACTTAGTCATGGAGGAAAGGCAAAAAATACGCGCATATCAAACTTAGAGCCATATTACCGCACCGGGCAAATTTATCACAACGCAGGCATCGATTCAAGCACCGAGCTAGAGGCGCAACTCCTTAGCTTTGATAGCGAAGTCGAGAGCAAAGAGGACGACCTTATGGATGCGCTCGCGTATTTACAACAATATATCGTAGGGCGAGAATTTGACGAGCCGGACTACGAGGACGAGGACTACGAGGGCGCCGAAGCCTGGGCGTAATTCGCGCCGGCAGGACAAATGCAGGCAGCCACCGCTCCCGCAGGTGCAAAGCCCTAATGCTTACGCTCGTTTCGCAGATCGTGGGACAAAAAAATGCAGGCTTAAATTTTAAGCAGATAATAAAATGTGCCCGTATCTTTCGCGGGACAAAAAGTCTAAATTTCGAAATTTTTCTCTACACCGTCAGTATTCGGCGGAAAATTCCGAGTGGGGTCATAGCCCCCCGTCAAGAGAATAAGCGGGCGCTATCAAAGCCCCACAGCAGCGCGCCTATGATAGATTATGATATAATCACAGGGCGGGCGCATAGGATTTAAGCAAATAGTTATCAAGACCGAGCCGAAATTGCGCGCGAAACTTAAAGCGCTTGCGTCTGAATTTTCACACTTTCCTTAAGCGAAAACGGACAAATTCGCATCGTTTTTGCCGCTTGAAACTTAAGCTTAATTTTCACGGCTCTTTCAAATGCCTATTTTAGGGCGTTTTATAAAATTAACTATTGAAAATAATTCTTTTCAAAAATGCGTGTTTTCACGAAATTTGACCCCAAACCCCGCCCCGAACCTTAAGCCGAATTCGCCTCAATTCGTCCAAGCTTCAGCGCCAAAATCCGCGCTCTGACCCAAAAACGGAGCGGTGCACCCCCGAAAAACCCGCTTGCCGCCCCTCCCCCGTCGGTATTTCCTACTATCTGCTTTGCGAAGCTTCACGCGCTGGTTCTCGCGCCAAGGTGCATACATAAGCAGGCGGCGTTGGCGCTTACTCGGCGCGGGCGCGCTTGCGGACGCTAGAGGGCTTCGGCTCGCTTACGACAGCATAAGGGGCGCGATACAAACCTTTTAAATTTAACCCACAGCGTTGCTTCCGGCTTTGCTTCCTCAAACAGATATTTTCTCATCATATCATTAACTTCCGATATAAGCTTTACGGCATCTTGATAATAATGAGGATAATACCCTGCTTCCTCGTACGTTAATAGTCCTTTTTCTTCCATATACGATTCGTATGGTATATATTCGTCTATGTCGTCACCGAGCGCCGATACCCCTTCTTCTAGTATTTTGTCAAATTTATCGTCCTCAAAAACATAACCGTGTTCTGCTCGATATTGTGCTATATCTTTTCTAAGTTCTTCCAGATCCTTCCGTGAATATACATTTCCGTAACAGAGCACTTCATAATTTGAAGGATTATGTTTTTGATATATTTCGTTAAACTTTTTTACCGCAGCCACCCTTAACTCAAAAAGTATCTCTGCTTTTTTTAGCTTGCTTTTTGTTAATTCTACCTTCGATAGATAATATCCACCTATAAAAGCCGCTATAATTGACGCTGCAAATCCTATAAAAGCCCCTACAATTTTTATAAGTTCTACCCATTCCATTTTTACTCCTTTTACATAAATTTCGCTGGCGACGGCGCCTTGTGTGACTATTTAAACACAGCAAAGCTCGCCGTTTTGCCGCAGAATTATAGTTATCAAGGGCTTAGGGATCAATTAAAATAATAAGTAAATTTGAACTCTGCGTATGCTTGCTTGCGCAATTTGGATAAATCGTAGATTTCGTTTTATAGCGCCCAAGGAGGAGAGAGGACCCCTTGAGCGCGGTAATTATATGGCGGCGCGTCCTAAATTTTATAAACTCGCCGCGGCAGGCTATTTCTGCGAAAACTTCCCGATCTGCGGGCGGGAGATCAACGCGGGATCGAATTTTTTGGGCGCAAATTTACGCTGCTTTTTCTCGTCACGTAGCCGCTTGAGGCTCTGCACGTCAAACTCGAAGCCCTCCGCATCCGCCACCTCTTTGAAAATTTCAAGCTTGTGATCGATCTGCTTCTGCTTTTCGGCTTTCTCCGAAGCGCTCATCTTTTGCAGCTTTTCGTTGTGTTTGACCGCCTTTTCGACCTTTTCTTCGTCGTCGCTATCGGGCACCTTTACGTATTCAAGCTCCATCTTTTGCTTGCGTAGTTTGCCAAGCTCGGCGTTGAGCTCCTTTTGCTGATTGAAGCGGCGCTCGCCCACGCCTCGCTTCAGGATGCCCGAGTAGCCGAGCTCGTCCTTGTTGTAGTCTTTCGGCGCGAAATCTTTATCCCCCGTGATGTCTGAAAGAGCCTGCTCGCCGAGCTGCTGCCCGTATCTGCCGATCGTAAGCGTAGGTAGGTAGTTTTTCGCGGCTTCTTTGACGCTTTTGGCGACTTTCACGGCCTTTGGATCATCCTCGGAGGTGATGTTATATCCCAGCGTCGATTTGCCGCTTGCGATATTGACTAGACCGCCCACGAAGCCCCAGCCGCCCTCAAAGACATCGTCGAAACGAAAGCCGGGCGCGGCGCGTCCTGTGTTAAAATAGGTATCGCTATTTCCGACCCTAGCCCAAGTTTTGAGGCCAAAAACGTTAGGAAATCTCGAGCTTTGCGCCCACTTCGGCTTGGTGAGATTATCTTTTTCAGTATCTGCGATAATCGAGCTTAGCGACAGCCCCGCGGCGTCCGCAGCTATAAAGGCTGCCTGCATCATCGCAAAACGATGAGGATTTTTGAGTATCGCTTTGATCACCATTGGCGTCGATTTTACGGAGTAGTGCAAAAACGGCATCAAACCGCTTTTATCGGCATAACGTAGAGCCTTATTGAAATGGGTGCTATAATCGACGTAGTGATACTGCGCGTCGCTCATCGCCGCAGAAAGCTCCTTTTCGCTAAATTTAGAGAGGTCCCCCGCAGCATATCCGCGTTTTGCAGCGATCGCGTCGAGGTTTTTCTTAAACCGCGCGATTTTGAAAATTTCATCCTCCCAAGCGTAGGCTTTTCTGACCGCCCTACCCAGCGCGGAGCCCTCGCTCATGTAGATATTTTTACCTGCGGCGGTTAAAAAATCCATAGCCGTGCCTAGCACTCCGAAAGCTTCACTATCATTTTTCGGCTTTAAGCCTTTGATCGCGCCCTCCAGATCGTCCATAGCGCTATCCAGCCCCAAGCGACGCGCGAGCTTCCAATATTCCTGCCGCTTCTGCCGCCCCAAAAGCGCCCAGCTCGCAAGAGCCTTTTCGTCTCCGTGCAAAAACGCCAGCACGGCATTGCTCGCGACGTTGTAAATATGCGTAAACGGGTTTTTGACCGTCACGTTCACCTTGATATGATCGATGAGAGGCTGCCAGTATTTCTCAAGCGCGCCGAGCTGTCCGCCCAGAGCCTGCGTGCTTTTCAGAGCTTCCGCCACCTCTTTTGGGACGTATTTGCCCCCGAGCTCGCCGAATTTCTTTATGCCACCTCCGACGGTTTCGTCGCTAATTCGCACGTATTGCCCCTGCCTTGCGCCGGCGGGGATTTCGTCGAGCCCGAAGCGGTTTGCGATGCTCTCAAGCGCGCGGGCTTTGAGAAGCTGGGTGCGCTGCTTTGCGAGGGTGTTTGCGACTACGAAGCTGATGTCCGTGCGAAGCCCCAGGGCTCTTTTTTGCGCCTCGCTTAGATCTTTGCGGGCGTAAAATTTGCCTAGCGTTCTGCTTATTTTGCCGCGCTCGTTTTGCATATACTCGTCGTAGTAGTGTCCGATGTAGTCGGTGAGCTTGTTCTCCTGCTTAAGCGCGCCCGCTTTGATGAGCTCGTTTGCGTTATGATCGATCGCGTCGCGCAGCTTTTGATAGGTCGCTTGTAGCTCCTGCGGCAGATCGGCCTTTGCAATCTTGCCGTCGAGCGCATTAAACAGCTGTTCGCTCTGCGCGGCGCCAAATTTATCAAGATATTTCGCCGCGGTGCGAGCCTGCGCATTAATCGCCGCGCTCTCGCGAAAAAAACTCTCGATCGCGCCGTCTATCTGCCGCTTTGCCGCGTTTCGCAGATCGAGGACGCTCATCCCCTTTTTCACCAAAGTGGGGGTATTTTCGCCCTCGAAGATGCGATCTACCGCGTTTTCATACTTGTTGATCCCTTTTCGCCAAAGGGTATCGACAAACTGCGCCCACTTGCCGTCCGCGCCGCCGTATGGTCCCAAAAGCGCGTCCGTCTTACCCAGCAGATCGTTCATCGTAGGCATATCGGGGTTGAAAGGATCTGCCTGCCGCGCCGCGCGAGCATACTCCGCCTGAAGCTTTTCCTGCTCCTGCTTGCTTTTGCTCGCGATCTGCGCCGCAAAGCGCTTTTGATCGGCTTTTTTTAAAATTTCCTCCGCCTTGATCGGGTCTTTTTCATTTAGAAATTTTGCCTTGGTCTCGAAGCTATAATTTTTCAGCGCCTCATCGCCGCCGAAGAGGCGATCAAACATCGTCTCGTTTGCGCGAATGCTCTCGTCAATATGAGCCTTAGAATAGGCATTGATGCGCGCCCTGCCGCCCTCGTCCATATCGATGAAGATCATCTGCTCGTCGCCATTTTTGCCGCGCTTTTTGAATGTGAAGCCATCGCGGCTGATGTGAGTTAGCTTGGCGCCTGCGATGTCCTTTTTGAGCCGCGCGAGTTGGCTTTCGCTTAGGTTCGTCTGTACCCCTTGCGAGAGCGCGTCGAAATTGCCCGTCCTTACGGCATCCAGCACCTCGCCCGCGGTGTCGTGATTTTTGTAGCTATCCTTGTAAATTTGCTCTACGCTCTGCTCTAGCTCCTGCTCGATGTTTGGGCGGCGCTTTTTGATCTCGCCTCCTATATTTTCGATCTCGCTTGCTTTGAACTTAAGTGGCTCCTCGTTTGCGTTCACGCCGCCGTCTCGCAAAACGATCGTATCGTCCGGGCTAACGTCAAAGGTGCTTAGCGGGTCTTTCTGCGCCCTTGCAGCATCGTCCAAGCCTAGGCGCGTCTGCACGTTTCTAGCCTCCGCTTCGCCGTGCAGCTTCGCGTAGTTCGCATCGCCGCCTGTGCCGCCCGTTGCAAAGCCCTCTTTGCTCTGCACCCAGTGTTGGATCTCGTGTATCAGCGTGGATCTGTCTTTTAAATTTTTAAGGGCGATCGTGTTACTCTGGGGATCGAAATACCCCGCCTCACCGCTTTGATAGATATTCGGGCTTGGGCTGAAATCGCCACTATTTTTGACGTGTTTGATCTGATTGCTCTCAAAAACGATAAGATACGGCTTCGCATCCACTCCGTCGATGTCTTGCATAACTATGCCGTCATAACCTTTCGACTTCAAAAATTTTTTAAAGCCGTCGCTTTGTTTATCGGGGTAGAGCTCTGTGTTTATCCCTTTGGCTTCGGCTTCGTCCAGAAGCTTTTGCGCTTTTGCGCTGTATGGAAAAGATAGATCGATAGGGTTGTTTGATTTTAGATAGACTTTATAGATTTTGCCGTGTTCTCTAAATTCATTCGCGATCTCTTTTTCCTGCGAAAACCAAAACCCATATCCGCTCTTATCAAACTCGCCTTTAAACTCCGTAATGTCCTTTGCGGAGCTTCCGTGATAAAACACTTTCGGGCTTCCGTCCGCGTTCTTGGTGATAGGCGCGCTGTGTTTGTGCCAATTTTGCAAATTGACGTCGTATCTGACCTTTGGGTTTTCAAATTCCATAGGCTTTTTAAGGTTTCTGTCAGAGTAAAAGGTTATAATGTTCTCAAAGTCCGCAGGTCGAGGTAATTCGGCCGTGTAAGGCGTCCCTGCGGACTTGTTACTTGCTACGAGCCTAAATCTCACCCCCTTGTCATCTTGCCATTCATAAACTCTAGCATTGCGTTTATTTATAAAAGGCTCTTTATACTTTGCTAAATATTTACGCATACTCTCGCCTAAATCTAAAAGCTCTTTTTTGCTTACATATCCTTCGCTGCCCTCATTGTTAAGGTGTCTTATTTTTATATGCTTTGCTCCCTCGCTTCTATCGCCCCTCGCATATCTTAAAGCTCCCTCTATTTGATCTAGGTCTTGCTTTACATAGGTTGCTACTTTATTATTGTAGGTCACGTTGTAGATGCCGCGCTTTTCCTTTTGCCTCGCATCCTTTGCAAGTATCGCACCGGACGGAGCGTCGCTTTGCATCTTTACGACCTTTACATCCCTGAGCTTTGGATAGGCCTTAAACAGCTCATCGTGCTTTAGCAGATCCCCGAGCTTGCCGCCGCTTTGAAATTTAGGATTTAGTTTCGCGTCGCCGTCGCCGATCTCAAATTTCCAAGCGCCGTCCTTGTCCCGAAACCAGCCTGTATCTCGCCAAATTTCTAACTCATTTTTTCCCTCTTTCGCCATAGCCTGCGCTTTGCTTAACTTATCCGCTTTCACGGGGGCGTATTTTAGCTCGGCATAGGCTTTCTCTCCTGCAAAGATTTGAGGCTCGAAATCAAGCCCCGTCTTGTTCGCGACCTTTGTTTTTGCAAACTCGGCGGCGTTAAATAGCGTCGTTTTGGCGCGAGATTTAATCTCATCGCCTAGGGCTTGCGCGAAAAGATCAGCTCGATCGTTTGCGAGCGTTGGATAGGTTTTCGCCTGCTTTGCGGCGTAAGCTTTCATACTTGCGCGGAAACCCTTTCGGATCACTGCGACGCCGCCGAGCCCTGCGATGAAGCCCGCCGCAAATCTCTCGGGGCTAAATTTGCCCTCCTCGTCGGTAGCGCCCAGCGCGCCGCCGCTAAGTCCTCCCGCAAGATGAGAGGTGAGATTAATGTTTACGAAGCCCTTTTTCATACCCTCGTTTAGCTTTGCGCCTTGCTTGACGGAGCCTGCGCCATCTTTTGCCGCAAGATCGCCGCCTTGAGGCTCGCTTTTTAGCGTTGCGCCGCCTTGATCTGCCGCATCTTGTGCTGAAACCACTCGCTGTTTTGAAGCTGCGGCATCAGCTGCGCTATCGCCTGAAGCGGCCCCGTATCGTCCCACGAGCTCATCGCCCGCGGCATTTTTTGCATCCTCGCCGCCGAGTATAGCAGCAGATCCGCGCTGCGATGATACCTGCGTATCGCCTCCCGATCCCCGCTCCGCTCGGCTTGGAGTATCGCCGAGATCAGAAACGCCCTTTGATACTCGCTCATCTTTTCCGCCAGCGCCTGCGCCGTTTGCGTCGGCTCCGCGCTGCGGCGCGCCTGCGTTTGCTTTGCCATTTTGCACTCTCCTTATCTTGCCGTCTTTGATGATCCAATCTTTCATTTGATTGTTTACGATGTCGTCGTATTCGGCTTTTGCGACTTTGGCGTCGATATAGTTTTTTAGAAATTTTATATCTCCGTCGTCGTATGCCTGCATCGCCGCAGCCTGCACGTCGGGGGCGAAACCTTTGCTCGCCAAACGCGCGCCGTATTGCTCCGTGGTGTAGGGGTGAGCTTTGATGTCGTTTTCCACCCGCCAAATGAAATTTTGCCCGGCATACATAGGATCGACATCCGCTCCGTCGTTGTAGGCGCGGGTGTATCGAAGCTCCGCCTCCGTAGGTTTTATGCGCGAGTTTAGAAGTTCTCTCTGCGCCCGAGCTGAAAGGGTAGGATTTTCTTTTGCTATTTTTTCCGCCTCTCTTTGCGTGGCGGCAAAGCGCTCTATGCCATCCGCCCTCATCTGAGCTAGCTCGCTCGCGCGATCGGCGACGCGGCTTTGATACTCTCTCGCCCACTCAAGGCGGTTTGCATGCTCATAAAGCTCGTCCGCCTTTTTGAATACATCCTCGCTCAAATGCGCCGAGCGACTTGCTCCGCGGTCAAGCTCACCCAAAATTTTATCTGCGGCATCATCCGCGATGTTTTGGGTTTTGAGATACTGCCTTACCTGCTCGCGAGGTTCAAGGTTTGATTGCGCCCTGCTCGCGGCTTCGGCATTCTGCGCGTCCTGCGCCGTAGAAGACGGGGACGATTTGATCTCTTGTGTTCCGCCTGCGGCTTTGATCTCTTGCGCGCCTTGCGGGGCGGAAGCCGCATCATCAGCCGCACGAGCCGCGCTCTGCTCGCCCCCTGCCGCATCGCTTGCCTTGAGCTCTTGCGGGGTAGAGCCCGAACCCTCTTTTTGCGCGCCGCCGAGCCCGTCCAGAGCGTCATCAAGCGCGGCCGCATCATCTGCCGCACGAGCTGCGCTCTCCGCGCCGTCCGTGGCTCTTTGCCCTGCGGCGTCTGCGGCTTTTGACGTGCCGCGCAGATCCTCCGCGAGGTTTGAAACGTTATTCACTTTACCGCGCGAAAGGGCGCTAAAAAGCGCATTGGCTCCGCCCATTACCAGACCGCTTAAAAGATCGTCTCCAAGCCGCTGCCCGGTGGAAATTTTATCATCCCCCGCGTTTCTTAGCTCGTTCATTCCTACGCCCAGGGCGAAGCCCGTGCCCGCGCTTTTTGCGATATTCGCGAGCTTGGCGCCCTTGGTGAAGATCCCAGCCGGCGCGACGTTTAGAGGGTCGATCAGCACTTCGCCGAGCATTCCCCACTCTTTGTTGTTTTCGGCGATTATCCTATCGAGCTCTTTGACATTATCGTCGAAGAATTTGCGGTTTTCGCCGAAAAACTGTTTCGCACCCTCGGCTCCCGCCTTATCCGACACCCATTCGCCCGCGGTATTTACGGCGCGGCCGAATTGATTTGGGAGCTTGCCGGCTCCCGCGAAAAACGCAAAGTCCTTATCAAGGCTATCGGCGGCGAGCCCGTTTTGCGCGACGTCGCTCGCCTTGCCCGCGATCTTAGGGCCTAGGGTTAGGGGGTTGAGCCGATTTACCAGTCGTCCGGCGCGGCTTGCGATGTCGATCTTATCGGGATTGAGCTCTCGCCACCTCTGATCCGCCGCATCTACCGCTTTTTCGTCGGCGCTGGCATCAAAAGCGTTTCTAAAAAACCTATCCGACGCGCTCGCCGTAGCCTCGTCGTTGAGCTTTTTGGCATTGTCCGCGTCGAGCTTTTGAGCGATCGCCATCTTTGCGATATCCTCTCGCACTCCGCTATCAGCAAGCTCTTTCTTTTTCGCCTCGTATTGTTCCTTTGCAAGAGCTTTGATATACTCGGGGCTGTAGCCCTTGCTTTCAAGCTCGGCGATCCGCTCGTTGCCCAAAAAATCTCTTGCAGTCATCAGTTCGCTCCGTCATCCATATCGCTATCAAGCACGGAGCTAAATTTAGCGTTCGGATTTTTCTTTTTCCACTCGATCGCTTGATCCACTTTCGCCTTTGCGTCGGTAAGGGTTACCCCTTGATTCATCAGCGCTTTGATATTTTCGCGGCGATTTTGAGGATCACCGAGCTCATCCATCTGGCGAGCCTCGCGCTGCTTATCGATATTTACCTTTTCCATAAGCCAAGGATCGGTATAATAGTTTCCTTTGTCGTCCCAGCTTACGTGTCCGCTGTCGCCGTATTGCTCGACAAATTTGGAATCCACCGGGATATTTTTCTTGAAAATATCGACCTTGTTCTCTTTAAAGCTTTTCTCGAGATTGTTCCCCCATTTTCCAAGCTCCTCATCGGTGTAACCCGCCGTTTCTTTCGGGTAGAGTTTGCGTAGATAGGCTACGTTATCCGCCGTTTGCTGAACCTTTGCCGCAGCTTCAGACTCCTCTTTGGCTCGCTTTCGACCTTGTTCGGTGAGCTCTGCGTTAAGCCTAGCCACAGAAAGGCCGTAGTCTCTGTTGTCCTTAAAGATGGTGTGATCGAGCTTCGCCCTATCCAGTCCATAATCCCTATCGTCTTTAAGGATAGTATGATCGAGCTTCTTTTTATCCAACCCGTAATCCCGATCATCCTTAAATTTTAGGTAGTCAAACTTATCCGCCTCCATCTTTTCCGCTCGCGCCTGACGCGCGAGATCCGCGTCGAGCTTCTCTCTGGCGTGCCCGAGCTCGCCGAGCTTGCTTAGGCTATCGCCGATCGCGGCGACCCCCTGCCCTATGCCCACAGAGGTATCGCCTCTCGGCTCTCGTAGATATCTTATGTCATACCAGCCCATATTAGCCTCCTTTATGCTCCGTAACTAGAGCTAGCCCACGCTTTATCGAGGTTTTCTTGCTGCTTCTTTCTGCGCTCTTGCTCTCCTCTTAAAATATCTGCATTAAGATCGTATGTCTTTTTTGCAAGCTTATTTGCTTGATAAGCGCTATATGCATTCCCCAGTCCGCTTGCGATAGTCCCAAGTCCACTAAGAGCGTCTGCATTATTTTTAAAAAACCCGCCTGCCGATTTAAGCCAATCCCACATTTCCAACCCTTTCATTAATATAGTTTTTTGTTCAAATTTAGCTTCCGCTTTCCTATTTTTTATAAACTCATTGCACTATTCGGCTCATCCAATATGCTATCATCGATCGATATTAGCGTGCCGCCCTCTAGCCCGATGTCGTATTCTACGTCGCGCTCATAAAATCTACGCGTTACGTCGCCATCATCTTGCTGCGAGTCACCGCTGACGCTGATTACTTTTTCGTCGTCGCTTTGCTCTTGCATATCGGTATCTTGAGTGTCGCCGTGTTTGCGAAATTCCGAGCGTATATCTTGCACCAAAGCAAAAGCCTTGCTGCCGATACCTACTACTTTCAGTGCGGTAGTGAGGTAAAGCTGTGACGTGCTAGTAGCTCCTGCGGCGGCAAATCCACCGATGGATGCCCCTTGTGCCGCATTTACCGCAGAGCTCGCGCCCGCGTTTGTGCCAGCCCAAGAGCTCACGCTTACGCCGTTGTAGAGCTGGCAGGTCTGATTGGCTCCACTTGCTCCTGCTAAAGCTTGATTTGTCGCGGTGCTCGCGTTTTGAGCGGCGACGGATTGGGTAAAAAGAGATTTTACGGAGAGATAGATCGATCCTATTGCGCCTATAAAACCCATCACGCGTCCGAATTTAGCTAAGCTTTTTTTACCCGAAAGAGAGCCTATTGTAGCGATAAATCCACCGACTCCGCCTATGGTCGCCACAATAGCAGCAATTCCTGACAAGCCTAACGCAGAGCTTCCGCCTATAGTTGCAGTTGCTAATGGAGCATATGTGGCGATCGCCATAAAAGAAACAACAAAACTCGCTATTATCAGCGCGGCAGAAAGAAGCGTTTTCCAGTGATTAATTTTTGTTTTGCTTTTATAGAGTATGGTGTGATAGGAGTTCCATGTCTTTAAAAATTCTCGTGTCCCCATGATAGGGCTATTGCTATCCGCATAAAATAAAGGAGCTGCATACGCAGAAAATTCATCAGGGTCTGTTTTTCCTCCCCTAAACGGATATCCTAAATATAAAAGTCCTCTGTCCGTATCGGCAAAGGCTATATATGCACTAGATGTTTGCCACCCATTTAAAGTGTGATATGTCGAAACATAGGAGGTTGTCTGCTCATAGTGCATGGCCCCAACGGCGGAGGCGAAAGTATCTACTGATGGATATAACCCAGTTTGTCCTATTATGTTCCCAATACTTTTTCCAGCCGAAATACGAAAGCGATAAAAATCGGTTTTTCCAATCCAGAAGCTGTCAGTTATTTGCCCATCATCTGGACCCCTATATGGCTCGCTAGGTTTTTGTTTATTAAATAATTGAGATAATCCAAGATTATCTCTACCCTCTCTAGTATATGGCTGAACCCCTCCAGTTGAAATATTATATCCACCATCGATGAGAATACTACTGCCTTCGGTATAAAGGGCATCTGGGATGTAATACACTCGCCCCCATTTTTGAGTATCAATAAAAAACTGGCGAGCTCTCCCTTTGCGAATAAGCTGTTTATGCAAAAATTCTATCTGTTTGTTTATAGCGACCGCGCTCCATATCATTCCATTGGTAGCATCGGCTACTACATCGCCCGAGGGGTTACGATAAAAAGCCGCGGCCTCGCTACGCATTACGGAGTAATCCTATCGATTGCATTAAACATTTTAGTTGTCATCTCTGCAGGCGGATTTAGTCCCCCAACAGAGTAGCCAAATACGCTATCTTTTAGCAAGCTTGCCTCTTGGATTCTTAGTTTATCATCGTAGCTTTTGATTTCTCTGTCTATCGCTTGCCCGCGCTTTTTTTCGCTATTGGTCTGCTCTTTTATTAGGGCCGTGCGCGCCTCGTTAAATGCCGCCTCCCGATCTGCCAAATTTAGCTTTTTCTCCATCAGATCAAGCTCGCGCTCCTTGAGTTTTACATCGGCATCGGCTATTTTTACTTGAGCTTCGAGCTGCTGCTTTCGTAGCGGCAACTCCTCGCTTTCGCTAAGAAGTCGCAGGGCGATCTCTTGACTGCTCGTCGTTACGCTTTGCGTCATCGAAACGAGAGTGTTGCAAAGCATATCAAATTTCTTGTCGTTATTTAGCCCATATTTCTCAAAATATTCATCGATCTTGGCGGTAAATTTTTGATACGGCGTATCTGCCGCCATAGTATCGCCGAGCACGCGTCTGTAAAGCTCGCTATATGCTTCCTTATAATCAGCCATTTTTTAGTCCTTTGATATAATTCTCGACTCTTTTTGGGGTCTGGCGATACAGCAAGCTTGCGCGTAGGTTTTTTGCCGCCTGCGCGTAGTCTCCAGCTTCGATGCATTTCAGGGTATATTTAAAGCCAAGCAGCTTTGCGATGTCTAGCTGATACGCCATTTCGAGGATGGTATCCTGCACGCCCTGCGGCTTGCTAGCCAGCCACGGCAAACACTCCGGCACTCGCTTTCGCAGCCTAGCAACTTTCAAATTTAGGATTTTTTCCGCTACCTCTTTACTCATCGGCTCGATCTTGCCGCCGTTGAGTTTGAGTTCGTCGGGACTCAATGCCGAGACCAAAAAGCCATATCCCACGGTGGGTTTGCCTACGCTGTCTTTGTATATTCGCGCGCTAAATCCCTCGTGAGCTTTGATATTTTCGATGAGGCTCATATCCCCTCCTCGTTTGTGATCTCTATGAATTCTATGTGTTTGCCTACGCAAATTTTGAAAAACGAATTGTATGCCCGCACGGAGTTTGTAACTCCAGCGGCATTGAAGCCGTCGCCTACGAGGACGCATCCTGCCGTATCTTGCGGGTAGTTGCCGGGGTGAATGAGGATGTAGCGCTCTTTCGGCACCAGCTCGTTGTATAGAAGCGGACACATCCGTTTTTGGCTCGGGCTGTTGTGCCACTCCATTTGATACCTGCCTGCCGGTATACGCCTATCCTTGCCACGCTGCGTAGTATCTGCGCCCGCGGGCTCAAGGGTGAAGCATTCAAAAAGCCTCTTTCCCTCGTCCGCGATCGTTAGCTTCCCGATCGTGCCGTCGTGAATGTTTTTAAATCTATTTATCTTGATTTTCATATTCCGATCCTCCAAAATCCGTATCTTTTAAATTTTTAATTTTCTTTGACAAGAAGCTATTTATTTTTGCCCTGACCCAATCGGCGCCGAACCAAGCCACCGCTCCGCTTAGGGCTATGCAAGATTTAGGACTGCCGGGCATAAACTCGCTCAGCACCGCGTAGCTCACAAATGCAAACAGCATCGATGAGCCCACCGCTACCAGCCACGATATGGCCTTTTGCCCGCCCGATCCTCGCAGCTTCATATTGCCGCTACCGATCCCCAGCATCGAGCCCAAAAAGCTTATGATCCCTACAAGTATGTAGTTCCACACTTCTTTATCGATCCCCCACATTCGCGCACTCCTTCAGGAGCGCTTCGCAGGTTTGATAGTATTTTGCCAGCTCGACCGCGCTTTGCATATTGCTTGAATCAAATTTAGGCTTTGCAGGGAGGCTTATTTTGCACTTTATCGGAACGAGGACATCCTTGTATTCCGCCCTTACCATCGGCGCCTGTTTTGCACATCCGCTAAGAGAAACGCACAGCGCCAGCCCTATCAGAAAAAGAATAAATCTGATAATATATTCTCGCTTGTGCCTAGCCAGCTCTTTTTGGTAGTTTTTGTCCATCAAAAACGTCTTGCGCAGAGGCTTTGAATACTGCGGCATATATAGCTGTCCTGTTTTCATCTGCCAAGCTCCTTGAATATTTCCTCATAGAATTTCAGCTTCTTTTCGCATTTTGCGTCCCTTATCGGCACATTTATCGTTTCGTATCTAGTTTCTATCTCTTTTTTGATTTGCGGCTCGCGGGCTTTTAGGTTTTCGTTCGCAAGCGCCATTGCTTTTATTTGTGCGTTTTGCAGATCGATGCGAGTGTTGCATTCGCTGAGATTTGCGGCGTAAACTTGTCCCTGCGCGGTAGCGGCGGCGAGCTCGTTTCGCAAGTCTTCGATCGTGCCCGCTCGGGAGTGATTTAGGACCAGCAACCCAAGGATAGCTACAATCAACGCAGCGATAATTGATAGATAAATTTTAAAACTCATATCATTACCCATAAAATTAAGAATGCGGCATCTTGCATCGCGCCGTAAAATAGCTCCTGCCTACCCCACGCATCGTTTGCCTCAAAAGCTCGAAATTTCAGCGTCCATTTTGTGCGGTATCCTAGCTCGCAAGCAAGCGGAAAACCTACCGCAAGAGCTGCGGCCAGAAGCGGCGCGATATAAACGCCGATAAAAACTAGCGGCAAAAATACGGGTAGCCACCAAAGCAGCCCGCGCGCAAAGAGGCAAAGCCTGCAATACGCCAGCCAATGGGTTTTGGGCTCGAAAAGCCTAGCGGCGATGCGCTCGATAAATTTCACCTCATGCTCGCTTGTGTAACTACCATGAGTGACGAGCGCGCCGACCCATACGCCCCAGCCTTTGCTTTCTCCGAGCAAATACCCGAGCCCGCAGATGATCGCGAGGTAGAAATTCCCCAAAAAGGCAAACATCAAAAGTGCCACCACCAAAGCGTTAAGCTTTGCGAAGTATGTATAACGGCCGCGCAGCCTATTGAGTATCCAAAACATCATCTCTCCTTATCGGCGAAGAGGACAAACGCCGAGAGAAAAATCAGAAAGTAGCTCATAGCGCCACCTCTATCGTATCTGCGAAAGTGATCGCGTCTAGCTCTTTTTTGTTTTTGGCTTTTTCAATTTTCAATTCATACCCCCATTTCAAAGTATGAAGTTTTTGGCCTCCAATCTGAATGGCGCGCTTGATCTTTTTGAGATCCTCTTGTCCGTTTATTTTTTTCATTGAGTTATCATACATTCGGAATGCCCGCACTTCCAAGCTGTCGAAAGTATCTATCATAGCCTCGACATTCAGCAGATAGCGATACCCGCCGTTGATGAGCCCAAAGTCTTTGAGGTTGATCTTGCAGCTATCGCCCATATTGTGCGTCCACGTTGCAAGCTCTGCGGTCTTTGCTTCTCGCAGTTGCTCGATTGGGGGCTCTTTTGGCGTTTCGCTTAGGGCTGAAGTGTCTTGATCTAGCTTTGTGATTTTTACTTCATTATTGTTTGCGTCGTAGTATGTTTTGCCGCGTTCATCTTTGATGTATTGCCAAGCGCCCTCTTTAAAGCATACCGCAAAACCTTTTTTAGAGGCTAGAGGTTGCTTATCCGTAGCATTAGCTGGGACTAGATATACGCTTTCCTCAAGCGGACTTTTTTGTGCCTCGCTTTGCCCTATATATTCTCCCGATGCCCCGTCATAATTGTAGATTTTCATTGCTCTTTCCTTAATATTTGATATAGAAATTTACCGCTACGTTGCGCGGTCTGTTTTCATTTGCAGTAGGTACTACGCGAGAAGCATCGAAATTTGCGCCATTGTAAGACGTCTCATTATAGTCCTCTCCCACAACTGATATTCTTCTGGAGGCGTATCCGATATGTCCGAATGCCCCTGAGAATTCGTTTATCAAAAATCTATCTCCATATCCTGCGAATTGTCCTGTGATATTTCTTATGGCGTCGCTTTGAGTCGAGCCCAAAGCTCTGCCTCCATCTACTCCGCGCCCATTATCTGCGCCCCTAATGAATTCCCCTCGTAAATCTGGGATATTGAAAGTGTTTGAGCCATCCCCTGCTCCGTATGCCGTGCCAATAGCCGAAAACAAATCGGCATAGGCGGTGCGGGATATCGCTGCTCCGCTGCATAGTAAAAATCCATCAGGTGCGGTAGACCTTGCACTTGTGATTATTGTGCCTACTGGTAGAATCGTAGAGGACAGCAGTGAAAAACCTACCGCTCTTGTATAATTGTCATTATCCGAGGCACCTACTCTAAAGAGGATTTCATTGTTTTTTGAAAAGATATTGTTTTGCACGGGAGCGGTAAGTTTAAAATGCCCTGCTGTAACGTATCTGCCCGCGAAATCTCCGTTTGCGTCTCTTAATACCAAGGTATTGGCAAGCGCGTTGTTTGTTGGGTTATATTTACTTTTTTCCATAAAATTACTGGCGCCTACGCCCCCTAATTTTGCACTATCTGCTGCTTGATCGGTTTTGTTTAGCTTGGTTTTTAGCTTTTGCTCAATTAGTCTTGAACTATAGGTTTGAGTAGCGCTTTGCTCCCCGTCATTAATAAGTCCGCTTTGAAGCAGGGTTTTAATTTGCTCCTTAAGCAGTTTTAGCTCCTCAAGAAGTACGCCCGCGTTTTCTACCTTATCCGCGGCAGATTTGATCTTCTCTTGAAGCTTTTCTATCGAGGTAAGTATCTCTTCTGCTTTTTGTTTCGCACTTTTTGCGCTCGCAGCGTTTTGCTCGGTTGCCTCTTTGGCAAGCTTTGTGGTCTGTTCGGCTTGGCTCTGTGCTGCCGAAAGGGTCTGCGCTGCCTGCTCGTTTGCGTCGGAGACGGTTTTTTGCATCTCGTCTTTGTATTTCTCAATCTTCTGCAAAACCTCTTTCGCTCGATCGGGAAATGGCACTATTTTTTCTGCGACAGCCAAAATTTCCCTACAGATCTGCGTAAATTCTTTATCTTGCATTATGGCTTTATCCTCTCTTTCATAAATTTATCCAGCGCCGCAAGATCAGCCCTTCCTTCTTTTTTACCGTTTTGAAAAGCAATGAAATCGTAAATGAAATTTCGCCACGAAAGATTTCTCGTCAGAGCGACATTGGCTAGCCAGAAGTCGAGCTTGTTTATAAAACTTTCTTCAAATGTATATTTTTCATCCAGGGCATACTTGACGCTATATGGTTTTAGATATCCACTCCGCGCAAGCGCGGTAGGCAGATCGGGCGTGTTTTCATCGAAATTATTTAGCTCGTATTCGCAGAGCGATCTTTGATAAAAGCTCCTATATTTTTGATAAAAATCGTCTCGTCCGCGTTTTGCGGCGATTCCGTAAAGCAGAGCGCTTATCAAACTATCGTCTTTGAAATCGACCTCGTCGCTATCATTCGCGGGAAGCTTAAATTTACGCACGAAGTAGTCGCCTCCCAAGTGATACGCCACTTCGAAGCTGCGATGATCTATCTCGATCATCTCAAGTGGAGTGATAGCCTTGCAAATCTCCAGCGCCGCTTCGCCCATCAGCGTCTTGATCTCCTCGTCGCTCGGAGCCAAGACGTCCGGGCGGGTCGCGATTTGCAGTCTTTCTTTGAAATTTGAAAAGGTCATCTCTTCTCCTTGTTTGGGGCAGGTTTACCTGCCCCGCGCTTTAGGCTGCCAGGTTTTTCACCCAGGCAAAGGCCACCGGCGTGCAGACTCGAAGCGTGAATTCGGTCAAAATTTCCCTTTTGATCTCGTCGTTCTCGCTCGGAAGATCTCTTCTTCTGGTATTTCTCCAGTCCACCTTGTAGATGTCGTCGCTGCGAAATGCGATCAGCTCTGTATCCGCAAGCTCAGGGCTTAGCAGGATTTTTACGCTCTCGCCGTATTGCGAGTCGATCGCCTGTACCTTATCATGGAGATATTCCACAGTGTTATTTACCTGTTTGATCTTGTCGATGAGATCCATGATCTTATCGAGCTGTTTATCGTTTACTAGGATGAAATCATACGGGCGGCTTTTCTTGTGTCCTACTTTGAGCACGTCTCTAAGCGTTTGCATGCTTAGCGTGGCGTTTTTCGCATCGATCGTATTCGTTACGGTGGCAAAGCTTTTCAGGCCACCGCACTTTCCCGCGGCCTTTGATGCGCCGGTATTGACGCGCGCAAGAGCCGCCTGATCGCTAAGCAAAATCTTCTCGATCGTCTGTTTGTGGCGGATGCCCGCAAGATCGCCCGCGCGAGCGAGTACCATCGAGCCGTCCACTCTTTTGCCGTCCTCCTCGGTGCCGCTGACGCCGTAGGTGTCTTTGACGATTTGATAGTGGTTGCTTAGCTTGCCGCCGATCACGTATTTCAGCGCAGCCGGAGCGCCGCCCTCCATGTGAGCGTTGTTTAGATCACCGTCGGGCGTCTCGTCATACATCCAAGTATGACCTAACGCCGCGTTGGAGCTCCTATCCCTCGGCGCACCCATTCCGATCGCCGTAAGAAACGGCGTGCTCTTCCATCCGATCTCTTTGATCGTATTCCAAAACTCAACCCCCGACTTGCCGAAAGCTTCCTCAGAGGTAATTAGCCCATCTCTAATAGTTGGCATCTCTTTCTCCTTTAATAAATTTTGCTAAGGTAGGCGAGCTTCTCCTCTTGGCTTATCTCGCCCTTGTTGATTCGGCGCGCCATCTCTCCTCTGTCGATAGCGCTGCCGCCCTTGCCGTGGACTACGTCATATTCGTCGTCCTGCGGCGCCCCTTTGAAGTATTTGAGATAGACGTTTTCAATCCCCGTAGGGTTGAAATTTTTCTCCAAATACCCCTTGTCCTTTTCATCGAGCTCAAACATCTTGTCGAGGACCTTTTGCATATTGAAGTCCCCGTATTCCTTTTTGAAATCCGTTTCGAGCTCTTTAAGCTGCCTTTCTTGCTCCATCGCGCGGAAGCTTTGATACTCCTCGTCGCTTAGCACCTTGCCTCCGGCGCCCTCTTTCTTGCCGGGCTCCGCGCCCTTGTTCGGCTCGTCCTTTACGGATTTGTCGTCGCGAGGCGCGGCGGATTTTTTAGGCTCGCCCCCCGCATCCTTGGCGGGTTCCCCCTTGCCGTCTGCGACAGCCGCGGTGGCGGGATCTGTTACGCCCTCGTCCAAATCGTCGTCATAGATATCCTCAGCCATCTCTACTCTCCTTCCTTACTTGCTTTACCGCCCAAATTTGAAAGACCCTCGTTCGCTTTCGCGTCGTCCTTTTTGTCGCCCGAATTACCGTCCTTGTCGGACTTTTTATCCTCGGCCCCTACGGCGGACCACTCCTCGGCGCTAAAAATTTGCACCTCAAGCCCCGTTTCATCCTTGCGTCTTACGATTACGTCGCCGATCTTTCCGTCTGAGATCTGCCCCGTGTTTTTGCTGTTTGAAAACACCATCAGCCCATTGGTGGCCATATGGGTAATCGTGCCGAGCACCACATAGTCGCTTTTTTTCATAGCTTTCTCCTTTGAAAATTTTTAATGATTCTATTTCTGCGCGTCCTAATTTTTTTAAACTCGATTTTCATCTCAAATCCCGCCGTTTAGCAACGCCGCGCGATCAAGTTCGTCGTCGCTCGGAGGGTGTTCGTCCCTATCCGAAACGTCCGGCGCCTCGCCGCCCTCATCATCGGCTGCGTCCTGCGCTTGCTGCGCCGCTTGTAACTGGGCTTGCTGGAGCGCTTGCATCTGCGCCATAGCCTCGTCGATCGCCTCGATAGGCGCGTTTTCGCCGAGGATCAGAGTTAGAATTTCTTTTATGATCTCCCCTGAGATAGCCGGGGTTGCCATATTCGCCTGCGCCAAGACCTGCATCAGCGAGTTGAGCTGTCCGATCTTGACTTCGTTTGCTATGGTGGTGCCGAAATTTACGTTCACGTCGAAATCAAGCGGCGCGCTGCGATCACCTATCTTTTCGATGATCTGCGGATCTTCCGTGATCCGCACAAACTCCTCGTCGCTCGTGAATTTGTATATGAGCCAAACGAAATGTTCGGCATAGCTTTGCAGCATCGTATCGAGCAGGGTTTGAAGCATGCTCTCTATCCTCGTGCCGGAAGCCGAATTGACCGCTTGAAGCGCGCTCGTGGCCCTGCGATCGCTCGGGCTCGTTTGCCCCGTCATTACGCTATTTACGCCCGTCGCGATCTCATATTCGTTCTTCAGCATCGCGATCTCTTCGCTTAATCCATAGGTGCCGGGTTCGTTTATCGGAATAATGACATCTTTGATCGTCTTGCCCGGACCCGGGCTTATGCGGATAAATTTCTTTCGAGCCGTGATATCGCTGATCGCCACGCTGCCCGAATCCTTATCTACGGCGTAAGGCGGATCGATCTGGTTTTCGGTGATGTCGATCTTTTGGTTGCGCTTGATGTTGTATTCCTCTTGCAGCTCCCAAACAATCTCGGGGATACACGAGCCGTATATCGCTATCTCATCCTCACGCTCGTCCTCGTTTATGCTAGGCGTGGTTTCGATGCAATATCCGTAGTGAAACGGCAGGCGGGAGAATGTCGCTTCGCGCACGAGAGTACCGTTTGCGTAGGTTTTGAGCTTCCATACGGCGCGCCCCTGCTCGCGGCTTTTGATATACAGATCTCGCATCGCTATGCGCTCGCTGCCTGCCGTGGTCTGCGCGATCACGTTCCTGTCTTTGGATTTGTAAAATTTGCGCTCCAGCTTCTCTCTGATCTCTCTTGCCGATTGGTTGTATTTATAGGCTACGTATTCGATGTCGTTGATGTCGCTTGCGTGGCGATCAAACGCGAGATCGGTGATCGGGATAAATTTCGTGCGGATCTGCGCGGCTGTTTTGTCGTAAAATAGATTGACGATACCCAGCGGCAGATACAGCGCGCTAAGCACGGCTTTGGATAGCCCCACGCGGTGCTCTTTCTTTTTCCAATAGTTTTTCAGCACCGCCGTAAGCGCGTTTTGCAGGATTAGATCATGATCGCTTCGCAGTCCTACCCTCTTTACTTCGATCGGGCAGCGGTCGCTCATAAAGCTGGTTTTAAATACGCTATGGATGATATTTACGGTAGTTTTTACGAGCGGGATGTAAAGCTTCGAGCGGCTTCGCTCTGCGCTCTTGCGCTTGCTCGTGTGGTTATCCTCTTTATAAACCGCGCGATATGCTCGTTCGCAGCGCAGAAATCTCTCCTCCTGCTCCTCAAGATCCCTAAAAGCACGCTCGATCAGCGAATAATCTTCGTCGTTTGGCATTTTCTACTCCGCAAAAGGGCGTATCCTGCCCGGATTTGACCCTATTTTTTGGATAGCTTATTCCCCCGCGTCCTAATTTTTCTATACTGCGATTTGCTTTTTTGTATCTTTTTTGATACAATGCGGGATATGAAAAAGATTGAGGCGATTTTCTATCAAAATGCGGGCGGCAATGAGCCCGTGCGGGAGTGGTTGTTGGGTTTGGATAGAGAGGATCGCAGGATCATAGGAGAGGATATTGCGACGGTGGAGCTCGGCTACCCGATCGGGATGCCCGTGTGTAGAAGTTTAGGAAATGGACTTTATGAGGTGCGCAGCGATATTTCGGACGGAAAGATCGCAAGAGTGATTTTTATCGTGAAGCGCGGGTATATGGTGCTGCTTCACGGCTTCATAAAAAAAACGCAAAAGACGCCGAAACAGGATATCGTTTTGGCGAGCAAGCGCGCAAGGGAATTGGAGTAAAAAGTAAGATTAGTACGGAAAGTAGGAGTAAGTATGAAAGTGGAAAATTTAAGTTCGTTTGATAATTTTTTGAAAGAGGATGGGCTTTACGAACATACGAAAGCCGTGGCGATAAAGCGCGTTATAGCTTATCAGATTGAAGAAGAGATGAGGGCTCAAAACATTACGCAGACCGAGCTCGCGCAGCGTATGAATACCAGCAGAGCCGTCGTATCTAGGCTTTTAAATCCCAAAAACGGCTCTCTTACCCTAAGCACCTTAAGCTCTGCAGTAAGCGCGCTGGGCAAGAAGCTCGACGTCTCGATTATTTAACTATCCGCCGCCGCAGTCATTTAAACTTCGGCAGCGCCGATGAAATGCGGACAAAGCGAGGGCGCGCGTTTTAAGGGCGAATTTATAAAAAATTCGGTTTTAGCCCCTTTGCCGCGCATTCATTTAAAAACATATTGATGAGCGTTTGATACTTCGCACCGCTCTGATCGGCAAGGGATTTGAAGTATTCGATCGTCTCGGCGTCTAAATTTATGCTGATCTGCTTTTTGAGCTTTTTTACATACGGATTTTTAACCGATTTGCTAAAATCATACTCTTTTTTCATCGTAACTCCTCGTACTGCTTGGTTTCGCGAGCGGTAGCCTTGCGCGCCGATATGATTCTGATGACCTCGTCCTTTTCACGGTAGCAATGCGCCACGACGAGAATTCTCGCTCGCGCGCTCATACCTAAAATGATAAACCGCTCCTCGTATTCCGAATGCTCCTCGTCGAATATCACGCGCGCAAACTCGTCGGCAAAGACGCTTTTCGCTTCGATAAAACTCACGCCATGTTTGGCAAAATTGATCTCGGACTTGTGCTTATCGAAGGTAAATTTTATATATTTCATAATTATATTATATAGATTTTTGCTTATAGGAAGCTTATGTAGTCGCTTCGGATTAGCTCGCGCAAAATTTTAAAATGGATTTTTATTTGTAAATTTCATATGCGAATAAATTTAATTATTTCGGTCGGTTTCGTTTGGATCTGCTTTTTTTCTGTCTTTATTAAACCATTGAGGCAAAATAGCGATTATCGTCACGATGATACTCCCGCCGGCTATCCAATAATAATCTTTGTAAATGCTATAAAATAAAGAGCCGACCAGGGACAAAATAATAATTGTGGCAAAAATTTGTCCCCTTAGATTAAACTTTACAATCTGCGGCGCCTCCTGCGCTCTTAAGCTCTGCTCCTTCTCTTCGACGGCTAAAATTCTATCCTCGATTTCATGCCTATGCTTCTGATCATTTTCTAGGTATTGCATAGCCCTTTCCGCGTAATCGGGATCCTTTTGCAAAATCTGGTTGAGTTCCGAAGGGATAACATTTATGTTTAAATTCTGTTGGACCGCCTTATCTATGTAGTTTTGAACCGACTAGCTATTTATTGCCGGCGGATGATTGCTTCTTGGATTTTTTCTCTTTGATCTGCTCTTCGCCATATCTTTTCTCTAGCTCTTTTATTCTCTTTTTGTATATTCTCCTTGATAGGTCGCCCGCCCTATAGATCATATCGCTTTCAAGCGGGAAGGTGGTAAAAGCATTTCTAAATCCTGAAGCAATATATCTTAATGTCTCGCCCATCTTTCATCCTTTCTTGAAATTTTATTACGGAAAGTAATTTTACCAAAAAATCCTTAACCTTCGGTCGTTTTTGTAAATTTCCTCTTGTCGCTAAACGTCAGCCCCTTTTGGTTCTATAGCTCTTTGTTTTATAGGGGCTTTTGCTTCCCTTTTTTCCGGTGTAGGGATTGCGATTTCCCTTCGTAGAGTAGTTATTGAACCTGCTACTATCCCTGTAGCTTCTATGATGCGACATCACGTGGGTGCCATTTCTCTTTGTATAGCCGCCTACTCGCTGTGCCGCATCCATACCGGTCGCAGCAAACATGCAAAAAATAAAAAGCAAAAATAGCTTTTTCATATTCCATCCTTTGTAAAAATTTTTATTGATTTTTTTCTTTCATAAATAGAGCCAAAATAGATATACCAAAAATAAAAAGCCATACACTTATAGCGATCTCTCCGTGAATCGTGAGCTTATCAAGTTTATAATATTCAAGCCCCGCAAACCATAAATGCTGAATAGGCCATATAAACGGGATACCGCTAACAAGACCACCTATAACTGCGGCAATAATGCTATCGTAGATTTTATACATTCCGATTATAGTATTTATGGCGCCTATTAGATGTGCAATAACTATGCCGATGCCGTTTAAAGCCAGAATAACCTGTTTCATTTTTTATCCTCTTGTTTTGGAGTTTTTATAGTTGAAATATCGATGCTTTCAGTGCTCACCCTATTTTGTCCCGAAATATATCGAACCAATATTTTTTTACCCTCTATTAGTTGCTTTTGTTGATCTGGGCTTATAAAAAAAGATGCCCTAGTGTTTTTCCCGTAATATCCGGACATTATCTCGGCATCTACATCAAAGAATTTATTTTTATCGATCCTTATCCTTATTGTTTGATAACCAAAATTTCCTTTTGTGTATTCAACAAGAAATCCTTCTATGTTATCGGATATTATGATATACATATCGGTTTTTTGTGGACGTAGCTCTTTTTTCGCATGAAAAACGTTTATATTAAAAGGCGCGCTTCCGCAACTCGTCCAATGAAATTTTTCATCGGTCATTTTATCTGCGCTCCCGTATAGCTTACATTCTGCAAAGACAAAATTTAGCATTACACATAAAAACAAAGCGATTTTTTTCATTTTTATACTCTCTTATTCCTCAAATTTCGATAAGCTTTTAATTTTTTTTAATCGCTGTAGGGCCCCTTCTTTAAATTCTCTATTTGCATAAGTAAGCATATAGATAAGTTCAATATCGATACTCGGACCTAGAAATTCATGGATATTTTTTTCAAATTTAACAAAAGCAAAGTCTTTATCCATATCTCGCCCTCCAAAACTAAGCGATAAATCATACATCTTTCTTTCAATTTCGTGTGCTGCAGTGAGTATGCTTTGCGGAATTTTTCCATTTTTTTGTATCTCTCTAAGTTCGCTCAAATCTATTTGAAATACTTTTGTAAACTCGTCGTTTGTTCTTATTGCAAGGCGCTCTTTTATATCGTCTATATCCTCGTATTCATTATTCGGATCTCTCTCTATCAGATACCTTGCCGTCTGCACGTCTTCGCTCTGTGCGCGCTTTAGCACTTCTTTAGGATCCATAATAAACCTAGCGTTATAGTTCTCGCCTTTTATGTTATTGCCGTTTATGAAGTATCCGCTAGATCCGTTTATGTTCATGCTTATGTTTTTTGGGAACTGTAATTCCAGTATCCTCCGCCATTTTTGCGGGATAGTTTTTCTACTTATCCATCTGTCTATTGATCCTTTCGAGGTATTTAATGCCACCGCCAGCTCTTCATCGGTTTTTAACCTTAGACGAAATTTTAAATCGTCCAATTCCTCTCTCACCGTCATTTAATGCTCCTTTATAAAAAAGTTATAAAAATACTTGACATTTATATAACTTTTGTTATATAATTAATGCAGAAAATTAAGAAAAATGGTTTTCTTTTTTCAGGACAAAATCACTTAATTATATCAAATCTTTGCGTAAAAGGAGTTAAAAAATGCGCAAGAGTATCGATTTCTACTCTATCGGAGATCGATTGGATCTGATGAGGAGACTTACCAATCAGAGCCTAAACGACGTGATGTCTTTTCTGGACACGTCTAAATTTATATATAAAAAAGTCCGCTTTGGCGAGAAACTTATCCCTTTTGAGTGGGTTATGCGATTTGTCGAAAGATATGGCTTCAGTATGGACTGGATATACACCGGCGACGGCGAAATTTTTGAGCCGGTCCGCAGGCAGTTCGTAAGAGAAGAGAGTCCGTCGTGAGCGAAGTAAGTGAAATTTTAACAAGAGCTCGTTTCTTTGCCGGCGTTAAGACTGATGCAGAGCTTAGCGCCCTTTTAAAAATTCCATACGGAACTCTAATCGGCTGGAAGACTAGGAAGAATATCCCGGAAAGCAGGATCGCGCAGATGGCGCTAATCCTCGGCATACGCCGAGATACTCTCATTCCTGCGAATAAAGAGATAGAAATCCCACATTCATGTGAAGGCTGCTGCAGCAGCTGCAATAACAAACCTTCAAACAAAACAAAAGCGCCCAAAGAGCCTGAATTAAAAGTGTCAAAACATTACGTCCTACTTAGCACCCTTAGCACCCCGGCGCAAAGAGCCGAGGCGGTGAGGCTTGATAACTCCCTCAAGCTCGGCGAGTTTTGCGAGCTGCTTCATACTTCGCGCCACCTCTACAACCGGGCGAAAGATGGACAATACCCCTTTCTACTCGAATGGGCGTATGCGCTTAAGGAAAATTTGCACGTCAATATCGATTGGCTCAAAAGCGGCGTCGGTCCGATTTACGAGATCGAATTTACCGAGGATATGAAAATTTTATAGGGGGCGGAGATGTTAGAGGTTTTGCTTGAGATGGGCTTTGCGGATTGGGCGGTAGCCCTACTTTGCCTTGCCCTTTTAGAGCTTATCGGATACGCGCTTTACAAGCAGGGCGGCGGGCTATGAGAGAGTTTATGTCTCTGGAGTCCGCTTGCGCCACCTACGAAACCCCGCGCAAGGCCCTGCAAAACCTATCCTATTTAGACCGAAGGACTGGGCGCGACGATAGGTTTTATAGGCAAGATGGGCATCTCTATGTTAGACAAAACTACAAATGTCCTCATTTTGACGACATCGCAGAGCTTTATTACAGAGCCTTAGAGTGCGCCGATAGCGAAAAAGAGATAGCCAAATTTATATCTCGCCGCACGGGTAAAAATATCAATGCCGTGTATTTTTATTTCAGAAATTTCAAATTTAAAAATCCCGACTTCGCCCGTATCGTAGCGAAGCTTCTCGGGATTTTTATACGGCAAAACAATCTATTCGCAGAAGTGGGATACTAGCATGGATAATATATTTCAGACGATAAGAGAAACGATAAATAAAGAGCAGTTCAGGGATTATGTAAGCTCAAAATACGGCATAGAGTTTAAGGGTCGCACAGCGAACGGCTTCTGCCCTTTTCACGATCACGACCACGACACTCCGAGCCTCGGCGTCGCAAACGGCAAGAGCGGCGGGGCTTTCTTCCACTGCTTCGCCTGCGGAGCTAGCGGCGATATCGTGAGATTTACAGAGATGAAAGAGAGCATCCCTCCGCTTGATGCCGCAGCTGCTGTGTGCGAATACTTCGGCATCCCGCACAATATCAAAAAGGGCGAACTCAGCGAGGAGCAAAAGGCGCAGATCGAGGCTAGAGCAAAGCTTTTGCAGGAGCAAAACGAAGCTCGCGCAAAAGCGGACGCCGTCAAGAGGGCCGCCGCCGAAAAAAGGATGCGAGCTCGCATTGCGTCCATCGCGCCGGAGCTTATCTCAAATTTTGAAGCCATAAGACCGACGCTCATAGAAAACGGGCTGCGCGGGATTTTCGTAAACTACGAAGCCCCTACCTTTCTGACCTACTCCAAAGACGCGATAGGATATTCGCACGAGCATCAAAGCATAGCGATCATCATTCGCGACGAGCGAGGCGTGCCGCTAAATATCAAATACCGAGAAAAATTTGCTTGGGATGCCAAGACTCGCGCTATAAGCTCCGAGCGTATGAGCGGCAAATGGATAGGCGAGAGCGGAGCCGCAGCGGCGCCGTTTCCGATTAGATATTTTTTAGACAACCCGGACGATCGCGTCATCGTCTGCGAGGGCGAAAAAGATGCCCTAAATCTGATGAGCTTTAACGTAAATGCCCTAACTTTGGGTGGTGCGGGGAGCAGATGGGACGAGTATCTGGAGCTGCTGCGCGGCAAGGACGTTTATATCTGGTTTGACCACGACGAAGCGGGATATGAAAACGCGATCAAAAGATATTATGAGATCAAGCCCGTAGCGCGAAATACCCATATCGTGCTGTTTTATATGCTCGAAAAAGACCTGAATAAAAAATATGACATCAGCGATTGGCTCTACAACCATACCTCAAAGATCACAAACGACAATATGTTTGATCTACTGGCTTTTAGCTGCTTCGAGCCTACCAATATCGTGATCGATGAGATTTGCGATTATTTTCCGAATTTGCGCGAAAAGCTGGCGCCCTTCCGACGCGGCAAGATCGTGCACTATTTCGATGAAATTTTTGACGAGTTCTTGCTAACCGACAAGGATGGCAACTGCGTCAATATATTCACCGTCAGAGGCGAGTTGGACGAACCCTACATCAATACTATCCTAAAAAACGCCAAGGCGCTCAAGAAGTCAGATAGCGATACCTACGAAAGGATCAAGAGAGCTTTTTTCGACGGCGCGCTCATAGGCGAGATCGCCCAAAAAGATTGGGATAAGTATAGCGCGACATTTGACAAGCTACTTCAGATAAACAAGACCGTGCTTACGAACTACCATCAAACCCACATCGTGGATATGGTGGAGAGTTTCCTTGCTTCCGTAGAGAAGCTCGGATATCCTTTCGCGCAATACAAGGGCGAGCTGTATTTCTGGACGAAAACGCATTACGCTAGGGTCGATCTGCGTGTGCTAAATCACTTCCTGCAAGAGTATTGGATGCCGAGGGCTTGCGTGGACGTGAAGAAAAAGAGCGTGGATAACTCCACGAAGATCATTGAAAATTTACTTAACAAAGCCCACCCACTCGATACGCTCAAGCGCGACGAGCAGAGGCGGGTTATAAATTTAACCAACGGCACAATCTTTATTTCCAAATACGGGAATATCACCTTTAAATCGCGCCACGAAAAGGGCGACGGCGCGCTTAATATCTTGGATTTTGCATACGACAAAAACGCTACCTGCCCGAAGTGGAATAGATTTCTGCGCCAAATTTTAGCGGACAAGGACGATATCAAGACCTTGATGGAGTTTATCGGTTATTGCTTTCTGCCGAGCCACGAATTTGAAAGCTTTCTGTTTTTATACGGCAAGAGCGGCGCCAACGGCAAGAGCGTTATCCTAGATACCATTCGCAACTTTTTTGGCGAAGACAATGTCTCAAGCCTCCAGCTTCAGCAGTTTGAGGGACACCAGCTTTACGGGCTTAGCAATAAGCTCATCAATATCGGAACCGAGATCGACAAGAACGGCACCGACAAAGGGCAACTTGCAAATCTAAAGGCTCTTGTGTCTACAAAGGACAGTATTATGATAAATCCAAAAAATGAGAAGCCTTTTAACCTTTTGCCAAATGAAAAGCCCAAACTCGCCTTTTCGGGCAATGCCAAGCCTAAGCAGGGCGTGGATAACGCAACGCTTCGTAGAATGGTGCTTATTAGCTTCGATAAGGAGATCAAAGACGGGCAAAAGATTAGAGGGCTTAGCGACCGCTTTAACGACGAGATGGCTGGGATTTTCAACCTTGCTCTTTCCGGGCTTATGAGGCTCGTAAAGCAGGGCAAATTTACTCGCTCCAAGCGGATGCTGAGCGAGCTTGAGGAATATAGAGATGATGTGAATCCTATGAGGGCTTTCGTAAGAGATGCCGTCATCCCCGATGAAAATTACTTCATTCCTAATAAATACCTGTATATCCTCTACAAAACATATATCGAGGACAAGGGCGGCACCCCGCAGAAAGAGAAAAATTTTTATGCAAATTTTATCGACGAATGCACGATAAACAATATCAAGGTTGCCCGCGGAAGAAGACGGATGCCATATCCTTTGGCGGGACTAAGCGGCGATAGGCCTCATTGCGTATTTGGTATTAGAGCGAATGAAAATTTGGATTTCAACAAAATCAACGTGGACGGCAACTTTATAGAAATCGGCGCCCTAAGCGAATATCAAATCGGAGGGGCAAGAAGCGATGATGAAGAATAACCTTGTCCCACGATCCGGGCTTTTGTCCCTCTATCGTCCCACTATTTTGATTCGATGTCGGGACGGCGAAACTGCGCTAAAATCGGCTCTAGGGGCTCATTGTCCCAGTGTCCCACCATTTTCGCTTATATATTCATATATTTTTATTACTGAATTTAAACTTAATCTGCCTTTGATTTTTAAATTTTTTTCTACCGATTATATAGGGAAAATGATGGGACAGAAAGAAACCTTAAAGAAGCAAACAACGCTTTTTAGGTTATTGACCTTTGTCCCACGATTTGCAATCTTAAAGGGACAGCCACGCCGCAAACGTCCACTATACGGGATTTTGAGCGGGTCAGCATTTTTTTGCGATAGTGGGACAGCTAGGATAGAAGCGAAAGAGAGGGCGCGAGAGTGGAAGCTATGAACGAGATACAGCAAAAAGCCTTTGACATCTATATCCAAAGCGCGAACCTAGAGAATGACTTTACTCCTATATCGGAGCGAGCTCTAGCTAAAAAGCTTCACGATATGGGGTTGAAAAGCTCTATGAGCGCAATAGGTAGATGGAAAAAGAAATTTGGCTGGGCACAAGCCCTACAAAACAAAGTCACCTTGGCTATGAGCGAGGATAAACCCGTAAGAGATATGCTTCGCAACTCCAGTCTCAAGGCTGTAGTGGAAAACACCAAAGTAGATATTGAGCGAAACGACGTGCTTATGGCTAGCTCATATCAATTTTTTGAGAGCGAGGCGCGCGAAATTTTAGAGAAAAAACGAAACGGAGAGATCATTTCAAGAGAGGAGAGAGAGACGATGAAATTTATAGCTACGCTTAGCACTACTCGCAAAGATAAGATGCTGGATCGTATGGCGCTTATGCCGCGCGACGCCGTGAGTGCGGATGAAATTTTATCGCGATTTAGCGCGATTTCGTTGGAGGTGGAAGATGACGCGATCGATATTGAGCCATCTGAAACAAGCGACGATTAGCGCGCTCTTTGCGGTCCTGATGATCGCCATATACGCATTAGCGCAAAATTTATTTTAAGGAGAGAGATATGCAAATAGAAATTGCATTGTGGATCATCGTAATTTTAGGAGGCGTCCTTACGGCGACCGCCGGCATTGCAGCGTTATTTTTGAGGGAGAAAAGCCATGAATAACACGATGTATATACAGCGCATTTATATCTGCTCGCCATATACGGCTGCGGCTAGTAGGCGCGAAGCAAGACGTATAGCGATCAGGGCGATGGAGGAAGCCGACGAGTTTTTTGACGGCAAGGGGCTAGCCGTAGAACTCTTTTCGCCCGTGCTCGCAAACTCGGTGCAATATGCGGATAGAAGCTACGACGAGATTATGAAAATTTGCTTTATGCAAATCGACACGTGCGGAGAGATTTTTATCCCTAGCGCCAAAACCTGCGATATATCTTTGATAGCCGGCTCAAAAGGCATAAGACTAGAGATCGAATACGCAGCTGCGAGAGGGTATAAAATACACAACTATGAGTCCCTACGCAGGGAGAAATTTCATCAAAATTTAAAAGGAAAGTCCAAATGAAAAAGAAAAAGATCATAAAAAAGATAGAAACCTTGAAATCCGAAAACAAAAAGTGGCAAGAAAAAATCGAGGATATGGAAAAAAGGATGTCTGCCGTGTCCGCGCAAGCTGGTGAAAGCGCAAGAAAGCTCGCTTTTTTGATGAGACTGACGAGGGTTAAAGACTATTCCCAAGGGGAACTATGATGACGAGAGAGGAAGAAAAATGAAACCAGTACTTGATGTTTGCTGTGGCGGTAAAATGTTTTATTTCGACAAGCAAAACGAAAGTGTGCATTTTTGCGACATCCGCAAAGAAAGCTACACGCTTTGCGACGGACGAAATTTTGAGGTAAACCCAAACACCGTAGCAGACTTTAGAAATTTACCCTTTAGGGATGAGAGCTTTTATCTCGTAGTGTTTGATCCGCCGCACCTTTTTAGGCTCGGACAAAACTCTTGGATGGCAAAAAAATATGGCAAGCTTGACGAGAGCTGGCGCGAGGATTTGGCAAGGGGTTTTGATGAGTGTATGCGAGTTTTAAAGCCGGGCGGAACGTTAGTTTTCAAATGGAACGAAAATCAAATCAAACTAAACGAGGTGCTAAAGTGTTTTTCCGTAGCTCCGCTGTTGGGGCAAAAGACGGCGGCGGAAACGCATTGGCTGGTATTTTTTAAAGGAGTAAATCAATGAGCTATAAAACAGAACTACAAGAGCTCCAAAGAGAGCTTGTGGAGATCAAGGATAAGAAAAAACAAGCGCAAAAGGCTTTTTTTAAAATTGCTGGACATCAGATACAGGATGACTTCCCTTTCCGCCTTACACAAGAAAACTCTTTTGAAACTATGGTGTTTTCTTTCTCAACAAACGGAAAATTTAAATGCTCCAAGACAATCACATACGATCTTTTGTTTTTAGACAATATTACCTTTCGACTTTATCACGAAAAAGGGCAAGGCGAAAAGGTCGAAAAAGCAAAGAAAAACATTAAGGAATTATACGCAGGAGAGGACGATGGAAGAAATTAAATTTAGAGCGTTCTTGAAAGCTGATGGACGAATTTACGAGGCGCTAAGTATTGACTTCGCAAACAAAGAAGCTACGCTTTGGGATAAAGAAACGGCTGTAAATTTTGAGGCGAGTTTCAAAGATATTGAACTATTACAATTTGCCGGGTTTAAAGACAAAAACAGTGTAGAAATTTATACTAGATACATCGTCAGATGGGATCTGCTTATTTATGAAATTTGCTTTGATTGTGGATTTTATATGCGTGAGTTATCGAGACTTGTGCCCGATATTCCGATTACGAAGGGATGCAAAAATGCCTCAGGCGGGTTTGAAGTCCTCGGCAGCATCTACGGAAGCGCGAAAATTTCAAAGGATAAACGATGAGAAAGATTAAATTTAGAGCGTGGAACGCTCTAAATAAGAAAATGCTTGATTGGGGCGATATTTTTTACTTACCGGCTTGGGAAATTTTTCCCGGAACTCCGGAACAAAGGCCCTTTAATATTATGCAATATACGGGAATGAAAGATAAAAACGGGCGCGAAATTTATGAGGGGGATATTATTGAATTTTTAGAAAACGAGAGCGGAGAAACTTGGACAGCTAAAATAGTATTTGAAAATTTAGCATTTAAGGCGCTTGATGTAGAGGATGAGTGTTATGAATATGATTTTGATGATTTAACAGATATTGAAGCCATCGGCAACATCTACGAGAACCCAGAGCTATTAAAGGATACAAAATGACAACACGAGAAAAGATAGAGGTTATGCAAGCCTATACGAGGGGCGAGGAGATCGAGAGGCGTCTCGCAGATTGCGAAGAAGATGAATGGGCATTTGCAGGATTGCCGGTTTGGAATTGGGAGAAATTCGAATACCGCATCAAACCCAAAGAGCCTAAATTTAAAATAGGCGATGATATAGTGTGTAAAAGCTCACGAGGTATCGCCAATCCTGAGGTTTGGTGCGTCGGATCCCCTGTGATAGAGGGAATAGACCCAGATGATTTCATCAATGTCGATGATGTCCTTTGGTATTGGGAGTATCAAGATGTAGATGGCGAGTGGAAAATGACAGACGCTAGATACACAAAAAGCGACCTTAACAAAGAAGTGCTCGGACCCAATGAAAGAGAAACGGCTATACCTCTTTACACGCTAGGGTTTAGATTGCCGGAAAAAAAGGAGAGGAAAATAGTATGACCTATATCGCAACGCTTTCGGGCGGCAAGGATAGCACGGCGATGCTAGATTTGCTACTACGCGACAAAAAGCCGCTCGATCATATTGTTTTTTATGATACTTTGCACGAATTTGCGGCTATGTATGAATACATCGCCAAGCTCGGCGAGTATTTTAAGGCGCGATATGGCAAAGAGATCACGATACTTAAGCCTGCGATGAGCTTTGAGGAGTGCGTTTTTGGACGCATAAGCAGAGGCGAAAATAAAGGTGCTATTAGGGGTCTGCCGGCTCCGCAGACGCAGGGCTTTTGTGCGTGGCGGAGGGAGGCGAAAGTTGCACCGTTTGAGCGTTGGCTCAAGGCCCAGAGCTTTGACGAGTATAAGATCTATATCGGCTACACCACAGACGAAACCCGTCGCAGAATGGACGGCAATGAGTTTTTGTATCCGCTCATCGACGACTACAATATGAGCGAAGCAGACTGCACGGCGTATCTGAAAGAGCGTGAGATGGAAAACCCGCTATATCGATACTTCAGCCGCACGGGCTGCTATTTTTGTCCTGCACAGTCAAAGCGTGCCTTCTATCAAGTATGGAAAAATTTCAAGCCCGAATGGGAGTATATGAAGCGGATCGAAGCTGAGCTTTTGGCTATGCAAGATAGCGGGGAGCACGTGCTTAATACATCGTGGTTTGCAGGGAATTTAACCTGCGCGGATATGGAAGCGGAATTTGCTCGCCTAGATAAGCAAGGCTCTTTGGCGTTTGATGATGAGCCTCTGAAAGATTGCTTCTGTAAAATTTAAAGAGAAAGGATAAAGAATGAGTAGCCCCGATCGAGAAAAAGAGCGCGAGCTTCTACGCAAGATAGACGGCTCTACAGAAAAGTGCGACAAAAAAAGTGCGCTCGCAGAACAAATTCACAAAAGGTTGCTTGAACTAAATTTAAAGCAGTTGAGGAAAATTTTAAAAAGGATCGAAAAATGATAGGACAAGAATATCTAACAACCAGGCAAGCAAAAGAGCTTTTAGGCGGAGTCTGTGATGCGACTCTTTGGCGTTACGTAAAAGAGGGTTATATAGAAAAATTTAAACTAGGTAAAAAAACAGTAGTATATACGAGAGCCAGTATAGAGGGCTTTATCAAAAGCGCAGCAAAAAGCGTTAAAAGACCATAAGCGGACAGGGTTTGTGCGTTTTACGGCAGCATCGCTCGGTATAGTCGAAGTAAGGACAGGCGCAATGTATTACTTTCTCGCCTCGGACGGTTACTTTAACCTCGTTTTTATATCCTCCGTAGGCGCACTCTACCAAAGGGCAATTTCTAGAAAAAATCTCAGCAGAGAGATCCTTAATCCTTTGCGGCAGTATAAATTTAACTGCAAACAAATAACCTCCGCAAGCGCCGAGACAAAAAGCCGCGATTTCGGAGCCGAAAATGTTTTTTAAAATATCTAAAAATTCCATACGGAATTATATCTAAATTTAAGGAGAAAAGGTGCTTTGGATCTTTTATTTTTTAATGGGTTTTGGCATGGGAACAATCGTTACGGAAGGCTATCTCGGATATAGGCGTATGAAAAAGAAGGATAAGCGTTCGTGATATTTATTGAGCCTATAAGGCGGGCAAAAGCGCTTAAGGCTTATTTTGATATAATACACTTAAATTTTAAAAGGATAAGAAATGAACAAAAAATATTTTATTGTGAAAACAGAAGCAGACAGATCAATAGCTCAGCTTATCAAAGACGGACTTTTTAAAGAGTGGCATCAAACACCGAAAAAGTATATGAGCGCAGGCGATGTTGTTTTTATATATGATATAAATTTAACCGTCGAAGCGAAAAATAAAGAATGGCTACCTTTTAAATGCGCGGCGGAACTAGCGGATGTAGACATAGACAAAGAAACGATGGATCTGAGACTTCTGTATAAAATCGACTTCATAAAGCTAAAATTTGACAAAGACGAAAAAGAGACCATAAAAAAAATGCAACAAGGAAGTGATGGAGTATACAAACTCGAAAATCAAGAAATTATATTTAAGTTAGAGAAACAATGCGAGGATAATATCGTTAAGCGCGTATGCAAGGAGCTAAATATCACGCAGCGCGAGCTGGCGGAGAGGATAGGAATGAGCGAGGGCGGCTTGCGATCCGCGCTATCGCTTGGCAAAATAACGCCGCAAGTCGAAAAGGCGTGCGAAATGGTTTTAAAAATTTACGAGCTTGAAAAAGAGCTTGAAAATTATAAAATCTTACAAAATGCCTTAAAATCGATGATTGTTTAATGGCTGGGATTTCCAGCTATTAAAAATTTTAATTCAAAACACCTTTTTGCTTTTTTTGTTTTAATCCACAATAAAAACTCTTGACTTCTGTTTTATAAACTGATATAATTCCCGCATAAATATTTTAAATCCAAACAAAGGGGATTAAATGCAGTCATTATTCCAAACAGAGCCAGCACAAGTTGAAATTCTAAATTTTCAAACCTTTACTTCTGAATACGTGGCAGAACGTTACGGTGTGAGCGAAAAGACAATCAGAGACCATAAGCGCGAGCACGCGGACGAAATAGTCGAGGGTATTCACTTCGTCGTAGCTAAAAATGATCGTAATCGTCCCGTCATCAAATGGACGCTACGCGGCATAATAAAGCTCGGTATGTTTATCCGCAGCGAAAAGGCTAAGGGCTTTAGGCTATGGGCGGAGTGGGAGCTAGAAAAGGCTATCTTAAAGCAGGTGCGGGGTTATGCCGAAGCTCGCGAGCATAATCTACGGCTTGAGAGTGAAATTTCCTCCCTTAAATCAGATGCCGAGATTGAAGCCAAGAAGCATGGCAAAAAGCTTGCTTACTATAAAGGCGAGATTACTAAGGCTAAAAATGCACTAGCCTCATGTCGTGCCAAGATTACCTCTCGCGCGGGCTTTCCCGCTCGCATAAACAGCGCCGAGCTATCGGCGCTTAATAAGGAGCTAACAGACGTAAAGCACGAAGCGATCTCTAATATGTCCGAGGTCTTTCGTTTGCGGGGCGAGATAGAGGATCTAGCAGGTGAGCTAGCGTTAGCTAACGGGACCATAGCCTCTCAAAAAGAATATATCGCCCGTCTTAGCTCTGCCGTGGTGCAAGCAAGCATCGAGCAAGCGCAGGCCCCTATAGCTATGCGGCACGAGCTTGAGCTTTTGCAATCAGATATTGCCTGCTTACAAGACAAGCTTTCCGCCACCATGTCAAAGCTAAAAGAGCAAAGCGAAGGAAATAAACTTTATCTAAAGGATGAGCGATGAAAAGCATAGGCGGACGGGTTTTTCCTAGCGAGGAAGTAGAGATGCTTAGCAAAAAGCAAGAGGCGCAGCTACGAGAATTAGAGCTCTCTTTTAAAGAGGTCTATGGCAGAAATTTCGATATGGATAAGGTTTTAGATAAACTTTTATATCTTGATGCTCTCTACCCGGGCTATGCGAAAGAGCACTTCAATCCTTTAGGACTGCTTGAAATTTATGGCAGATATTTTAAAAAGGATAGCCCTTGCAAAAGACGCAAGCGCGCTCGCCGCAAAAATAAAGCCAAAAGAGGCGTCATCATCATAAACGGCGGCAATATCCAGATAGGTAACGGCAACGTGCAGAATAACGGGAGGTAGAAGGTAAGGTGGAGCGGCTACAAACCTGATCGCGGACGGCTTAAATTACCAAGCCGTCCAAATAATCCGCCCACCACTGCATAAGCCCTCGCATTTGTGATAAATTTTCCGCCCTATTATATGCAGCACGCACCGTGTTGACGTCTTTGTGTGCGAGACACTTTTCTATTATAGCCTCGGAGTAGCCGTGAATGTGCGTATTTTCGTTACAAATCGTGCTAAAGCTTGAGCGAAACCCATGAAAAACGATCTCGTCTTTAGTATAGCCCATACGCCTAAGCGCAACGTTTAGGGTATTTTCGCTCATATATTTAGTTTTGCTGAAATTATTAAAAAACAGATAGTCGCTAGCCGGCGCAAATTTGCGGTATTCCAGTAGCAACGCCTTGACCTGCCTAGAGATCGGAAGATTAAAATTTCTGCGCTCCTGCTTCATCTTACTAGCGTCTATGCTCCAAAGTCCCTTATCGAAATCAAACTCGCTCCATTGCGCCGCACGAATATTAAAAGACCTTGCTGCCGAATAAAGACCGAGTTTTAATGCTACCCTAGTTTTATATTCTCCGCTATATTCATTCACGGCAAAAACCAGCGCGCTAAGATCGCTATCCTTCGTCAAGCTCGGGTAATTTTGCTTCTTTTCAGCCTTGAAAGTATATTTGAAATCGATGTCAGACATGATATTGTGTGGAGCCTTGCCGTTAGCCACCGCATATCTCCATAGCTGCGCGCAAAACTGAAACAGCTTTTTGACGACACTTAGGTGGCCGCCATCCTCTACTTTTCGCAAAATTTCAATTATCTCTGTGGCACAAATGCCAGAAATATCTCTTTTACCAAGATACGGAAAAAGATATTTCTGCGCGTTTCTTATTTGAATTTGAGTAGTCACTTCTTTGATGATTTTACTTTTCTTATCTATCCACTCCATCGCGAGCCGTTCAAAATTTCGGCTCGCATCACCATTTTTAGCGACTATTGGATCAATGCCGTCTTTTACCAAACGCAAAAGCTCTGTTTTTAACTCCCTTGCTTTAGCCAAGGTTAAAAGCGGATAATTTCCCAAGGCCATGCGGCGCATCTTTAATGTGAGCGGGCTCTTATACTCAAGCGCAAAAAATTTACGACCCGCGGGCTCAATAAATATAAACAAATTTTGCCCATCAGATTTTTTATAAATTTTATCTTTAGGCTTGAGGGCCTTAATGGCGGCATCGCTTAATGGAGGATTAATTTTCGGCATACGCTTTCCTCGGCTATCCGCAAAGTCCCTAAAAATCAAGCAAAGATTTTTTACGGACATAACTTTTACGGATAAGGTTTTGTCCGTATAATTATCCGTAAAAATCCCTTAAAATAAAAGAAAATCAAAGAAAACCAAAGAAATAAAAAGAAAATCAAAAATCCAAACAAGGCCCGACGAGAACGCTATTTGTGAAAAGAAAAGAATTAAAAAGAAAATCTAAGAAAATCTAAAGTGGTGCGCCCGGAGGAATTCGAATCCCCGACCTTTTGAACCGCAATCAAATGCTC
>ERZ772764.249-NODE-249-length-39972-cov-15.114688_pt1 | contig 39972 bp, 54 predicted proteins | sample MGYA00512163_ERZ772764 | MGnify/ENA primary metagenome ERZ772764 (study PRJEB29015, sample SAMEA2737903) | human oral metagenome | biome: human oral; feature: human-associated habitat; material: dental | place: China | collected 2094 ... | reverse complement strand
TAAATAAAAATGTTGAAATGGAAATGATAAATATCTTCACTTTCCAAGATTTTAAGAATAGATATGATATTATGAGTGTACCAGCTATTATAGTTGATGACCAACATATCTACTTTGGAGAAAAAACTGTTGAAGATGTACTAGAAATTATTAATAAGTAAAATTTAATTTTCATAAAAAATCCCTTAAAAAACAAAGAATGAGGTTACTGCAATATTGCAGTAATCTCATTTTATTTTGGCTGTATAATAAATAAAATCAACAGAATAATAAAATATAGATAAATAGTATCTTTAAAAATAAAATGGTATTTTATGTGGTGTACATTAAAAATTATCATCATCTATTTTTAGAGATGTTAAATAACATAAAAGGGGTAGGACAAAAGCCTACCCCATTACTTTATGAATTTTTTAATCTCCTCCATGTCTTTTTTTAATTCTGTCTGATCCTTTTGCATAGACTCTAATTGGTCTGCTATTTTCTGCATTGTATTTCTAAACAGCTCAAAAGTTCTACTATCTTTCCATAAAAAGTAAAGTAGTAACCCTCCAGCTATACCATACTCTTTTAATATATTACCTATAATTTCAAAAATTTTTTCAATCATATACACCACCTATAACCCTAATACTTTATTCCAGTAATTATAATATTCCTTAGCTTCCTTAGTTCTATCAATTATAGCTCTATCTTTGTATCCCTCATTTTGCAATTTAGTTTTCCAGAATGTTTCACCAAAATACTTAACTGCATTATAAAATCTTCTTGTAGTTCTACTATCAACACCAGTTTCTTTCATAATATGTCTAAATATTTTATCTGAAAGAGTTCTATTTATACCAGTGTTATTATATGTAGAATATAAATAATCATGGATAACTGCTGCATTAATATATTTGCCATAAGGATTATACAACCATTGTAAAGAATGAGGCACTGATGCTCCATCTGTTATAAAAGATTTGGGTACTCTTATCAAGTACCCATTTATATCATAAACATACTCTTCTAGCAAAATTGCCTTACCATTTGAAATTGGTTCTAGGATTAATTTAGTTTTCTCCATCTTCCTCATTTCCTTTTATATCTATTTTTCTTCCTGTTCCAAATACATTAGAAAACTTTTGTAGTGTTGTTTCTATAATATCTACCATTCTTTTTCTACTTAAAAATCTTCTAATTACTACCCTAGCTATAAATGGTAGGCTATTTGTTCTTTCTATTATAAATGTTACTGCTCCATCTAGCTTTTTAAGATTATCCCCATAATTAAAAGATGTTTCTGCATACACCACTGCATTATCAAATATTTGCACATACATCTTTCTGTTATAAATCATATAAGCAACTATTACAGTGGCTAATAGCATCCATCCCCATTGTTCCCAAGTAAATCCTGTTAAAAATGCCCATAATTTTAAAATTAATCCAACTACTAAATCTTTCATAAGTAAAACCTCCTAAAATTTTTTTATAATAACTGTCTGGCTAGACTATTTATTATTTAAAAGCTACCTTATCTGCTCCTTTTATTTGCCAGTGTGGAGCATCCTTAAATGATTTCCAACAATTTCCACCCCATTCAATGCCATATTTTTCTAACAATCCAGCATTTTTAGCTGTGTTATATATGTCTTGATAGTAATGAAAATCTTTCCAACTTCCCTTATAAACCATTTTTTCAATTTCTTTTTCTACTTCTTTTCCATTTTCTTTTACTTTTTCTATAACCTTTTCTTTAACAAGTACTCCAATATCTGCCGCATAACCAAGTCCATCAAATTTTGTCTGATGATTAGATTTTTGTTTATAGCCATCTACTTTTGTTACTTTTATTCCAGGTAATGTTCTACCTTTTTGATATTCTAAATTTTGTTCTGCTGCTGTTCTAACTCCTGCTGTAATCTTAAAATCCCAAGGGCTTATTAAAATTAACTCTTTTAAAAAATTTACTAGGTTTGGATGTACCCCTTTTAATTTATCCAAGCTGGTTTGTGATAAAGTGTACATACTTATCAACTCCTTTATATAAAAATTATTAAACTGACCTTATAATTTGTCATTTAAAATTATTAAAAAAAGGTAGCTATATAAAACTACCTTTATTTTTAAAAACTCTTAAAATTAGCTTTTTGCTAGATTCAGATGTATTTCTTTTCTTTTGATTTCAAATTCAATTTTAGAAATTTTTTTAATATCTTTTAATGTTTTGAAGTAATTCTCTGTATCATAGACTGACTGTATAAATGTTGTTCCAAAAAGCATTAGTTTTCCTAATTCTAATAACCCAACAGTCATTCCTACATTGTCCTCAAAGTACCATGTTACTTTTTGCTCTACTCCAAGTGATTTCGCAAGTTGGAGAGATACAACTGTAGCTACCATTTTTGCTATATCATCATTTCTGCATCTCTGTCTATGCTTATCACCGTTCGTTATTTCGTAATCAAAGCCATATTCAAGAATTTCTTGTTTTATAGCATCTATATTATTAAAACAATATTCCTTAAAACCATCTTTATCCTCAACTATCCATTTTTTATTTTTTAAAATATGAAACGGACTAGGCTTGTCATTTATATTATACAAAACATCTTCTGTTACTGAATACTCCCAATTAGCAGGGATATTATCTCCTTGAAACTCTACCAATTCCCCAAAATTTGTTATTTCTTTATAGTTAGGTATTTGGCTTTCTGTTTGAAATATTACAGTAACTTCTCCATTTAATAATCTTTCTTTATTTAAATAAAAATACATATTAATCTACCTCCATTGCTATATATTGTACCTCTCCACTTCCAGTTGCATTAGATAATGTTGAAGTTTCTGCACTTGCTGTTATAGATAAACCTTTGAAATGAGCTGTTGTTAAATTAAAAAGTACTCCGCTAAATGATGTATGACGTATTTCAGAAAACCCTTCTTCCTTTTTTTCTATAAATTTACTTAAATACGACTCTCCTTGGACTTCTAATTTACTTTCAAGAATTTGTATTTCTAATGTATATACAACATTGGTTCTTGTAGCTAATTTTTTCAAAATATTAAAAGATGAATTTAGAATTAACGAATCTATGCTATATTCTAGTTTATATGAATTTTGTAAATTTGAATTAAATCTAATCTCATAGTTTTTGTTGAAAATAATCTCAGAATTTCTTTTTATTTTTACATTTACTAATGGCGTTTTTACTATTTTTATATAATTTCTTTTTAATTTATACTCCTCATACTTTGAAGAATTTCCAGGGATAACTTCTTCTATCACTTTTAATTGAGGAATAAATTTAAAAAATTCATTTACATACACTCTATCTGTAAAACCTGTTATCCCTAAGAGTGTTGTAATAACTACATTATTCATAGCCCAACGAGTACCCACTACTTTAACTGGACTGGCTTCCCTATAATCTTCATTTGTTCCATAAACATAAAACCTGTATTGAGTGCCAGATATGTGCTCAGCAAAACAATGGATGCTTGCCATATTTTTACCAAAATTTGCTGATTTTATCGTAGGTAGAACTATCATAGGCTGTTGGAATCCATCAAAATTTACAACACCCTTACCTTTACTATCTGTTCCTATTACCCCATATCTTATGTTCTTAATTCTTGTTAGTCTTACCCCATTTCTATGAAAATCAATAGAGCCGTTAGCTATAGTTATTACTTCATTTGTTCCACGACTAACAAATCTAGCTGAACCATCAAAAACTGTTTTTCCAGTTATTATAAAATCACCTTGTTTTAATGCCCCTTCTATTGTATTTGCATAGCTATATGCACTATTAGCTTTATTTTGTGATGTGTTTGCTAAATTGTATGCATTATTAGCTCTATTCATTGCGTTATTGGCACTTGTAGTCGCATTGTTCGCTGTAGTTTGAGCATTAGTTGCAGCTGTTTTTGCTCCATTAGCAGTAGTTTGAGCTGTACTTGCACTATTCTTTGCCTCTACTGCCGTTTTATTTACTCCACCTATAGCTGTTTCAACATTCTTTATTTTTGTGCCTATTTCTACACCATTGATAGTTTGATATACTTGCCTGTTTTTAAACTCTATTCTGTTAGGACTTGCTTCATCTCCTATTGCAAATATTGTATTTTTCCATCTTGGGTCTGTTATATCAGTGACTCCAAGCAAAATTTGTGATGTCACTCTTGATGGATTAGCTGGATCCTTAATGTTTAAAGCTACCCTATTATTTGGATTTTCTGCCTCAAATTGCCCCATCTTATCAAAAGTTACGTGAGCAAGTTCTCCATTTAAACTTCCAAATTTTTCGCCACTATTTAAAAGATATGCGCCAACTTTATCAGCTGTGCCTTGTAGTTTTATAACATTTCCTTCGATAGAGTTATACATCTTCATAGCTGGTAAAATCTCATCTTCACTAATAGGATTCCATACACCATTGTAAAATTTCTTCCATACATTTGTATCTGGATTTAACCAAATATCATTTTCTTTTACTTCTGCCAAATTAGGCTCTGTTTTTTGTTTAAATAATCTACTTCTTACATCTCTATCTAAAATTTTTAGATTCTTATTATTTTCGTCTATTTTTTCTTCGAGAGGCTTTAAATCTACGAAATTTGTATTGCTTTTCCCAGAGAGTGTACTTGAATAAGTATATTCTCCGTTATTTTCAATACATTCAGTTTCTATCCTCATTTCAAATTCAGCAGGTTTTAATGATATTTGAATATTCGTTACTCTTACAACTGTATTAATATCCTCAAGTTCTAGCTTGTAAACTTCTCCTAATTCAATATCTTTTAAAAAATAAGTATTAAAATTAAAAGTTCTGTTATTTAAAATTTGAGATTTATACTCAGATAACGCTATATATTTAGCTAGTTTTTCTGTTTGCACTTCTCTATTTTTTTGAATAGATATGAAGTTTTCTTGACTTTTTTCTTTTACATTTGTTTTCTTTATAATTGATTCATTATCCTGATATTTCACAAGTGGAAGTCCTTTTATTTCAAAGTTTTCTATGTAAAATTTATAAGGGAATGGATTAATAAATTTAACTATTGCTTGTGTTTCTTCCCACTTTTCAATAGTGTAATGCGTTCCTTTTATAAGTTTTATATCTACTTTACTTTTTACATCATCTTCCCTAGTAAAATAGTACCCTGTCGCTTTAGTAAGTGTTGGATTAGATACACTAGATGTTGTATAAGTTATCCTAATAGCTTTACTTTCATAATTTTCAACTAAATTTAGGTTTATCCGTTTAGCCTCATCCAAAATTATTTTTTGAGATAAATTAAAGACAACTTGGTTTTCTAATTTAATAAATCTATCATAATTTACACGTATTCCGTTGTATAATATGGTTTTAAATGTTTCATCTACTTCAGTGATAATATTAGTCCTATCAAACTTTAAAACCTCATTTAACATAAAATTACGAGGTCTTAAAAATAATTTTTTATCCTTAATATATAAAATGCTATCAGTAGCTTTAATAAATCTTTGTAAAATATCAACCCATCTTTCATCTTGCTCAAATAAAACAAAAGGTACTCTCATTAAGCTTCCATCTTCAAAAGCTATATTTGCAAAGTCTAATTGCTCATCTCTAAAACCTAATTTGTTTGCAACTATATGAAGTAAAGAATTATGTTTATCATTTATATTACAGAAAAATAAATCAAAAAATACTATTGTTTCAGGCACTACTTTATCAAACAACTTATCATAATTATCTTTAATAGAATAAGTAAATGCCTCTTTCCCTGTATAACTTTTATTTCTTTTCTCTAAAGTTGCTTTCCCTTCTAAAGAATAAAGTACCTTTTTCTTTTCATCTAAAACTTCTATTTTTACTTCATTGCCTGTATCTATTAATTTTTCTTCTATAACAAAACTAGCCTCCATAGAAGAAATTTCGCTAGTCTTAGGTAAAGTAATATTACAGTCATCTATATAATCTGTAATATCCTTATTTTTACTAATATTTATTATTTTAGCTACATATAGGTGATTATTTATATAACTTTGCATTATTCCTCCTATGGTGTTACCTTTGGTTTTTTAGTCCAAAGTTCTATACCTTTATTTACTCCTTTTAAAATTCTTCCTTCTAAGTCATCTACCCCATAAACTTTTTCATAGAAATTATTAGTAACCTTAATTTCTATATTAGAAGACTTGTCTTGATAGTAAGCATTACCAAGTTGATTATTCACAGTATCTTTATTATTTATTGCATCAAAGCCACCTAGTCCATTACTTTCCAATCTATATCCAAAATCTTTTAATTTATTTTTAATGATATTAAATGCTCCCTCAAATGTACCTGCCTTTTCTATTTCTGCCTTTATATCCTTAGTATTTATAAACTTAGATATTAAACCTTGATACACTGAACTTTCTGAAAATGCTTTTATTAGACTAGCCTTTGTACTTTCATATAAAGATTCTCCAAGACTTTTTGTAAAACTATCAAATTTCTTTTCCTTTTGAGCTTCATTCATTGCATTACTTAAAGCATTTTTCATATCATTTAATTTATCATTAAAATCTGAATTTGGAAGTATTTTATTGATTATTGATATATCAATACCTCTACTCAATAAAAATTGTTTTATAGTATCCAAAGACTTTTTAGCTTGTGTTTCTATGCTTTCTGCCAGTTTTAACTTACTAAAATCAACTCCAGCAAGTAAATCATTAAAGTTTAGTTTTCCACTTTTCTTTATATTTACTAGCTTTTCAGATATTTTCTTAAACTCATCATTGAAATATTTATCTAAATCAGAAAAAGCCACATCATAAGCAACAGAACTTGCATTTTTAAATATCTTTTCAAAATAACTTTTCATTGATGTCACAAATCCACCATTACCACTAGCTAAACCCTCAATTGTTTGGGCTCTTACATCTTGCATAGCAGTAACTAAGACTTGATTATTTCTAGCCATTTCTTTAATAGTAGAGTTATATTGTTCACCAACAAGCCCCATTTGTTTAAATTGCTCTGTGTATTCCTGGATTAATTTCTTTTCAGAAGAATAATCAATACCAGTAAAACTATCAAGAGTTGATCCTCTGAATAAATCTTTTTTTTCTTTTTGTAATAAATCTATTTGTGATACAAACTCACTTATTTGCTTTTTCCACTCATCTAAATTAGATTGAGTTAAGTTTCTTCCAGTAGCTTTTACTAAATCGTTATGAGATACATTCTTTAAAGCATTGTTAAGTTGTCTCATTTCACTATCTGTAAAAGCATCAAGTTCAGTCTTATCAAAATCTAAGTACTTCAATAATTGAGCTTCTCCAACACTTACAGCAGTATATGTATCTTTTGATTTCTTTCTTCTTCCAAAACCTCTACTATATCTTGTAGAGCCTTTTTCTATTGCTGAAATATCTCCAAAATGCTTACCATTTAGCATAGCTTGTTGGAATAAATCTATATTTCTATTGCTGTTACTTAAAAATGATAAAGTTGGGTTCTTAGCTGCTTCTGTTAAAATTCTATCTGTAAAATTCTTTATATAGTCAGCATTTTTCTTTAGTGCTTCAGTTAAAGTTTGCATAGCTTTTATTTGGTCCTGGTACCTGTTTTCATTTTCTCTATTTCTGTTGTCTATTTCTGCAGCTTTATTTTTACCTTTTCCAAAGCCTATTGCAGAGCCAATAGTTTTTGCTATACTTAAACTGCCTGTTGCTATTCCTAATAAGGAATTTACTGAAGTTATACCTCCAACAAGGTCTCCATTAGATCTAAACATATTAAAAATAGATTTAAAACCTCCGCCTGTTTTAAATTTGTTAAATATATTTGTTAAGTTACTAACACCCCCAACTATCCCTCCGATACCACCGATAGTTTTGCTTCCTGTTATAGAAGCTAATGTTTGAATACTTTGAACTAAACCATTGAAAGCATCTGACGTTTTTTTTATTTTTTCGATTTGAGTTTTTAATTCACTGTCTTCTTTGTTGTAAAGCTTTATTTTACTAGCTAAATTTTCTTTTCTAGCTTCCATATCTTCAAGCTCTGCTTTTTGAAATTCAGTAGTACCTTCTTTTATAGCATCTGTAAAATCTTTTAAGGCTCTGTACTCTGCAATATCTTTTTCATAAGCAATTTCTTTTGAACTTTTAGGATTATATGCTCCTATTTTTGTTATGTCTTCTTCTTGGAGTTTTCCTAACTCTTTTATTAATCTTTCTTTTGCTTTTTCAAAATCTATTTCATTAATTTTCAATTTCAACTCTTTAGAAGCCTTATCAAATTCTGTTTTTAATGTTGGGATAAGTGATGTAGCACCAACCTCAACTGCTTTTTGCAATGCAGATCTTAAGTATGAAACTTTTTCTTCTAATATTTCTTTATTATCTAAATCCGTTAATTCCCATATCTTAGGAGCTTTTACTAAATAATCTTCATATTCTTTAAATAGCTCTTTGACTTCATCTTTTTTTTCTTTACTTTTTTTCTTTTTGCCTTCATCATCTGTTATTTTAGTTGGAGTTAAATTATTTTCTAAATTATTTTGAATCTCTTTTAAAAAATCAAGTTGTGTGTCTCTAGCACCCATTTTTGTTAAATCTTCAATAGCATTTTTTACTTCATCTTTTGTTTTAAAAACTTTCTTTTTATAACTTTCTATCTTATTTTCAACATCTCTAAACGTTTTATTGGCTTTAGCTATTGACTGATTTAATTCATCTTCTCCATTTAAATTAGATAATCTACTATACTCTTCTTTTAACTTTTTTAACTTTTCCATAGTTTTTAAAGTTTTTTTAGAATATCTATCTTCATTTTCATCAGCTTTTTTTAATATATCAACTTGAGTTTCTAAAGTTTTTATCATTTCTTCATAGGCTTTTTTTCTTTCTTTTATAGGAACATTGGTCTTAGCTTTTATAACTTCATCTTCTTTTTTATCCCAATATTTAAGTGCTTTATTTTCACCATACATTAATGCTACTAATGGTAATGCTTTTAATAATGGACCTGCTGCTAATTTAGTTACACTAGCTGTTGTTTCCCCTGCAGCAGCTGTTCCAAATATAGCAGCTCCACCAAAACTACCAGAAGTTGCAGTTGTTATAACTTCTTTTGTAAGGAAACCTTTACCTACTAATGCAAATAATGCTTTAATTCCTACACCAGTTGCCATAATTCCATCTATGGCTTCTAATACTAATTTAACAGCACCTATTGCAGTTTTTAAAGCCCAAATTCCACCTGTTAAAATTCCAACCATTTTTATAGTAGAAGTTATCTTATCTATATTTTCTTGGCTAAATACTTTTTTCCAATCTATTTCTGAAATCTTTTTTGTTAAATCTTTAACAGTTGGTATTAAAGCCTCTCCAATTTCTCTTACTGCTTTATTTGCTTGTTCTTTTAATTTTGAAAAAGCTCTATTAGCTCCTTCATCCAAAACTCCTAAAGCAGAATTAGCTGTTCCGCTAGAATTTTTTACATCATCTAAACTATTTTTTAATTTAGTAAGATTTCCTCCAGCTAAATTCATTATTGCATTTCCTGCTTCTAATGAACCAAATAAGTCATTAAATGATTTACCTGTTTTCTTAGAATAATCCTCTAATTTTTGAATTGCCTCTACTATAGTGTGAGTCTTCATAAACTCTGAAAACATCTCACCAGTGGCTGCTTTAAAATTCTTTGAAGCAACTGTACCTGCTTTTCCTAATTCAGAGAAAGCACTTCTTAATGAAGTAACTGCTTCGCTTGTTTCAACCTTATTAGCTGTTATTGTTGTCAATGCTGCAGCTAAATCTTCAAATGGTACATTTACATTGTTGGCTAAACTTGTGACTCTTGATAAACTTCCTTGTAATTCGTTGATAGTAGTAATACCTTTATTTTGAACAGTCATTAAAATATCTGCAACTCTTCCAGCTTCTGTTGCTTCCATCTTATACCCATTTAAAACAGATACTAACCCATTCATAGCACTTTCATAATCTGTAAAACCTGCAATAGATAATTTAGCAGATGTATCTAATATCTCTTGAGCATTAGCAACATCTCCCATTGATGAAACTAATTGATAATTTCCTTCTGTTATCTGTTCCACAGAAAGTCCATATTTAACAGATAAATCTTCTGCCGACTTTTTAATTTCTTCAAAACTTCTATCAGATATAGTTTTTACTTTCAATATTCCTGCTTCAAAGTCTGCATACTTTTTTACAGCTAAGGTTGCACTTCCAGCCATACCTGCAAAAGCTATTCCAGATATTCTACCTAGTCCTGATAAATTTTCTTCCATTTTCTTTATTTTTAGTGTTGCATTTTCAGTAGCAGTAGCTAATTTGTTTGGAAGTGAAATAAGGCTAGGTTTTACTTTATTTGCAGTTTTCCCTAATGAAGCTATAGAATCATCTGTTTTTTTTACTTTTTCATTAGCTACATTTGAGTTTTTACCAAATTTATCAACTGAGTCAGAGGCTTTTCCAAAATTATCTTGGCTTGTATCACCAATTTTTTCTACTTCTTCATTAACTTTCTCTAAATCTTCTTTTATATCTCCATCCAAACTAGCTTGAAGTTCTAAGGTTATGTCTGCACTTTCATTTTTCATAATTCACCCCCAAATAAAAAAAGAGGAGCTTTTATACTCCTCTTAGTGTTTGATTAATCAAAATGTGTAATTAAGATTAATTCATTTTTATTATTTCTATGTACTGTTATCTTATCAGTTAAACCTGTTTTATCTAATTCCTGTATCTTCTCAGTTATTAAAAATTGTTCCTTTAATAACTTTTGTTTTATATTATTAGCTTCATTTCTTAGATTATCTAATTAATCCAGTGTTCATTTTATAGTACCTAAATAAAATTCTGCTGAACTTCTTTCAGGTTTATATGTAGCCTCTCCAGTAATTTCAGATGGAATTTTATATACAATATTAGTTGTTTTTGAAGTCAAAGGATTTAATTGATCTAAAAATAATCCCCACCCTTCTTCAAAGATTGTCTCTGTGTGATCATATTCATATTTAGTTCCATTATAGTCAATAAAAACAGAACCATCAAAAACCATTCTACTTTCTTTATCTATATTTTTGAAAGTTACATTAATTATTAAATACTTAGCATCTTTTTCTGCTTTCAATTCAGTATAATCATTAATTTTTTTTTCGTTTACAACCTCCACAGAATTAACTGTTACTTCAAAGTAATCATTCTTAGCAGTTTCCCCTATTTGTTTTGTTATTTCTGTACCAGAATTATCACATCCTACTAAAATTCCCATCAAAAATATAATCCCGATTATAAAATATAATATCCTTTTCATAACATCCCTCCTAATAAATTATAACACTATTTGTACTATAATTATTAGAGTTTGTCAAGTTATAAGCTATTTTCTTATTTTATTAAATTCATATTTCACTATTTGTATATCTTCTACCCATTCCCAATCTTGCTCGTCTATACCTCCAGCTATAGGAAGAAAAGCTATGTCAAAATTACCAGAAAATCCATCAAATTTTAAATATTTTCGGAGTTGATTTATCCTATAATAGATTTTATCTAATCCTTTATTCATTTCTAAAGAAAAGTCTAAATCAACTCCTTTACTCATAGCTATAATTACTCTTGAGAAATCTCTGTGTTTGTCTCTGATTTCTCTTTCTGTTCTAAAAAACCATTTTTACCTAAAATATCTTTTAAAACATCATTTAATAATTTATCTTCATATAAATCATTATCCATCATTTCTAAAAATGTAGATACATTCTTATCTTTAGGTGTTATATCTTTTCCATCTTGAACAATCTTTGTAACTACTCTTGATAAAATATAAAAATTAGGAGAGTTTTCATAAGTATTGTCTACATCATAAATCATTTCTCCTTTTTCATTTACTTTAACTTTTGGTAAATTAGCATGTTTATATCTTTCTTTTTCTCCAGCTGTTAATCTATCTCTGTATTCTACATATGTATTTTCATTTAATTTTTTTATCATTTTATCCTCCTAGTCTTTAAAAGTGATTTTTAAATGTGATTTTTCTGTATTATTTACTGAAGCTTGTAAATCAATATTGTGACTTCCTGAGCCTTTGTAATCTCCTCTTTTATTTGAGTTGATAAATAATTTAGGGGCTTCTATCACTATCAAATCATTATGACTTGAATCCCCTAATTTTATTGTTGCAGTAACAGGAGTTCCGGCTATCATTTTTTCTTTAAAGTCTTTAAAACTATTCTTTTCATATTCATTTTTTTGAATAGTTACTTTTGTATCTACTTGTTTAGTTCTTCTAATTTTTACATTATATAAACTATTTAATGAACCTTTTGCTTCTATTCCATTATCTATTGATATATCTGCTCCCTCAATATCAGTTGAAATATCTGTACCTCCAAGGTTGATATTAGAGAATAGACATCTTAAACTTTCTCCTCTTTCTGTTGCACCTACTACATTACCTGTTCCTATTTCATAAGTTTTTCCTATTACTTCAATAGTTGATTTTACATATCCACCAATAGCTATATTTATATCTAATTTTGAAATAACGCAATCTACATATTCCCATTTTTCATTATTATCTGTATCAGTTAATATAACAGTATAAAATGCAGGTTTATCAGTACTCATTTTATAATCATCAGTACCTTTTTTATATGAGATTCCAGCCATTAACTCTTCAAAAACTTTTTTTGAAAGCTCTATAGGAATACTTCCATTGACTTCAATTTTACCAACTGTACTATCTCCTTTTGCTGTTAAGTCTGTAAATACTTCCGATTCTAAAGCTGTTATATTCTCTTCAACATTAAAATCAGTTGCCCCAGCATCTATTAATTGAGTTGCCTTTACTTTTTCTGCTGTTTGCTTTCCTATATATACATTTACTCCCACTTTTACCTCCTATGTAATTTTAAATTTATATCAGCTGTAATTAATATTGTTGTATTTTCTTCTATTAATTCATTTGTAATATTGGTACTCAAATATGTAGTTATATGCTTTTTAATTTCATTTGATTTTAAAATTTCTTTTAATTGATTTAAAGTTTCTTCAATTTCAACATCATATTCTTTCTCAATATGTTCTTTAAAAACTTGTATTTTAAATCTTACTTCCTTATCACTTGGATTTCCTAATAAGTCATGTATCCATCTTTCAGAAATAGGTGTTAAAATAACAACAGGCTTTACATCTATTAAAGTGTCGTCTATCTCTGCAATTTCACATTCTATATCTAAAGCCTTATATTTATCTTTAATTTCTCTAAGTATTTCTATCACAAAAATACAACACCTCCCCCAGTCTGTTTATTTATTTTATCCTTTTCTAATTTTTCAACTCTTTCATTAAATCCATTTATATAAGTGTGTAAAAAATCTAACTTATCTTGTGAAATTTCATCTTTTTCTATCTTAGAATATAAGGCATATTGTAAATAGAATGAAATAAAAATCTTTCTATTTTCTTCATCTAAACTATTAAAATCTATATATAATAAATTTTTAACATAAACTCCTGCTTCAGTTTCTAATGAAGATAAATAAGTCTTAAAATCTTCTTCTTCCATTTTCATTGCTCTTTTTACTCTATCAAGTAAAGATTGAGGGATATTATACATTATTTAATCCTCCTAGCATTGTAAAAAGCTTTTTTCTTTACTAATCTTTTTCTTAATCCTACTTTTATTAAGGCTTCTTCAACAAAATATACTCCTTCAATATAGTGTTTACCAAATGCTTTTGATTTAGCTCCACGTTTTATTTCAGAAGTTCCTAATCTTGTTCTATGTCCATAATTAACATGTCCTGCATATTCTACAGAATTATAGATATATCCTACAATTTTTCTTCCATTTAATTTAGCTGGAATAATAGCCCAACCTTTTTTTAATCTCCCACCTGTATAACCTTTTTTAGATTTTCCAACAGGAGTCAAGGGAACGACGGCTTCTTCTATTTCATTTAATTTAGCATTCACTTCAAGTTCTAAAATTTCTTTTATTTTATCTTCTGCTTTATTATATATAGAAAATTTTAGTTTAATAGCCATTCCCTTTTATCTCCTTTTATTCTTCACTAGCTGTTATTTCAGGTTTCTTTGTTGTCAATAACAATACTTTTGTATCATCTTTTATGTAGATTCCATAATGTTGGTCTATATTAACTTTTGTTGCTTTATGGTCAATATCTCTTTCTTTTTCCACTTGTGGACTTCTCTTTAATAATAATGCTGCAGCTCCAGATTCAACTATTAAATTTTGTACTTCATTAGTAGTAGTTATCTCAGGATTAGCTGTAACTACTAATTGTACTCCACAAAGTTCTCCTATAACTCCTGACATCATTAAAGGTTTACCTGCAATATCTTTTAAAGCTAAGAAATTTTTGTCTTTTCTTAATTGTGCATATTGGTCTGGAGTTATAAACATTACTCTTGGTATATCCATTTTTTCCCCAAACTTAGTTAAAGCATCTGCTAAAACTTCATAAGATAACTCAACTGATTTTCTGTTATATTTTAATTTAGCTTTCTTTAATTCAACTAAAGTATCAGCATCTATTTTTCTTGCAACAGATATAGCTAACTGTGCAGTACCTTCTCCTAAAGGGTCTCCATATCCTGATAATAATGCTTCATCTGAAAATTTAACTCCTTTTCCTATTTTCTTTATTGTCATAGTAGCTTTTGAAGTAGCTAATTTTTCATAAGGTATTGCTTCCAACTCTCCAACATCTTCTGCTATTCCTATTAATCCCCATTTAGGAACTGTTAATACATTACCTGGCATTCCTTCCAATCTGTTATCTATTGTTAATAATGGTCCAAACACCAATTTATGAGGTAATTCTTGTCTTATCATATCTGCCATAACTTCTGGTACTATTAAATTTTCTAATTTAGTTTCATTTGCCATATTTTATTCTCCTCTCATTAATTTTTCATAAGTTTCTCTATCTTTTTGATATAATTCTGCTTTTTCTGTATAAGTCATTTTGCCAAATTGTTCCTTTGTAAGTCCAGCATAAGAAGTTCCAGTATGTACTTTTGCTCCAACTGTTTCTTCTGCTTTTTTTGCTATTAATTTCTTTAGTTCATTTGCTGCTTTTTTTATTTCTTCCTCTGTATCTCCTTTCACATAATCCCAAAGGTCAGTTTCAAGTCCTGATTTTCTTAAAACTTCTGTTCTAAAATAATTCTTTTGAAAAGCAGTAAGTTCTGCTATCTTTAAATCTGTTTCTGATTTATATTTAGCAAATTCACTTTCTTTTTCTTTTCCTTCTTGACTTGCTTTTGTTCTAACCTTATCAACTTCTCCTTGAATAAGCTTTGCTACAACATCGCTTTTTAAGATACTCTCCATAATTTCTTTATTAGCTAGTACCTCATCTAATGTTATTTCTTTTGTAGTTGCCGTTGTTTTTTCAACTTCCCCTACTTTAGTTTCTTCTGCCATTTTATACCTCCTATAAATTAAAAAAGAGTTGCCCTCTCTATGAGTTCACCTCTCTTGTTGATTATTTATAAAAATAAAAGAGAGCTTTTAACTCTCTTAAATAACTCTTATTCCTTTTTGAACATCTTTATAGACATCAGAATTTGTATCATAAAATTCATCATAAAAAATTCCTTTTTCTACACTGTTTGGTTTTTCTAAAATTTCTTTTGCTTTTTCTATATCTTCTTCTGTAGGTTTTTGAAGTTCTCCAGTATAAAGCAAATAAACTCTAATATCTGCAAAAGGTCTTAATTCTACATGTTTGTTTTTAATATCTACATCTGCTCCCATACCATCTTCTAATTCAACAAAAACAAATTCACTCCAACCAAATAAAGCTTTTTTAAATTTAGAATATTTCAACAATTTTTCCATCCTCCAATCTAAATAATTTTATATTTTTATCTTTTAATATCTTTATTATATCTTCTTTTGGTAAATCCTTAGTAAAACAAATCTCATTAACATCATCTAAAGTAATATCACCATGATATTGTAATTCTATGTATCTAAAGAATCCATTTTCTTTTTTAATCGCTTTAGTTAAAGAGATAGCATCATTGCTTTCTGATAAATTTTTTAAAACTCCATAATATTTTTTTAAGTTATATTTATCAATACCTAGTGATAAATTTTTATTAAAATCTCCAGCCACAACTGCTTTAGTAGCTCCAGCTAAAAGGCTGTCATCTAAAGTATAAGTTGCTCTTTCTTTTATTTTCTCCTTATTGAACTTTATTATTATGCCACCATATTGTGATGTCCCATGTATTTTTGAGAAAAATTCTATATCTTTAAGAAAATCTTTACTTGATAAATAACCATATTTTTCAGAAGAAATAAAAGATTCTTTATCTAAATTATGCCCAAATAAATTCTTACTAGCTATCATACGAGCATTTGTATTGGGAACTCCACTGCTATAACCAGTTTCAAAAAGATTCATAAAATTATTTGTTTTTGTTAAACTTTCAAAGTTTTCATCTTTATACCTCATCAAAAAAGCACTATTTTCTTCAACATTTTTTATTTTTTTTCTTATTAAGTTTTGTTCTTTTTCTGTTAATATCTTATCAATTACTTCATTTTTCCAATTTTTAGAATATTTGTTAAATTTTTCTAAAGTTAAAGGTGTTTTTACTACTTCTATTTTTTCTATTCTACTACTTTTACTATTTTTTTCAAAGCCTTTTTTCTCTCTTTCCCTTATTTCTTGTTTTTTCTTTTCTAAGGCTTCTCTATCAACAACAGGAACAGTTACTGACCTGCAAAATGGATGCATAAAAGGACAATTTACTCCTATTTGCCTATCTTTTAAATCAAACACTTTTCCATTTAATGCTCTACATATTTTAGAAGTTCTATCATCAATAGTGGCTATAAATCTATACTTCGTTATTCCCATTTCTTTATAAACTTGTTTTTTTGCATTTTCTAAAGCTCCTGTCGTTTCAGTTTCTATTATTCTTCTTGCCTCATAGTATCCAACATTCATATCCTTAGATAATTTCTCTGACATTCTTTTAAATTCATGTCCTTGACTTATTCCTACTGTTATATTTTTCATAACTTTTCTAGCTAAACCTGTTCTATTTTTCCATACTCTATCAGAGTAATTTTCACTATTCCATTTTTGATTAACTATTCTTTCAATTAACTTTGGGTCAAATTTTGCTAAACTATTTCCTATAATTGCTGATGTATTTTTACTTACATAGTCAACCACTCCTATTAAATGATTTTTAATTACTTCTGTACTTTTTATTCCAGCTTTACCTAGAAGATAATTAATCCCTGTTAAAAGCTCTTGCTTTCTACTCACTCTAGTTCTTCCAGCCATTATATCCAATTCTTTTTTTAATGCTTTAGCTTCTTTTGTATCTATTCCTAATCTTTCAATTTCCTTAACATAACCTTTGATTGTATATCTAAATTTAGCTTTTTCTGTAATATTCAGCATTCTTTGTAAATCAGCAGCATCAAATTCATTTTTTGTTGCATATCTTTCAATAAAAAAAGCTAGGTCAGTTTCTAATTCTTTCCTAGCTTCTCTATATATAGCTTTCAATTGTCCTAACTTCTTTTCAGACATCTTATGAACTTCATTTTCTTGTTTAATAAATCTTTTTATGAAATAGTCATTGTTCTTTTGACTCATCTACATCAACTTCTTTATCTAATCCATCATAATTATCTTTTAAATTTTCTTCTTCTTTCATTCTTTCAATTTCAACTAAAGGATCATCTACAAAGGTTGCTAATTTTAATCTTGTTTCTGTTGATACTAAACCTTCTAAATTTCTTTGTACTTGGCTTTCCTCTAAAATATTTCTTGGAGTATCTAAAGTAAAGTTAAAATTCATAGTTAAAGGGTCTAACCAGCTTCCTTCACTTGTTTGTGAATAGAAATCAAATAATTTATATAAAGATTCTTTAAAATAGTGAATAGTCTTTTTACAATTATTATTCAAAGGTGCTAATAAGAAATGAATACCTAAATTTGTTAGTTGACCATAACCCTCTCTATTTTTTTGTGAGTCATAAGATTGAGCAAACTTAAATATGTTATCAACTTCTTTATCTATGGCTTCTAATGTTCCTGCTATATTTATTTGCTTTGTAATAAAATCTACATCTGCATCTTTTTCTTGTAATGATATGGCTCCAACTTGAATCATTCCATCAATCATTTCCTGTGTTGGAGAACAACCTTTAAATTTTATATATGCCATTCTAAATTGTTCTAATTCAGATGCTAAATCAGAATACATTTTATCTACTACTTCAATTATATTTCTAACTCTATATGTTTCTGATATTTCTTCTTTATTATTTTTAAACTTAAATAAAGGAACATCATTAAATAAATGATTTACATTACTTTTACTTCCGTTAAATTCAGATATAGGAGTTAGTGAAGAATCTTTTTTTTGATAATAATATCTTTTTTGTTTGTCATAAGCTTCAACAACTTCTATATCATCTCCATTTTCATTTTTAGCAGGTATTACTCTAAATGCAAAATCTTTATTGTATTCATCAAAGTAGCAATTCCAAGGGTCTACTTCTATGAAGTCAAATTTACTTTTATCATCTATATAAGCTAGGCAACAACCATATCCAAATACTGCTGCTTGTACTCCAAGTTCAACTATAACTCTATCAAATGCAGTGTATCTTCTAAATTTTAATAACTCATCACTTTTATCATTATCAGTATCTAAACTTATTGAAACAGGGTTTCCTAAAAAATGTCCTACCTTAGTATTTATAATTACTCCAACATAATCATGGTTTATTTTATTATTGATTTTTTGAGCTCTCGGTAAAATTCTTTCAAATATAGTTACTTTTTTTGTTTTATATCTTTCCCAATCTTTCTTGAAATTTGAATTTCTTGAACTCTGTTCTTCTAACATTTTTTTTATTCTTTTCTCAATATCTATCATAAAGTTACTCCTCTTAAAATTCCAATCCCTGCTCCTATACTCATCTTTTCAGCAATACCAGTTAAAGCATCTGGTCCATCATCATGCTTGTTCTTACCTTCTTTTTGGTAAGAAATAATATCTTTTGTAAATTCTGACCATTTATTTTTCCAATCAACAGGCATATAGATATTATTATTTACCCAAGCACTATTTGATAATATTCTTGCTATTTTATTTCCAGATTGATGGAACCATTTAACAACTGTCTTGTAATTTCCCTTGTCTCTTGTAATTCTTTCAACATTTCTTGCGAATGCTCTACCTCCATTATTTGATTCTATATCTGCAACATTTACATTAAACTTCTTATATGCTTCTGCAACCATAGGTTCTGTTATTTCCATAGCTTCTTTTGTATAGATAACATCTAAAATATAAGCACTATCATTGCAATCTGCATAAATGATATTGCATAGAAAATCTTCTCCAGTATCTGCTGTATCACAATAGGCAGATATTTTAACAATCTTTTCTTTTGGTAAATCTACATAAGTTTTAAATTCACTATATAATCTACCCTTAATGTCTATTGGTTCTTGTTGATAGTTGGCATATACAATTTCTTTTGCCATATTCTTAGTTTTAAACTCAAAATCCTCAAGTGATAATGTTCCTTCATCAAGTGGAGTTCCATCATCATTGATAGCTTTATAATTTATATGAACTACATCATCATAATTAGATAAAATAAAACCAGCTAGGTCATTACTTGCCCACCTGGTCATTATAATTATTAATTTAAACCCTTTTTCTGTTCTTGATAACATTGTATTAGTAAACCAATCAATATGCTTTTCAAGTACATTAGAGTTATATGCTTCCTCAGAGTTTTTTATTAAGTCATCTATAACTATTAAATCTGCTCCAAATCCTGTTGCAGTTCCTGTTGGAGATGTAGCTAAATAGTTTGCTACTTGACTTCCTTCCAAAGCCCACTTGTTCATTGAGGCTTCTCCATACTTTATTTTTGTATCTGGGAATATATCTCTATAAACTGTTACCCCTTGTGTCTGTTCTGTTGCTATCATATCTCTTACTTGCTTAGCAAATGTAGAAGAAAGAGTTTCATTATATGATCCTGTCATAATTTTTAACTTATTATTTCTTCCTAGTAGCCACTGAACAAATAAGGTTGCTGTATAAGATTTTCCAAATCTTGGAGGCATATTAATAACTAATATCTTTTTATTAGAATCAATAAAACTTTGCAACTGATTACATAAATCTTTTAAATATTCTTTTTTATCATTGTAAAAATCTTTTTTTCCTAGTAATTTACAATAATGCCAAAAATCTCTCCTAGCTAATTCTTTTTTAGCTTCTAATTTTATTAATTCTTTATCATAAGTCATTATATATTCTCCTTATTTTTTACTAAAAAAATCACATATTTTCACTACCAAATATGATGTTATGATACTAATTAAAATTATTCTTAACATTTTTATTCTCCTTTGATACAATGTATATTATTTAAAAAATTTTTGAGGTGATAATATGTTAGATCAACAAACAATTACAACTATACTTATCTCAGGTGCAACAACATTAACTGTAAAAGCAGCTTCGGTTGGTATTGTTAATAGTTTAGTTGACTTATGGAATGGTGCAATTGGTCATTGTATCCATTCATGGTCTGAGAAAAGGAGATTGATTATAGAAGAAAAATTTATTCCTTCAGTAGCTGAAAAAATTTCTAAAATTCCTGATAAAAATCTCCAAGAACCTAAAATGAGTATATTAGGCCCAACCTTAGAAGCTTCTAAATTTTATATTGAAGAAGAGGAAATAAGAGAAATGTTCTCTAATCTTATAGCTGCTTCAATGGATAGTGATTATAACACCAGTATCCAAAATAGCTTTGTTGAAATCATAAAACAACTTACTCCTTATGATGCTAAACTTTTCAAAACTTTTTTTTCATCATGGAGGAAATCCTGCTATGTCTGTCATTAAAAGAAATCAAGATGAAAGTCTTGAAATTCTAATAGAATTATTTTATAAGAATTATTATTTCCAAGATTATATTTTAAATGAGATTTCAATTAATAATTTAGAGAGATTAGGATTGATCCAAATAAAATATAATGAATATATTAGTTTTGATATTTTTTATGAAGAATTTAAAAATTCAGAAATAGTTTCTAAATTAAAACAATCATACAATATTGAAACTAGAAATTTTTGTTTTAAATTAACTCCTTTTGGATTAGCTTTTAGAAAAGTTTGTATAAAAGACTCATGGAACTAAAGAATTTTTCATACTTAATCTTTTATAATTTTCTTTAACTCCTCTGTTGTAAGGTTAGAAAATGGATTGGAGTTTATATTGCCATTTACCTCAACCTTTTGAGTATACTCTCCATCCATTTTATTTAATATATCTAATGCCTTCAGTCTATCAGTATCTTTAACAGCTCCATCTTTTATCATACTTGTTAAGAATTCCCTTCTTTCTATAGCTGTCATAATCCTATTTCCTTTTGCTTTTTCTTGTAGTTCTTCAATATATTTTTGAATATTAGTATTTTTTAGTAATTTATCAGCATTTACTCCTGCATACTTTTCTTTATATCCAGCTTTTATTGAAGCCTCAGTAGCATTGCCACTAGCTACATAGTATTCACAAAAAGCCTTTTGTCTTGCATTTAATTTCAACACTACATCACCTCCAATTTTTATAAATAAAAAATACTTCTGTAAAAGCCTTAGCTTGTTCACTTAAGAACCACAGAAGTATTGATGTAATTATTTAGAAGGGGCGTATTGGATTTGCACCAATAACCTTCAGATCATTGACTGTGCTCTACTCATTGAGCTAATGCCCCATAAGATTAAGACTTTTTTAGAGTAGAGTCTTGAACTACTGAATTATATTTAAGTAAGGGAGGAATTATCACACCCTCAGATAGCCAAGAAGGATTAACTTCTTATAGCCAAGTCATCTAAACTTATTTCATATGCTACCATACTACCACATTATTTTTTACTTTACCATACCCCTATTTTTACCCTGTTTTTACCTTTTCTAAAATTCTATTAATCTTTGTAACTTAAAATGTATTTCTAGGGCTCCTAAAATTCTATTCCTCATTCCATAAACTGTTTTAAGTGATACTCCTAATTTTTCTGAAATATCTTCATAACTCATATTATTAAAATATTTCATCCCAATAATATTATAATCTCTGTGGTCCTTTATCATATCTAACGCACTATCAATTCTAAAAAGTATTTCTTCATGCCTGCTAATATCATTAGAGATTCTTACCTTCAATTCTTCTATTCTCTCCATATCTGATTTAACTTCCATAAAACCACTTCCAGAAATTTTTTCTATATTGTAGCTTTTTAGTAAAATAGGATTATTAAAATATTCTAAGTATTTTTTTATTTTATTTACATATTTATTATAGCTATACAAGATGTCTTCCATCTTTCTAAAAATTATCTTTTGTTCCTGTGTTGGCATTCTTAATTCACCTCTGTTATAGAATTTTCAATTATTTCTAATCTTATACCCTCTGAAGAATATAGCTCTTGCATATACTTAGAAAATTCAACTTTCTTTGCTTCCATTTCATCATCAGTCATATATTTTTCTTTGAATATGTGACTGTTTATAATTCTTACTTGGTTTCCTTCTTTTACTCGTAATTCTTGTAAATATTCAATCATTTTAATTCCTCTCTTTGCCTATTTCTTATACTTCCAATTTTTGTAGCTTTCCAATTTCTCAATATGTTTTTTAAAATCTTGCTCATTGAATCCACTAAGTATCAGTAAATTCACAGTAGCAGTATTATTCCACTTTTTATTTGAAGTAAATTGATGTCCACAATTACATTGATATAGGTAGCTATTACTTTTTATTTGATTTTTACCATTTCTTTTTTTTTAATTTAGGTTTCAATCTTTTATAACCTATATTAAATTTAAAATTGACACTATTTCCCAAATATTGATGTCTACCTAAACCTGTATAAAATATTTTCCAACTTATTTTACAAGCCTTTTTATTATTAGTTTTTGAGTATTTTTTTGCTAATTTAATAATTTCTTTGCTTATTCTTTTTGACATTTATTATCTTCCACCCAATCAGCTATATGCTCCTCAACTCTTCCAAAATTTAAGCAATTAGGACATACAAATCCTACAAACATATCTCCAGCAAAATTACCTTGTTCATCTGTCATTTGCCTATAATCTTCTATAATTTCTGTTCCACACTTTTTACACTTCCACATTTTCAAACTCCAAATCTTCTATTTTCTTTTTTAATTCAATCAAACACTTATTACATATATCAATTATAGTACCTCCACTAGAGTTTTCTGCTCTAATTTCTAGTACATTTATGTTATTTGTTTCACCACAACATCTGCATCTAACTCCATAAAACTTGTATGTTATTGTTTTTTCTAATTCACTATTTTTTATTATTTTAATCATTTTCTCCTCCAATCTAAATTACTTATATTTTCTTAACTTCTCCTAAAACCCATTTTAAAATAATAGATTCTCTTTTTAGTTCTTCTATTGTTTTCTTGTCTTTTAAAGAAGTTTCTAAAAATTCAATATTTTCTTCATATTCCTTTAATTTATTTCTTATTTCAATCTCTGTTTTCATTTTCTCCTCCAATCTCTCCTGCTCTTACCTTAGCCCAGAACTCTTTCCATTCTTTGCTATCTATTATTTTTTGAGCTTCTTCTTTAGTTTTAAAATAGTTTCCAAGATTATACATATCCATATTTTCATCAGAAAAATCTTCATAATCAGATTCAATATCTCCATCTGAGGTAATGTAATAAAATAAGTTTCCTGCTTGAGCTCTCCATCTCTTAGGTATTCCATATAAGTCATTTACTAAGTCAATCACTCGTTTTAAATCTCCAACATATTTATTTTCAATAAATTTTGGAATACTTTTTTCATAATATTCTAAAAAATCTACTTCTAAATTTATTTGATAATCATAATATGAAAGATGTGATTTTTCATCTCCTATATATTCTTTATTAAAATTTGTTTTATACCCACAGCCAAAACATAGTTTATTTTTTTCTTCTGTTCCTATTTCTGTTAATGGCATAGCTTTTAATTTTATCTTATTAACTTTTTTTACATACCAACAACTGTACATTTCATTTATCTTAATTATTTCTATCTCTAATACATTTTCTTTTTCCATTATTCTTCAACACCTTTCAAATATTGATTAATCATAATTCTAGTTCTTTTAACAGCACTTTTATTTATATCTACTTTTGAAAATACCTTTTTTTTAGAAGTTTCTTTTAATTCTTCCAGTAATTCAAAACATTTCTTAATAGCAATATCTAATTTTTCTCTATCAGTCATAACTGCTCCTCCAGTCTTATTACACTATCATCAATTTCTCTCAGCCACATAGTTTTAAAATCTTTAAAAGTCTTAACTACATCAGTAATCATAGATTTTAAAACTACCCCAATCATATTTCTCTTATGAAAGTTAATAGTTCCAAACATCATAATTACTAGAAACATAGTTCTAAGAAGTTCTAAATTATCACCAGTTTCTTTGTGTTCACATTCTGCAAATACTTCATCCAAAACTTTTAATATTTCTTTTTCTGCATTGTAGTTTATATGTTTTTTAAACTTATCTACAATCTTATCTGAAGCTTTTATAGTTCTAGTTAAGATAGCTTTATAATATCTGTTTAGAACCATATCCTCTTTATCCCAAAGCTCCCGATTAATTTTCAAGTACTTGTTTATTAAGTACATAAGAGTAATACCTTGCATATCTCCATCTTTATGAGTAATTCTTATCTTATTCATAATTTACTCCTTATATTCTTTAATAAAATCATCCAGAATATCTCTAGCCATTTCATAATTTTCACTAAAAATATTTCTAAAAATGCTATCTAATTCAAAAGCATTTTCTATACTTAAATCTTTCGCTATTTCAGAAATGATTTTACTCCATTCAACACCTAAATCTTTTTCTAAATCATTTATATCAATAATTTGTATAACTGCATATTTATCATGATTATCTCTTTCTATAACCCATTCCAAATACTTAGCTGCTTTCTTATAATCTTCCTTACCATTTTTCTTTTCTGCCCTAATTAAATATTTAAGAATATTCCCAAGACAAAAAGCCACAAAGCCTTTTAATCCCAATACTCTTTTGATTATTTCTATACTTTCAACACCACAACTAAGTTTATAATGGTTTGGATTGTTTATATTATCTATATTTTTATTTTCCATTTACTCCTCCTTAAAATATTTTTTAAAAAAGTGCTAGATTTTTATAAAGTGCTAGATAAGGGTGGGATTGAGTGTTTGATTTTTTTTAGTTTTTTATTGGTATTAAAAGGAAAGTGATAAAAGTGCTAAATTTTCTCTTTACATCTTTTTTTTTCTTTTTATTATATATTATATATTTATATATTTTTAATAAAAAAGTATAAATAAATATATCACTTGTAACACTTTTCCTTAATTACCAATATTAAAATTATAATAATCTAGCACTCAATCAAGCACTGATGTAGCACTTAAAAATTTAATTGAACACTTAAAATTAAAGTTTAATCCACCCATGTGTTTTTCTTCTAATTTTTAATTTCCCATTTGTTTTATAAGTTTCAAACCCAAGAGCTTCTAATTTGTGGGAAAATCTTTTTTTACTCAATGCACCATATCCACTTTCATTACAAAATATGGTATAACAAACATAAATCTTGCTAAAAGTATCATTTTTGATATCATTTAAAATAAAATCTTCTCCATACTCTTCAAGAAATAATTTAACATTGTCTGATTCAGTCAAATATTTATCTGTAAGCTCCTTAACAATGTCACTCTTGGTAAGTTCTCCACCATTGTTTATGATTCTTTTCATACCTTTTATTGCTAAATTTAGAAGCCTTGATTTAGCTTCTGCTGTTGATAATTTTTGGTCTATTTTCATATCAATTTTTTCTACTACAGCATTGCATGGAAAACATATTACTCTTCTTGCTATTCCACCAGATTTATCTTTAAAGTTTGGCATCTCATTACAAGTAAATAATAGTGTTGCGACTGATTTCATTTTTATTGGGTTTTCATACAATGCTCTACAAAGTATTTCATTCCCTGCTGCAAGAGTTTTAACTGCTCTTGACTTTTCTATGAGTGAAGCATCAATATCATCTCCACAGTTTACGAGTTTTCCATTTATTGCAAATAAATTTTCTGACTTATCAAATTCTTCTAAAGCTACTGAGCTATGTAAATCTCCAACAAAATTAGATATCATATTTAATGTTGTACTCTTACCATTTTTCCCACTATTTGCCACAAAGAAAAATACATGATGTGGAAAACTAGAAGTCATTAATATATGTCCTAATATTTCTTCAAATAGCATTATTAAACTTTCATCATTGTTACAAAACCACTTTATATAATTATCCACATCATCACATACTACCTCTGGATTATATGCTACATCTAAATTAAATGGTGTGAATACTGTATCCATATGTAGAACATCTTCTCCATCTAATATAAATCCATTGTTCAATTTTATTGGATAATTATTTGTATTAGGTTCAATATCTGCAATTTTAGTTAACTGATGCAGCAATTCATTGTCCTGAGACTTTTTTAATTTTAATTTCATTTGTTCTAATATCTCCCTTAAAATATTATTTGTCATTTCATTTCCAACATAGTTCTTTTTACCATTTTTATCTTCTTTAAGAAAATAAAACCTTCCATTATAGATTTTTAATTGAAATAACTTATTAACATATTCTGCAACAGCAAATATGTCTAATTTCTTATTACCATTCTTATCTTCATAATAAAGCTCTATTTCTTCTTCATCTGATTTTTTAAAAGCAGACATCACTGTTGGCTTTAATTCATCATCTGTTAATGGAGTTTTAAAAACTTTATTATTTACAAAATCTGCAAATTCTATTATATTTTGTTGAGGTACTCCATAATCTTGTAATACCTTTATATGTTTATATATTGCTTGATTTCTCCCATCACCATCATCAAGATCATATAAGTTATATTTCACTGCTGGGATAGGATATAAAGCCAAAGGTAATATAGCTAAATTATCAATTGGTGTATCGTTTAAAATCGTTCTAAGAACTCCGTTGACCTTTACCTTAGCTGATGCCTTTTTCTTTCCATATCCAGTCTTATAATCAACATTTAAACCACAATAAGTCATAATATTTATATTGTTATGTAATTTCAAGTTTGGTGGAATTTTATAATATAAATGAGCTCCACGAGTAGTCTTTATTGCTCTAGTTGGATAATTATTAAGTATATCCTTCCACAAATCACCAATATGGTCAAAATCAACTACCACAACATCTTCTGGAACTAAGAATGCAGCATCAGATATTTTAGAAATATCATAAACAAATTCATCAAATGATACCTTGGGTTTGCTTGTTCCTGGTTCTAATTCTATGTATTTTGCTCGAATAGTTCCCATGATACCACCTTTCTATCTGTAAATTTATTTTTCTCCACCAATTTTCTATAGTAGTCTAAATCTAAAATACTTTTATCTAGTTTCTCAATTTCTTCATTGTGAATATAAATTCTATCAGCAGAATTTGGAATTTTAGTGTATTTTTTAGATTCATTTTCAATTTTGATTTTATGTATTGGTCCATATTCTTTTTTCCAAGTTGCAAATATTCTGTTGACCTTTTGTAGTTCAATAGCTTCACCATTTACTACTGTTTCTACATGATGAAAGGTTCCACCCATTTTAGCTACTTGTTGAAAAGGCATTAAGTTATTTTCTTTTATCAAAGATAATATAAACTTATCAACAGAAATATCATCCATATAGTAAGCTTTTAAAGCCATGTCTATAATTGTGAGATTATTCTTTTCAAAGTTTCCACCATCATGATTTTGAAATATTCCTTTTCCTTTCAATTTGTAACCATCTTTGGTTTTTACTTTTAGGATATAATTATTAACATCTCTTTGAGCTATTTTTATAGCATAATCATAGTCCAAACTTAAACCATAATTTTTTTCCCATTCTTTACATAACTCTATAATTTTTGGTAAATCATCTTCTTCATATGCCACCAATATTCCATCAGTATTGCTTTGTATCACTCTTGTATAATCTTTTAAACTAACTATTAAATCTGTTAATAACAACTGCCCATTTATACAAATGTTATTTGATTGAACTGGATCATATAAATTATTAAATTCACTCTTTAAAGCACCAAATGTTCCGTTTAAAAGTATTTTATATATTCCTTGTTTTGGGTCTTTATTTTTTTTATATTCCATTCTTGTATCATATAGTTTTTTGTATAGTTCAGGATGCTCAGAAGCTCTAGACATAAAATTAAAATTAATAATCATGCTAGGATAATAACTTCCAACATCAACCATTAACATATTACCTTCATAGAAAAAATTAGGTCTTGCTGCATGTAGTCCACCAAAAGCATAAGTGTGGTCTACTCCACATAGGTTGAATACTAGACTTTCTTTTTCTAACTCTTTGAAATCTTCTCCAGCTCGAAATCTTTTTTGAATATCATCATAAAAATCTAAAATTGGCTGAGGAATATTTTCTTTTCTTAATTTATCTGTAATTGTGAATAATAATCTATCTTTGTTTAATCTTGCTTGTGTTGGTAATTTAGATTTATTACACTGTAAAACTTTTGCAGCAAGATTAGCTCTTGTTTTCTTTGTATCTAATCTATCTAAGTTAAATTCTTTGCAAATATCTATCTTAGATTCAAAGTAGTCTTTTCTATACTCAAATACTTTTTTTGTTGTTTCAACATCATGTCTACAATATTTTATTACTTCCATAAATTCATCAGATGTTAAAGGTCTATCTAAACTAAAAGATACTGGAGTTTCAATTATATTCATACCCATATTACTTTCAATTTCTTTTAGACTAACTCCAGGTGGAAGCTCTTGCTTAGTATCTAATGTTGGTAACTGATTAGCTATTTTTTTATAAAAGCTTGTATTCTCACCATTAATAATAGATTGGGATAGTTTATATACTTCTCCTGGTATCATATTCCTTGATACTATTCCTGCAAGTATCAAATCATCATAATTATGATTATTGAATCCTATTAAGCAATTTATATTATCCATTGTTTTTTTCAATAACTCAGGATCATTGTGTATTATTATTTCTTCATCTTGAGTGGTAATTATAACAACTAACCAATCACACATAAAAACTTCAAAGTCATAAAATCCAACTATATCTCTTCTCATTTATTTACCCTCCTTTCATAGAATAGTGAGGGAGAGTTAAACTCTCCCTTTTATTTTTCCTATACTTATTATTCTTGGAAAATAAATTTGAAGTTTTGGAATTCTTTTTTAGTTGTTAATTCTATAACTACATCTTTTCCAATTAGCTCATCATTTAATCTTTGTGCTAAAGCTACTTCATTAGCAAAGTCCATAGATGTTAATGCTTCTCCTGTTAAATTTAATATAATATTTATAAATTTTTTTAGGTTTATAGCTGCCATTTTTCCACTAAAGTACACATTTGCAAAATACTTTTTATTTTCATTTATTAGATTTACTATAAATGAAAACCATTGTGTACCTTTTTCATTTTCCTTGTATTCAAGTCCTTCTATAACTCCTTCATAAACTCCATCTGCTACAGAAAAATCTGTTTCCTTATCTCCTGCTTTCCAATCTTGTGCCTCTAATTCTGCCATGATATCTGCTATACTCATTATTTGTTACCTCCATCTTTATTTGTATTATTTGTGTTTTCTGTTGTTTTACTTACATTTTCATTTTTTGTTGATGCCACTTGTTTAATTGTTGGTTTTATCTCAAAAACTCCTTTAACTGTTTTTAAGATTCCAAGAATCTTTTTGTCTTTTATATCTTCTTCTTTGTATGCTTCTCTTTTGTTAGTGCATATTCTAATGTAATTACTTCCAATTTTTTTAGTTTGGATTGAGAAATCACATCTACCCATACAAGCATTTAATGGTTTTTGTCCTAGGCTAGGAGCTTGATACATTGTTTGTCCATTATTTTCAGATTTTTCTATTGAATGTGATATAAATATTACATTCATGTTCATTTGAGTTAATTCAATCATTAACTTCTTCCATACTGCATTGAATTTAGAATAACCTTTTCCAAAAGGAATATCTGCTAAACTTTCAACTTTTGCTGCTTCACATATATGTATCGTTAACATAGTTTCAATATCATCTATCAAATCTATAATTACAGTCTTATATGTGTGTTTTTCATTTTTCAATGCTTCAATAACTTCTGCAAATTCTGCAAAGTTTTTAATTGCTACAGATGGAGTATTAACTTTTGTTGCATTCCCATCAGTATTAATTATTAATGGACTTTCAAATTCTCTTGCTAAGTAAGTTTTTCCTGACATTGATTCGCCCCATATTAAGAAGCTTTTTGGTGTAATGTCTGCCACCTTTGGTTCATTTGCTGGTAATTTAATCATTTTATCCTCCTTATAATCCTAGTGCAGCAAGTGCTAACTTTTTACTATTATCTATATTTGTGTTACTTATTATTTCTTCTTTAATTTCTTCCACTACATTTTTATCTGCTCTAACTGTTATTTTTACATAGCCTTTTACATTAGTTATTTTGTTATATTTTTTAGCTATTTCAGGTAATTCTTCTTTTAATTTTTTAGAATCAATTTTTTCACTTGTTGTAGGATTTATTTTTGTGATCATAAGATTATTTGTAACTATTGTTTTAACTCCTACATTATGCATTAATTCATATAATATTTCTCTTTGTGTTTTGGTCTCTTTTTCGATATCTTTAAGTCTAGCTAATTCTTTTTCCAGAACTGATAATTTATTTATAGTATTGTTATATTCGGTTAACTTATCATTAAAATAAAATTCTTCTTCTGTCATATTTGGATTTTCTTTTAATCTTTCTATATCATTCCAAAATTTTTCTGCTTTAGATAATATTTGTTGTATCAATTTATTATCTTTTTTTATTTCCATCACAGATATTCTTTCTGGATCAAATTCTTGATTGAAATAATCATCTGTGTGTTGTGTTTCATAATTTAGCCCACTCCAGAAGTTCTCTGGTCTTTTGTATTGAACTAAATAACCTTTTTCAACATTAAATTGAAACATATACATTTGCATTTGTAATATATAATCATATACATCTTCATATGTTGTTTTGTCTCCAGCATTGGTTTTAATTTCTAGTAATAATCCTGCTTCTTTATCTAATCCATCACAATTAGATCTAAGTCCTAACTCTTCGTTAATGTTTGTATTTTCTTTGAATTTGAGTTCATAAATACTATTGATATAATCTCTTATTTGTGGTTCTAACAATTGACCATATCTAGTGTATTCATTTCCTTTAAAAGTAGCTGGAATAACTCCTGCTTTTTCTCTAGCTAATGTAAAACAATCTTTGAAAGGACTTACATTAAATAAAGCTGGCAAATCACTTCCACCTAGATATTTATTTCTGTTTTTTGTCACATTCTCTCCTGGAGTATGTGATATTAATTTTTCTTGTTCCATTCATATCCTCCTAAATCTTCTAAACTTAATAACTTATCTACAAAGTCTTTTTTGTCATCTAACCTTGTATAAACCTTTTCTTCTATTGTCCCTAGTCCAATGTACTTATAAACTGTTACTTTGTTTTTTTGACCTATCCTATAAGCTCTACCAATGGCTTGCTCATAGTCTTGATAACTCCAAGTAGGACTAAAAAATATTACTTCTGAATTATATTGAAGCTCTATCCCTGCCCCTCCCGCTTGAATTTGCACAAGAGTGGTTTTATTTTTTAGATTTTTGAAATCTTCAAAATTAGGTATTCTACTCATAGATCCATTGACTTCATAATCTACTTTTATTAATTCCTTTATAGCTTCAGCTTCTTTTTTAAAGTTATAGAAAATTAAGATATTAGAATCTGTTGATTCTCTAAACTCTTTTAAATATTCTAGTTTTTCATTAAATCCAGCATACTGTCTAAGACCAGCTATAAATTTTGGAGAGCTATCATACAATTCATCTCCTAAAACCCTATCTTTTTTTATAGTTATGTATTCTTCTCCTGCTGCAAAATATTTTTCTTCAAATACTAAATCTGGTAAATCTAAACAGTCATTTTTATTAAGAGCTGCACTACTTATAGCCTTCCAGCATTTATCAATGTATTCTGTATTCTTCCAAGCTACTATTTCATAAAATCCCATGTAGTTCATTTTCTTTATTGCATTAGCTTTTTCATAACTATATCCACTAGCATATATTCCAAATATAGCCATATAGTTTCCTAAATCTTGATAACCATTACTTGCTGGTGTTGCACTTAATAGACAATAACCATAACAAGCCTTGCATAGTTTTAAAGCCAGTTTACTTCTTTGAGATTTCTTATAGTTTTTTATGTAATGACACTCATCAAATATTAAATAAGTATTCTTGTCTCCAGTGACATGCTTTAATCTACCATAATTAACAACTTCATAATCTATATTTGTTCCATAGTATTTATTGAAATTATTAACTTCTCTATCCCATCCACCTTCTTTAACTTTTTGAGCTGGTGCAACTATAACTAATCTTTTATCTTGTGCATATTTAAAATAATGATGTATAGATAAAATAGTCTTTCCTGTACCTGTTCCAAGTGGATAGATATAGTTTTTTAAACTCTTATCTAATAAATCTTTTTGATATTGGTATAGCATCATAGCAATTTAGCCTCCTTTAATATCTGTAAAAATTCTTCTATGCTACTAGCTACACCAGCAACACCTCCACTATCTTTTATCTTTTGTATTTGAGCTTTTTGTAATTCAGAAACAATTCCACCATCGCTTCTTTTAACTTCTATGGCTACAAATTTTCCTTTGACACAAGCTATAATGTCTGGTACTCCTGTTTTTTGAAATGGTCCACCATGCACTTTAAAGTACCAATGGTTATTTTGTTCTAACCATTTTTTTATTTTGTTTTCTACTTGTTTTTCTAACATCTAATCTCCTTTATATTGCATAATTCCATAAGTTTTTAATAGGTATAGTTAATGGCTCACCTGTTAGAACATTTGATAAAACAGCAATATCTCCATCTTCTAATACCAATTCATAGTAATGTCCATCTATTAAAAACATAAAGTCCTCCTAAAATTTACTTAATAGTTGTATTAATAGTTCTGCTAATCTAATTCTTTCACTTACTTTTGTGCTGCTCTTAAAATCTTCTAAAAGAGTTTCCATCATTTCTTCTACTATTTCTATTTTGTCATCAGATTTATTTATAGCTGGTGTTTTAAGAACCACCCAACTACCATTAACTTCTTTTATCCAACCATTTTTTCTAAATCTTAAAATACATTTTTTAATAGCTTCATAGTCTTCTTTCAGATGTTCAGCTATTTGTTTCCTTGTCTTGTTGGGATATTCCCTTAAACATTCCAATACATCCCATCTATTTATCATTATTTTTCACCTTATCTTTATCTATTTCTTCTAAAATCATAGACCATATTTCAGTTACACCATATTTCCCAAATCCTCTAAGAGTTACAAACTTATTATTTCTATGAATTTCAATATTTTTAAACTTATAATCTATTCTTATTCTGTACTCTCCAACTGCTTTATTAAGTTGTAAAGTATAGATATGTTTAAGTATTTCTGCATTACCATCTACATCTTTGCTATCTTTAAAGCAAACATTAACCTCTTTGTTATCTACCCAAATTCTATCTGCTTCTTCTTGCATAACTTCCAAAATTTTATCTATGAATTTTGCTTTTAACATTTATATCACCTAGTCCTCATCTTCTTCAAAGTCATCATCAAATCTTTTCATGTACTTATCAAATTCATCCCATAACACAAAAGAAATTGCTTTACCTTTTGCATATCCTGCTTCTAACAAGCATTCAGGATAGTGCATAACATCTTTCAATGTTTTCATAACGATGGCATCACATTTTTCCAATAGCTCAACATGATCATTCATTTTTTTTGAGAGTTGAGTATTTTCATCATATTGCCAGTCCAATATATGAATTGGCGATATGAATGTTACATCTTTATATTTTTTTAAGTTTTCTTTTATGAAATTTTCAACTATTTTCTTATCTTCTTCCCCAGTATTTGGGTGTGATACATAAACTAACATAAATTCCTCCTTGATATTTTTTAATATTTGTAGTAAAATCAAGGGTAAGTAGAGTAATACCTACCCTATTTGTTTTGAACATCTGATTTGCTTTGGTCGGCTGGTTCAGATGTTTTTCTTTTATTTATAACCAATATTGCAGCTAAAACTATTGCTAATTTTTTCATTGTGCTAACCTCTTTTCCACTTGTTCTTTTACTATTTCATCCAGTACTTCTTTAAAAGCTGTTTTTACTACCTCTTTTATAGCTTCTATATCTAATGCGTTTGCACCCCTTAGATGGTTATCAAATGCCAATTTTGGTATGTCATAAGACCAGTTCTTTGGTCCTATTTTAGTTGCAGTACATCCAGGAATTTTTCCAGCCTTTATTTGTTCTCTTATAAATTGTGGTGTTCTACCTTTTAATTTTGCTGCTTCTCCAACAGAGTAGCTATTCTTTTCCATAAACCCACCTACCTTAAATTATCAAATTTATAATTTTTACTTAATTGTCCTGCTAAGCCATATAGCAATATAAAGCTACCAGTATTTTTACCTTTAATATTGGTTTTTCCATTTTTTACTTTTACAACTCCAACTATTTTTGAAATCCCTCCACTACAATAACTCCTTGAAAAACCACCTTTTAAATGTGCTATTAATTCTTTTTTCTTTTTTAGATCCTTAAATTTCTTCATCTTTTCCTCCTTACATCCAACTTTCTAAGATTGCAAAAGGAAAGTTAAGTTTATTTTTTAGATTCTTCCAAAAAGATACTTCTTTATATTCCACTTCAAAGCCTTTTATTTTCTTACCTTTGTTGGCAATTATTACTGCTTCATTAAAACTACTTGCAGTATATTCACTGTTAACTAAGTAAAAATTTTCTCCTATTTTCTTTATATCTAGCATTATTCCTCCCTATTTTCCAATCATTCCCTTATATAATTTTTCTAAATTTGCCAATGCTATTTCTAATTTTGGATGATTACTATTAGCTATTTTTCTTTTTGTTTCTGTGTACCAACTCTTAGCCAATTCGTTATTAGAATAGTGTTCAAAATCTATCCCAAGAAAATCTAGTTGTTGTTTTCCTCCTAACTCTGCAAGCCCAAAAATTGTTCTTGCTTCGTGATTTTTAAAATATAAATCTTCCATTTCTTATTCTCCTTTTATTACCTCACTTGTGATATAATTTAACTAAAAATTATTTGTGAGGTGTTTGCTATGTTATCTAATTTTCTTATTTTATTTTTATGTATTTTCTCTTATACCTTTTTAAAAAATTTTTATTGTTTTTATAGAGTTAATAAGATATATTCATATTTTTTAACAGTAATGACAGATAAGCCAAATAAATTAGCTTTTGAAACTAAAGATGAAATCCTAAAATTATTTAAAGATGCTGGTGTAGAAGATAGTCTTATTCCTATAACTCAACCTATGGGATATGGTCAGTTAGCTCAATTTAATGCTTCTACATTTAAGGCATATCCATCTCCTTTAAATGTTTTTGTTGGAGTAGAACTAAAAATGTTTGATTATGCCTTAGGGGTTTATAAGAATAGAATAAAAAAATGTTTTAGCCCTTTTCATTGGATAGATTTAGTTATTTTCTTACCTAGAACTATTTTTCAATATTTAGGCTTAAAAACAGATTCTATTTTTATAAAATTTTCCAATTTAATTTATTGGTTATTTGGTATCTTTTTTGGTCTTTTCCAAAGTGAACTCAAGACTTTCGTCCTTAGCCACCTTCCAAAGAATTTTTTTAATCTCCATTAATTCTTTGGAAATACTTATCTGTATTGCTATTAATATGCTGTAACTTATTATTAAAACTATCAGTATTATTTCTTCCATGCTCCTCCTTTCAATTACCAAGGCTCAAATAAGCTACATAATTGATTACCATCACAGTCAGAATAAATGCAGTCAGCACATGTATATCCATTTCTACGATAGCCATTTGCATACTCCCAATCTGTTCTGTTGTCCTTTTCCATTTCATTTTCCTCTAATTCTTCTTCATAATTTTTATTCATAATGCCTCCTTCTATTTTGTCCTGAATATGAGACTAATTAATTAAAAAAAATTCTTTTAAATTTTCAATAGCTAAAATATCACTTAAAATACGAACTTCGGCTATATTAAAATTTGCTCTACCATTTAGTTTTGCATTTAATGATTGTGCGGTTAAATTTAACCTTTTTGCTATTTCTAGCTGTGTCATTCCCATTTCTGCAATTCTTCCTTTTAATTTTAATAATTTCATTTCCTACCTCCTTTGTATCATATATGAAACAGTATAATCTATACTAACTTTTTTGTCAACCTATTTTTGAAAAAATTTTTTTATTTGTCTTTTTTATGATATAGTTATGAAAAAATAGTTGCATAAATAAAAAAAATATTGTATAATTATTTCAATCAAATCGTTAAGGGAGGTTTTTATGGGCTATAATATAGAAGATATAATCAAAGTCCTCAAATCTAATAGAGAAAAACTAAATTTATCTTTAAGAGATTTGGCTGAAAAAACTAAAATAAGTGCTTCTACTTTACAAAGATATGAAACAGGTGAGACTGTAATCCCACTTGATAGATTTCAAGTCATTTGTAATGCATTAAATTTGGATGCAGAAAGACTTTTAATGTCTAATGCTAAAAAAATTCCACCAATTACTAAAATGGAATACATTAATAAAATTGAGGAAGTTAGAAAAGAAAAAGGTTTGAGCAAAAATGAAGCTAGGATAGACCTCAATTTAACAGAATGGATTCATGAAAAATCTAGTGATGATGTTATATTAGGAGTAATGGCTGAATGGAAAATACCAATTACTAAAAATTCTTTTTATTTATCAAATAATAAAAATAGTATTTTATTCAAACTACAAGCGGAATTTATAGATAAAACTAATGGCTTATCCGAAGAAGAAGCACAAAAAATTAAAGATTCAATTATGCCAATAATAGATTTATTGGTGAATAAAAAATAGATTAGGAGGATTTTATATGAATGAATTATTTAAATTAGTTACTAAGATCGAACTTTTAAATTCTAAAGGGGAAGTTGTGTCTTATGGGTCAGGTTTTTTTTATGCTGTTGGTATTGATGGTTCAGAGGCTCACTTACCATGTATAATTACAGCTAAACATCTTTTAGATAATCCAGATTACAGTAGCTATCGTTTCTTGGTTCAAAGTACTAATGATTTTACAAATGAAGTTTCTCAAATTGAAATTATTTTTGCTGAAAAAGATGTTGATGTTGTAGAAAACGAGTTTAAAGATTTAGCTTTGATATATCTTAAAAATGTTATATTAAAAAAGTCAAAGAATTTTCTTAGACCTACATTTTTAAAATATGAAAATACAAGTAGTCCTTGGATTATGCATAACTTTCTAGCCACAGAAAATAATGCCTTTGGGCTTGACATTTATGGAAATAGAAAAATGCTTAACTTACAAGATGATACAGTTAATATTTTAGGATATCATTATGGTGATGATGTTTATAAATTAAATTGTCCTATAGGATTATATGGATTGTTAACAATGGATGCTTCTAAAAGTACTTTTATCGTACAAGCTCCCGTGAATAAAGGGTCTAGTGGATCTCCTATTTTTGCCGAAATTAACGGCATGACTCAATTAATAGGAATAGTTTCAGAGCAATGTCATATAGGAGATAAACCTGTGGAAGGCTTATTTTATGCAGTATCCAGTCAAGGAATTTCTTTGCTAGAACAAATTATTATTGAAAAATTAGGTAGTTCTGCAATAGAAAAAATAAAAGAACAAGTTTCCAGACCTACTTTTTTTACTAGAAGAAGATAGAGGTAAAAACAACAAAAAAAGCCTCTCAGTTGCTACCAACAACTAAAAGGCTTCAAGAGTGTGGTACTCTTCTATATCATCTGTTTAGATTATATCACACTCTATTTAAGTACGTCAAATTTTGAAAGGAGTGTGATTTTTTATGCGTAGAGAAAATGGTACGGGAACAATTTATAAAATTAAAGACAGAAAACTTAGGAAACCATTTAAAGTTATAGTTGTAACTGGATATGATTTAGAAACTGGGAATCCAAAAAGAAAAATTTTAGGGTACTATGCTAAGGCATCTGAAGCTAATGAGGCTTTAGCTAATTATATAAAGAATAAAGATACTTATGATTTAAAAAGATTAACTGTTAAAGATATTTTTGAAAGATGGTGGGCTGTTCATGAGCCAAAAATAAAACCAAATACAATAGAGCATTATCAAGTATCTTACAATAGATATATTTCAAAAATAAAAGACAGAATTTTTTCAGAACTAAAAACAATAGACCTTCAAGATTTTTTTGATAAAGAAATTAAAACTTGGTCATCTCAATATCATGCAAAAGTGGTATTAAGAGGTATGTATAAATATGCATTAAAGTATGAAATAGTTGACAAAGACTATTCTGCATTAATAGAGTTAATTAAAAGAGAAAGAGTTATCACTAGAAAAATATTTACAGAAAATGAAAGGGAAATATTGTTTAATTTAGATAATAGGATATGTAAAGTACTGTGTGTTTTAATATACACAGGATTAAGAATAGAGGAGTTCTTATCTTTAAGAAGAGAAGATATTGAAAATAATTTTATCTTTTTAAAACAGTCCAAAACATCAGCAGGAGTTAGAGCTATCCCAATTCACAATAAAATAAGAAATATTGTAGACTCATTTCTGAGTGAGAATATGAAATTTCTATTTACTTGGAAAGGGATGAATAAAAAAGCCAACTATGATACATTTAGAATGAATTTTAAAAAAGTTATGGAAGAGTTAAGAATGGAGCATACAATTCATGACACTCGTCATACTTTTGCAAGTATGTTGAATAAAGCTGGTGCAAATGATGTAGTAATATCAAATTTAGCAGGACATGAGGATAAAGAATTTACTAAGAAAATTTATACTCATACTGAGTTAGAGGAATTAGAAGAAGCGATAAAACTTTTACAATAAAATAACACTATATTTTAAAAATATGATATTAAATTTGTGGTGTAAATTGTGGTGTACATAGTGTTAAAATTTTATAGTTTTTCATAAGTTTAACAGCTTTTTTAAAACTCTAAAAAGTGCATTAAAAGGCTAATTTACAGATGATTTGCATTAATTTAATTTAGAAAATCAATGTAATAATAAATGGTGTTGATGGAAGAAATTTATATTAGTACTATTTTTTTATAAAATAAAGTTAAGACAATTAAATTTTCCTGTTAAAACTAAATTGCTTAAAATAACAATAAAGGAAGTGATTTCATTGTCTCTATCTAATTTTATCAAAGACATCTTAAATATTCAAGATGATAATATTTCTTTTCCAGAAAAAGATTTTTATCAAATTATTCAAAAAGATAATCTCCTAATCAAAGTTTTTAAAAAACAGCATTTGGATATTCAGATTTTAGTAATTTTAAAAAGCACATATTGATTGAAACAGGTATTATTTCAATTAGTGCTTAATTTTTTAATGTAATAATGCGATTTAGTAATAATAAAAAAAAGAATTTTTAAGTTTTTTATTCTCAAAAATTCTCTTAATTCTATCAGGTTATAGTCTAAACTTTTTATCAATGCTATTTGATAAATAACCTTTATTTTCTTTAATATCTTTTATTATTCTTTTCCTTCAAGAGCTTGGAAAATATCTGCTTTCTTTGTTAGATACATTACTGCATAAAGAACAGCAAGAATTAATAAACTTCCAGTAAGTAATGCATATTGTT
>ERZ772764.247-NODE-247-length-40488-cov-31.207182_pt1 | contig 40488 bp, 36 predicted proteins | sample MGYA00512163_ERZ772764 | MGnify/ENA primary metagenome ERZ772764 (study PRJEB29015, sample SAMEA2737903) | human oral metagenome | biome: human oral; feature: human-associated habitat; material: dental | place: China | collected 2094 ... | reverse complement strand
GGCCAGGCGCTCGCCCCCGCCCGTGCCCATGTCGAGGACGGTGCCGCCGCCCGCGTCGGCCAGCGCCACCAGCGCGCCCCGGCACTCCGCCTCGAAGTCCCAGTCCGGTTCCCCGCACGTCATCGAGCCCTCCAGGACGGAGAAGTCCCAGCCGCGCATTCGGGTCGTCCGATGGGTCGAGTCCCATCGGCCAAGCAGTCCTTCCATGGGACCGACCCTAACCGGCCGGCGCCGGGCAGGGCCAGGGCGGTTCACACGCCCCCGAGGATCCCCGCGAACATGTGGATGACGATGGGCACCAGCCCGAGCAGCACGAACGCCGGCAGCAACAGGGCCCCCAGGGGCGCCACCAGGGAGATCCCCAGCTCCTCCGCGGCCTTCTTAGCGTCCGAGATCCGGTGGCGCCTGGTCTGGGCGGCCGCGCGCCGCAACTGGGCCTCGGGCGAGACGCCCTGGAGCCACGCCGCCTCCAGCCCCTCCCGCAGCAGCTCCGTGCCCGGCGGCGCCGGATCCCACGCGGCCGCCCACCCCGCGCCGAGGCGCAGCTCGCGGCTGATCCGCACCAGGCCGTCACTGCCCACGGCGCCCCCCAGCGCCGCCAGGGCCTGCGGTATCGACGCCCCGCAGCGCAAGCCCGCCAGGACCAGGTCGCACGCAATCGCCTCGTCGACGGCCCCGTCGCGGGAGCGCAGGCGGGCGAGCAGCCGCGCCGAGACCGCGTGCCCCGCCACGAGGAGCAGCAGGCCGACCGCCCCGCACGCGCTCCCCGCTCCCCCGCCGGTGAGCGTCCCCCACGGATCGGCGCCCAGTGCCCACGCGACCACGATCCCCACCGCTGGCAGCGCGGTGAGGGCGCGGGCCGAGGCGCGCGGCCCCGCCGAGGCGATCCGCCTGGCCTCCTCGATGTCCTCCGCGTCGTCCACCCCGTCCGCGATGACCATGAGGACGCGGGCGAGCGGCGCGCCGAGGCGGTGCGTGAAACGGCACGCCGCGCACACGGACGAGGCCGCCGTCGCCATGCGGCGCGCCACCGCCCTCTGCCGCAGCGCCTCCAAAGCGGGCCGCGCGCCACCGGCGCGGTACCAGGGGCGGGGGGCGGCCAGGCGCGCGAGCGGCAGGGGGACTCCCTCCTCGTCCATCCCGTCCCACTGGCCCGGGCCCGCGCGCCGCCACGACTCCGACCACGCCCCTTCGGCGGGGGCCCCCGCCTCCAAGCGGGCCGCGACCTCGCTGACCAGCAGGGACAAGTCGGCGGGCTCCCAGCGCCGGGAACGCTCCGCCCGGGCCCGCGGCACCGCTCCCCCCTCGAGCCATGAGCGCGAGATCCTGCGCCACCGCGCGCGCCGGGCGGCCCCCAGCCCCACGAGCAGCGCGACCACCACGAGGAGTGCCGCGCACAGGCGCCCGGCGGGAACGGCGGGCGCGGCCAACGCGGTCGTCGCCCCGGGCGCTGGAAGCGCCCCGGCCCCCCAGCCCGCGCGCAGGAGGCCCACGACGAGGACGCGCGCGCTCATGACGGCACCCGGCACCGCTGGGCCAGGAGCGGCCACGCGGGCCCCTCCTCGGCGCCGCCCCCCTGGTCGACCGCGAGGGCCAGGTCCGCGCGGAGCCCGGAGCCGCTCCGCACGGGCACCCCCACCTCGGACACCCACCGCCCCGGGGAGCCCGGAGCCGCGCTCGAGCGCCTGCGCAGGTGGACGAAGGCGTCGAAGGCGGCGACGGTCTGCGCGGCGACGGCGCTCTCGCCCATCCCGGCCAGCGACCCCAGTGCGAGGAGCCGCGCGGGTACGTCCCGCACGCCGTTGGCGTGGACAGTGGCCCAGCCGCCGTCGTGGCCCGTGTTGAGGGCGGTGAGGACGTCGCGCACCTCTCCGCCCCTGCACTCGCCCAGGACGAGGCGGTCGGGGCGCATGCGCATCGCGGCGCGCACCAGCTCGGCCAGGGTCACCCCGCCCGCCCCCTCCACATTGGGGCGCCGCTCGGCCAGGTTCACGCAATGGGGGTGGTCGGGGCGCAGTTCCGTTGTCTCCTCGATGCACACGATGCGCTCGTCGGGGGGGACCAGCGCCAGGACGGCCGCGAGCAGTGTCGTCTTCCCGCTGCCCGTCTGCCCCGAGATGAGCACGTTGGCGCGCACCCGCACCAGCGCCCGCAACAGGGAGGCGACCCGGGGCGACAGTGTGCCGCAGCGCGCGAGCGCGTCGACGGAGAGGTTGCGCCCCCGCGCCGCCCTGAGGGAGATGAGCGTGCCCGAGGCGGACACGGGCGCGAGCACGGCGTGCAGCCGCACTCCGCCCTCCAAAGTGCCGTCCACGATCGGGCTCGCGTCGTCGAGGCGCTTCCCGCACGCCGCGGCCATCCTGATGGCGAGGCGGCGCACGTCGTCGGCGCCCCCGACATCGGTTGCGGCGCGCACGAGCCCTTCTCCCCGGTCCACCCACACCTGGGTGCCGTTGACCAGGACGTCGGTGACGCGCGGATCGGCGACGAGGGGCGCCAGGGCGGGCCCCAGGCCGCCGCTGGTGGCGCGCAGACCCGCCAGGCACCGGGCGATCTCGTCGGACCCGGCCCCGGGGCGCGCCCCCCGCTTGACGGACTCCGGCAGGCCCTCGCCCGCGGCGAGCGCCCTGAGGGCGGGCTCGGGCCCCGGCCCCCCGGGGCTCCGCTCGTCCCCGGCGCCTCCCGCCCTGTCGGCGCGCCACTCCCCCTCGGCGTTCCTCATCCCCGCGGCGTTCCGCGCTCCCCCGGCGCCTCCCGCCCCGTCGGCGCGCCACCGCGCCCTCCTCTCACCGAGCGGCCACATCGAGGGTCCTCTCCACGAGGCGCCACACGCGCCCGGCCCTGGCGTAGCGGGCGCAGGGGCCGGGTGCCGCCTCGCGCAGCCCGGGGTCGGGGCGCGCCCGCCTGTGGAGGGTGAGCACCGGGATGGGCGCGGGTGTTCGACACAGGTCGAGCGCGAGTGCGAGGGCGGAGGCGGCGTCCCCCCAGCCGACGAGGACGAGCGCGTCCCCGACTCCCCGCGCCGCCCGGAGCGCCCTGGCGTCCCAGCGCCCGCAGTCCACGACGGTCCGCGCCGCGCCCGCCGCCTCGAGGGCGGCCAGGACCGGGCCGAGCCTGGGGTCGGCGGCGTCCGCGCACCCCCGCCGGTCCCCGGCGAGCACTGGGGACGAGTGGACGGACGGCAACTGCGAGGCGAGGGCAGGCAGGAAGACGGCCTCCGCGGCGTCCAGGTCCGCCCACCGGACGCCGGGCGCGCGCCCGTCGGCGGGGCGCAGGACCCCGGGCGCGTGCCCGGAGGCGTCGATGAGGGGGCACGAGGCGCGGAAGGCGAGGGCGCGGCACAGGGCCGTGGTGCCGACGCCGCCGTGCCACCCCGCGACGAGGACGCGCAGGCCCCCGGCCGCGCGCCGCAGGGCGAGGGAGGCGAGGACCCGCATGAGGACCGCCTCGTCCTTGGGGAGGCGCAGCTGCCCGGAGGGGCCCACGCTCACGCGCGGCGCGGAGGATCCCGGCGCCCGGTCGGCCCCCTCCCCCGCGATGACGAGGTCGGGCGCCGCCCCCTCGGGGACGACCCCCGCTCCCGCCAGGGAGGCGACGGCGACAGCGCTCTCCCTCTCCCGTTCGGTGAGGCCGACCATGGCGACTGTGGGTTCCTGCGGCGTGTCCATGCCCCAAGCACACCCCCTGCGGACCCGAGCGCGCCACTGGCGGTCCCCGCCCTGTGGACACGGCCCCGGGGACTCGACGGCCTGTGGATACCGGCACGCGGCCCCAGCCGGACCACGGGCGCGGACGCGGACGGCCCCAGCCGGATCACGGCGGCGGTTCCCGCAGCTGGCTCTGCGCGGTCTTGCGCCTCCCCATGTCGCACACAAGGGACGGAATTAGGAAACACGGCACCGCACACAAGGGCGGAATCAAGCCCTTGTGTGCGACTCGTGTTGCGTAAATCGGGGTCCTTGTGTGCGCACCCGGGCGCTGGGCGCGGCAAGAGCGCCAGCACCCCGCCCTAATCCCCCAGGGTCCGCGCCTGCACGTGGACGGCGATGTCGCGCCCGATCCGCGCCCCGTACTCCACGCACTGGGCGACGTGGACCAGCCACTCGCCGACCCCCGCCTCGTCGCCGGACGCCCAGCCCGCGAGCGCGCGGGCGGCGCCGACCGGGTCCAGCGCGTCAGCGGCTGAGACCACGGCGGTCCCCGTCGGATCCACCCCGTTCGAGACGAGTATCCACCGGGCCAGACCGGCGCCGACCGCAGCGGAAGCGGGTGAGAAGACCTCGTACTGCCTGAAGTGCGCGATGACCGCCCCGGCGCGGGCGATGGCGGGGGCGTCGATACGGGTGCGCGCCATCGCCCCGGCCAGGGCGGCCGGGGAGATGGGGATCGCGACCCGCCCGGCCCGCAGGCGGCCCGACGCCACGAGCGCCGAGCAGGCGTCGCGGTGCAGCGAGGCCACAAGCGCCGGCAGGGGCACGGGTGCGCGCCCCGCCCCCGCGCGGCGCTGGTTGAGGGGCTCGAAGCGGGACGCCATGTTCCACTGGGAGCGCCAGATCCCCACGGCGAGCGCGGTCGCGGGATCGAAGTCGGCGCCCCCGGCGTCCCGCATGGAGTGGGTCCGCAGGTCGTCGACGGTGACGCGCGCGCCCTCGAGGACGGCCAGGGCGGCGGCCTCCCTGACGGCGGCCTCGGCGCGCGCCTCCTCCCAGCCCCTGCGCAGGCCCTCGGCGAAGCGCAGGTCCCCGAGGGCCCGGTGGGCACGGTCGAAGGCCGCGCGGACCCCGGGGCGCGAGGCGGCGGCGCGGACCGCGGCGGGGGCCGGGCCGGCCGGGGTTTCCATAGTCACGCCCCTACACTAGGGGCATGCCGCCTTTGAAGCACCACCTCGACTCCGCGCGCCTGCGCAGCGGGGTCTTCGCGTTCGTCTTCGCCCCCATCGCCCTGGTGTTCATGGGGTCATCGATGACGGACGTGCAGTCGCTGACGGCCGCGGGGCAGCCCCTGGCGTCGGTGGAGGGCCTCATCGGGCTGGCGCTGGCCTCGACGCTGTTCGCCCTGATCGCGATGAACTGCGACGACTCGTCCGCCGGGATGTTCGTCGCCTTCGGCTGGTCGCTGGTGATCGGCGCGGCGCAGATGGCGGGCTACTTGCAGGTGCCGATGCTCATGAAGTCCCCGGCCCGGCCCCACGACATGCTGGCGGCGATGTCGTGGAGCATGTACCCGGTGGCGATGGCGGCGATACTGGCGGCCAGCGCCGTGACCGTGAAGTCGGTGCGGGTGCGGGCGGGGGAGACGACCCGGATGCCGCTGGCCCGCTCCCACCGGAGCGCTTTCGGGGCCTCCGTCGCCCTGCCCGCCGCAGCCGTCGTGTTCGCCGTGTACGTGTACATCGCGCCGAACAACTCCGTGAGGGTGGCGCACGAGGGCCTGATCGGCCTCGTCTCCTCCTACGAGTACCATCCGGCCATGGCGCTGGCGGGGGCGGGGGCGCTGGCCGCGATGGCGCTGAGCGCCCGGTGGTCGATCACGGGAACGCAGCTGGGCGCTTGGGCTGTGCTGGTGCTGCCCTCGTACCTGGTGGTCCCCGTGTGGGCGTCTTTGACGGGGAAGGTGGTGGTTCCCGGCAGGTCGCCGATCACCCAGCTGCTCGTGGCCGCCCCCGTGCTGACGGCGCTGGGCCTGACGGTGGCGACGACGTCGTTGGGGACCTTGTGGTCGCGGACGAAAGCGCTGCGGGCGCTGTCCGCCGCGGCGGAGGGGGACGATCAGGGGCCTGCCGGGTCCTGAAGTAACCTTTTGGGAGCGCGTCCGTTATCGTGTGCGTGAAGAGGAGGAGTCCCATGTCCGAAAACGAGTCCCCCGACGCCGAGGCGTCCCAGCACCGGCGCCCCGATGACTGGGCGTTGGACCGCGGGCGCGATCACGCGCTGACTGGCGAGGAGATCGAGCTGCCCGGCGCGGAGTTCGGCGACGCCGCCGACATCGTCGGACTATCGAGCGTCCCGGTAGTCACCGGCGAGATCGAGGCCGTCTCCATCGGCGCCCGGCGCTCCTCGAACCCCAATGTGGGGCCCCTCCAGCCGAAGATCGAGGACAGGATCGCCACTGGTGAGATCCCTGTCGCCCCCGTCCCCTCCGCGTCCGCGATCCCGGTGGTCCCGGCTCCCGGCGCCGGGGCGGAGGCCGAGCCGGACGCGGGCCCGCGGGACTCCGGCGCCTCCGGTCGGGAACCGTCTGGCGCCCCTGGTCCCGAGGCGGGGGCCGCTTCGACGACGGCCCGGGAGCAGGAGGGGGCCCCGGAGCCCGCAGTGGAGGGTGCCGGGGCGAAGGGGAGGGCCGGGGCCCCCTCCGGCTCCAGCGAACCCGCCCCATCCCCCGAAACCGCCAAGGAGCCCGGTTCCGCGCACTCCTCTGAACCCGGCGCGCCCACAGCCCCCCCGGACAGCGGGGACGAGGGCCCCGCACCGGCCCCGGCGCCCGGGGCGCCCCCGGATTCCGCGCCCGCCCCTGAGGCGGAGCCTGTTCCCTCCCCCGAGCCCGAGCCCGAGCCCGACGCCGGTGCGCCGGGCGCGGCGGACGCCGCCTTCCCCCCGCCCGCCCCCGCGGACACGCGCTCTACGCAGGACACGATCATCTCGGACCGCCCGTTGGTCCCCCGCTCCTCCGCGCAGCCCGGGAAGGGACGGGGCGCCCGGAAGGGCGCTGGCGCCGCGCAGGCCCCCGGGGCCGCGAAAGGCGCTGGCGCCGCGGAACCGGAGGACGCGCCCCCCGCGCCCGATTCCTCCGCGGACGTGGAGCCCTCGCAGCCGCCCCGGACTGCGACCGAACCCCCCGCTCCCCCAGCGGAGCCCGATTCCACCGGGCCCGCGACCGAGCCCCCTTCGGCCCCCGGGGGGGCCGACGAGGCGCCCGCACCAGCGGCCCAGCCCCCTGCCCCCCGGGGGGCCGACGAGGCGCCCTCTCCGCACGGGCGCGCCCGGCACGGCATCCCGTTGCCCGAGGAGCCCGCAGGGGCCGCGCGCCCCAAGCGGCGCTCCTGGCCGTTCTCCTCCCGCGCAGCCCAGAAGCCCCCCGCCTCGCCGGAACCGGAACGCGCGGGCGAACGCGCCCAGGAGCCCCCAGCCCCGCCCCTGCCGGAGCAGCCGGAAGTCCCGGAACCGCCCGTCGGCGCGGAACCGGCGGAGCCCCCCCGGGCGGATGGCGGCGGGGCGCCCGCCTCCCCGGAACCCGAACGCGCGGGCGAACGCGCTGAGGAACCCCCTGCCCCGCCCCTGCCGGAGGAGCCGGAGCCCGCGGACGAACCCGAGGAGGAGCACAAGGAGGAACCGCCGTCCGCTGCGGAGGAGCCCCCCTCGGCCACCCCCTCCCCGTGGTCGGTCCTCCCGCCTGGCGCGCCCTGGCGGTCCCGTCGGCGCGGGGCCGGCGAGGCCCACGCCAAGCGCGATGACGAGTCCCCCGCGGCCACTGCGCCGGACGCGGACGCTGAGGCCGAGTCCCCGCGCGCCCCCGGGGGCGCCGGACGGCCCAAGCCCCCCGCCACCCGCATGTCGAGGCGCGCGCGCCTCGGATGGGACCGGCCCGCCCCCACGCCCCAGCCCGCTGCGGAGCCCGCCGACGAGGAGCCCGCCACGAGCGCGGAGGAGCCCGCCTACCCCACAGCCGCGTTCTCCGACGAGATCCGCTACCCCACCGCCTTCTCCACGGGCACCGCCTACCCGTCCGCACGGGCCGACGAGGACTCCGCACGGGCGGACGACGAGACGGGAGCGGCCGAGGACACGGCTTTCGACGACGGCGCCGACTACGGCTCCGCCTACTCGCCCTGGCCCAGCAGCACGCTGCCGATGGCCGGGTCCACGGACGCGCAGTCCTCCTCGTGGAACGACGAGATGACCCGGACCTATTGGCACTCGCCCGAGGACCTCGAGCCCGAGCCAGTCCGCGCCCATCCCGGCATCGACGAGACGGGCGTCATCGCGCCCACCCGCCGTTCACTGCTGTCCTCCGTCGAGGAGGCCGAAGAGGAGGCGCGCTCCGCCCCCGAGGAGGCCGAGGAGGAGGCGGAGGAGCCCGAGGAGTCCGTGCGCCCCGCCTCCCTGGACGACGCCATCTTCGAGGGCACGACCGTCAAGGCGGAGCTCCCCAACCGCTCCCGCGCCCACTGGATGGGGCTCGTCGCTTTCGCCATCGGGGTTCCGCTGGCCTGGTTCCTGGCGGCCGACGCAGGGGCGCGCATGACGCTGGCGGACAACGCGCCCATGGTGACGGGCACGGCGTCGTTCCTCGCGCTCGGCGAGCTGCTGGGCGCCCTCGCCTTCTCCGTCCTCCTCATCGCCTCCGCCCGGCAGTCGTCGCTGGGCGCTTGGGCGGTGGGCGGGCTGTTCACCGTGATCGGCCTGCCGTGGGTGCTGGTGCCCGGTCCCACCGCGACCGCCATGTTCCCGGTGATGAGCGCCCTCCAGTCCTCCGGGGCGGTCGGGGCGAACCTGCAGCACCATCTGCAGGCGTCGGGCTACTCGGGCCGGCTGCTGCTCATCGGCGTCGTCCTGATCGGCCTGGGCTACGTGTCCCACACGACCAGGCGCATCGGGCGCGCGGAGGAGGCGCGGCGCGCCGAGGTCGAAAGGGTCAACCCGTCGGGGGCGCACTTCACCTCCCGGGAGCGCCGGCGCGCCCACCGGGCGGAGGGGAAGCGATGAAGGCACCCGGGGGCGCAGCGGCCATCGAGCTGCCCGGCCCCTGGACCCACCGCCACATCACGGCGGGCGGCGCCTCGTTCCACGTCGCCGACACGGGCACGGCGATGGACTACGCGCTCGTGCTCCTGCACGCCTTCCCGGAGCACTGGTGGAGTTGGAGGGACGTCATCCCCCCGCTCGCCGGCGCCGGGCGGCGCGTCGTCGCGATGGACATCCGCGGTTGCGGCACCTCCGACCTGTCGCGCGGCGCCTCCGACCTGGTCCAGCTCGCGCAGGACGTGATCGGCGTCGTGCGCGCCCTGGGCATCTCGTCTTTCAGTGTCGCGGGAGCGGGGACCGGCGGGGCGGTCGCCTGGATGGTCGGCGCCCTGTCCCCCTCCGAGCTGCGCTCCCTCATCGCCCTGGGCGCGCCGCATCCACTGGGGATCCGGCCCGTCATCGGGCGCGCCCCCTGGTCGGGCGGGCGCCTCCTGCAGGGCAGGCTCGCCCTGCCCACCGGGCGCGCCCGGGCGCTGCGCGACGGGCGGTTGCTCGACGCCGTCTACAGGTCGTGGGCGTCCCCGTCCTCGCGCGAGCGCCTCGACTCACAGTCCGGGCCGTTCCGCGCGGCCCTGGCCCGCCCCTTCGCCCCCCACACGGCGCTGAGGGCGCTGCGCGCGGCGCGCCGCCCGTCGCGCGAGGCCCGCCGGATCCTGCGCTCCCCCGTCGCCGTTCCGGTCCTGTCGATCCGGGGCAGCGACGACGGGGCGTGGTCCCCCGTCGACCACGCGCACGACGCGGCTTTCGTCGACGCCGCCCACTCCTGCGTGGTCGTCCGCGAGGCGGGGCACTTCCTGCCCGAGGAGGCGCCCTCACAGGTCGCACGGGCCATCGCCGCCCATCTCGACGAACTGTCGGACACGTGGGACTGTGATTAGACACCTCACAAAAAACGGCGGATAACCTTCGTGTTCTCTGTTCAATGGGGCATAATGGTGTGATACGCGGTACCTCGGAGTGATCGATGTTACGCACGGGGATGCCGCGTGAATCCCCTATCGGGCCCGACAACCGCCGGGCATGAGCAGAACGGAGATCCTCCGAGATGATCGGTGACGGAAACTTCATCAGCCAGGTCCCGCTCTTCGGCGGCCTTGACGACGCTCAGCAGGTGTCCCTCCAACAGAAAATGGGCCACACCACCCTGCGTCGCGGCGAGACCCTCTTCGACGAGGGCGACCTCGGCGACCGCCTGTACATCGTGACCGAGGGCAAGGTGAAACTCGGCCACACATCCAACGACGGACGCGAGTCCCTGCTGGCGGTGCTCGGCCCCGGCGAGATCATCGGCGAGCTCACCCTCTTCGACCCGGGGCCCCGGTCCACGACCGCGACCGCGGTGTCGCCGGCCTCGCTGCTGTTCCTGGAGCACGAGGACCTCATGCACGTCCTCGACACGAACCCGACGCTGGCCAAGCACATGCTCCGCGCCCTCGCCCAGCGCCTGCGCCGCACGAACGAGTCCCTGTCGGATCTGGTCTTCTCCGACGTGCCCGGCCGCGTCGCCAAAGCGCTGCTGGACCTGGCCGACCGCTTCGGGACGTCCACCGACAAGGGAGTGCACGTCCCCCACGACCTCACGCAGGAGGAGCTCGCCCAGCTGGTCGGCGCCTCGCGCGAGACCGTGAACAAGTCGCTGGCGGACTTCGTCTCCCGGGGCTGGATCCGCCTCGAGGGGCGTGCCGTGACCCTGCTCGACGTCGACCGCCTCGCCAGGCGCGCGCGCTGACCCGGACTGCCGCGGGCTGGGTCCGGTCGCCGCGCACCGGACCCAGCCCGCCGCACACCCTCACCCATCGAGGCCCCCGCGCGGAGCGCGCGACGGCGGCGGGGTTCCTTGCGCCCCTTCGCGCGGGCGCGGAGCGTCAGTTCTGAATCGGAGCGGATTCTTGGACCGGGCGCTTGAGGTAGGCGACCAGCGAGTCCGACCCCGTCGGACCGGGAACGACCTGGACGAGCTCCCACCCGTCCGCGCCCCACTGGTCGAGTATTGCCTTCGTCGCGTGCGTGAGCAGCGGAATCGTCGAGTACTCCCATTTAGTCATGGGATCATCCTACAGCGGACTCCCCGCGCACCATCACGAGCACTTTGGGAACCTTGGGCAGCCTGATCTCCTGGGCCAGGGGGTCGTCGGAGTTGCGCAGCCAGTCGAGCCAGTCGTCGATGTCCGGGTAGTGGCGCAGCATCGCCCGGCGCTCGCGTTCTGTCAGCCCGCCCCACACGCCGTAGTTGGCCCCGGACTGCAGGGCGTCGGCGAGGCACTCGATCCGCACCTCGCACATGAGGCAGCGCTGGCGCACCTGCCGCTGCGAGGCGCCCTGGACGAAGAGCGCGTCGGGCTCATAACCCGCGCACAGGGCGCGCGACACCCAGCTGTGGTCATCATCGTGCGTGCTCATCGCTCATCTCCAGGTCGCTCGACGCCGAGCTGCACCTGTGATACTACGCACAAGCTGGGGCCTCTGCAAATGTGAACGCTCACATCGGGCGCGCTGACGGAGCGGGGCCGAAAAAGGGCGACCCGTCACCTTCTCCCCCACCGCAACCGCGGGGCACGTATCCTTGGAGCATGTCGCATTCGAACCCCCGCGCCGTCAGGCCCATGCAGTTGTTCGGACTCCTGCTCACCTTCGTGAGCGTCTCCGCGCTCATGGGCGTCGTCGGAGCCGGCATGCTGGTCCCCGTCGTCGGCCCCCTCGCGATCGTGACGAAGTCCGCCCCCACGGTCTTCAACGACATCCCCAGCGACATCCAGGTCGTCGAGCCCGCCGAGGAGTCCCAGCTCCTCGACGCGTCCGGCGGCGTCATCGCGCGCTTCTACGACAAGCAGCGCATCGTCGTGCCCTCGGCCAACATCGCCGATGTCATGAAGAAGGCGATCGTCGCGATCGAGGACAAGCGGTTCTACAACCACCACGGCGTCGACCCCACGGGCATGCTCCGCGCGCTCGTGTCGAACCTGGGCGAGTCGGGCACCCAGGGCGCCTCGACCATCACCCAGCAGTTCGTCCGCAACGCCCTCGCCGAGCGCGGCTACCTCGAGGGCGACGTCGACCAGGTGGCGGCGGCGACCGAGCAGACCACGGAGCGCAAGCTCCGCGAGGCCAAGTACGCCCTCGCCATCGAGAAGGTCATGACGAAGGACGAGGTTCTCACCGGCTACCTGAACATCGCCCCCTTCGGGCCCATCACCTACGGCGTCGAGGCCGCATCCCTCAGGTACTTCTCCAAGTCCGCCTCCGAGATCAACTACCTCGAGGCCTCGCTGCTGGCCGGCCTGGTCCAGTCCCCCGTCCAGTACGACCCGCTGAGCCACCCCGACGCCGCCCAGGACCGCCGCGACGTCATCCTGTCGGTCATGCTCAACCAGGGCGTGATCACCCAGGAGGAGTACGACAAGGGCATCGCCACGCCCCTGGCGGATATGCTCCACCCGACGGTCACCCCCGAGGGCTGCTCGGGCGCCGACGACTCGCGCGCCTACTTCTGCGACTACGTCCTCTCCCAGTTCCTGGAGGACACCACCTTCGGCGAGACCCGCGCCGACCGCGAGCACATGCTCAAGACCTCCGGCATCACCATCAGGACCACTTTGGAGCCCGCCGACCAGGACGCCGCCTACTCCGCGCTCACCGCGGCGATCCCGGTCGGCGACGCGTCCGGGGTCAACGACGCGCTCGTATCCCTGGACCCCAAGACCGGCAACATCGTCGCCATGGCGCAGAACACCGCCTACGGCGTGGGCGCGGGGGAGACCATGTCGAACTACGCGGCCGACGGCAAGTTCCAGGTCGGATCGACGTTCAAGGTCTTCACCCTCATCGAGTGGTTCAAAGAGGGGCACAGCGCCAATGAGACCGTCGGGTCGAACAACACGACCTACGGCTCCAACGCCTTCAAGTGCAACGGCTCGCCCATCTACACCGACACCTACCCCGTCCAGGACCTCGAGGGCAAGACGGGCACCATGAACGTCGTGCGCGCCACCGGCCTGTCGGTGAACCAGGCGTTCGTGAACATGGCCAGCCGCGTCGACTTCTGCAAGATCTTCCAGAACGCCTACGACCTGGGGATCACCGAGGACGGCGAGGTCCCCACCGCCTACCCGGCGAACATCCTCGGCTCCTCCTCGGCCTCGCCCCTGCAGGTCGCCTCCGCCTTCGGGGCCATCGCGAACAGCGGCACCCAGTGCTCGCCCCAGTCCATCTCCTCCGTGTCCGACCGCGACGAAAACGTGCTCAAGCAGTACGAGCCCAGCTGCAAGAGCGTCCTGGAGCCCGACATCGCGAACAAGACGGCGTCGCTGCTCACCGCCTCGGCGGGGCAGTACTACACGTCGACGAAGCTCGCCGACGGGCGGCCCTACGCCGCGAAGTCGGGGACCACGGACTACAGCTCGAACACGTGGCTGACGGGCTTCACCTCCTCGCTGGTCACCTCCGCGTGGGTGGGCCACGGCGCGAACTCCTCCGCACCAGTGTGGGACACCACGATCAACGGGCGCTTCTACCACCAGATCTTCGGCGAGACCTTCGTGGGCCAGAACATCTGGGCGCCCTACATGTCCCAGGCGCTGGCGGGCACCCCGCGTTGAGCGGTGCGGTAGCGGATCCGGCCCCGCCCCCCGCGGACGCGCCCCTGGCCCGAGCGGCCGCCAGGACCGCGCGCGCCACTGCCGGAGCCGTGGGCGCGGTCGTGGTACCGGGGGCCACCGCCCTCGCGTGGGGCCGCGTGGAGAGGCGCCTGCCCGTCGTCCGCCGCTTCGAGGTGCCCGTGGCCAGGCCCGTCCCCGAGGTGACGATCCTGCAGATCTCCGACCTCCACCTCTTCCCCGGCCAGGAGTTCCTCGTGGACTTCCTGCGGCGCGTCGCCGCCACGGAGCGCTTCGACGTGGTCGCCTCCACGGGCGACAACTTCGGCGGCCCCGACGGGGCGGAGCTGGTGCGCGAGGCCTACGCGCCCTTCCTGGACCGCCCGGGCTTCTTCGTGCTCGGATCCAACGACTACTACTCCCCCGTGCGCAAGAACTGGGGCCGCTACCTGGTGCGCTCGAAGGGCCCCCACCCCCGCGTCGTCCCCGATCTGCCGTGGACACCGATGACCCGCATGATGGCGGACGCGGGCTGGGCGGACCTGTCGAACAGGGCCGGGGACCTGGAGGTCCCCGGGGTGGGCGCCCTCTCCCTGCTGGGCACTGACGACGCCCACATCCACCGGGACCGCTACGTCGATCCCGCCCCGTCGTGGGAGCGCGAGGACGTCCTGCGCCTCGGGGCCACCCACTCCCCCTACACGCGCGTCGTCTCAGCGCTCACGAGGCGGGGGGCGGACCTCATCGTGGCGGGCCACACCCACGGCGGCCAGATCGGCCTACCGGGTTTCGGCGCCCTGATCACGAACTGCGACATACCGCGCCGCTACGCGAAGGGCCTGTCCCAGTGGCACTCCCAGGGCCGCGCCTCGTGGCTGCACGTGAGCGCGGGACTGGGCACGTCGCGCTACGCGCGGGTCCGCGTTGCGACGAGGCCGGAGGTCTCGCTGCTGCACGTCTTCCCCGCGCGGGGGCGCCTGTGACCGATCGGGCAGCGCCGCCCGGTCCGCTGGTTTTGGCGTAGGGCGGCCAGGGCCGTTATACTTATGCGGTCGCACGGGGTGTGGCGCAGCTTGGTAGCGCGCTTCGTTCGGGACGAAGAGGCCGTGGGTTCAAATCCCGCCACCCCGACTCGTGCGGGAGCCGCCGGGCCGTATGGCTCGGCGGCTCCGTCGTGCCCGTGGGCCCGATCGCCCACGACGCCGGGGACCGCCTTCGCAGAGCCCCGTCGTCCATGAACGCGCTGCCCGCGGCGGAACCGCACTGCCCGGCAAGAAGCACCCGCCCCACCGCAGTACCCGGGACGGCCCGATCGCGGACCCACCAGAGGGAACCGGCATAGTTACCCGCTTTCGAGTCCTTGTCGCACCCACGTGTTACGGTGGGCGGGTGAGCAGCATTCTTGCAATAGAGGATCTGGTCGTCTCCCGGGGGAGGAAGTTCTCCCTCGCTCCGCTGACCATCCGCTTCGACGACCCGGACATCGTGGGACTGTTCGGCCACAACGGGGCCGGGAAGACGACGCTGTTGAGGGCCCTGGCCGGGCTGCTGCCCATCGAGTCCGGCTCGTTCTCCATCGGTGGCGCAGCGGCCCCCACGCTGCTCCCGGACGCGCCGTTCCTCTACAGCTTCTTGAAGGTGGGATCAGTCCCCGGTGTCCTGGCGGACTATTTCGACGACTTCGACCCCGATCGCGGTAGGACCATCATCGACGAGCTGTCGCTGGACAAGTCGAAGAAGGTGGGCGACCTGTCGAAGGGGATGGAGGAACAGCTGAATCTCGGCATGGCCCTGGCCCGCCGGTCATCGGTCTACCTCTTCGACGAGCCATTGGCCGCCGTGGATCCTGTGACGCGGGACCGCATGCTGGACCTCATCGAACAGCACAAGCCCGACAACGCGCTGGTCATCATCAGCACCCACCTCATCGCGGGCCTCGAATCGCTCTTCGACGAGTGCGTCGTGCTCCACGACGGCAGAGTGCTACTCCGGTTGCGGGCCTCGGACATTCCTGGGGAGCGGGGCCTGGAGGAGAGGATCAAGGAGGCGATGCTCCATGCGTGATATCCGAACCGAGGCCCGCAAGCACTTCGGCTTCTTCTCGATATGCGCGCTGGTCCTCCTCACCGCCTTCACCCTGAAGGGCCTCATCGACTCGCACGGGGCCGTGCTCGACGCGGTCTGGGTCTTCGCCGTCATATTGGTGTCATCGGGCGCGGCGTTCTACGTGGGCGCGCAGATCTTCATGTTCCTGGTGCTGCAGCGCGACACGCTCCTCCATCTGTCCACCCACCCGCCGCTGCGCAAGTTCTTCGTCAAAGCGGGTCCGCTGTCCTTGGGTTTTGCCGCGGTGGGCCTCGTGTCGCTCCTGGCGAGCACGACGATGTGGCCGGACGAATGGGGGCTGACTGCGGCAGTCGTCTACGCCGTTTGCGCCAAACTGGTGTCGTGCACCGCCCTGGTGTCCTCGGCATGGGCCCTCGGCCTCGCCGCCGCGCGCTTCGCGGGGTTCTATCCGCGGCTCCTCGTGTACGCGGGCGGGCTCACCGCGCTGATCGGCCTGCAGATCGCGGCACTGTGGCAGTTGGCGGACCTGGGCGGGACGAAGTGGCTCGTCGGCGGCTCCACGTCGTTCGGCGGCTACCCCGTGTACTGCGGGCCGTTGGCGATCTCGATCGGAACCCCGTTCTCCTTCGATCTGACGGGGCCTTACGCCCTGGGCCTCGGCTTGAACCTGCTTTGGGCGGTGTTGGCCGCACTCGTGCTCCTTCTGCAGTCCCGTCGGCACCGCACCCGCCTCCGGGCCGGGTGAGCCGGACCGTTTCCGAGGGCCCGCACGGGCCCGGCCGCCATCCTGGCGCGCCGCTTCACCGCACCGGTGCCGACCGCCTGCCGCGCCATAGCCCCGCGGCGGCCTGCGGTCCGACCACCGGCACCGCCGACCACCCCACGGCCCAACGTCGGCCACCGCACTGCCCAGCACTGGCTCACGGCGTTTCCGGTGCGCCGTCTCCTCCGATCAGCCACACTCCCCGCCACGCCCCGACCACGGCGTCGATGAGCGCGACGGCGAAGTCCTCGTAGCTGATGCCGTCATCCACGAACTCCCGCTCGCCCTCACCCCCTGCGATCCTGGCGTACCGCCCCCGGAAGGGGCCGTCCGGGGCGAAGCGGGGCGGCGGGATCAGGTAGGCCCACCGGCAGTCCCGTTCATACTGCTCCAGGTAGTCGCGCAGACGGGCGTGGCCGATCCCCCGGGGCAGGGTCGCGGCCGGGAAGCCCGGTGCCTGCCAGAACCGCCGCCCGCCGCCCACGCGCAGGGATCCGGCGCCGCCGACGTGGACGACGTGCAGGTCCCGGCTCGTGTCGCGCGCGGCGACGATCGACTGGTGGAGGCCGACCAGCACCGTCGCGGCGATGTCCCCGCGCAGGCGGATCGCATTGATCACGGTGTCGACGCCCTCCAGCGCGGCGGACAGGCTCGCCTGGTCCTCGATATCGACGACGCGCGGGGCGTCGGCCCCTTCGGGCAACGGCGCGCCGGGGCCCGCACGGCGCACTGCGGCGTACACAGTGGCGCCGTCGGGCCGGTGTTTGAGGACGGAGCGCCCGGTCCTCCCGGTTGCACCGAGGACGAGGATGGTCTTCATGGGGATCAGTCCTTTCACTGTCTGCCCCGGGCGACGGGGCGGTTCGCCTCGTCGGCGGACCGTTGCGGGCGCGGGTGCGCTGATCGCCGCGCGGGGCCCGCAGGAGCACTGAGCGTCGCAGGACCCGCAGGAGCGCTGATCGCCGCCCAGGGCCCGCGAGTGCGCTGAGCGCCGCGCGGGGCAGCTGCCGGGCCGTGCCCGCACCCGTTTCCAACGGAATCGTTGGAACTGAGTGTAGTATCGTCCGGGGGAGGGAACAACCACTACGTTGGAGATTGAGAGCGGGGGCTTCCGTGGCCTGGGACGTAGAAGGCACCAAACGCAGGATCAAAGAGGCTGCGACGGCCGAGTTCGCGCGGTGCGGCCCCGACGGGACGACGGTCGAGAGGATCGCGAAGAAGGCCGGCGTCAACAAAGAACGCGTTTACAACTACTTCGGCGGGAAGAGGCAGCTGTTCGCGGCCGTCCTCCGCGACGAGCTGGCGACGGTCGCCCGGGCGGTTCCCGTTTCCTCGTTCGCGTCGGAGGACATCGGCGAGTACGCGGGGCGCGTCTACGACTACCACCGCGAACGGCCCGAGCTCATCCGCCTGCTGCGCTGGGAGGCGCTGGTGTTCGACGGCGAGGTGCCCGACGAGGACCTGCGCGGGTCCTTCTACCAACGCAAGACCGCTGCCGTCCTGCGCGGCCAGGAGGCGGGGGCGGTGACCGGTGACTTCGACGCCGCGCAGCTGATGGTGCTCGTGCTCTCGATCGCGGGTTGGTGGGCGGCTGTGCCCCAAGTCGCGCGGATGCTGTGCGGACCACTCTCAGAGGAGGAGCACGCCAGGCGGAGGGCGGCCGTCGTCCGGGCGGCCCGCCGCCTGGCCGCACCAGGGCCCGGCGCCGCAGGACGGTAACCGGGCCTCCTGCTCCTGACGGCACGGGCCCGCAGCCTCCATTCAGCCCCCTCGCTGAGCGTCTCGGTGCCGCGCAGCCACGCCTTCCACTCGGGTGCGACCTAGTGGTGCCCGATGTAGGGGATTGCCGATGAACAGCGTGGGTCCCCGCGATGGCGGGCAGCCGGAGGCGCCGGTAGCCGCCCAGGTGCGCCTGTGGGCGCCCGGGCGGCCAGGGCAGGCGGGCTGCTGGTAACGCCGTTCCACAGGGCACTGCGGGACGGGACGGGCGGGCAGGGGTTCAGTCGCGCGCCTGCGCCCTCCGGAAGAACATGGCGAGCAGCGCGCCGGACAGGTTGTGCCACACGGAGAAGACCGCGGCGGGCACGGCGGTCTCGGGCGTGGCCGGGAACTGGGTGGCGGCCAGGGTGGCGGCCATGCCCGAGTTCTGCATGCCGACCTCGATCGCGGTGGTGCGCGCAGCCTTCTCGCTGCCGCCCCCCAGGCGCCCGGCCAGGTAGCCGAAGAGGTAGCCGAGCAGGTTGTGGCAGACGACGACTCCGATGATGATCGCTCCGGAGGAGACGATCACGGAGACGGACTTGGAGACGACGACCAGCAGCACGTAGCAGATGCCGAGGACGGAGACCCACGGCAGCGCGGGCAGGATCCTCTCGACCAGGGCGTGGGCGAGGTAGCGCACCAGGAAGCCCCCGAGGACGGGCGCGAGCACCATGAGCAGGATGTTCATGGCCATCGCGCGGCCATCGACCTCCATGCGGGAGCCGACCAGCCACGTGGTGAGCAGTGGGGTCATGAGCGGCGCCAGCAGCGTCGAGATCGACGTCATGGTCACGGACAGGGCCACATCGGCCTTCGCCAGGTAGGAGATGACGTTCGAGGCGGTGCCGCCGGGGGCGCAGCCCACCAGTATGACGCCGACCGCGACGGCGTCGGGCAGGCGGAACACCCAGGCGAGGCCGAAGCCCACCAGGGGCATGATGACGTACTGGGCGGCGACGCCTACCAGTACGGGCAGCGGCCGGGTGACGACCAGGGCGAAGTCGGGCAGCGTGAGGGTCAGGCCCATGCCGAACATGATCACGCCCAGGGCCCAGTTGACGCCCGGGGCGAGCGGCAGGAAGGCCGAGGGGAGCACCATGGCGGCGACGAAGGCCGCGATGACGATGAGGGGGAAGACCGTGACCGCGATGCGCGCGCTGCGGTCCTCGCTGCTCATCGCGGCGGGCCCGGCTGGGGCTTGCGGGGAATCGTGTGTTGGGGACATGCGACTATTCTTTTGCGATCGAGTGCCATCGACCCGCGCGTCTCACCTGGTGAGGGCACAAGTATTCCATCTCACAGCGCATCCCGGTAGGCTCGGTCCCATGAGCACATCGGACAGCGCGGGCGGCCCTGGGGCCCCGTCCTCCCAGGTCCAGGGCGCAGCCCCCGCCTCGTCGGCCCACAGCGGCGCCCCCCACGGGGAGGCACGGGAACCCCTGGGCAGCGCGCGCCAGGCCACCCCATCAGGCTCCGCGCGCAAGGCCGCCTCGAGCTCTACGCGCCGGGCGGCCGCCTCGGGTGCCCGGGGCAGGGGGCGGGGCGGCAAGGGCGGTCGGCGGCGCCCCTCCCGGTTGCGCGCCCTCGCCCGCGACGGGTGGATCCCCGACCAGCACGGCGCCTGGCCGATGACGGTGCTGCCCATTGTGATCGGTGCGGCGCTGGGGGGCCCGACGTGGGAGCACCTGGTGCTGGGCTTCGCATGGACCACGGCTTTCGCGTGCTTCAACGCGGTGGAGCACTGGGTGAAGTCCCCCAAGCGGCGCAGGAGCGCCATCATCCGGGCGGTCGTGGCATCCGGTGCTGTCGCCGCGGCGTCCGGGGGCGCCTACCTCGCCTTCCGCCCCGCCCTGGCGTGGTGGGCGGTGGGGTTCGCGCCACTGGTCGGCGTCGCCCTGTGGGAGGTGCGGGCCGGGCGGGAGCGCTCGATCCCAGCGCGCCTTGCGACGATCGCCGCCTCCTCGCTCATGCTGCCCGTGGCGTTCTCAGTGTCGGCGTCGGGCGGCTTGCTCGGGTCGGTTCCGGCTCGCGTGTGGGTGGCGGCGGGTGTGCTCGGCGCGCAGTTCGCGGGCACCGTGCCGACAGTGCGCTCAATGGTGCGCGGGCGAGGCGACCGCCGGTGGGTGGTCGGCTCCGTGCTCTTCCACGCCCTGTGCACGGCGGCGGTGGCGGGCCTGGCGGCCGCTGGCCTCATCAGCGCCTGGGCAGTGCCCGTGTGGGTGGCGATGACGGTCCGCGCTTGGGCGATGCCCGCATGGTCCGAGCGGCGCGCCCGCCCCCTCGCCCCGAAGGTCATCGGCCCCCTCGAGTTCGTGTGGGTGGGGCTCCTGGCCATCGCCCTCGTCCTGCCATAGGCGCCCGGCGGGCGCGCACCCACGCCGAACAGCACGACGGACCAGTAGCGCCCGATGACTCGGGCCCGGGGACCCGGCACCGGGAACCGGGGCGCCCCGTCACCGGGCCGCGGGCGCCCGCCCGCCCGCGGCCGCCAGGAGCGCGTCGTTCTGCTCCGGCGTTCCCACAGTGACGCGCACCCCCTCGGGGAAGGGCCGCACGACCAACCCGGCGGCGGCGCACGCCTCGACGAAACCGGCGCCCTCACCCTTGAGGAAGTAGAAGTTCGCCTGGGAGTCGGGCACGTCGTAGCCCATCCGGCGCAGCAGTGGGACGATCCTGTCGCGCTCGCACGTGATGGCCCGCACCGCCTCGCGCGCAGGGGCGCCGTCGCGCAGGGTGGCTAGGGCGGCCGCCTGGGCGGGGCCGCTGACCCCGAAGGGGACCAGCAGCGCCTGGACCGCGTCGATGAGCCCCGCGTCGCCCAGCCCGTAGCCGATGCGCAGCCCGGCCAGGGCGTGCGCCTTGGAGAAGGTCCGCATGACGAGGACGTTGGAGTGGGCGCCGATCAGGTCCGTGCACGGCGCGATGGCCGGGTCGGTCGCGAAATCGATGTACGCCTCGTCGATGATGACCAGGACGGAGGGCGGCACGCGCTCCACCATGGCCGCGATGTCGCTGGCCGGGCGGGCAACGCCCGTCGGGTTGTTCGGCGAGCAGACGATGATGGCCCGGGTCGCGGGCGTGACCGCGTCGGCCAGGGCGCCCAGGTCGGGGCCGGAGTCGGGGGCCAGCGGCACCGGCACGGGGCTGGCGTGGACGGTCGGGGCGGCGATCGGGTAGGACTCGAAGGACCGCCACGGGAAGACGACCTCGCTGCCGGGCGCGCACACGGCGGACAGGGCTGCGACAAGGACCGCGGAGGAGCCCGTGCCGACGCACACCTGCCCGGCGGACAGGCCGAGGACGCGGGCCAGCTCCTCGCGCACGGGGGCGGCCGTGAGGTCCGGGTAGCGGTTCGCCTCCCCCAGCGCCGCTGCGGCGGCCTCGACGACGCGCTGGTCGGGCGGCCAGGGCATCTCGTTGGAGGAGATCTTCTGTGCGCCTTGGAGCGCCTTGCCGGGGACGTAGCGGGGCAGTGCGAGCACTTCGGGGCGGATCGGCAGAGTCGTCATACGCCAGTCCTACCGCATCGCACGCCGACGTGCACGCCCCGTCCCGGTGTGCAAGAGTGGGCCCATGGAATTCGCACTCCGACTCATCGCGACGATGGCGGGCCTGTGGGTCTCGACCCGCCTGGTGCCGTCGCTGGAGATCGCCGAGACCGCCTCCATGACCGAGTCGCTGCTGGTGCTGGCGGCCATCGCCCTGGTGTTCACGGTGGTGAACTCCCTGGTCAAACCACTGGTGAGCTTCTTGGCCTTCCCCCTCTACGTCCTCACCTTCGGACTGTTCGCGATCGTGGTGAACTCCGCGATGTTCGCGCTGACGGGGTGGCTGTCGACGTCCCTGGGCTTCCCCTTCCACACGGGCGGTTTCTGGTCGTGCTTCTTCGGCGCGGTCATCACGGCGGTCGTGTCGTCGGTGGTTGTCGCGGTCCTCGACTCGGACAACCGCTGACGCGCCTCACAGATCCGGTGGTTCACACACGCGCCTGGTCGTGTAGGAGTGGACCGTGGTCCGAGTGGTGCTGTTGAGCCCGAGGGCCCGGTTCCTCCTCTCCTCGTAGGACGCGATGGGCCCCTGGGCGGACTCGCCGTTGTTCAGGGAGTACTCGAGTTGGTCGCCGTAGCCGCTCGCGTCGTGGGCGCTGGAGCGCTCGATCCCCAACTGCCGGTCGTAGGCGGCATCATGGTAGGTGGCCGTTGTCACGTTCTCCATGAGTTGGTTGGGCGAGAGGTCGAGGCCGGGCACGATGTCGCGGTCGTTCTCCAGGGCCAGGACCGGGGTGCCCCTGGGCGCGTGCCCCGCTATCGGCGAACCCGCGGTGGTGACGTTGGCGATCGCGTACTTGCTGGCGAAAGCCGCGTCGCAGGCGAGCTGGGCGGCGATGATCCCACCCTGGGAGTGCCCGACGAGTTCGACGGCCTCCCCCTGGCCGATGCCCGCCATCTCCATCGCCGCCTTCACGGCGTCGAGCTGCTCGGACCGCAGCCCGCCCACCGCCTGGAGGTTCGTCTGGAGGTCCTGGGGGTTGCTCGAAACCGGGTCCCAGTTCTGCGTCCCCTGCAGGACCACGGTCCACGAGCGCACCTCCCTGCCGTCGACGACGCTCACGTGCTCCTCGATGACGACGCGCCCGGCGTCCTCGTCCCGGGAGATCCCATCGAGGGAGCGCAGCACGTCGGCGCTGGAGCGCGCCCCGTCCGGCACGTCGTACTCGTGCGCGGCGCTCCCCAGGGCGGCGGCAGTCGCGGCGGCGCGCTCCGCCGTGCGGTCCTGCGGCTGCCCCGCCCCCCATTGGTTGGCTGTGAAAGCGTGGTTCCCCGCCTCATCGGCGACCACGACGCCGTAGTTGCCCGTGGTGACGGACCCGCCGAACTTCCCAGCGGCGCCCGCCAGGCCCCGGGCGGACGCGGCGCCGACCCACCTGCATCGGGCTTCCGAATCAGCGGCGGCGTAGTACTCGGCGCTGGCCTCCATCGCCTGGCGCATATCGTTGAGAGTCCCGATCACCGCGCGGCTCTGGGCGTCCGCCTGGTCGATGAACGCCATGACCGAGGCGGCCGTGGCCGGGCGCTCGGCGCTCATGGCCTCCGCCACGTGGTGGGCGTGCTCCAGCGTGCGCCACACAGCGCCAATGCCCGTGGACAAGCCGGCCAGGACGTTGCGTGCCGCCAGCATGTCGTCCGTGTTGACGGTGAGGGCGCCCACCACCACCTGCGGCTCGAGGGACCGGGGGTCGTCCGGGTCCACGCGGTGCACGGGGCTCATCGCGCGCCCCCGAAACCGCCCAGCTGCCGGTCGGTCGTCGACGGGGGCGCCCACTGCGCCTCGCACCTGGCGGCGTCCATCGCCTGCGAGATGGTGCCGCTCAGCCACATCAGATCGGCCCCCACGCGGGTGACCTTCCCCGAGTAGAGTGAAGCCGCACCGCCCCGCCATCCCGGTGGCACCGCCGAGTGCAGTTGAGTGCGCGCGTCCTCGACACCCGACAGCGCCTGGCACAGGATCGCGTCGAGGTCCTCCCTGTTCGCGGCGTCCATGGTCCTCCTCCTCTTCCGGCCCCCTCCGGGGCCACGGCTCCGACGGTAGGGGCACGGACACGCGGGGCGCACACCGCGGGGCCGCCCCTGTGGATGGGCGCAGGGTTCCCCCGTCCCCTGTGGACGCGCGCATCCAAGCGGCTCTTGACGACTTCGCGAGATCGGCCGCCCCGCTGGCCCGTGGAAACCCGGCCCCGCCTCGTCGGCCCACGGAAACCCGGCCCCCGCCTCGTCGGCCTGTGGACGGCACGCGGACAGCCGGGCGCAATGAGCCCGCACGGCCCCCCTGGCAGGGGCGACCCGCGCGGGCACTGCGGCCACCGGGGGCCGCCGTCTGGGATGATGGGGGCATGAGCGCCGATCAGAACACGCTGTTCTCCCCCTCCCACGGATACCAGGACCTCGCGGCCGGGGGCGAGCCCCTCTCCCCGCTCGACGGGCGCTACCGGGCAGTGGTGTCGCCACTGGCGAACCACCTCAGCGAGGCGGGCCTGAACCGCGCGCGCACGCACGTCGAGGTCGAGTGGCTCGTCCACCTGCTCGACGGGCGCGTCCTGCCCGGCACCCCCTCGCTCACCGACGCCGAACGCGACTACCTGCGGGCCCTGCCCCTCTCCTTCGGCCGGCCCCAGATCGAACGGCTCGCCCAGCTCGAGGCCGTCACCCGCCACGACGTGAAGGCCGTCGAGTACCTGATCGGCGAGCACTTGGAGGCGGCGCCAGCGGTGCTCGGCGAGGGCACGCGCCTGCCCGGCCTGCGCGAGGCCGTCCACATCTTCTGCACGTCGGAGGACATCAACAACCTCGCCTACGCCCTCACCATCAAGGCCGCGACCGAGCAGGTGTGGCTGCCCGCGGCCCGGGCCCTCCACGGCCGCCTCGTCGCCCTGGCCCGCGCGGGCGCCGACGTCCCCATGCTGGCGCACACGCACGGCCAACCCGCCACGCCCGTGACCATGGGCAAGGAGATGGCGGTGTTCGCCCACCGCTTCAGCCGCCAGATCGCGCGCGTCGCGGCCACCGAGTACCTGGGCAAGATCAACGGCGCCACCGGCACGTGGGCCGCCCACGTCGTGGGGGCGCCCGGGGCCGACTGGCCGTCCGTCTCCCGCTCCTTCGTGGAGGGCCTGGGCCTGGCGTGGAACCCGCTGACCACCCAGATCGAGTCCCACGACTGGCAGGCCGAGCTCTACGCCGACATGGCCCGCGCGGGGCGCGTCGCCCACAACCTGGCGACGGACTGCTGGACGTACATCTCGATGGGCTACTTCCACCAGAACCTGGCGGCGCAGGGGTCCACCGGCTCGTCGACGATGCCGCACAAGGTCAATCCGATCCGCTTCGAGAACGCCGAGGCGAACCTGGAGGTGTCGGCGGCGCTCCTGGACTCCCTGGCCGCGACCCTGGTCACCAGCCGAATGCAGCGCGACCTCACCGACTCCACGACCCAGCGCAACGTCGGCGTCGCCATGGGGCACGCGGTCCTGGCCTACGACAACCTGGTGCGCGGCCTCGACGGCGTCGACATGGACGCCGACCGCATGGCCGCCGACCTCAACGCCAACTGGGCGGTCCTGGGCGAGGCGGTGCAGCAGGCCATGCGCGCCGCCGCGGTCGCCGGGGCGACGGGCATGGCGAACCCCTACGAGCGCCTCAAGGAGCTCACGCGCGGCCACGAGGTGGGGGCCGCCGAGATGCGGGACTTCATCGCCGGACTGGGGCTGCCCGCGGAGGTGGAGGAGCGCCTGCTCGCGCTCACGCCCGCGGCCTACGTGGGCCTGTCCTCCCGCCTGGCGCGCTGGGAGTACTGAGCACACGAAGGACCGCCTTGGTGGTGCCCACAGCGACACCCCCATTTGCAAGCGATACCACACTTCGCAAGTGTTATAACGCCTGCGAAGTGACGGTATCCCTTTGAGAGCTCCGCTTCGCTTTCAAAACTCCCCGGCCAGGGTCACGGCCTCCAGGCGGGGTCCGAGGCGGGGGCGCCGTAGCGGGCGAAGAGCTCGTCGGGCCGCGCGATCTCGTCGGCGAAACCGATCGTCGTCATATCCGCCAGGCACTCGGACTGGGCGCCGGGCTCCTCCAGTTCTCCGCCCGTGGACTGCAGGACGCGGGCGCGCACGTTGACGGGCGCCATCTCCGGGTTGTCCCACAGCGCGCGGGTCACGCGGTCGAGCATCGGGACGGCCCCGCCGTCCCCGCCCTGCCCATCGGCGACGATGATGTCGGCGCTGACCAGGCTCGGCCGCCCGAAGCCCTCGCCGACCTCGACGAGGACGCGGGCAGCACCGCCCCGGGCGCCCTTGCGCTTCCCGCCGCCCAGTCCGCCCTTCTGGGGCCCGCTGCCCGTTGCGCGCGGCCCGGCCCGCGCCTCGTCGATCGCGGACCACACGATGTCCTCGAAGCGCTGGGCGCGCCCCCCGCCCCGGGTCGTGGCCAGGGCCCGCCAGGCGATGCCCGCGCCCACGGCCCCGACGCCGAGCGCGCCGATGACCAGCGGCCCCGCCAGTTGGGGCAGGCGGCGGGCCACTCCGCCGGCGCCCGCCTTGTTGACCGGAGTCGACACGCGCATCCAACGCCGGACCTCGCGCCAAGGGGTCTGCTCGTTCATAATCCCTTCACTCCTCTCAGAGCCTTGTTGCGCAGCGCCCGCCACACGGCTCCGATGCCGCGGGCCGTGGCCGAGATCGGCCGGGCGCCCTCGTAGTCGATGGGGTAGGTGACCGCGCGGGGGTCGGCGCGCTCCAGTGAGGCCACGGTGTTCCACGTGCTCACCGCCGTGGGCTCCAACAGATCCTGCCAGATCTCGTGGTGTGTGACGCGCACCTCCTCGCCGGGGGCGGGCAGCATGGCCCGCAGAGCGGCGACTGCCTTTCCGAGGCGGTCCCACGGGGTCACGGCCGCCCGCCGTTCCATGAGGCGCACGGTCTCGGTGTACGTGGCCGACGAGTGCGCGTAGTAGAGGGGCCGCTTGCGGGGGCGCACCAGGGTCCTCCCGACGGTGACCCTGCGGTCGGGCGAGCGGTCGGGGCTGCCGTCCATGCTCGGGACGACGTCCTGGTCGTGGGCGACGGTGACGATGGTGACGTCCGGGCGCACGGCGACCCGCCTGTTGGGCGCCCCGGTGGACAGGATGCCCACCACGTTGACGCCGGCCTCGGCGGGGTCGCGCGAGGCCAGGACCGACGCGACGAGGCCCCCCTGGGAGTGCCCGCACACCAGGACGGGCTCGCTGCTCCACTGCTCCTCGGGGACGGAGTCGGCGGCCATCGCTCGGTGGAGGGCGGCCACCAGGCCGACGCCCATCGCCGAGTCGAGGCCCAGCATGAGGCGGATGTTCACCTCGATGTCGGCGGGGTTGTGGATGGAGCCGAATCGCATGCTCTCGGTGCCGACCATGGACACGAGCCACCTGCGGGCACCTCCGGTCCCCACGCGGCAGATCTTGATGACAGCGCCCGTGGTGGCCGCCCAGTAGAGCTCGTCGATGTCGGCGCACAGGTCGGCCAGGGACTCCGGCGGCGCCGCCCGGCGGATCTGCGCCTCGGGGTGCCCCTCGGGGGGCTCGAGCATGGCGGGGTCGGCGGCGGAGTCCCTGATGATCCGCGTGTTGACGCCGCCGCCCCTCCAGACGCCCACTGCGGTGCCGACGGTGAGCATCCCGGTCATGAGGGCGTCGTAACCGCGCCTGGGTATGAGCGGCAGGGAGGCGGCCAGGCGCCCGTCGCGGTCGCGCCCCACCGCGATGGCGGCGCGCGCCCACAGGCGGCCCAGGGAGGCGAGGCGGCGGGCGGCGTGGGCCAGGGAGCGGACGACCAGGGTGTCCAGGCCGGGCTGGTCGAAGAAGACCTTCTGCGCTTCCTCGGAGATGGCCCCGCCCATCGCGTCCGCCCTGGCGCGGGCCCATTGGCGCGCGCCCTCGGGCAGGAACTGGGCGTCGGCGGCCGCTCCGACCGCGATGGTGGCGGCGATCCCGGGGATGATGGGCGCCAGGCGCAGGCGCAGGTAGATGCCGGGGTACGCCTGGGGGACCCGGCGCAGGGAGTGGTAGCGGCGGCGTCCGCGGCGCGGGGTGCGCGCCCGTCGCTTTGCGGCCATGTGCTCCCTTCCCTCGTGGTGCGTCAATGCCAACTCTAGGGCCTCGGGGCCCGGGCATCCCCACTTTCCGCGAGCTGGCCCGGGCTGTGCGCAGGACCACCGCCCCACCATCGACACACATACCCCCTGGGGGTATATTGGTCCCATGAGCGGCACGAACACGCACGGACACCCCGGCTATTGCGCGGACACGGCGCGCTACCTCGCGCGCCTGCGCCGCATCGAGGGCCAGATCCGGGGCCTGCAGCGCATGGTCGCCCAGGACGAGTACTGCATCGACGTCCTCACCCAGGTCTCCGCCGTCCAGTCCGCGCTCGACTCCGTGGCCATCGCGCTGCTCAAGGACCACATGAACCACTGCGTGGCCGCCGCCGCCCGCGAATCCGACGAGGCGGGGGCCGCCAAGGTCGAGGAGGCCGCCACAGCCATCGCCCGCCTCATCAAGTCCTGACCCACTCGAACCGACAACCCACAAGGAGAGAGCACAATGAGCACTGACATCGACCGCACCATCGAACTGTCCGTCAAAGGGATGACGTGCGGGCACTGCGTCATGAGCGTCACCGAGGAGCTCGAGGAGATCCCGGGCGTGAAGAACGTCGAGGTGATCCTCAACCCGCAGGGGGCCTCGAAGGTCACCGTCCTCACCGACACCCCCCTCGACGACGCGGCCCTGGCCGACGCCGTCTCCGAGGCGGGCTTCGAACTGGCCGGGATCGCCCGGGACTTCTAGCCGAGGGGCCCGCGGCCCACGCGGGGCGCCCGGCCCGATCGGGGCCCGCCCCGCGGCCGCGCCCCAGAACGGATGACACGCGCACTATGACTACTACGACCACCGACCCCGCCCCGCGGCCGCGCCCCAGAACGGATGACACGCGCACTATGACTACTACGACCACCGACCCCGCCGCGGCGGCCACCGCCCGGGCGGCCGCCACCCGCACCGGCCAGGACGCTCCCCGTATCGGGGAGGGCGCGCGCCGGACCGCGCGCGAACTCGCCCGCCGACTCACCATCAGCGCCCCCCTGGGCCTCTTCGCGATGGCGGTGTCGATGGTGCCCGCGTGGCAGTTCCCGGGCTGGCAGTGGGCGGTCGCCCTCGCCTCCGTCCCCGTGGTGACGTGGGGGGCCTGGCCCTTCCACCGGGCCGCTTTCGCCGCGGGGCGCCACGGCTCGACCACGATGGACACCCTGGTCTCCCTGGGGGTCGTCGCCTCGACCCTGTGGAGCTGGTGGGCGCTGCTGCTGGGCGGCGCGGGCGAAGTGGGGATGCGGATGAGCATGTCCCTGATCCCCCGCGCCTCCCACTCGGGCCACGCCGAGATCTACTTCGAGGGCGCGTGCATGATCGTCGTCTTCCTGCTGACCGGCAGGTGGATGGAGGCCCGCGCCCGCTACCGCGCCGGCGACGCCCTGCGCGCCCTCCTCGAGCTCGGCGTGACGGAGGCGACGCTGGTCGAGCAGGGCCCCGACGGCGGGCGCATCGAGCGCACGATCCCCGCCTCGTCCCTGGCGGTCGGCGACCTGTTCCTGGTGCGCCCGGGCCAGAAGGTGGCGACCGACGGCGTCGTCGTCTCCGGGGCGTCCGCCATCGACGCCTCCCTGCTGACCGGCGAGTCCGTGCCCGTGGACGTGGGCGAGGGGGACGCTGTCACCGGCGCCACCGTCAACACGTGGGGCGCCCTCACTGTGCGCGCCACCCGGGTCGGCGCCGACACGGCCCTGTCGCAGATCGGCCGCATGGTCGCCGAGGCGCAGGCCGGCAAGGCCCCCGTCCAGCGCCTCGCGGACCGGATCTCCGGGGTCTTCGTGCCCGTCGTCATCGCCGTCTCCCTGCTCACCGCCATCGGGTGGCTGGCGTCGGGGGCCGCCCTCCAAGTCGCCCTCACCAGCGCCGTCGCCGTCCTGGTGGTCGCGTGCCCGTGCGCGCTGGGCCTGGCGACGCCGACCGCGCTGCTGGTGGGGTCGGGGCGCGCCTCGCAGCTGGGCGTCGTCATCCGCAACGCCGAGGCCCTGGAGCGCACCCGCCGTATTGACACGGCCCTGCTGGACAAGACGGGGACGGTGACCACCGGCCGCATGTCCCTGGAGTCGGCGCTGGGCGCACCGGGGGTCGCCGACTCGGAGCTGCTGCGGGTGGCCGCTGGGGCGGAGGCAGCCTCGGAGCACCCCCTCGCCCGCGCGATCACGGCGGGAGCTGCCGAGCGCGGCATCGTCCCCGCAGCCACGTCCGCCTTCACGAACCAGGCGGGGCTGGGGGTGTGCGCCGTCCTCGACTCCGAGGCGGGGGAGCTGGCGCTCGTGGGCCGCGCCTCGTGGCTGGAGTCCCTGGGCGTCTCCATCGACGGGGCCCTGGCCGACCGCCTGCGCGAAGCCGAGGCCTCGGGCGCCTCGGCGGTCGTCGCCGCCGTCGCCGAGGACTGGGAGCGCGGCCCAGCCGCCCGCCGGCCCGGGGCGGACGGGGCCGGGCGGAGCGCCGAAGACGGGACAGCGCGGAGCGCCGACGACGGAGCCGCTCCGGGCGCCACCACCGTGACGATGAGCGTGGGCGGCATGACCTGCGCCTCGTGCGTGCGGCGCGTGGAGCGCAAGCTCGGGAAGCTCCCCGGCGTGTCGGCCTCGGTCAACCTGGCCACCGAGTCCGCGCGCATCACCCTCACCCGCCCCTACTCCGACCAGGAGCTGGAAGGCGTCGTCGGGGCTGCCGGGTACCAGGGCGCCGTGACCTCCCGCGCGGAGGCCGGGGGCCCGGCCGGCAGCGCGAGCACCTCCCGAGTGGACGCCGGGGTGGCCGCATCGGACGCTGCCGCCCGCCAGTCGGGCGCCCGGGAATCCGCGGGCTCCGGGGACGCCCCGCAGCCCGGACCAGTACCGGACACCGCTGCGATCGCCCTGCCCGAGCGCCTCACGGGGGCACGGGTCCTGGGGGTCCTGGTCGTGCGCGACACCGTCAAACCGACCTCCCATGCCGCCATCGCCCAGTTGCGCTCCCTGGGCATCGAGCCCGTGCTGCTCACCGGCGACAACGAGGCGGCGGCGCGCCACGTCGCCTCCGAAGTGGGCATCGACCGCGTCATCGCGGGCGTCCTGCCCGACGGGAAGCGGGCGGCGGTCGCCGAGCTGCAGGAGCGCGGCGCCGTCGTGGCCATGGTGGGCGACGGCGTCAACGACGCGGCCGCACTGGCGCAGGCGTCACTGGGGATCGCGATGGGCTCGGGCACGGACGTCGCCATCGAGGCCTCCGACATCACCCTGGCAGGATCCGACCTGGCCAGCGCGGCCACAGCGATCCGCATCTCGCGGCGCACGCTGCGCGTCATCAAGGAGAACCTGTTCTGGGCGTTCTTCTACAACGTCGCGATGGTGCCGCTGGCCATCGCGGGGCTGCTCTCCCCCATGTTGGCCTCCGCCGCCATGGCGTGCTCGTCGGTGTTCGTGGTCCTCAACTCCCTGCGCCTGCGCTCGGCGTCATGAGCTGCGGGCCCGCTCCCGTCCGTCTTCAGCATCCATTCCCCCTGGTGTCGCACACAAGGGAAGGAATTAGGTAACACGGAACCGCACACAAGGGCTTGATTCCGCCCTTGTGTGCGGCGCGTGTTTCGTAAATCAGGGTCCTTGTGCGCGTAACCCGAGCGAGGGCGCGCGCTCAATCCCCAGCTCGGGAACGCCAGTGCGCGGTGCCAGCACGACACGCAGAACAGCCTGCGGTTTTACCACTTATTTACAATTTCTAGACGAATCAATGTAGGATGGTGGGCCATCCACGAAGAGCAGGACGCATCATGAAGCCATTACGCATATGGCTCGCTGTAGCCGGAATCGTCGCCATTGGAGACCAGGCGTTCTTCGTCGTCCTCAGCCTATTCCTCCTCTCCTCCTACGGATCGGGAATCGCCGCCTCCTTCCTCACTGCCACGTCGGTCGCGCGCCTGGCGCTCATCCTGGTCGGCGGTTGGGCCGCGGACCGGTGGTCGCCCTACCGCTGCATCCAGGTGGGCCTGGTCCTGCGCATCGCCTCCTTCCTCATCGTGGGCCTGGACTCCCTGAGAGGGCCCAGTGTTCCACTCCTGTCATGCGGCGTCATCCTCTTCGGGGCGGGCGACGGCCTCTACCTGCCTTCGTCAGGGGCACTGCTGAAACGGCTCACCGACCACGGGGACTTCTCCCGCACCATCTCCTGGGTCCAGGTCATCACCAGTGTCGCCACGGGGCTCGCCGGCGCGACCAGCGGCTTCAGCTTCGAGGCCGTCCCGCTGCACACCCTGTTCTTCTCCTTCGCACTGCTGGCGCTGGCCGCGTTCGCACTGTTCCACGCGATACCGGCCACCCCCTCGGCAGCGCCAGCGGCCGACCAGGCCCTCGCGGACCAGTCCCCCTCCAGCACGACCGCCTCGCTGAGAACCGTCATGGTGGCCAACGGCGGCACGGTCGCCGTTGGACTCCTCACGGCCCTTCTGATCGACGCGTCGTTATCGGGGGCATTGAACATCGTGCTCCCCGCACGCTACCTGGAACTGGGCTGGGGCGGCGGGAGCTTCGGCGTCGCGGTGTGCCTGTTCGCCCTCGGCGGCGTTCTGGGCGGAATCATCGCATCGCGCATCCCGGCGGACCGTCTGGCGGTGCGCAACGCGGTCATCAACGGCGGGATCCTCGTTTTCGCCGCGCTCACCTGCGCATTGTACTTCGCGCTTCCAGAACCGGTGTCGCTGGCACTGGTGGCCGCCCTGGGGCTGTGCGCGGGAGTGGCCGCGCCCACTCTGATCGGCGACATCATGAACAACACGCCCCCCGAGTTCGCGGGGCGCGTCTACTCCGCGATCAACCTGGTGACCTACGGTTCAGCGCCCATCGCCTATGCGGCATGCGGGTTCCTCATGGCCCGCTTCTCGACCGCAGCGCCCTTCCTGGTGGGGGCGGCGCTGCTCGCACTCGGAGGCGCGGTCAGGGCCGCCACGACCCCGAAACCGGCGTAGAACGCCTCAGCGACCGGGAAGCGTCCCCGCTGGCGCCGCCCGCCCCCGGCCTGGTGGAGCAGTACGCCCAGGGGCGCGGCCAGAGGCGTCCCGGACCATCCGCCCGCAGGACCCCGCGCCCAATGAACCGAGGCTGAGCCGGGTCCTCCGATCCCGCCCGGTTCACGAGGTGCGGCGCGCCACCTGGAAGCCGTTGCGCTCGAAGACGAGCTCGTAGGTGTGCCCGGGGTGGGCGTCGGTGGCCCAGCCGACGGCGGTGACGTCGCGCCCGCCCCACACGTAGGAGCGCTGGTCGACGACCACGTACTCGGGCAGCGGATCCATGTCTTTCGCGGACCCCACCCAGTAGACCTCGTGGTCGGGCACCATGCGGGCCATGAGCGTTATGTCCGTTTCCACGGCGCTTCCGGCCGGGACCGCGGCCATCGCCTGATGGGCGGCCTCGGCCCGCGGGCCGTCCTGGCCGAAGCCGGACGAGGTCAGCTGCCACATCGGCAGCAGTGGCGCGGTCGCGGCCAGCGCGAGCAGCGGAGTCGCGACGCCGGCGCTGATGACGCCCGTGCCCCACCAGGAGCTGAGGCGCTCGGCGCGCCACGCGGCGGCCCCCGCCTCGTCGGCCAGGGCCCGGTCCTCGTCGGCGCTGCGCCGGTCGCGCCACTGGGCAGCGCGCCCGAGGACGTCCAGCAGGGCGGCGCTGGCGATGGGGACCAGGACCGCGTTGTAGTGCCACGAGCTCCACCCGTAGTAGAAGTCGACCGACCCCATGAACCGCCACGCCAGGGTGGGCACGACCAGCGCGAACCACGGGGACGCGGCCCCCACGACCCCGGCGCCCAGCACGCACACGAGGACAGTCGCGATCTTCACGGACGGGAAGGTGAGGATCTCGATGAGGGAGGGCCACACCTTGGCCGCGGCGGCGCCCCCGGCGGAGCTGCCCGCGCCCGTCGCGGACCCGTCCAGCGAGTACGCCCACGTGCCCGCGGGGTTGAGGGCGGGCAGGAGCACCTGGGTGGTGATCACGAAGGCCACCGCCCCGAAGGCCGCGAAGGCCAGGGACTCCGCGAGCGCGCGCCGCCCCTGATCGCGCCTGCGCCAGGCGAGGACGAGGCCGGCGACCATGATCGTCAGCCCCAGGTCCTCTTTGACCAGGACCAGCGGCGCCAGCCACGCCATGCAGGCGCGGTAGCGCCCCTGGGCGAAGGCGGCGCCGCCGTGGGCGAGCATGGGCACCGCGAAGGCGATCTCGTGGAACTGCGCGCCGACGGCGCCCTGCAGGCCCCAGCCCAGGCCGTAGGCCAGGCCGATGACGAATCCCCCGGCACTGCCCGCCAGTCGGGTCGCCGCGCGAGTCACGGGCCAGGCGGACCAGGCGAGGAGGGCGTTCTGGACGATGAGCAGGGTCAGGCCGGATGGGCACACGCGGTAGACGGGGCCCAGCAGGACCAGGATCGGGTGGAAGTGGTCGCCGAGCAGGTTGAAGCCGGGCCCTTTGATGGGGACGATGGGCCAGTGCCCCTGGGAGTAGGATTTGGCGGCCTCCGTGAAGATGGCCAGGTCCCAGCTGGGGGAGGCCATCATCCGCCACTGCCCGACGGAGTAGAGGCAGTACACGCCCAGAGTGAGCGCGCAGACCACTACGGGGACGGCCAGTTCGCGCGCGCGGCGGCCGATCGTTCCCACTGTGCCTCCTATGAGTCGGTCGTGCCCGCGTCCCCTTCCCCGCTGCGTTCGCGGGCCGGGCGCGGGTAGGGCTGCCCGATCGCCTGCGCCCGGGCGCTCCCGGCTCCCGCGGGCAGTGCCCCGCGGTGGAACGCCTGGCGGAGCACCGCCATCACATTATCAGCCATGCGGGCGGAGCGGTTCAACGAGCCGAGGGACTTGTCGGCGCCCGAATGCACGAAGTTGCAGGGGATCTCCACCACCGAGAAACCGGCGCACAGGACGTCGATGGTCATCGCGACCTCCAGGGCGTACCGGTTCAGGAAGGGCATCGCCGCTTTGAGCGCCTCCCGCGTGATGCACCTCTGGTAGGACATCGGGTTGTGGGAGTCCCACCCGGTCTTGCGGCGGATCAAGGAGCGCGCGATGCGCTGGGCGCGGGCGTTCTGGGCCTTCCCCTCGCCGGGCGGCACGGAGGAGGCGCAGTCCGCCAGCCCAGAGTTGACCGCCTCGACCAGGGCGGTCGCCTCGACGGCCGACTCGCCCAGGTCCGGGGAGAGAATGAGCAGGTGGCGGGCGGGCCCGTCTGCGCGGTCGCGCATGGCGGCCACCTTCACGCCCGTTTCGATGGCCGAGGCGCGGCCGCGTTCCACGGAGTGGCGCACGACGACGGCGCCGGCCGCCCGGGCGGCGCGGCCCGTGTCGTCGGCGGAGCCGTCGTCCACCACGATGAGCAGATCGACTCCTGGGATCGCGCGGCACGCCCGCACCGTCGCGGCCACGTCATGGCCGACGTTGTGCGCCGGTATGACGGCCGCGATCCTCTGGGGGGCCTTCCTGCCCGCAGCGCCTCGCGCATGGTTCACGGACAATATTGTAGGAGCGTTGGGCGCTGAAGGCCCACTGTACTCCCGAGGTGTGGCTGATTAAGCTGAGCTTCAGCGGATCGTCACCTGGCGGGAAACGAGCCCCTGGCGGACACGGCGCTCATCGGCGGTGAGGGCGTCGGTGAGCGTCAGCGCACGGGCGAGCGCCTCGGCCATGGCGGCGACGCCTGGGGCCGCGTCCGCCGCCCCCACGCCCTCGCCGAGTTCGAAGACGGGGATCGGGATGCCGCAGGCGCGGAAGGCGCCGACGAAACGCGAGCCCTCGCCCACGTTCGCGCCGCCGTCGACTGCGAGGCGCGCCAGGGCCGTGAAGAGCGCGGACTCGTCGACGGCGGTCACGTAGCGCACGAAGTTGCGGTTCATCTCGCACCAGTAGGCGCCGGGCACGCCGGGGACGGCCTCGGTGGGGATGATCTCCTCGCGGTGGCGCTCCAGGGCGCGCCTGGTCTCGTCGTCGACCTCCTCGGAGGGGTCGAACCAGTAGGAGAAGTCGTCCTCCAGCGAGATGGAGGTGAAGCCCTGGGGGTCCAGGATGTCCTGGAGGCGCTCGGAGGGCTCGCGCACGTCCACGGGGACGACGCCCTCAGCGCCCCTGTCCTTCGCCGCGATGGCGGCCAGGACGGCGGCGCCCGCGTCGTGGGAGAGGTCCGCGGAGTTGAAGCGGGTCTGCAGGGCGACCAGGATGCGCCCGTCGGGGCGGATCATCGCGGGGTGCCCGTCGGGCAGCAGGGTCACGAAGTCGAACTCGACGCCGCCGTGGGCAGCGTCGGTGCGCGCGGTGAGCGTGGCGCAGGGGATGATCTCGCGCATGGCGACCAGCTCGACCTCCTTGGCCAGCCCCTCGTAGGGACGCGCCACGAAGGGGATCGGCGGCCGGTAGGCGGCGAGTTTGGCGGGATCGGTGACCTTCTTGCGGCGGCTTGCTTTACCCATGGGGGCAATCGTAGCGGTTCCATCCGCCCGGCGAGGCGGGGGCGGCCCGCGGGGCGGGAGCGCCGGGCGGCCGTGCGTCCTGCGCTCCGCCTGCCCCCCTTGAGTCCTACCCTACGAGGGGGGCCGCGCAGCCGGGCCTGGGCCGGGGTGGCCGCGTCCCGGCGCCCGTCCACCCGGTCGCCCCGGGCCCTGCGGCATCACCCGCCCGCGCCCAGTGCGCGCAAGCGGATACTCCTGCACACAAATCTGCTTCGAGCGAAGATTTTTCGATAAAAAATATCTCAATCATTTCTCTTGCATTAAGATAGGGTTCATGATCCTGCTGAGATTCACTTTCAGGAACCACCGGTCCTTCCGCGACGAGGCGGTCTTCGACCTCACGCGCCCCTCCCTGAAAACGCTGAAGCTTCCCGAGGGGACGCGCTGGGCCGATCACGTCCACCACATCGATGGCGTGTACGGCGCGAACGCGTCGGGCAAGTCGAACCTGCTCGACGCCCTCCACTACGCGCTCATCGCCATCAAGAGTTCCGCCAGCACGTGGCTGGGGGCACCCGGGTTCCCAAGGGCCCCCTTCGCGCTCGACCCCGCGCGCCTCAGCGACCCGGGCGAGTACGAGCTGGAGTTCGTCTCACAGGACCGCCGCTACATCTACCGATTCTCCACCGACGCCGAGGGGATCCGGGACGAGAGCCTGAAAGTTGTGGGGAAGCAGCGGTGGACGAGCCTCCTCGAGCGCACCCGGGACGGGAAGGTCGCACGAGTGCGTGGACTAACGCGCGTTGCGCGGCGCGAGCTCGCGCTCTCGCGCGCCGCTGAAATGGACCATGAGGTCCTCGCGCCGATCAGGCGGGACCTCGTGGAGGGCTTCGACGTGTACCGCGTCGGGGACCGCGAGGTGAGGGCGCGCCTGGCGCGGATCGTCGACCTGCTCGTCGAGGGCGGACTCGAATTCGACGAGCTCGTCGCCCTCGCCCGGATCGCCGATACGGGCATCACCCGCATCCGCGTCGAGGAGCGCGAAGTCCCTGAAGAACTCCGCGAATTCTTCCGCAGGCTCATGCAGCGGGACAAACAGACCATCCAGGATATGGCGGACACCAATGGCGACTCGGGCCAGCAGACCGAAGCGGAGGACGCGCGCCTGGCCCGCGAGTTCATCGCCCGCAGCCTGGCCTTCACCCACGGCCGGGAGGGGGCGGACCTGCGCGAGCGCGACGAGTCCACGGGGACGATGGCGTGGCTGGCCCTGGGCACCGCGGTCCTCGACGCCCTGAGGAACGGCAGGGTGCTCGTCGTCGATGAGCTCGGCGCAGCCCTGCACCCCGATCTCTCCCGGATCATCGTCGACTGGTTCGAGGATCCCGATGTCAACGCCACCGGCGCGCAGCTGGTCTTCACCAGCCACGACATGTCCCTGATGGGCGCGGGCAGCGGCGAGCTGGCGAAACGCGAACAGGTGTGGCTGGTGGAGAAGGACGCGGAGGGCGCCTCGGAGCTGGTCAACCTGGGCGAGTTCGCCCTGCAATCGAGGAGCAACGTGCCCAAGCAGTACCTGGAGGGGCGTTTCGGAGCGGTGCCCTACACGGTCCCCTCCCTCATCCACAGCCTGCTCGACCGGAAGGGGGAATGAGGGGCAGTGGGAAGTCGGAGGAGCAGACCCCGGAAGCAGCGGAAACGCCAGCGCCTCCCAAGGTACCTGGTGGTGACCGAGGGCGTCACCGAGCAGGAGTATCTTGAGCGCCTGCGCCAGCGCATCCGCAGCCGCCACGTCGCCCTCGACATCAAAGTCGGCGGCGGAGAGCCCTCGCGGGTGTTGAAGGAATGCAAGAAGTCGCTCCGCTCAGGGGACTACGACGGCGCCGTCATCGTCGTCGATGTCGATCAGCACGCCGCACTCGACGCCGTTCTCACCGAGTGCCGGGGCCGCGAGGGCATCAGCGCCATCGTCACGAACCCGTGCTTCGAACTGTGGCTGCTCTGGCACAGCGAGGACCACCACGCCCACATCGAGCCCGGGAAGGCGGGTGAACGGTTGCAGTCGCTCAAGCACGTCGATGACGGGGACGGGAAGCGCTTGACTGGCACGTTCCCCGTCGACGGCTACACCGCTGCCGCCGACCGGGCCCACCGCGCGTGGAACGGCCTCGCAGTCAACGAGCGGGGCCCCAATCCCTCCTCCGCGATGCCCTGGTTGATCGGCCTGCTGGAGAACGGGCCGCAGGAGTAGCGCCCCGTCGTGCACGCCAGGTCATGCTCGCCGGGGCCGCCCGCTCCGGCGAGCCCGGACGCGCGTCTACCCGGTCACGTGCGGAGCGCCGGGCGCGCACCGTGGGCGTAGCGTTGGGGCATGAGTGTTGTGCTGAAGCGAGTGTACGAGGAGCCCTCCCCCGACGACGGCTACCGGGTGCTGGTGGACCGCCTGTGGCCCAGGGGCGTGCGCAAGGACGAGTTGGACTACGACGAGTGGGCGAAGGACGTTGCGCCGTCGGCGGACCTGCGCAGAGCGTGGCACCACGGGGAGATCACCGACAGCGCTTTCCGCCAGGAGTACGCCGCGCAGCTCGACGGGAACCCCGGCGTGGCGGCGCTGGCCGAACGGGCCCGCCAGGGCCGGGTCACCCTGTTGTTCGCGGCGAAGGACACCGCGCGCTCGCACGCGCACGTCCTCAAGGCGGCGATCGAGGCGTCCGGGGCCACAACCGTTCGGTGACCAACGGCTCCACCCGCTCTGCGGACGGCTGACCGCCCGCTGCCCGCCCCGGAACCCGCCTCAGTCGTGCGAGATGGCCCTCACCGCCCCCAGGCCGGAGCGGTAGGACTCCAGGAAGCGCTCGTACCCGGCGACGCCCTCGGCGGTGGGCTCGCAGGTCGCGGCCCGCTCCTCGGTGAACACGCAGGAGGCCAGGTAGTCCGGCAGGGACAGGCCGTGGGAGTCGACTGCGTAGCGCGCCAGGACGGCGATGCCCCACGCTCCGCCCTCGCCCGCGGTCTCCCCCACCGTCGTGGGGATCCCCAGCGAATCGGCGAGGATCTGCTGGGCGACGCCCGGGGTCTTGAAGAGCCCGCCGTGGGCGAAGAGCTTTTCGAGGACCACGCCCTCGCCGCGCAGGACGTCCACTCCGACGCGCATCGGCGCGAAGACCGTCATGAGTTGGACGCGGAAGGCGTTCGCCAGGGTGAGGGCCGCGTCCGGCGTGTGGGTGAACAGGGGGCGCGCGGACTCCAGGCCGAGCAGGGGCTCGCCGGAAAGGGTGTTGTAGGCCAGCAGGCCCCCTCCGTCCGCGTCGCCGGTCATCGCGTTGCGGTAGAGCAGGTCGTAGGCCCTGGGGACGGGGACCTCTGTGCCCGCCAGGCGCGCGAACTCGACGAACAGGGAGACCCACGCGTCGATCTCGGAGGAGCCGTTGTTGGAGTGGACCATCGCGACCGGCGAGCCGTCGGGGGTGGTCACCATGTCGATCTCCAGGTGGAGGTTGTCCAGCGCCTTCTCCAGGACGACCATGAGGAACACGGAGGTCCCGCAGGAGATGTTGCCGCTCTTGGGGGCGACGGCGTTGGTGGCGACCATCCCCGTCCCGGCGTCGCCCTCGGGCGGGCACATGGGGATTCCGGGGCGCAGGGCCCCAGTCGGGTCGATCAGGAGGGCCCCCTCCTCGGTGAGGGCCCCCGCATCGTCGCCGGCGGACAGGACGGTGGGCAGGAGCTTGGCGAGGTCCCAGGGCACCAGGCGGTCGACCAGGTTCGCGTAGGCGGACAGGCACCGCGCGTCGTAGGAGCCGGTGGCGGGGTCGATGGGGAACATGCCGGAGGCGTCGCCGACGCCCAGGACGTGGCGGCCGGTGAGCTGCTCGTGGACCCATCCGGCCAGCGTGTTGATGGAGGCGACGCGCATGACGTGGGTCTCGCCCGAGCAGATCGTCTGGTGGAGGTGGGCGACGGACCAGCGCAGGGGGATGTTGACGCCGAAGAGCTCGGACAGCTCGGCCGCGGCCTCGGCGGTGTTGGTGTTGCGCCAGGTGCGGAACTGGGCGAGCTGGCGCCCTTCCGCGTTGAAGGCCAGGTAGCCGTGCATCATCCCGGAGACGCCGATGGAGCCGTAGGTGGTCGGCGTGAGCCCGTACTCGTCGCGCACGTCGTCGACCAGCGACGCGTAGGCGCTGCGCAGCCCCGCGCGGACCTCGTCGAGGGAGTAGGACCACAGGCCGTCGTCGAGGTGGCTCTCCCAGCCGTGCGAGCCCGAGGCGAGGACCTGGTGGTCGGGTCCGATCAGAACGGCTTTGATGCGGGTGGAGCCGAATTCGATTCCGAGTGCGGTGTCGCCGTCCTCGATGAGTGCTCTCGCGTCGGTGGTCACTGTGTCCTCCGTGGTCGTCGTTGACGAGGCCGGGGCGGATCCCCGGGAAAGTCTGCTGTTAACGGTAACACCAAGAGCGCGGCGCCGGTAGATTCTCGGAAAGCAACTCAG